>Ga0213872_10002298_pt1 | contig 11397 bp, 9 predicted proteins | sample VelepicomBERX_R2_FD_160071 | JGI IMG/M metagenome (GOLD analysis project Ga0213872, IMG submission 160071) | Rhizosphere microbial communities from Vellozia epidendroides in rupestrian grasslands, the National Park of Serra do Cipo, Brazil - RX_R2 | ecosystem: Host-associated > Plants > Roots >... | reverse complement strand
ACGGTCCACAGCCCCCGGATGTCCACCACCGGGGCCGGGGTCGGCGTGAAGTCTGCGGCCGCCATCAGATGCCCACGTCCTTGAACAGGATGGCGAACAGTGCATCCACCAGGATCACCACCGTGATCGAGGTGACCACCGAGGCTGTCGTGCCCTGCCCCAGGCTTTCGGTGTTGGGTTTGACGCGCAGCCCGTAGTGGCAGCCCACCAGCGCGATCAGCACGCCGAACACCACCGACTTGCCGACCGCCAGCCCCAGGTTGGCCGGTTCGACCGCCGAGGGCAGCGATTCGGCAAAGAAGGCCGGGGTGACCTTCAACGCCAGGTCCGAGGACAGCATGCCGCCGGCCAGCGAGGCCAGCGAGGTCCAGACCGCGATCAGGGGCATGGCCAGCGCCAACGCCAGCGCACGCGGCATCACCAGCCGGAAGCCATGCGCAATGCCCATGACGCGCATGGCGTCGAGTTCCTCGGTGACGCGCATGACCCCGATCTGGGCGGTGATGGCCGACCCCGAACGCCCGGCCACCAGGATGGCGGCCAGCAGCGGGCCCAGCTCACGGATCAGCGAGATGCCCAGGATGTTGACGATGAAGGCCTCAGCACCGAACTGGCGCAGTTGCAAGGCCATCAGATAGGCCAGCACCACGCCGATCAGAAAACCCACCAGCGCCGTGATCGGCAGGGCGGTGGCCCCCATCTGGTAGAGATGCCCCGAGACATCGCGCCACGGGCCGTCCTGCGGCGAGCGCGCCAGACGCCCCAGGTCGAGCAGCAGTTGCCCCTGCATGCGCAGGTAGTCGCGGGCATGGCCCAGACCGTCGATGACGCGCTGCCCGAGGCGGTCGATCGCCTGGGCCGCGCCGTCGGCACAGGGGCCGGGCACCGAGCCATCGTGCAAGGCGGGCGTCAGCCGTGCGACGCGTTCGAACATCGGCCGTTGCTGCTCGGACAGATCCAGCTGGGCGGGCCAGCGGCCGCCCCAATGGTTCCAGAGCAGTTGGGCGCCGACATGGTCGATGTGCAGCAGCTCGCGCAGGTCCCAGGCCGCAGACGCGCCCGCGCCGGCCAGCGCCGCGCGCAGGCCCCGGGCCACCCGGCGGTCCGCCAGGGCCGAGGCCGTCCAGCGCCCCTGCGGCACGGCACAAGACCCGGGGGGGTCGCCCCGCCAGGACAGGCTGGGAGAGGGATCCGGCAAATCGCTCACGTCGGTGGAAGGGGCTGCGGCCAAGTCGAAGAACTGCTCAAGGGGAGATTCGCCATCGTACCCGCTGGCCGCATGAGATCGCCAGCCGGCGCGGCTTGGCCGCCACAGGCCAGGCACCGCAGACCACCGCCCGGAAGTCGGCAGGCCCCGTCAACGCCACACCGCCTCCAGCGCCGCCAGCGCGCTGGCCAGCACCGGCTCCGAGCGGCGCGAGGCCTGGCAGACAAAGGACAGCTCACAGTCGAGGCTCACCTGGTCCGCCACCACCAGGCCCCGGGCCTGGCTTTCACGGATCGCGATCGAATCCCTCACCAGGCTCAGGCCCACGCCCGAACGCACCAGGTCGAGCATGCTCGCCTCCTGGTCGACGCGAGCCACCCGACGCGGCTCCAGGCCGGTGAGCGAACCCGGACCGAAGACCCGCGCCAGCAACCGATGGTGCGCCGAGGCGGCAGGTGTGCTGAGCCAGGGCAGCGCCGCCAGGGCCCGCCAGTCGCGGCCCGCCACCTGGGGCCCCCAGCCCGCCGGCGCCAGGACCCGGTAGCTGAAACGCGTCAGGACCTGGGTGTGGACCGGCCCGGGCCCGGCGGCACCCGGTTCTGCGAGGTAGAAGCCGCCATCGAGCGAACCACGGTCCACTTCCGCCCAGACGTCGCCGCTCATGGCCTGGCGCAGATCGGTATCGACCTGCGGCGCGGTCTCGACCAGTTTCTTCAGGAAGGCCCCGAGACGGGTGAATTCCGGGTCGAGGATGGTGCCGATGCGCAAGGTGCCGCGCACCGTGCTCTGCAGACGCTGCACGGCCTGGCTGAAATCCCCCAGGGCGGCCAGCACCCGCTCGGCCTGGGGCAGCAGGGCGGCGCCGTCCCGCGTCAGGGCCATGCCCTGGGCGGTGCGGGTGAACAGGCTCAGCCCCGAGGCCTGGGTCAGGCGCTTGAGCTGCAGGCTCACCGCCGGCTGGGACAGGTGCAGGCGCTGCGCCGCCCGCGACATCTGGCCCTCGTGGGCCACCGTGGCAAAGGCGCGCAGCGTCTGGGGGTCCATCAAGGGTGGGAGCGACATGGGCAAGTCCTGTTTTATTTCATTTCCTTATAAAGCATTTTTGGAGAAATCATTGGATTCCTGCCTGGGAAAAGGCAACACTGCCAGGCATCCCGCACCATCCTTCATCAGCGGCACAAATATCTACAGGAGACACCCCATGGCCCCATCCCTCGATGCCGCGGCGGGCGGCACCGCCCGGTTCGACTACATCGTGATCGGCGCGGGCACCGCCGGTGCCCTGATGGCCAACCGACTCAGTGCCGACCCGACGCGCCGCGTGCTGCTCATCGAAGCCGGACGCCAGGACGACTACCACTGGATCCACATCCCGGTCGGCTACCTGTATTGCATCGGCAACCCGCGCACCGACTGGCTCTACCAGACCGAACCCGCAGCCGGCCTGAACGGACGCAGCCTGCGCTACCCGCGCGGCAAGACGCTGGGCGGCTGCAGCAGCATCAACGGCATGATCTACATGCGCGGGCAGGCGCGCGACTACGACCACTGGGCCGAGCTGACCGGCGACCCACGCTGGCGCTGGCAACAGGTGCTGCCCGAATTCATGCGCCACGAAGACCATTGGCGCCTGGACCGGGCCGGCCAGGCGCCGGCCGGCTTCGAACGCCTCCACGGCCATCACCGTATCGGCAGCACCGGCGAATGGCGGGTCGAGAAGCAGCGGCTGCGCTGGGACATCCTGGACGCCTTCGCCGAGGCCGCGCAACAGGCCGGCCTGCCGGCCAGCGATGACTTCAACTGCGGCGACAACGAGGGCGTGGGCTACTTCGAGGTCAACCAGAAAAGCGGCTGGCGCTGGAACACGGCCAAGGCCTTCCTGCGCCCGACCTGCCAGGGCCGCCCCAATTTCGAGCTCTGGACCCGGGCGCAGGTGGCCCGTCTGCTGATCGAGCCCCAGGCCGACGGCAGCCGCCGCTGCGCCGGGGTGCAGGTCTGGACCGAGCGCGGCCTGGTGGAGGCGCGGGCCAGCGCCGAGGTGGTGCTGTGCGCCGGCAGCATCGGCACCCCCCAGATCCTGCAACTCTCGGGGCTCGGTCCGGCGGGCCTGCTGCAATCCCGGGGCATCACCCCCGTCGCCGACCTGCCCGGGGTCGGCGCCAATCTGCAGGACCATCTGCAGATCCGGGCGGTGTTCAAGGTGCAGGGCGTGAAGACCCTCAACACCCTGGCCAACAGCCTCTGGGGCAAGGCCCGCATCGGGCTGGAATACGCCCTCACGCGCAGCGGCCCCATGAGCATGGCGCCCAGCCAGTTGGGCGCCTTCACCCGCAGCCGCCCCGAGCTGCCGCACCCCAATGTGCAGTACCACGTGCAGCCACTGAGCCTGGACGCCTTCGGCGAGCCCCTGCATGCCTTCAATGCCTTCACGGCCAGCGTCTGCAACCTCAACCCCAGCAGCCGCGGCACCGTCCAGATCAAAAGCCCGCGATTCGAAGACGCACCGGCCATCGCGCCCAACTACCTCAGCACCGAAGAGGACCGCCAGGTGGCGGCCGACAGCCTGCGCCTGACGCGGCGCATCGTGGCCCAGCCGGCCCTGGCGCGCTACCGGCCTGAAGAGTTCAAGCCCGGCCCGCAGTACCACAGCGACGAAGAGCTGGCCCGTCTGGCCGGCGACATCGCCACCACCATCTTCCACCCGGTCGGCACCACCCGCATGGGGCGCGCCGACGACCCCATGGCCGTGGTCGACTCCCAGCTGCGGGTGTTGGACGGCGCCCACGGCAGCGGGCCCCGTCGGCTGCTGGGCGGGCTTCGCATCGTCGACGCCGGCGTCATGCCCACCATCACCAGCGGCAACACCAACAGCCCGACCCTGATGCTGGCCGAACGCGCCGCGCAATGGATGCGCGCCGACGCTGCGGCGTCCTGACCCGGCGTCGGCCGCCGCTCAGCGGATCTCCCATTGGGCGATCACCTTCGTCGGGCCGAAATGCTCATCGAAGGCATGCACCTGCACCCGCGCCACACCGCTGCGCAGCACGCTGACATCGGCCCAGGCATACAGGCGGTCCTGGGGATTGCTGCTCTCACCCGGCTTGGCGGCGAAGGGCGAGCCGCCCGAGCCCACGATCACCTGCCAGGCATGGCCGCCTTCGGCCAGCCTCGGCTGCGAGGCATGGTAGATGTGCTCATGCCCGCAGAAGTACGTGGCGCCGTACTGTTCGATCAGGTCCCAGAAAGCCTCGCGCTCGGCCGGCCGCACCTCCAGACCGTCCTCCTTGTCCTTCTGATGGGGATTGAAGACATAGGCATAGGCCATCTTGTGGCCGAACACGAAAAAGCGTCGCGCCCCCCGGGCCCGGGCCGCGGCGAAATCCCGCTGCAGCCACTGCACCGGCGCCGCGCCGTCATGCCCTGCCGGGTCGGTGTTGATCACCGCGATGTGCACCTGGCCGGCGTCCAGTGAATAGCTCAGCTGCTTCTGCGAGCTGCTGATGCCGTCGCTGCCAGGCTGGGGCAGATTGCCTTCGTCCCAGCCGGCCAATGCCAGGCCGGTGGTCTGACGCCAGCGAGCGCCGTCCATGATGAGGTCGCCCATGTTGGCGCGCCAGGCGTCTTCGAGTGCCGGCTGCGCCAGCTTGACTGTGCGGCCGTCGGCCTGCGGCGTCGGCATCTGGACCTCGTGGTTGCCGGGCACCGGCAGCACATAGGTGCCGCCCTCCATGAGGCCCGCCACCATGCCGCGCCAGAAGGCGTATTCGCGGTCCAGCTGCATGGCGTCCTGGGTGTAGCCCATGACCATGTCGCCATTGAACATCAGCGCCTGCGGATGGGTCTCGCCGATCTCCCGCAGCATGCGCGCCAGCACCCGTGTCGACTGCAGCCAGCGCCGATCCTGGCCGCTGAGGTCGCTGGCCTTGGGGTCGTGGCGGCTGTCGCCGACGGTCGCGAAACGGAACACCACCTGGTTCTGTGGATCGTCGCCCGCAGCCGCTTTCTGGCCCGGCGCCGAGCCGGCACAGGCCGCCAGGCCCAGGACCATCGCCGCACCGACCCACACCCTGAAGCCACGGCCAAGCACAGGACCCATTTCCGACAAACGCATCACAGCCTCTCTGCCAAGGCCCCAGCGGCCTCGGACTGAAAAATCCAAGACCCTAGCCACCGTTGGCGACGGATTCATGACAGTTGCCCCCACGATCGCAGCGCGGCGGCCTGGACACCACAGCTTGAGAAACATCAATGGCTCGTAACGGATTTGTAACAGGCCGTCACTAGATTTGTTCGTTTCGCCTTCTCCTATCCCTACTCTTCGAACAAGGCTTCACGATGCGACACGTCTGTCCCCTTCCCCGGAAAAAATGGATCACCCTGCTGTCCCTGGCCACCCTGTCCCTGGCCGGCGCGGCGTTTGCCGACACGGTCGACCTCGGCACCGTCGGCGGCAGCAGCGGCACCGGTGCGGCCAGCACCCCCTCGGTCAAGGCCGACCGCGGCACCGCAGCGTCGGTGGCACCGACCCAGGCCAGCCTGAAGGCCACCGAGCCGCAATCCATCATCTCGCGCGCCTTCATCGAGAACTCGACCCCGCCCACCGGCAACTTCAACACCATCCTGTCGATCGCCCCCAGCGTGGCATCGACACCCTCGACCAACGGCCCCGGCCTGTCCGACCAGAAGATGAGCCTGCGCGGCTTCCAGGACGGTGAATACAACGTCACCTTCGACGGCATCCCCTTCGGCGACAGCAACGGCCCGACCCACCACTCGACCTCCTACTTCCCGGCTTCCGTGATCGGCGGCATGGTCATCGAGCGCGGCCCGGGCAACGCCAGCAACATCGGCTACTCGACCTACGGCGGCAGCATCAACCTGTTCTCCAAGGCCCCTTCCGAGCAGCAGGGCGTCAGCATCTATGGCTCCGTGGGCACCTGGCGCACCCACCTTGAAGGCCTCTCCTACGAAAGCGGCCGCATGGAAGGCAGCGATGCCACCCTGCAGATGGATGTGCAGCACATGAGCACCGACGGTGCCCTGAGCTACTCCAACCTGGTCAGCAAGAACTTCACGCTGAAATACCAGCGCCCCATCGGCGACAGCACCCTCATGACGCTGTTCGCCAGCCTGGCCGACGTGAAGAACAACACCACCGACAACGCCTCCGGCCCCACCGCCGCCCAGATCAAGGCGCTGGGCAGCACCTACGTGATGAACAACAACCCGGGCAGCCAGGGCTACTGGGGCTACAACTTCGCCACCAAGCAGACGGACATGGAATACATCCGCCTGCAAAGCCACTTTGCGTCCGGCTGGGAAACCGACAACAACACCTACACCTACGCCTACACCAACAGCACCATCGCCGGCCAGGACCCCACGCAGTACAACGGCACCGCCGACACCACGCTGGGCTTCAAGAACCTGCTGGGCAAGACCACCACCCTGCCCAACGGCGACGTGCCGGGCTACTTCAAGCTCAACGAATACCGCGTCTGGGGCGATGTCTTCAAGGCCACCAAGCAGACCGGCCCCGGCCTGCTGCGCCTGGGCTTCTGGTACGAAGGCTCGCGCACCCAGCGCCACAACCTCGAGGCCGACCTGACCACCGGCCAGCAACTGCCCGGTGCGTCTTCCGCCTACCCCACCGGCGTCGTGACCTCGAGCAACTTCGCCGACCAGTTCTCCAACTGGCACCAGATCCAGCCCTTCGCCGAGTATGAGTGGGCCGCCGCGCAAGGCCTGACCGTGACCCCCGGCCTGAAGACCATGTACTACCACATGGGCCTGGAATCGGCGATGAACCAGAAGGCGCTGACCCCCCAGGGCTACCAGTACACCTACCACGCCACCCTGCCCTTCCTGACGGTGAACAAGCAGCTCGATGCCGAGAACTCGCTGTACACCCAGTACGCCAAGGGCATGGAAGTGCCCTTCCTCGGCGTCGGCTCGCCCAGCGCCACCCCGCCGGCCCCCCAGACCACCACCAACTACCAGTTCGGTGCGGTGCACAAGGCCGACCGCCTCACACTGTCTGGCGATGTCTACTACATCGACATGAACAACATGCAGCTCAACACCGGCACCAATGCCAACCCGGTGTACATCAATGCTGGCGGCGCGACCTACAAGGGCATCGAAGGTGAAGGCACCTACATGGTCACCACCGCCTGGGCCGCCTACGCCAACTTCGGCGTGAACAGCGCCCGCTACAAGAGCAGCAATGCCGCCGCCGGCCAGCCCGTGGGTGAGGTGCCCAACGCACCGAACATGACCTCGGCCCTGGGTGCCCTCTACAACGAAGGCCCCTGGAACGCCTCGCTGATCTACAAGCGCATCGGCGAGCAATACAACAGCAAGCTCGGCGGTCAGCTGCATTCGATCGGCAACACCGATCTGAACGTCGCCTACACCTGGAGCAACCTGGGCACCATGGGCATGAAGAAGTTGCGCCTGCAATTCAGCATCTTCAACCTGACCAACCAGCAGAACCTGGTGGGCGTGACCGGCCCGCTCTCCAGCGCCGCGACCCAGTACCAATGGCAGGCCCCGCGCAGCTACATGCTGTCGGCCAAGGCTGATTTCTGAAACCCATGACGGCGGGGAGCGGTGCCACACGCCCTCTCCGCCCCGAACGCTTCCATGAACCTCTCGAAAATGATTGAACTGGCCAACGGGTCGGGCGGCACGCTCTACCTCATGGCCCTGCTGCTGCTCATCGCACTGACCGTGATCATCGAGCGCAGCCGCCACCTGCTCAACATGCAGCAGGCCGGCGTCGAACTGATGGACCAGCTGCGCCAGGACCCGCAGCTGCAGACGGCGGCGGCCCAGGCCCTGCTCAAGCGCCACGCCAGCCAGCCCCATGTGCGCGTCATCCAGGCGCTGGACCAGGAGCCGGCCGAGAACAGCCGCGAGACCGCCGCCGGCCACCTCGAAGAAGCCCTGATGCACGAGGTGCCGCTGCTCGACCGCTCGCTGTGGGTGCTGGACACCGTCATCACCCTGGCGCCGCTGCTGGGCCTGTTCGGCACCATCGTGGGCATGTTCCACGCGTTCTCGGTGCTCGACGATGTGCAGAACGGCGCCAGCCAGGTCACCGGCGGCATCGCCGAGGCCCTGATCGCCACCGCCTGCGGCCTGTTCATCGCCATGCTCGGCCTGGTCTTCTTCAACTGGCTGAGCACCCGGGTGCGCGTCATCGTGCACCAGCTCGAGACCCTCAAGGTGATGCTGCTCAACCGCCGCGATGCCCTGCAGGCACCCAATGCGGTGCGACTGAAAGCCGTGTGAGGCCGCATGCGTTATTTCGAAACCAAGAAGGCCCGCATCGAGATCATCCCGATGATCGACATCATGCTGTTCCTGCTGGTCTTCTTCGCCATGATGACCCTGCGCATGATCCCCACGTCGGGCCACGTCAGCAAGCTGCCCAGCAGCAGCACGGCCACCCGGATCCCGGCCCCCAAGCTGCTGGTCGAAGTGCATGAAGACGGCTCGATGTTCGTCGACGGCACCGCCCAGAGCCCGGCCGAACTCAGTGCCCTGGTGAAGGGCCGCGACCCGGCCAAGCTCGCCGTCACGATCGCCGGCGGCGACCATGTGAATCTGCAGCAGCTGATGCACGCGATCGATGCGGTGCGCCTGGGCGGCGCCACCCAGATCGGACTGGCAGCCAAGGCCAGTGCCGCACCATGAGGCCGGCGCTGATGTCCGTGCCCGCCACCACCGACGCTCCGGCTCCGCGCCACTGGCCGCAGGCACAGCCCCCCAGGTCCCGCCTGTGGCAGGCGCTGGGCACGGCAGCCACGCTGGAGGCCGTGGCGGTCGGCAGTCTGCTCGCCTGGATCGCCCTGCATCCGGCCACCGCACCGCTGAAGGCGCTGCCGATCGAGATCGAGGCCGCCACACCCGCCCCCGAACCCGTGGTGACACCCCCGGCGCCGCCGAGCAAACCCGTGCCGCCGGCACCGGCGCCGCCCACCCTGCGCAGCCACCCGAGCCCGGCGCCCCGCCCTGCACCCGCGCCACAAGCCACGGCCAGCCTGCCGGTGAGTGCCGAGCCCAGCGAAACCCTGGCCACGCCCGCACCGGTGGCGGCGGCCGCACCGGCGACGCCCCCTGCGCCGACGCCTCCACCGCCGCCGCCCGCCGGACCGGCCGGCCCGTCCTCGGAATACATCGCCAAGGTCAAGGCCGCGGTCCAGGCCGCCTTCATCTACCCGCCGGCGGCCGCCGCCATGGACTTCCACGGCCGCACCCGCGTGCGCTTCACGCTGCGCGGCACCACGCCGTCGGCAGCCCAGGTGCTGGTGGGCAGCGGCATGGGCCTGGTCGACCGGGCCGCACTGCAGTCGGTGCAAGCGGCCAGCTACCCGCCGCCGCCGCCCGAGATGAAGGGCGCCGAAGCGAGCTTCGAGGTCTGGGTCGAGTTCAAACCCTGATCAGCCTGTCCGCGATCCCCCGAGGCTTCGCGGACGGCCCGCCCCAGGGAAACTCCCAATGCACCAAAGCGAGTCGCCCCGCTACATTAGATGCACTCGCAACGGGCGCCAGACGCCCGGCAAGGCGGGGGACCGAGGAGACAAACACTCAATAACCAGAACATTCAGGACAGTGCTCGAAGAAGCCACTGCCAGATCCATCCAAACGCCCTCCGGGGCGTTTTTTTTCGCCTGCAGCAGGCCATCCACCCCGATGCGACAATCCCGGCAATGGAACTTTTCATTGTGTCGCTGGCCTCGCTGCTGGCCGGTTTTGTCGATTCGATCGTGGGAGGGGGCGGCCTGATCCTGGTCCCGGCCCTCTTCGCCACCTTTCCTTCCACCCACCCCGCCACCCTGTTCGGCGTCAACAAGAGCGCCTCGATCTGGGGCACCGGCATCGCCACCTGGCAGTACCAACGCCGGGTGCACCTGAACTGGGCCACCCTGCTGCCGGCAGCCGTCGCCGGCTTCGGCGGCGCCTTCGCCGGCGCCTGGGCGGTGACCCAGATCTCGCCCGGATTCCTGCGCCAGCTGCTGCCCCTGATCCTGCTGGGCGTGCTGGCCTACACCCTGGCCAAAAAGGAACTCGGACAGGTACACGCGCCGCGCTACGACGGCCGCCGCGAGGCCCTGGTGGCGGCGCTGATCGGTGTGGCCATCGGCTTCTACGACGGCTTCTTCGGCCCCGGCACCGGCAGCTTCTTCGTCTTCCTGTTCGTGCGCTGGCTGGGCTATGACTTTCTCAATGCCTCGGCCTCGGCCAAGCTGCTCAACTGCGCCACCAACCTGGCGGCACTGATCCTCTTCAGCCTCAAGGGCCATGTCTGGTGGCAGTACGCCTTGCCGCTGGCCGCCGCCAATGTGCTGGGCAGCGTGCTGGGCACCCGGCTGGCGCTGCGGCATGGCGCCGGCTTCGTGCGCAGCGTCTTCATCCTGGTGGTGTCGGCCCTGATCCTCAAGACCGGCTACGACGCCTTCCTGAAGTAGGGGCGGCTCAGCGCGGGGCCGACGGGGCGGGCGCGGTCCGGGTCTCGGGTCCGGCGGCTGGCCGGGTGCCCGTTGCGGCGCCCGCCTTGCCCTGCAGATCGGCCTTCTGTTCGGCTTTCTCGGCCTTGTCCGCCTTGGGCATGGCCTGGGCCACGTCGGGCAGGCCCTTGACCTCCTCGACCTTGCGCGGCGCGCCGATCGGCGCCTGCGCCTGCCCCTTCTGCACCGCCGCCAGGTCCTCCTCGCTCGGGTACTGGTCCATCAGCCAGTAGTCGAAGACCCGGCGCGCGATCGGCGCCGCATTGGCGCCGCCCCAGCCCGCGTTCTCGACCACCATGGCCAGGGCGATCTTCGGGTCGTCGGCCGGTGCGAAGGCCATGTACAAGGCATGGTCGCGGTTGCGCTCGGCGACGCGGGCGGCATCGTACTTCTCGTTTTGCTTGACCGTCACCACCTGGGCGGTGCCGGTCTTGCCGGCCGCCACATAGCCGGCGCCCCGGAAGGCGGTGGCCCCGGTGCCCTCGGTGTTCACCCCGACCAGGGCACGCCGGATGATGTCGATGTTGGCCGGCTTGGCCGCCAGCTCGGCCTTGATCTCCTGCAGCGTGTCCTTGGACTGGCGGGTCACCACGTCGGTCACCTGCCTGACCAGATGGGGCTTCATCTTGACGCCGTTGTTGGCCAGCATGCCGGTGGCCGAGGCCAGCTGCAGCA
>Ga0213872_10002297_pt1 | contig 11397 bp, 11 predicted proteins | sample VelepicomBERX_R2_FD_160071 | JGI IMG/M metagenome (GOLD analysis project Ga0213872, IMG submission 160071) | Rhizosphere microbial communities from Vellozia epidendroides in rupestrian grasslands, the National Park of Serra do Cipo, Brazil - RX_R2 | ecosystem: Host-associated > Plants > Roots >... | reverse complement strand
GATACGGCGTCAGCCGGCTGATCAATCCGCACCCGCTTTACGAGGCGTTGTCAGCCGGCTTCCTGCGGGACCGCTAGAGCATTTCCTGAGCCTGCTTCGCCTCTTCCTTGCAGGCGGCGCCCTTCTCCTGCTTGGCGGTCGAGATGTGCTGCCAGGCTTGGGCGATGACCTCCGGGCTGGCCTGCGACTTCTCGAGCGCTTTCTCGCTGGCGTGGATGGCCTTTTGGCAGGCGGACATGGTGTGCTGCTTGGCGTGTTCGGTGGCCTGTTGCGCGGATTGGGTCGAAGTGCCGTCCGGCGTCGGGCCGGGCGTGGGCAATTCCGGCGGGGTGGCGTTCTGCGGCGTCTCGGTCGGCTGGGTCTGAGGAACGGTTTGCGGGGCGGGTTGTTGGGAAGGCATCTGCGCCTGCGCCAGGGCCACGCCCGAGGTCAGAATCACGGCGGCGCCGATGTATTTGATTCGCATGACAATCTCCATCGTCGAGTACCCCTCGCCGCGCACCATAGGCGGCCAAATTGACGGGAATGAGGCACAGGCGCATTTGCCACCGTTTGGTCGCAATCGCGGCGTAGAACGTGCCCCAGGTGGGAGCATTCCTCGATGCAGCGCTTTCTTTCCTGGGATCGGGCCAGTGTCCTTCTGTTCGCCATTCTGGCCGTGCTGGTGGCGGTGACATTCGGGCAGTACGGCAATGGATTCGACGCCGAAGTACAGGACGCCTATGGACGACAGATCGTCTCCTGGTATGCCACTTTGGGCGTCGACCGCTCTGCGCTGAGCTATATCGACCTCTATTATTATGGCGGCCTGTTCGACACGCTGGCGGCCCTGGCCAACCATGTCTCGCCCTGGCCCCACTGGGCGACTCGGCATCTGCTGGAAGCGATCTCCGGGCTGATCGGCATGGCCGGCGCCTCGCGGCTGGCACGCCGATTGGGCGGTCCCGCCGCCGGTTTCGCCGCTCTGGCCTGCCTGGCCCTGATGCCGAGCTATTACGGCATGATGTTCATCAATCCCAAGGACATCCCCTTCGCCGCCGCGATGATCTGGGCGGTCTATATCCTGACCGTACTGTCCGACGAATTCCCCGAGCCGTCCTGGAAGCTGGTCGCGGCTTTCGGGGTCACGGCCGGACTGGCTCTCGGCGTGCGGGTCGGCGCGGTTCTGCTGTTCTTCTACCTGGCGGTCGTCATGCTGGCCGCGCCCGGTAACCGCCTGCGCCTGATCCTGAGGATTTCCCCCGCCCTACCCGTCGCCTGGCTCGTGATGCTGCTGTTCTGGCCATGGGCGCAGGTCTCCCCCATTCTGCATCCGATCGAGGCCTTCCACCATTTCAGCGCCATGAACGGCAATATCGGCACTTTGTTCTTTGGCCATATGGTCGGGCGCGGCTATCACCCGGCCTGGTATCTGCCCGTCTATATGGCGGTGAAGCTGCCCGACCTGGTGTTGCTGCTGCTGGCGGCCGGCGCGGTGCTGGGGGTGCGCAGCGGATTTTCGCGGCAGCATTTGCCGGTGCTGCTGGCGGCGCTGTTCCCGCTGATCTATACGCTGGCGACCAACCCGATGCTCTATGACGCCGAGCGGCACTTCCTGTTCGTCCTGCCCGCCCTGGCCGTGCTGGCCGGCCTGACCGCGGCGAAACTGATGGATATGCGTCTGCGTCCGGCCTTTGCGGCGGTGGCGCTGCTGATGGGCGGCTGGCAAATCGCGCAGATGGCCGATCTGCACCCCTACGAATATGCCTTCTTCAACGATCTGGTGGGCGGCACGCGCAATGCGTCCGGGCGCTTCGAGACGGAATATTGGGGCTCGTCGCTGGCCGAGGCGACCGGCGACCTCAGCCGTTATATCGCCCTGCATCACATGGCGCGGGCGACACCCTGGCGGGTCGCGGTGTGCGGCAAGCCCAGCCAGATGGGCGACGAGACCGATCCCGCCATCAAGGCCACGACCGACTGGCAGCATGCCGATTTCTTCGTCGCCACCACGCGGGGCGCCTGCGATCGCCGCCTGCCCGGCCACGAAATCGCCGAGGTCGAGCGTGACGGCGTCCCCTTCGCCGTGATCAAGGACCTTCGGCGGCCTGGATCGGGCTGATCTTACGCCCCGTGACTTCGCCGCTCTCGGTATCCTGATAGATGACGATGCCGCCCTCGCCCATGATTTCCTGGGCGACGATGCCGATCCCATAATCGCGCAGCACCGCCACCGCGCTTTCGATATTGGCGGCGCCGATGGTGCCGGGCATGCCCAGCGACCTCATCGGCGCGAAACCGCCGAACAGCTTGGCGCGCATCGCCTGGGTGTGGCACCCGGCCCGCAGCATCCGCCGCACCAGCTCGCGGATCGCGGCGTCGGTGGCATGCATATCGCTCTCCACGCCGCTGGGAACCAGGGAATGGGTCATGCCGCCCATGCGACGCTCCTCGTCCCACAGGCACACGGCGACGCACGAGCCGAGCAACGTCGCCAGGCGGTGCGGCTTGGGGTCAAAGTAGATCTCGCCGGGCTTCAGCCGGTGGATCGGCGCCGAGCCCCCCAAAGGCATCAGACGCCGCAATCTGCGTTCTACTTCGTCCATGCGGTCCCTCAGAGAGAGAAAAGCTTATTGGGCGCGCTCTTGTTCCGAGCTGTAAGCCGCTATACAGTTAAAGCTGCCGCCTGTGAGAAATCCACTTAAGGAGAAGGTCTTATGGGGAAGATGGTCTTAAGCGTAGACGATTCGGCCAGCATGCGGCAAATGGTCAAAATGACACTGGGCGGCGCCGGCTACGACGTGATGGAGGCGGCCGATGGCAAGGAGGCCCTCGCCAAGATCGGCAGCGCCGACGTCAAGCTCGTGGTCACCGACCTCAACATGCCGAACATGGACGGGTTGACCCTGATCCGCGAATTGCGCCAGATGCCGGCCTATCGCTTCATCCCCATCGTATTCCTTACCACCGAATCCGACGAAGGCAAGAAGGGCGAGGCCAAGCAGGCCGGCGCCACCGCATGGATCACCAAGCCGTTCAAGCAGGAACAGCTGCTTGCCGTCGTCAAGAAGGTCTTAGGCTAACAAACCCGTCCATCCTCAAAAGGGGGAAGGTCATGGAAGCGATCAAGATCGTCACGCTGGGCCTGCGCGAGGAGGTTTTCGCCGTCGACGCCAATGTCGTGCGCGAAATCCTCGATCTGGTGCCGGTCACCGCCGTTCCCAACGCCGATCCGTTCGTCAACGGGCTGATCAATGTGCGCGGCCGCGTCGTGCCCCTGGCCGATCTGCATGTGCGGTTCGGCATGGAGACGCCGCCGCCCAGCATCGACACCCGCATCGTCGTGGTCGATATCGAACTGGGCGGCGAATCGACCACCGTCGGCATCCTTGCGGACAAGGTCTATGAGGTCACCGAGGTGACCACCCGCTCGGTGCAGGACACGCCCAAGCTCGGCATGCGCTGGCGCCCGGAATTCATCCAGGGCATCGGCAAGCGCGGCGACGATTTCATGGCCATCATCGACCTGTCGAGCCTGCTGAATTACAGCGGCCCGGCTGAGGATCCGGGAAGCGCCGCCGATGGCCGATCCTCAAGATAAGCTGGATCTGCTGCGGCATGCGGATTTCGAGAAGGTAGCCCGCTTCATCGAAAAAACCACGGGAATCCTCGTTCCGCCAGCCAAGAAGACGATGGTGGAGGGGCGCCTGCGCCGCCGCGCCCGGGCGCTCGGGCTCGCCAATCTCGACGAATATTGCCGGGTGGTGTTCCAGGAGGGCGGTTTCGACGGGGAATCGGTCCATCTGATCGACGCGGTCACCACCAACAAAACCGATTTCTTTCGCGAACCCAGCCATTTCGACTTGATGCGGACACGCTGCCTGCCCGAAGCCACCGAACGCGGCGCCGGCGTCGCCCGTCCCTACAAAGTATGGAGCGCCGCCTGCTCGATCGGCGCCGAACCCTACACCCTGGCCATGGTGCTGGCCGATTACGGCGCCTCGACCGGCAAGGATTGGCGCTTTCAGATCCTCGGCTCCGACATCTCGACCCAAGTTCTGGCCAAGGCGGCCCGCGCGGTCTATCCCGAGGAGATGATCGAGCCGGTGCCGGTGGAGATGCGTAAACGCTATTTATTGCGCTCGAACGATCGCGCCAAGAAGCTGGTGCGCATCGTTCCCGAACTGCGCCGTACTTTGAGCCTTTTGCATCTCAATCTGATGGACAGCCGCTATCCGGCGGATCCCGATTTCGATGCGATCTTCTGCCGCAACCTGCTGATCTATTTCGACCGCGCCACCCAGGACGCGGTGGTCGCCCGCCTGTGCAAGCATCTGCGGCCGGGCGGCTATCTGTTCCTCGGCCACGCCGAAAGCCTCGCCGGCAAGGATTTGCCGCTCGAATGGCTGGGCGACGCGGTCTTCAAGCGAGCGTGAGAAAAGCGAGAAACATATGAGTAAGATCCGGGTTCTGATCGTTGACGATTCGGCCAGCGTCCGCCAGGCGCTGAGCGACGTGCTGAGCGCAGATCCGGGCATCCAGGTGATCGGTACGGCGGGCGATCCCTATGCCGCCGCCCGCATCATCCAGAACGAGATCCCCGACGTCATCACGCTGGACGTCGAAATGCCGCGCATGGACGGCATCTCCTTCCTGCGCAAGATCATGAGCCAGCGGCCGATCCCGGTGGTGATGTGCTCGTCCCTCACCGAGGAAGGCTCGCAGACCCTGATGCAGGCGCTCGAAGCCGGTGCGGTCGACATCATCCTCAAGCCCAAGATGGGCACCCGGCAATTCCTTGAGGATTCCGCCGTCAATATCCGTGAATCCGTCAAGGCCGCGGCGGCGGCCCAGCTGCGCAAACTGCCGGCCAAGCTGGAGGTTACCAAGAAATTGAGCGCAGACGTGATGATGCCGCCACCCTCGCCCGGCTCGAAGGCGATGGCGCGCACCACGGAAAAGATCGTCTGTATCGGCGCCTCGACCGGCGGCACCGAATCGCTGCGGGTGGTGATCGAGGCTTTGCCCGCCGACAGTCCCGGCGTGGTGGTGGTGCAGCACATGCCGGAATTGTTCACCGCCAGCTTCGCCAAAAGGCTGGACAGCCTGTCCAAGGTCACCGTCAAGGAAGCCCAGGACGGCGACCCGGTGCTGCGCGGCCATGTGCTGATCGCGCCTGGCAATCGCCATACGCTGCTGCAGCGCTCGGGGGCGCGCTATCATGTGTCGGTGCAAGACGGACCGCTGGTATCGCGCCACCGGCCCAGCGTCGACGTGCTGTTCCGCTCCGCCGCCCGCTTCGCGGGCGCCAACGCCCTGGGTATCATCATGACCGGCATGGGCGACGACGGGGCCAAGGGGCTATTGGAAATGCGCGAGGCCGGCGCCGCCACCGTCGCCCAGAACGAAGAGACCTGCGTCGTCTTCGGCATGCCCAAGGAAGCCATCGCGCTCGGCGCCGCGGATCGCATCTTGCCGCTCGACCTGTTAGCAACTGAAATCAGGCGGATTGACAGTCACTGAAGTTATAGCGGCACAACACAACCTGTAGCTGCGCCATACACCCTATAATTCTGTAAATACAATACACCCAATGATGCGCACGAGCCCTTCAACAACACCCCAACGAGCTGGCAATTACAAGATTAGCTCAACTAATATATCAGATTTTACATTTTTTCTAAAATGTATTCTAAGTTATTAAGACAATCTATTTCGGATAAGATTTCACGATACGGGTGTACAATACAAATGAAATAACATATCCTTTGTCCTACCGCTCTCTAAGCGAAGAGATTCTGTGCCATGACGTTTGTAATCAGACTGTCCGGTACACAAACAATCCGAGAAGCCGAGGGCACGCTGCTGGCCTTGCGCGACGCGCTGGCCGAGGAAACCTCGGTGGCCTTGGATTGCGAGGCCATCGAAGAGGCGGACCTCTCCTTCCTGCAATTAGTCATCGCGGCGCGAAAATCGGCCCGAAACGCCGGGAAGACCCTGGGATTGGTCGCCCCCGCGACCGGTCCGCTGCTGGCCGCCCTGGACCATGCCGGCATCCGCCCCGAGGGTGATTTCCGTTTCTGGTTCGAAGGAGTGGCCTGATGAACGGCGCCCTGCAAGATCCGGTTGAGACGTTCCGCGTCGAAGCCAACGATCTGTTCGAACAGCTGGAAACCGCTCTGCTCGACATCGAGGCCAATCCCGGCGACCGCGAGCTGATCGACACCGCCTTCCGCGCGCTGCACACCATCAAGGGCTCGGGCGCGATGTTCGGTTTCGAGCGGGCGGCCGCCTTCACCCACCATGTCGAGAACGCCTTCGACATGGTGCGCAAGGGCTCGCTGGCGGTCAGCCCCACACTGGTGGAAATCGCGCTGCGAGCCAAGGATCACATCCGCGACCTGATCAATGCGCCGGAAAACGCCGACAAGATGACCGGCGAGATCATCCTGAAGGACCTGGCGCTGCTGGTCGGCGACATGCCCGCCGGCGATGCCGGCCGGCCGGCCCCGACACCCAAGCCCGAAGTCAAGCGCACGACCTTCCGCCTGCACATCGCCCTGGCTCAAAACGCCATGATGACCGGCAGCAATCCGCTGCGGCTGCTCGACGAACTGCGCGAACTGGGCGAATGCTCGGTCGTTCCCGTCACCAACGCCATCCCGCCGCTCGAAGAGATCGATCCGTTCGGCTGCTATATGGCCTGGGATTGCGTGCTGACCACCGAAAAGCCGCGCTCGGCGATCGACGACGTCTTCATCTTCGTTATCGACGACATGGACCTGACCGTCGAGGAAGTCGAGGTCAGCCCCAAGCTGCTGGGCGAGATCCTGGTCGAACGGGGCGCCGTCTCGCCGGAAATCCTGCAGAATGCGCTGGAGGGACAGGAAAAGCTGGGCAACATCCTGGTCAAGGAAGGCGTGCTGTCCAACGACAAGCTGCGCGCCGCCCTGGCCGAACAAGGCCACTTGAAGAACGAACAGGACCGGGCTGCCAAGGAAGGCTCGGTCGTCAAGGTCGCGGCCGAGAAGCTCGACGAGCTGATGGATCAGGTCGGCGAACTGGTGATCGCCCAGGCCCGCCTGCGTCAATTGGCCGAGAAGAGCGACGACATCTTGCTCAAATCCATCGTCGAGGAGATCGAACGCCTGTCCGGCCATCTGCGCGACGTCTCGATGGGTATCCGCATGGTGCCGATCGGCACCTTGTTCGGCAAATTCCGCCGCCTGGTGCGCGATCTGTCCAATGAGTTGGGCAAGCAGGTCCAGCTGAGCTGGTCGGGCGAGGAAACCGAGATCGACAAGACGGTCATCGAGCGGCTGCACGATCCGCTGGTCCATCTGATCCGCAACTCGATCGACCATGGCGTCGAGCGCGTCGAGGATCGCGAAGCGGCCGGCAAGCCGCGCGAGGGGCGAGTGCATCTGTCCGCCGTCCATTCCGGCGCCCAGGTGCTGATCAGCATCAAGGATGACGGCAAGGGGCTGGACCGCACCCGCATCCGCGCCAAGGCCGAAGAGACCGGACTTGTGGCACCGGATCAGGAATTGACCGATAACGAATTGTTTAACCTTATTTTCCACCCCGGTTTTTCGACGGCGCAGAAGATCACCAACGTGTCGGGGCGCGGGGTCGGCATGGATGTGGTCAAGCGCATGATCGACCACTTGCGCGGCACCATCGACATCGTCAGCACGCCCGGCGAAGGCGCCACCTTCACCCTGCGCATGCCGCTGACCTTGGCCATCATCGACGGACTGCTGGTGCGGGTCGCGGGAGAGCGTTACGTGATTCCCCTCTCCGCCGTCGAGGAATGCATCGAATTGTCGAGCGAGGACGACGCCCGTTCGACCGGGCGGGATTTCCTCAATATCCGCGGCGATCTGGTGCCGTTCATCCGCCTGCGCAAGATGTTCAATTTGTCCGGTCCGGCCGCGCTCTATCCCAAGGTGGTGGTGGTTTCGGCCGGCGAGTTCCGCTTCGGCGTGGTGGTCGACCAGCTGCTGGGCGGCCATCAGACCGTGATCAAATCGCTTTCCAAGCTTCATGCCGACATACCGACCTTTTCCGGAGCCACCATTCTTGGTGATGGGGGAGTGGCGCTCATTCTCGATGTTCCACGGCTTCTCGATTTCAGCCAATCTCGGGAGGATCAGCTGAAAGCGTCGTAACCCAAGGAAAGACCGCATCATGTTCAGCAACATGAAAATCCGTGACCGCTTGGTTGTTCTGCTGCTGGCCCTGACCCTGCCCTTGCTGGCGATCACCTATTTCGGGGATCGCGGCATGGGCGACATCGCTGAACGCCTGGGCATCGTCTATGAGCACCGCACGGTGCCCCTGGTGATCCTGGGCAATGTCAGCCGCGATTTCTCCCTGACCCGCACCGCCACCCTGTCCCAGGCGCTCGCCCCCACCGAGGAAATGCGCCAGGAATCGCTGAGGGTCACCAATGACGCCCGCGCCAACCTGATCAAGGACTGGCAGGACTTCCGTGCGACGCTGATCACCGCCGAAGGCAAACGCCTGGCCGACATCGCATGGGCGGCGATGCAAGCCTCGCTGGCCAGCATCGATGCAGCCGAGCGGATGATGGCTTCCAACGACCGCGCCCGCCTGCCGGCGCTGATGGTGAGCGACTATCGCGAACTCTATCTGCAAGCCACCAAAGCCATCAAAGAGCTTTCCCAATTCGAAGAGCAGCAGGCCGAAGAAGAATATAAGCGCTCGAAGGAAACCTATGCCTCGACCAGGCTGCAAAATCTGCTGCTGGCGGCACTGGCCCTCGGCGCCGGCGTGGTACTGGCGGTTCTGATCATCCAGTCGATCGTCAAGCCGGTCACCGCCGTGGTCGGATCGCTGGCGCAAATGGCCAAGCTCAATCTCGCCATCGAGATCGACGGCAGAGACCGCAAGGACGAGATCGGCGTCATGTCGCGGGCCATGCAGGCAATGCTGGACGCGCTGACGACGGTGGTCCACGACCTGGTCGCGGCGGCGCAAAACGTCGCCAGCGGCAGCGAGCAGCTGTCGGCCTCGGCGGACACGCTGAGCCAGGGCGCCAACGAACAGGCCTCGGCCACCGAGGAAGCCAGCGCCTCGATGGAGGAGATGGCGGCCAACATCAAGCAGACGGCCGAGAACGCCGCCACCACCGAGAAGATCGCCCGCCAATCGGCGCAGGACGCCCAGACCTCGGGCGATGCGGTGCGCCAGGCGGTCAAGGCGATGCAGACCATCGCCGAGAAGATCGTCATCGTGCAGGAAATCGCCCGCCAGACCGATCTGCTGGCGCTGAACGCCGCCGTGGAAGCGGCCCGCGCCGGCGAGCACGGGCGCGGCTTCGCGGTGGTCGCCTCCGAGGTGCGCAAACTGGCCGAACGCAGCCAGGCCGCCGCCACCGAGATCAGCGGATTGTCCTCGGACACCGTCGCCGCCGCCGCCAATGCCGGCGACATGCTGAACAAGCTTGTCCCCGACATCCAACGCACCTCGGAACTGGTCGAGGAAATCACCGCCGCCTGCCGCGAGCAGGATATCGGGGCCGACCAGGTCAATCTCGCCATCCAGCAGCTCGACAAGGTGACCCAGCAGAACGCCGCCGCCGCCGAGGAAACCTCGGCCACCGCGGTCGAACTGGCGTCCCAGGCTGACCAGCTGCAGAGCACCATCGGCTATTTCACGCTCGACAAGAGATCCCTGCCGATCAAGCCCGCCCCGCGCCCTGCGCGCCCGAAGCAACAAGCTGTGGCCCTTCGGCCGGCGGCGGCGGCGGCGGGCAACGGCAACGGCAAGGGCTTTTCGATCGCCATGGACGATGAAGACGATGAGTTTCGCCGTTATTGAGGGGTAACGGAAGATGAGCCAGGAGAGTAGACTAGCCACTCAATATGTAACGTTGGGAGTCGGCGAAGAAGTTTTCGCCGTCGAGGTCACGCGCGTGCACGAAATTCTCGATTTCGGCCCGGTGGTGCGGCTGCCCAATGCGCCGGACCATGTGCTCGGCATGATCGACGTGCGCCGCCACGCGGTGCCGGTGATCGATCTCCGGGTCAAATTGGGGCTGAGCCCGACCGTCAAGACCGAGCACAGCCGGATCCTCGTGCTCGACGTCGACATCGGCTCGCGCATCGTCGTGCTGGGATTGCTGTCCGACCGGGTCTACGAGGTGACGGACCTGTCGGACCACGCCCTCGAACCGCCACCCGACATCGGCATGCGCTGGCGCTCCGACTACATCCGCGGCGTCGGGCGCCGCGACGAATCCTTCGTCATCATCTTCGATCTGTCCCGCCTGTTCAGCGACGACGAAGTTCCATTGCTCAGCGAGGCCGAACCGCAGGCCTGACCGAAATAAGCAGAGGGGGAAAAGGCTATGTTTGCCAACATCAAGATTCGCGAGCGCCTGATCATATTGCTGATCGCGCTGCTGGTGCCCCTGATAGTGGTCGCCTATCTTGGCGACCGCGGCATGGCCGAGATCCAGGGCAGCCTGGGCCGGGTATACAACAACCGGACCGTGCCTCTGGCTCACCTGGAAAACGTGGCCTATCACCTTGGCCGGGTGCGCGCCAACAGCGAGCTGTCGCTGATCGCCACCACAGATGAACAGCGTCTTGAAGCCAGCCGGCTGGTCGTGGACGCGCGCAACATGACGACGCAGGCCTGGAACGCTTATTACGCCCTGATCATCACCCCGGAAGGCCGCCGCCTGGCCGACAGCGCCTGGAACGGAGTCCAGGCCTATTTCGGCACGGTGGACATGGCCGAAAAAATGCTGAATTCGGCCGACAAATCGCGCCTGCCGGTGCTGATGATCGGCGAATGGCGGGATATCTACAACCAGGCCAACAAGGAACTCGAAGCGGTCGTCAAATTCCAGCAGCAGATGGCCGAAGAAGAATTCAAGAAATCCTCCCAGGTCTATGAGGAAACCCGGACGCAGAATATGGCTGTCCTGGTGATCGCCGCCGCCTTGGCCATCGGCCTGGCCATCGCGATCGTTCTTTCGATCACCCGTCCGGTCGCCCAGGCGGTCGCCACCATGCTGATGATGGCGCAGCGCAAGATGGACGTCGTCATTCCCGGCCTGGCGCGCAAGGACGAGGTGGGCGAGATCGCCCGCGCCATGAACACCATCAATACCAACCAGCTGGAAATCGCCGCCGTGGCCGACACCATCGCCCAGGGCGACCTGACCCCGGCCATCATGCCTCTCTGCCCCGAGGACACGCTGGGATTCGCCCTGAAGACCATGCTGGAACGGTTGCGCGCGGTGGTGAACGACATCGTCTCGGCTACCCAGAACGTCGCCAGCGGCAGCGAGCAGCTTTCCTCCTCGGCTGAAACCCTGAGCCAGGGCGCCAACGAGCAGGCCTCGGCTACCGAAGAAGCCAGCGCCTCGATGGAGGAGATGGC
>Ga0213872_10002296_pt1 | contig 11398 bp, 10 predicted proteins | sample VelepicomBERX_R2_FD_160071 | JGI IMG/M metagenome (GOLD analysis project Ga0213872, IMG submission 160071) | Rhizosphere microbial communities from Vellozia epidendroides in rupestrian grasslands, the National Park of Serra do Cipo, Brazil - RX_R2 | ecosystem: Host-associated > Plants > Roots >... | reverse complement strand
AAGTTCGCCACCAAGGTGGGAATGCCGATGCCGAGATTGACGTAGAAGCCGTCGCCGATCTCGCGGGCGGCGCGCGCCGCCATTTCTTCGCGGGTCCAAGCCATGATTTATCCCCTCTGCCGCACGGTGCGCTGTTCGATGCGCTTTTCGTAGCCATGGCCTTCGAAAATGCGCTGCACGAAGATGCCCGGGGTGTGGATCTGATCGGGATCGATCTCGCCGACCGGCACCAGATGCTCGACCTCGGCGACGGTGATCTTGCCGGCGGTGGCCATCATCGGGTTGAAGTTGCGCGCGGTCTTGCGGTAGACGAGGTTGCCCTCGGTATCGCCCTTCCACGCCTTGACGATCGAGAGATCGGCGACCAGGCCGCGTTCCATCACATAGTGCTCGCCGTCGAACACCTTGATTTCCTTGCCTTCGGCCACCAGCGTGCCGTAGCCGGTCTTGGTGTAGAAGGCCGGGATGCCGGCGCCGCCGGCACGGATCCGCTCGGCCAGGGTGCCTTGCGGGTTGAATTCCAGCTCGAGCTCGCCGGACAGGAACTGCTGGGCGAACAGCTTGTTCTCGCCGACATAGGAGCTGATCATCTTCTTGATCTGGCGGGTCTCCAGCAGCACGCCGAGGCCGAACCCGTCGACGCCGGCATTGTTGCTGACCACGGTGAGGTCCTTGACGCCGCTCTTCTTCAGCGCGGCGATGAGAAATTCGGGGATACCGCAGAGGCCGAAGCCGCCTGCCATGATCGTCATGCCGTCGAACAGCACGCCTTCGAGGGCGCTGTCGGCATCTTTACGAACCTTGAGCATTACGCACCACCTGTGAAAGGCCGAAGGGCGATGCAAGCCGAATAGGCCATTTCTCTCGCACTGTCAAACCGGTAGGTGGGCATTCCTGGCCTGCGTTCAATGAGAATGGGTATAGGTATTTTGGCACCACCTGTTGCAGTGCGGTGACATGTAACAATCATTTCACCATGATGCCGATTGTGCGTTGCACGCTTACCACTTAGTCTCCGCCGAGCAACAGGCCTGCGGGTCTGGCGTGGGGATTTCAGCACTCGTCGTGCTCACTTTTGATCAAGCCGTCCGGGAAAGAGCAGCTCGGGCGGTGCGCTCTATTCTATTGCCTGTGGGGAACCTGAATGCTTCGACTTCGCCGTACCGTCTCATCCAAGCGCTTCTTCAAGCAGCTGCTGGCCCAGAGCGTCGCGCCCGCGGTGCTGGCCGCCGCGCTGGCGGCACCGTCCGCTTACGCGCAGCAGACCACCTCGTCGATCTCCGGCCAGGTCCTGACCGCCGAGGGCGCGCCCGCCGCCGGCATCAAGGTCGTCATCACCCACACCCCGTCCGGCACCACCGCCACCGCCATCTCCGATTCCGCCGGCCATTTCGCCGCCTCCGGCCTGCGCGTCGGCGGTCCCTACACGGTGCGCTTCGAGCCGACCTCGGGAAAGCCTGAAGTCGTCGAGGATGTGTTCCTGAAGCTGGGCGAGCCCTTCGTCGTCTCGGTGAACCTGAAGCCGGCCGCCGCCGCGACCGAAGCCTTCGCCGGCGAGGAGATCGTCGTCAGCGGCTCGCGCGACGCCAAGAAGCTGGTGAGCCAGGCGACCTTCGACCGCGACAGCATCGAAAACGCCCCCACCGTCAGCCGCGACCTCAAGGACATCATCAAGCAGGATCCGCGCGTCCTCCTGGACCCCACCAACGGCAACGCGATCCAGATCGTCGGCACCAGCAACCGCTTCAACAGCCTGACCATCGACGGCATCCAGGCCAATGACGATTTCGGCCTGAACGCCAACGGCTACCCGACCCACCATTCGCCGATTCCGCTCGACGCCATCGATCAGCTGGCGGTGGTGATCGCCCCGTTCGACGTCGACTATGACGGCTTCATGGGCGGCATGGTCAATATCGTCACCAAGTCGGGTACCAACGACCTGCATGGCAGCGTCTACGAGTACTACTCGAACGACAAGCTGTCGGGCCAGACCAGCGGTCATCTGACCAACCTGATCCCCCACTTCCAGACCCGCACCAAGGGCCTGTCGGCCGGCTTCCCGATCATTCCCGACAAGCTGTTCTTCTTCGGCGCCATCGAGGATTACCGCACCGTCTCGCCGGCCACCTACGGCACCACCGACGGCCAGGGCGGCGCCACCGTGGTTCCCGGCGTTTCGTCAGCCAGCGTCAACAGCGTGATCTCGGCCGCCCAGTCGAAATATGGCTACAATGCCGGCTCGATCGTCTCGTCCACCCCCGAGTTCGACCGCACCGCGATCGCCAAGGTCGACTGGAACGTCACCGACGACCACCGCGTCTCGTTCACCTATGAAGAGTCGGAAACCAACCAGATCCTCGACGGCAGCTCGTCGAGCTCGGGCGCGCTGTATACCGGCCCGGCCTCGTCGGTGACCGCGGCGCCGCTGCTGGCCCTGTCGTCCGACTTCTATACATTCAAGCAGCTGATGAACAATTACGCGCTGCAGGAATTCTCGGACTGGACGCCGCAATTCTCGACCCAATTCGAAATCGGCCGCAAGGACGTCTCCTCGCTGCGCGACCCGCTGAACGGCAGCAGCATCGGCCAGGTGAACGTCATCACCCCGGGCGGCGGCGCCGTGGTGTTCGGCCCCGACATCTCCAGCCAGTCGAACAAGCTGTTCACCGAGACCGATACCTACAAGCTGAAGGCCAAGTACCAGCTCGACGACCACGCGATCAGCGGCGGCTACGAGCGCTTCGTCAATGACTACAACAACCTGTTCATCCAGCGGACCGGCGGCCAGTGGTGGTTCTCGAGCGTCAGCAACTTCCAGAACGGCATCGCCTCGCGCTTCCAGTATTCCAACGCCTACACCAACAACCCCGAGGATGGCGCGGCGATCTGGAACTACGCGCAGGACAATTTCTATGCCCAGGACCGCTGGGACATCACCGAGGACATCACCGTGCAGGCCGGCCTGCGCTACGAGCGTTACAGCAACAACCAGACGCCGCATCCCAGCGCGCTGTTCCAAAGCCTGTACGGCTTCAGCAACACCGCCAACCTCGATGGCCGGGATCTCGTGCTGCCCCGTATCGGCTACAATTGGAAGGTGCTGCCCGATACCACGCTGCATGGCGGCTTCGGCCAGTTCAGCACCCTCGGGCCGGCGGTGTGGATTTCGGACAATCTGTCCAATGACGGCTTCACGGTCCGCTCGCTGACCGCCACCAGCGGCTCGCTGCTGACCACCAACACGCTGGGCGTGCCGGCGGCGGCGGTGCAGCAGCTCAACGCGATTTCCAGCCCGACCATCAATGCGCTGGATCCCAACTTCAAGATCCCCTCGTCCTATCGCGGCGATTTCGCCGTCGACCACAAGTTCGAGGGCGGGCCGATCGTCAGCATGGACCTGCTCTACAGCAAGGTCGCCGAGGGCATCAATTACCAGGATCTGCGCCTGATCCAGATCGGCAGCGCGCCCGACGGGCGGCCGATCTACGGCACCCGCGCCGCCGATCCGCGCAGCGCCACCTCCTCGCAGGACATCTTCCTCACCAACACCACCAAGGGCGACAGCTTCAACGCCTCGATCAATGGCCGCCAGAGCTTCGAGACCGAGGTCGGCACCTTCGACTTGACCGGCGGCTATTCCTATACCCAGGGAACCGACGTCAATCCGGGCACCAGCTCGGTCGCGGCGTCCAACTTCAAGACCCTGGCGCTGTCCAACGTCAACAATCCGGGTGCGGCGAATTCGAATTATGTGTCGAACCATGTGATCACGGCGGCGGTCACCTGGACCGAGCGGTTCTTCGACGACGCCAAGACCAGCCTCAGCCTGCTGGGCACCCTACGCTCGGGCCTGCCCTACAGCTTCACCTTCGCCTGCACCAGCAACAATCCGTTCGGCGATTCGGCGTGCGGCGTCAACGGCTATAGCCGCGAGCTGTTCTACGTTCCGACCGGGCCCAACGATCCGAAGGTCAACTGGGCGGCCAGCAGCGTGACTCCGGCGCAGATGAGCGCTTATGTCTCGAAGTACGACCTGGGCAAATACGCCGGGCAGATCGCGCCGCGCAACGCGTTCTACGCGCCGTGGTTCGAAACCCTCGACCTGCATTTCCTCCAGGAACTGCCGTCCCCGATCGACGGACACAAGCTGCAGTTCACGGTCGACACCATCAACCTCAGCAACGCCATCTTCCCGAGCTGGGGCCGGTTGGAACAGGTCGCCTTCCCGGGCTTCGTCCCGGTGACCGGCGTCAAGATCGTCAACAATCAATACGCCTTCACCTCGTCGAACCTGACGGGGGTCAGCCAGTCGCTGTCGGCCCGCGCCTCGATCTGGCAGATCCAGCTGGGGCTGCACTACAGCTTCTGATCTCAGGTCGTTGCTTCTACCCGGCCGCTTCTCCGCGAAGCGGCCGGGTTTTTCATTTCTTCGGCCAGGAGGCGATCTGCGCCTTGCGCTTGGCCAGCGCCTGGGGATCGGCGGGCGGCAGCGCGGTGCCCCGACCGTTCGGGAAGGAATGGATCTTGACGTTGGCATCGACCCGCACTTCGCAGTCGGGGCGGCCGGTATCGTAAAAGTAATAGGTGATTCCGGGCTGGGCCAGCTTGCGGCCGTCCACCAGCAGATGGCGGTAGAGCGGCGGCACCACCTGCATCAGGGCGCGGCCCTGCTCGCCCTGGAACTGCAGGATGATGCGGTTGAGCGGCAGGGTGAAAAAATCCCCCAGGCGGCAGGCCTCGGTCAGCACCGGATCGACCTTGCCGAAGGTCCACCAGGGCTGCTTGACCGGCGGCAGGGGCACCCAGCGGCTTTCGTCGATGGCAGGCAGGTTCTGGAACGGGCCGGGCCGGTCGAGGCGATCGGTCGGCGCGCCATATCCCGGCGGATCGGGCGGCGGTTCGCGATAATCGAGCGGCGGGGACTTGGCGCCGGCGGGTGCGGCGGCGAGAAGCAGGCAGACGGCCGCAGCTCTCACCACTTCATCTGGCCGCCGATCTTCTTGCCGCCGGCGGCGCCGCCGACCTGGCTGACGGCCTTTAGCGAGCCGCCATCCTGCAATTTGCTCATCAACACCCATTCCTTCACCATCATGAATCGCGGTGCCAGGAACTTATACGTCTCACGCAGCAAAGTCGGGTGGTGCGGCGACGCCTTCATCTCGACTTTCTGCCAGCTGTCGAGAATGTCGTCCCACGCCATCAGGCGAATATGCAGATCGTCGCGCTTGTCGCGGATATAGGCGACCTGGGTGCTGAGATTCCTCAGCACCGACAGGATCTCGCCGGTCTGGGCGTCGACTTCGAGGAACATCTGCTCGAATTCCTGGACGGCGCGGACGACCAGGCGGGCCACCTGATCGGCGATCTCCAGCACGCTCTTCTCGCGGCCATAGAGACGGCGCAGCTGCTGGACCTTGTCGTCCATCACGCGGACGCGGCGGAAACGGTCGCGCAGCGCCTCGATATAGGCCAACTCCTTGGCCAGCTCCTCGACATGCTTGACCACCTCCTCCTTCTGGTCGCGGCCATAGCCGAGCTTCTCGGCGGCCTCGCCGAAGGCGGCGGCGATCTGTTTCTTGATGGCTGGATCCTCGGCCAGCTGCAGCAATTCGTCGGGATCGGTGATCATCGTCTCGCCGCCCGACATCCAGTTCACCAATTGCAGGCTGACGCGCTGATAAGCGACCTGCCGATGGCGGGCGGACAGCGACCACGAGGCCTCGCGGGTCAGGATCTCCTTGGGCAGCGGATCGCCCAGGCGCAGGCCTTTGACATATTTCAATCCCTTGCCGACCTGATCCAACATCTGGCCATCGGCGCTTTTGGGATCGATGTTGAACTCCTTGGAGATGCCCTTCAGAGTCAGCACCACCTCGTTCTTGGCGTATTTGGCCAGCAGCGTCGGCTCCTTGTCGGCGCCGGAAAGCTGGAAATGCACCTCTTCCATCTTGTGGAAGAACCAATGATCGAAGCGGATCTTCGGTGCCGAGTCCTCATCGGACTTGGACATCCAAGCGACACCGCCCTCAGGCACGTTCGTCTGTTCGGCCATCACCCGTCACTCGAAACCCAGCTCAGTTTTACCTCATTGGCGGATGCCCTGCCATAGCTCTTGATTATTGGGGCCGGCCGGTCCCATTGTGGCGCACCATGATCCAGCCCCTGACCCAAGAGGACCGCGCCCGCCTGGCGCAAGACCTGCCCGCGTGGCGACCGGCGACCGGAAAAGATGCTCCAAGGGACGCTATCGTGCGGGAGTTCAAATTCGAGAATTTCGTCGAGGCCTTCGGCTTCATGACCAGCGTCGCGCTGCTGGCCGAGAAAGCGGACCATCACCCGGAATGGTTCAATGTCTACAATCGGGTGGAGATCACCCTCACCACCCATGATTGCAACGGCCTGTCGGCGCGCGACGTGGCTCTGGCCCGGGCCATCGACCGGCTTTTCGCCCGATGAAGCGCACTCTCCGCCTCCTCGTCCTCTGCCTGGCGCTGGCGACCGCCCCGGTCCTGGCCAAGACCGCGGCGAACGATCCCGCCCATCTTCTGGCTGACCGCGTGAAGCAGGCCAAGACGGCCGATCCGGCCACGCAGTTCGCCCTCGGCCTCGATTACCGCAACGGCACCGGCGGGGTGCCGCGCAAGCCGGCGCAGGCCTATAAATGGATCCACCTTGCCGCCATGGGCAATCTGGCCGAGGCGCAATACACGGTGGGATTGATGGACGCCGCCGGCGAGGGCACGCCGCGCAAGCTGTCCGACGCCGCCGAGTGGTTCCGTAAGGCGTCGAAGCAGGGCCATCTCAAGGCCACCATCCTGCTGGCCGACATGAGCCGCGACGGCACCGGAACCGCGGTCGATCCTATCCAGGCCGCGCGGCTCTACCGCAGTGCCGCCGAACGCAACGATCTGCACAGCATCATTTCGCTGGCGAACGCTTACTTGCGCGGCGAGGGCGTGCCGAAAAGCGCCAATGACGCCGCCTTCTGGCTGCGCCGCGCCGCCTGGCTCGGCAATGCCGACGGGCGCTATCGGCTGGCGCTGGTGCTGCTGGACGGCGACCCGGCGCAGCATCTCGGCCACAAGCCGTCACGAAATGGTCTCGAGGCCGCCTTCTGGTTGCAGATGGCCGCGGACCAGGGCTATGCGCCGGCCCAGTTCTCGCTGGGCATGGCCTATTACGGCGGCGTGGCGATGCCGCTCGACCGCTACCGCGCGCTCGACCTGATCAACCAGGCGGCGGATCAGGCCTATGCCCCAGCCCTGCGGCAGCTCGCCTTCTTCTACCGGACCGGGCGCTTCGCCGCCAAGGATCCGCAGCGCGCTCTGATGTATCTCGAACTGGCCGATCAGTTCGGCGACCGGCATGCCCGGCTCGACCGCGAAGAGCTGATCAAGGACATGCCGGCGCCGCAGCAGCTTCTGGCAAAGAAACGGGCGCAGGAGTGGCTTCAAAGCCGCGGTCTGTAATCAACCGAAACAAGAATCGAGTTCCCTTTACATGGTGCCGGTTTTATAATAATCACCCGTTTCCAGAATTCCTTACAGACCCGTTGAGATGAAGACCCGAGGGATCCTAGCGCTGTTGGTCAGCCTGATTGGCGTGGCGACTGCCCACGCCGAGGATCCCGTGCGCGCTCAGACCTGGTCGTTGGGTGGTGCTGCGCTGGCCACTTCGGACAGCGCGCGGATCACCATCTGGCAGGCCGATGACGGCATGTCGGCCGGCGTCGCCTCGTCGACCGGGGCCAGCCTGGCCAATTCCGGCGTCGGCGCATCCGGCCTGCAGACTGGCGGTTTCGTCGCCTGGCAGACCAGCATCTACCGCATCGATGCCACCCTCAATTCCAGCTACAACGGCCAGACCGTCGCCGGGCTGGGCGCCTCGATCGGCGCCATGCCGGGCGAGGAAGGCACTCGTTACGGCCTGAGGATCGGCACCGCCTGGGCCCCGACCGATCGTTTCACCATCAATCCGGCCTCGGGGCTGGGCCTGGCCGAACTGGCCGCGCCGACCAACAACGTCAATGTCAGCCTGCTGGTCAATCACGCCCTGACACCCAATCTGAACCTGATCGGCTTGGCCGAGGCGCAGCGCAGCTTCGGCACGCCGCTAGACGGCAGTTACAGCAGCGGTATCGGCCGCCTGGTTGTCGGCGCCGGAATCGGCTATAAATTCTAACGTCATTCCCGCGCAGGCGGGAACCTAGGCGCAGAGCCGCGTCCGCGGCGACATGAGTGTCGATGTCCGCGCTGTCGCGCGTAATGCTGGATACCCGCCTTCGCGGGTATGACGTTCAGATATTTCCCACCGTCAACACCACTTTCCCCGTCGATCCTCTCCGCCGCAATAGATCCAGCGCCTCGTTGGCGCCGTCCAGGGGGAAGGTGGCCGATACTTTCGGCTTGATCCGGCCCTCGCGATACCAGCCCAGCAATTCGCGGAAACCGCGCTGCAGCTCCTCGCAGCGGGTGCGGCGATAGGCGCCCCAGTAATAGCCGATCACCGTCAAATTCTTGACCAGCAGCACATTGGCGGGAATCTGAGGAACCTCGCCGCTGGCGAAGCCGATTACCAGCAGGCGCCCGTCGGCGGCGGTGCACCGCAGGGACGCATCGAACACCGCGCCGCCCACCGGATCATAGACCACGTCGGCGCCGCGCCCGGCGGTCAGGGCCCGCACCCGCGCCTTGACGTCCTCGTCGCGGTAATTGATCAGGTGATCGGCGCCGTGCGCCTTGGCCACCGCCAGTTTCTCGTCGCTGCCGGCGGTGGCGATCACCGTCGCCCCCAGCGCATGGCCAATCTCGACCGCGGTCAACCCGACCCCGCCGGCCGCGCCATGCACCAGCAGCACCTCGCCGGCGCGCAAGCCGGCCCGCGCCGTCAGCGAATGGTGCGAGGTGCCATAGGCGATGGGAAATCCGGCGGCGGTGACGAAATCCATCTCGTCGGGAATCGGCGTCACGTCATGGGCCGCCGCCACCACCTGCTCGGCAAAGCCTCCCGCGCCCACCGCCGCCATCACTCGGTCTCCTGGCGCGATGCCGTCGACCCCCGCTCCCACCGCCACCACCCGCCCCGCCACTTCCAGGCCGGGGGCGAAGGGAGGCTCGAGGCGCTCCTGATAGCGGCCGGCCAGCATCAGCGTATCGGCGAAATTGAGCCCGGCCGCCGCCACCGCGATGAGAACCCCGCCGCGCTCGAGCTCGGGCGCCGGTATGTCCTGCAATTCCAGCCGGGCCTGTTCGTCGAGGGAGCGGCAGATCATCGCCTTCATGGATGCGTTCCTCCGGGTTGACAAGCGCGGCCGGGGCGGGCAGTTCTTTGCACCATGAAAAAAACCGCCGCCATCGTCTTCTGTTTCCTCGCCCCCCTTTTTGCGCAGGGCGCCGACAGCGCCAAGCTGCTGGGCAAATCCGGGGACTGGGAGAGCTTCACCTACAATGAGAAGGGCGGCAAGGTCTGCTATGTCGCCAGCCAGCCCAAGCACAGCGTCAGCGCGCCGAAGGGCCGGGGCAACGTCTTCTTCACCATCACCCATCGTACCGCCGACAAGAGCATCGGCGTGATCAGCGTCGACGCCGGCTATCCCTTCAAGAAGGACGCGCCGGCCGAACTCGACATCGGCGGGGCCAAGTTCGACCTCTACACCACCGGCGCCTCGGCCTGGGCCCGCAACGACAAGGCGGTGGTGGCGGCCCTCCTGAAGGGCAAGTCGGTGATCGTCCACGGCACCCCGCAAAAAGGCGATCCGGTGGCCGACACTTTCTCCCTCGACGGCTTCGCCAAAGCCTATGCCGACATCAACAAAGCCTGCGACATAAAGTAAGGAAAGCTTGCATTTCCGCACCCTGGGCGAGTATCTCTTCGCCCATGGAAAACGCTCTGCCCACCCTGATCGGCCTCTCTCGCGAGGAGCTGGCGGCCGAAATGGTCGCCATCGGCGAAAAGGCGTTCCGCGCCAAGCAGCTCTGGCACTGGATCTATAATCGCGGCGTCACCGACTTCGCGCAGATGACCACGCTCGCCAAGCCGCTGCAGGAGAAACTGGCCGAGCGCTTCGATCTGTCGCGCCCGACGGTGGTGAGCGAGCAGACCTCGACCGACGGCACGCGCAAATGGCTGTTCGGCTTTTCCGACAAGAATCAGGCCGAGACGGTCTATATCCCCGAGGAAGATCGCGGCACCGTCTGCATCTCCTCGCAGGTCGGCTGCACCCTGACCTGCCAGTTCTGCCACACCGGCACGCAATTGCTGGTGCGCAATCTGGGCGCCGCCGAGATCGTCGGCCAGTTCATGGCGGCGCGCGATTCCTATGGCGAATGGCCGACCCCGGACGACAGCCGCCGCCTGCTGTCCAACATCGTCATGATGGGTATGGGCGAACCGCTGTTCAATTACGACAATGTCGCCAAGGCGCTGAAGATCGTCATGGATGGCGAGGGCATCTCGTTGTCCAAGCGCCGCATCACCCTGTCGACCGCCGGCGTGGTGCCGAACATCCGCCGCTGCGGCGAGGAGCTGGGCGTCAACCTCGCCGTGTCGCTGCATGCGACCACCGACGAGGTGCGCTCGCGCATCATGCCGATCAACAACAAGTATCCGTTGGCCGAGCTGATGCAGGCCTTGCGGGACTATCCCACCAACAATGCGCGGCGCATCACCTTCGAATACGTCATGCTGAAAGGCGTGAACGATTCCGATGCCGACGCCCGCAATCTAGTGCGTCTGGTCAAGGGCATCCCCGCCAAATTCAATCTGATCCCGTTCAACAAATGGCCCGGCTCGGATTTCGAAGTAACCCCGATGGCGCAGATCCGGCGCTTCTCGGATCTGCTGTTCGAAGCCGGCTATTCCGCCCCGATCCGCCAGACCCGCGGCGCCGACATCCTGGCCGCCTGCGGCCAGCTGAAGTCGGAAAGCGAGCGTCTGCGCCGCCTGAAGGAAAGCCAGGCGGCCGAATAATTTTCCTTCCCATAAGAACAGAGGCGAATACCCGATGAAAGGCGATGTGAAGAAGGTCGTCCTGGCCTATTCCGGCGGTTTGGACACCTCGATCATCCTGCGTTGGCTGCAGGATCAGTATGGCTGCGAAGTCGTCACCTTCACCGCCGATCTCGGCCAGGGCGAGGAGCTGGAGCCGGCCCGCCAGAAGGCCCTGCTGCTGGGCATCAAGCCCGAGAACATCCATATCGTCGATCTGCGCGAGGAATTCGTCCGCGACTTCGTCTTCCCGATGTTCCGCGCCAACGCGCTTTATGAAGGCGTCTATCTGCTGGGCACCTCGATCGCCCGACCGCTGATCTCGAAGAAGCAGATCGAGATCGTCAACGCCACCGGCGCCGACGCGGTCGCCCACGGCGCCACCGGCAAGGGCAACGACCAGGTGCGG
>Ga0213872_10002295_pt1 | contig 11399 bp, 6 predicted proteins | sample VelepicomBERX_R2_FD_160071 | JGI IMG/M metagenome (GOLD analysis project Ga0213872, IMG submission 160071) | Rhizosphere microbial communities from Vellozia epidendroides in rupestrian grasslands, the National Park of Serra do Cipo, Brazil - RX_R2 | ecosystem: Host-associated > Plants > Roots >... | reverse complement strand
CTTCTAATGTTTCCCTGTCCTACCGTGACGCCGGCGTCGACATCGACGCGGGTGATGCCTTAGTTGAAGCAATCAAGCCCTTTGCCAAGCGCACCATGCGCGAGGGCGTGATGGGTGGCCTGGGTGGTTTCGGCGCCCTGTTCGAGATCAGCAAGAAGTACAAGGAGCCGGTGCTGGTGTCCGGCACCGACGGCGTGGGCACCAAGCTCAAGCTGGCGTTCGAGCTGAACCGTCATGACACCGTGGGCATCGACCTGGTGGCCATGAGCGTGAACGACATCCTGGTGCAAGGCGCCGAGCCGCTGTTCTTCCTGGACTACTTCGCCTGCGGCAAGCTGGACGTGCCGACCGCGACCTCGGTCATCAAGGGCATCGCCCAAGGCTGCGAACAGGCCGGCTGCGCCCTGATCGGCGGCGAAACCGCGGAAATGCCAAGCATGTACCCCGCCGGTGAATACGACCTGGCCGGTTTTGCGGTCGGCGCGGTGGAAAAATCCAAGATCATCGACGGCACCAAGATCGTTGAAGGCGACGTGGTGCTGGGCCTGGCCTCGTCGGGCGTGCACTCGAACGGTTACTCGCTGGTGCGCAAGATCATTGAAGTATCGAAGCCGGACCTGGAAGGCGACTTCCACGGCCGCAAGCTGTCGGACGTGCTGATGGCCCCGACCCGCATCTACGTCAAGCCGCTGCTGGCCCTGATGGAAACCCTGGAAGTGAAGGGCATGGTGCACATCACCGGCGGCGGCCTGGTGGAAAACATCCCGCGCGTCCTGCAGCCTGGCCTGGTGGCGGAGCTGGATTCCAAGTCGTGGACCCTGCCGCCGCTGTTCCAGTGGCTGCAGCAGCACGGCGGCGTGGCGGATGCCGAGATGCACCGCGTGTTCAACTGCGGCATCGGCATGACCGTGATCGTGTCGGCGGCGGATGCCGACAAGGCCATCGCCCAGCTGACCGCCGCCGGCGAGACCGTCTACACCATCGGCAAGATCCGCGCCCGCGTCGGCGACGAGCATCAGACCATCGTCAAGTAAGCATCATTCAGCGCAAACTAGCGCCATGCGAAACGGACCACGCCAACGCGGCCTGGTCCGTTTTTTTCTGGCTCCCGGAACGGTTCAATACCATCCATGCCGCGCAGGACCACGTTGCTCAGTCTGGTGGAAATCCGGGAAAGATAGGCCAATGCTCTTCTGACACGCACGAGTGAACGATGATGTGATACTGTCAACATCATCCGACACACCTTTGCTCTAAGTGGCTTCTATGGCAAAAAGGCCCTCTGCCGAACAGCGCCGGGAATTTGGCGCCTTTCTCTCCAGCCGCCGCGCGCGTCTGCAGCCGCGCGAGTTTGGCTTACCTGACGGGCCGCGGCGGACGCCGGGCTTGCGGCGCGAAGAGGTGGCTGTGCTTGCCGGTGTGAGCATCAGCTGGTACACCTGGCTGGAGCAGGGGCGCGATATTCAGCCGTCCGCCGACGCGCTGGCCCGGATCGCCAAGGTCCTCAGGCTCGACCGGGTTGAGTCCGCCCATCTTTTTGCCCTGTCCTCTCTCGATGCGCCGCAGATTGCGGCTGGCGGCGGACTCAGTGATGGCCTGGACAGGCTGGTGCATGCCATCAACCCGATCCCGGCTTACGTGCGCAACACCCGGCTCGATATCCTGGCCTGGAACGAGGCGATTGCTGACCTGTTCGTCGACTACGGATCACTGCCGCCGCACGAGCGCAATACCTTGCGCCTCCTGTTCCTTTACCCGCCCTACCGCACTCGGATCCTCGACTGGGAGCAGATGTCGCGCGGCATGATCGCGACCTTCCGTGCCGCCCGTGCCCAAGCGCTGGACAAAACGCCTTTCGACAACCTGGTCGCTGAACTGTCCGATCGGAGTTCCGAATTCCGGAACTGGTGGCAGGATACCGATGTGAAAGGATTCGACGAGGGCAGCAAGCGCATGCGGCATCCCAATGGCAGCATCATCGATTTCACCTATGTGGCATTGACACCGGAAGGACGGCCGGACCTTTCGCTGGTCACCTATATCCCGCGCCAACCCAGCCTATGATCGATGGTCATAGGATAACAAGACGTCTTCTTCGCCTCTTCCTGCTTGCCTACACTGGCCATCGGCGCACTGTTTAATGCGCCGCACTTCACAGTCTTGGTAGGGGCATCCAATGAAAATCTCCGATCTTAAAATCGGCATCCGCCTGGGTATCGGCTTTGCCGCCGTTCTGGCAATTTCCGCCGTAACAACCGCCATCGGCATCGGCAATCTGCGCCTGGTCGCCAAGGCCACCGAGCAGATGATGGCGCAACCGCTAGCCAAGGAGCGCATTGCCGCAGACTGGCATTTGCTGGTCAGAGCGGCTATCGTGCGCACTGAACTCATCAGCCAAAGCAGCGACGACACATTGCCTGCGGCCTTCAGCGAAGAGATACAGGCCGGGGAAGAAAAGTCCGAGGCTCTGCGCAGCTCATTGGAACCATTGCTGATATCCAATGACGAAAGACAGGCCTACCGCGACATCACGGCGGTACGCGCACGTTTCGTTCACGCGAAAAATGAGGTGGTACGCCTCAAGCAGAATGGGCATCTGGACGAGGCAGCGCGCTTTTATCAGTACGAATTCAAGCCGGCAGCCAGAGAGCTCGACACCCACGTCCTGGGTTTCGTGGCCTTACAACGGCGGCATATCGATGCCACGGGCCAGCACATCACCGCCCTGTACCAGCGCAGCCTCAAGATAATGGCAATGCTGGGCGTTGTGCTGCTGGTGCTTGGGGCCAGCTGCGCATGGCTGATCTCGCGTTCCGTCACCCGGCCTCTGCGAGCGGCCATCGCGATCGCCAGGACAGTGGCATCGGGTGACCTGCGCACGCACATCAACGTCGGCTCCCGCGACGAAACAGGCCAGCTGATGGACGCGTTGAAGGACATGAACAGCAGCCTGATGCAAGTCGTCGGCGAAGTACGCAGCGGCACCGACACTTTCGCTACGGCCTCCAGCCAGATCGCCGCCGGCAATCTGGATCTCTCCACCCGTACCGAACAACAAGCCAGCGCGCTGGAAGAAACCGCTGCCGCCATGGAGCAATTGACCGGCACCGTCAATCAAAATGCCGAACACGCCCGCTCCGCCAACCAGCTGGCGCTGGACGCCTCGAATGCCGCGCGCGACGGAGGCGATGTGGTGACGCAGGTGGTCAAGACAATGGAGCAGATCAACCATTCGTCGAACCGGGTCGTGGCGATCATCGGAGTAATCGAAGGCATCGCCTTCCAGACCAATATCCTGGCACTGAATGCCGCAGTGGAAGCGGCGCGCGCGGGCGACAGCGGCCGTGGCTTTGCCGTGGTGGCAGCGGAGGTGCGCAATCTGGCGCAGCGGGCCACCGCGGCAGCCAAGGAAATCAAGGATTTGATCTCGGACTCAGTCAGCAGCGTCGATGCAGGCGTATTACTCGTGGGACGCGCAGGTGAAACAATGACGCGGATAGTCGACCGGGTGCGCCGGGTCACCGACATCATGGGAGAGATTGCCGCCGCCAGCCGGGAGCAATCCGAGGGAATCGGCCAGGTTAACCAGGCAATTGCGCAAATGGATTCGGTAACGCAGCAGAATGCCGCACTGGTCGAACAATCCAGCGCAGCCGCTGCCGCCCTGGAACAGCAGGCTTCCAGCCTGGTGCAAGTAGTCGGCCGGTTCCGCCTGAACGCCGCGCGTACCTCTCAGGTCGCCCTCATGTCGCCCCGGTAACCGCCTCGTAACAACAGTTTGCCTATCCGCAAAGCTCGCGAAATCTCACATTCGATTGTGGGCAAATTGTGGGCAAATACAAGCGCGCCCCGTAAGCTTACTTCTTCAGGATCTTCTCCACGCGTGCCGGGCGCAGGCGGAAGGCGTCCGGCATGGCGGAACCCAGCAGCGGGCGCAGGTACAGGCGGAAGGCGTCCGTCACATCGGTGCCGCTGGCGCTGATGAACTCGTCCTCCATCACGCGCGTCTTGCCGGCCACCGCTTCCAGCGGCAGCAGCTCGTAGTCGACCGAGTAGAAGCCGGTGCGCTTGATCGCCACCGAGCCGTCGCGGTCGCCCCACATGGCGAACTGGACGGCCTTCTCGCCCACTTCGCGCGCCTCGCGCTGGTCGACGTCGGAGACGCAGCCGATGAAGGAGCGCTGCAGATAGCCGAAGGTGTCGCCACGCACGCGCTTGATACCGAGCTTGGACTTGATCTCGTCGCACAGCAGGTCGGCCAGCGCGCCGGTACCGGACAGCTGCACATTGCCGTGCGCGTCGCGCTCCACTTCCTTGGCCAGCAGCGAGGCGATGGCTTCGCCGGAGGCGTCGTGGATGCCTTCGGAGACGGCGATCACGCAGCGGCCGTATTTTTCATAGGTGGCTTTGACGTCGGCGAGGAACTGGTCGAGCGAGAACACGCGCTCAGGCAGGTAGATCAGGTGCGGGCCGTCGTCGGGGAACTTCTTGCCCAGCGCCGAGGCGGCGGTGAGGAAGCCGGCATGGCGGCCCATCACCACGCCGACGTACACGCCCGGTAAGGAAGCGTTGTCCAGGTTGGCGCCCGCGAAGGCCTGCGCCACAAAGCGCGCCGCCGAGGGGAAGCCGGGGGTGTGGTCATTGCCGACCAGGTCGTTGTCGATGGTCTTGGGAATGTGGATGGCGCGCAGCGGATAGCCGGCCTTGCGCGCTTCCTCGCTGACGATGCGCACCGTGTCGGAGGAGTCGTTGCCGCCGATGTAAAAGAAGTGCTCGATCTCGTGCGCCTGCAGGACTTTGAAAATCTGCTGGCAGTAGGCCATGTCCGGCTTGTCGCGGGTGGAGCCCAGCGCGGAGGAGGGCGTGGCGGCCACCAGCTCCAGGTTGTGGCTGGTCTCCTGGGTCAGGTCGACAAAGTCTTCGTTGATGATGCCGCGCACGCCGTGCAGGGCGCCGTAGATGCGCGTGACCTGGCGGAAGCGGCGCGCCTCCAGCACCACGCCCGCCAGCGACTGGTTGATGACGGCGGTGGGACCGCCTCCCTGTGCGACCAGAATTTTTCCCGACGACATACCACACCTCCCAAGGTGAAAGCGGCTGACGAAGACATCAGCCACTAGCCTACCTTATTTTGCCGCCTCCTCGCCGATATTCTTGGCCAGGAATTTCTCGACCCGGCCCCAGAAGTCGTAGCGGGTTTCGGGCAGATACCAGCCGTGGCCTTCCATCGGGTACTCGACCCATTCGACGTTCTTGTTAGCGGGCTTGATGGCGTCGCGGAAGCGCAGGCCGTGGGCCAGGGGCACGCGGTAGTCGGCGCCGCCGTAGGCCAGCAGCAGCGGCTGGCGGATGCGTGCGGCCAGGTTGACCGGCGAGGTGTTCTTGAGCTGTTCGGCATCCTTTTCCTGGTCTCCGACCATGACGGGCAGGCCGTACTGGCGCCATTCGTCCGAGTCGTCGGATTCGAAGCGCCAGTTGTCCTTGTACAGCAGGCTCATATCGGTCACGCCCACCCAGTTGATGCCGCATTTGAACAGCTCGGGATCATTGGCCAGGCCCATCAGGACGGAATAGCCGCCATAGCTGGCGCCGGCAATGCAGACCCGCTTGGGATCGACTATCCCTTGCGCGACGGCCCATTTGACGCCGTCGGCCACGTCGTCCTGCATCTTCAGGCCCCATTGCTTCCAGCCGGCGCGGAAGTGCTTGCTGCCGTAGCCGGTGCTGCCGCGGTATTCCGGCTCCAGCACGGCGTAGCCGCGCGAGGTCAGGAATTGGGTCTGGGCGTGCCAGCCCCAACTGTTGCCGCGCACGTAGGGGCCGCCGTGTACCAGCACCACCATGGGCAGATTCTTGTCCTTGCCACTGGGGAGGGTCAACCAGGCGGGAATCTCCAGGCCGTCGCGCGCCTTGTAGCGCACCAGGTCCTGGTGCCCCATCTGAGCCGGATTGATCTTGTCGCGGCTGGAGCCGATGCGGCGCAGGGCTTTCCTGTCGGTGTTGTAGGCCAGGTAGACCATGGGCTGCACGTCCGAGAAGGCCTGCACCAGCACCCATGGCGACTCGGGCCGGCGCGGCGGCGTGACCAGGTTGACGGTGCCAGGCAACTGCGCATCGACCGCCTCCTGCACCGCCTTCATGCGGGCGTCGAGCCACAGTGTGCCCTCAGCGTCGCTGGTGTAACGGATGCCCAGCACCTTCTGCTGGTCGGTGATCAGGCTGCCACTGAAGTCATAGTCCGGCAGGGATATCAGCGGTTCCTTGGCCAGCTTGTTATTGACCAGGTCGTAGGCGTACACGGCCACCTTGTCGCGCCCCGGATTGGCCAGCACATACAAGGTGCCGTCTGGACCGAACGCCAGCGGAGCGATGCCGGTGCCGGGCGCGCCAAAGCCTGCAAAGCTTTCCAGCAGGCGCCACTTGTTGGTGGCCGGGTCGCGGTATTCCAGCTTGACGATGCCGTCTTCGTACAGGGTGCAGAGGCGCGGTTGGCCATTCTGGTCCAGCAGCCAGTAATCAGCCTTGCCGGGCCGTTCGACCATGGCAGATTGACCGTTTTCCGTGTTGACTCGCAGCAGGCCGAAGGTGGCCTTCTTGGTCACCCAATCGTATTCGCCCCGCAGGACGTAGACGAATTCCGAGTCCTGCGATCCGGGTACGCCCATCATGAAGGTATTCGTCGGCAGCAGCTTGCGGGCGATGTCGCCTTGGCTTTGGTGGCCCATGCGGTTGGCCAACTGGCGGTACCTGCTGCCGTCGCGGTCCACCACGTAAAGGCCGGGAGCATACATCATCTCACCGTCGGCGCTGGTCTTGTCGGTGGAGTCGAACATCAAGCGCTGGTTGTTGACCCACTCGAACTGGTCGATATCGGCGTCGCGCAACTGGGCGACGACGGTTACCTTGCTGGTCTCAAGGTCTACTACGGATAGCCAGTCGTGGGTGCCTTTGGCGCTGATGCGCGCGGCCAGGAACTTGCCGTCGGGCGAGAGCTTGGCGCCGTTGAAGGCGGGGTTTTCAAAGAAGTGCTCCAGCGGCGGCAGGCCGGCGGCGTGGACGGCGCCGGCACCCAGGCAGAGGCTCAAGATTAAATGACGCAGTTTCATTTCGCCTCCGATCCAATTTGTTTATCGAGGAATTTTTCGACGCGGGTCCACCAGTCGTAGCGGTTTTTCGGCAGCATCCAGCCGTGGCCTTCCTTTTCGTAGGTGACCCATTCGACGTTGGGGTTGCTGGCCTTGACGGCGGCGTAGAATTTTTCGCCGTGGTACAGCGGCACGCGGTGGTCATCGGTGCCGTAAGCCAGCAGCAGCGGCGCCTTGATGCGCGCGGCCTGGGCCAGCGGCGAGGTTTCCTGCAGCTGGGCGGCATCCTTTTCCTGGTCGCCGATCAGGGCCGGCATGCCGAACTGCTTCCAGCGCTCGGGCAGGTCGGAATCGGCGCTCCAGTTACCGGTGTACATCAGCTTGATGTCGGTGACGCCGACCCACTCGAAGCCGCAGCGGTACAGCTCGGGATTGCGGATCAGGCCCATCAGCACGGCATAGCCGCCGTAGCTGGCGCCGGCGATGCAGACGCGCTGGGGATCGCTGATGCCTTGCGCGGCGGCCCACTTGACGCCGTCGGCCACGTCGTCCTGCATGGCCAGGCCCCATTGCTTCCAGCCGGCGTGGAACAGCTTCCAGCCATAGCCGGTGCTGCCGCGGAACTCGGGTTCCAGCACGGCGTAGCCGCGCGAGGCGAGGAACTGGGCGTCGGAATCCCAGCCCCAGGCGCCGCCGCGCACCCAGGGACCGCCGTGCACCAGCACCACGGTGGGCAGGTTCTTGCGCGCGCTGCCGTGCGGGTAGGTGAGCCAGGCCGGAATGGTCAGGCCGTCGCGCGCCTTGTAGTGCACCAGCTCGCGGCGGCCCATCTGCCCGGCCGGGATGTGTTCCAGGCGGCGGCCCACGCGCACCAGCTTCTGGCTGTCCTTGTTGTAGATGAGCCAGGTGTCCGGCTCGGCGTCGGACTCGCTCTGCACCAGCACCCACGGCGCTTCCGGGCGCTGCGGCAGGTCGATCAGGTTGACGTGGCCGGGCAGCAGCTGGTCGATCTTTTCCTGCAGGGCCTGGCTGTCCTTGTCGAGCCAGGCCACGCCGGGCACGTCGGCCAGGTAGCGCAGGCCGATCAGCTTGCCGTTGCGGACCACCAGGGTATTGCCTTCCGGCGCGGACAGGTCGCCCAGCATGTCGTAGTCGTCCATGGCCAGCAGGGCTTCCTTGCCCAGGGCCTTGTTCTGCAGGTCGTAGCGGAACAGGCCGCTCTTGTCGCTGCCGTTGCCGCGCGCCGCCACGTACAGGGCGCCGTCCGGGCCAAAGCCGACCGGGGAGAAGGTCTCGCCGGTGTAGGGCGCATATTCGGTCAGGCGCTTCCAGCTGGCGCTCTCGCCGTCGCCTTCGCGGTACCAGATGGCTTCCTTGCGTGCTTCCTCGGTCACGGTGATGCGCGGTTCGCCGTTCTGGTCCATCACCCAGCCGATGGCGGGGCCGGGCGTGCTGATCGGCGTGGTCAGGCCGGTGACGGTGTCCAGCAGCAGCAGGGTGCGGACTTTCACCGCCGTGTAGTTGGGGCTGGGCAGGTATTTGACCACGTAGACCTGGTTGCTGTTGCGGCGGCTGTGCACGCCCAGCAGGTAGTGGTTCCAGCTCAGCATGCGCGAGGCAAGGTGGGTGCCGGTGGTGTCGCGGCCGAAGCTGGTTTCGCTCAGCTGCAGGAAGCCGCTGCCGTCGCGGTTGACGGCGAAGATGCCGTTGGGCTTGTCGTCATCGCTGGCGGTCACGCGCTTGTCGCGGCCGGTAAAGACCAGGCGCTCGTCATTGACCCAGTCGAAGCGGCCGACGTCGGCGTCGCTGAACATGGCCACCACCTTGACGCTCATGTCTTCCAGGTTGACCACGGACAGGCGGTCGCGCTCGCCCGGCTTGGCGACGCGGGCGGCCAGGTAGCGGCCGTTGGGCGACAGCTTGGGGCTGCCGAAATTGCTGTTCTCGAAGAAGGCCTCGACGGGCGGGCGGCTGGCGCTGGCTTGCGCGGCGAGCAGGGGCGGGGCGGCGCAGCTGAAGGCGGCGGCGATCAGGGCTGCGGGCAGCAGCCGGGCAAAGGTGATGTTCATAAGATTCCTGTTCAGGTGAAGGTTGGGCAGAGGGCAGCTTAGGCGCACAGCCGGCTGCCCTGTTTGCGTCGGCTCAAGCTCAAGGCTGGGCCAGGTTTTTGGCGAGGAATTTCTCGACCCGGGTCCAGAAGTCGATGCGGTTCCCGGGCAGGTACCAGCCGTGCCCTTCCTCGGGGTATTCGATCCACTCGACCTGCGGATTGCCTTCCTTGACGGCCTTGTAGAACTTGCTGCCGTGGTAGAGCGGCACGCGGTAGTCGGAGCCGCCGTAGGCCAGCAGCAGCGGCTGCTTGATCTGGCTGGCGTGCAGCAGCGGCGAGGTGGCCTTGAACTGCTCGGCGTCTTTTTCCTGGTCGCCCACCAGCACCGGCATGCCGTACTGCTTGTAGGCTTCCGGCAGGTCGGAGGTGAAGCTCCAGTGGCCGTCGTACATCAGGTTGATGTCGGTGACGCCGGCCCAGTCGATCCCGCAGCGGAACAGTTCCGGTTCGCGGATCAGGCCCATCAGCGCGGCATAGCCGCCGTAGGAGCCGCCGGCGATGCAGACGCGCTTGGGATCGGCAATGCCCTGGGCGATGGCCCAGCGCGCGCCGTCGGTGAGGTCGTCCTGCATCTTCAGGCCCCACTGCTTCCAGCCGGCGCGGAAGTGGGCGCTGCCGTAGCCGGTGCTGCCGCGGTATTCCGGCTCCAGCACGGCGTAACCGCGCGATGCGAGGAACTGGGCTTCCGCATGCCAGCCCCAGCTGCCGCCGCGCACATAGGGGCCGCCATGCACCAGCAGCACCAGCGGCAGCTGCTTGCCCTCGCCGCGCGGCACGGTCAGCCAGGCGGGAATGTCGAGGCCGTCGCGCGCCTGGTAGTGCACGGCTTTTTCATGCGCCATCTGCTCCGGCGCGATGTCGGGATGGGCGTTGCCGACGTTGCGCAGCGCCTTGGTCTCGCTGTTGTAGAGCAGGGTGATGCGCGGCAGGATGTCGGAATAGGCCTCCACCAGCACCCATGGCGTTTCCGGGCGGGTCGGACGGGTGATCAGGTTGATGGTGCCGGGCAGCAGCTGGTCGACGTCGGCCTGGATCGCCTTCATGGCGGGATCGAACCACACCGTGTCTTCCGCCTCGCCCCAGTAGCGCACGCCCAGCAGCTTGTGCTCGTCCATGATCAGGTGGCCGTGGAAGTCGAAGCCGGTGACTTCGATCAGGGGTTTGTCGGACACCGTGTTGGTCTTCAGGTCGAAGGTGTGGACGGTGGACTTGTCCTGGCCCTTGTTGGCGATGACGTAGAGGGTGCCGTCCGGGCCAAAGGCCAGCGGCGAGAACCAGTCCTTGCCGCCGATGTAGGTGGTGAAGCTGGCCAGCTTGCGCCACTCCTTGGTCTCGGGATCGAGGTACTGGATGAAGGTGGTGCCTTTTTCCACGGTGCGGGCCAGGCGCGGCTCGCCTTTGTTGTCGAGGATCCAGCTACGGCTGTCGCCGACACGGCTGGCGCTGGTGATGCGGCCGTTCACGGTGTTCAGGCGTTGCAGCTCGACATAGGAAATCTGCCCCGGTCCATCGTAGTTGGGATGGGTGACGTAGACATAGTCGCTGTTCTGGCCGGCGTTCTGGCCCAGCAGGAAGGTGTTCCATGGCAGCGGCGCGTTGATGCTGGGATTGACCGTGATGAAGTGGTTGCGGCGGTTGACCAGCTGGCGGAAGTTGCTGCCGTCACGGTTGACGGCATACAGGCCGGGGCCGGAGCGGACGTCGCCCTGGCCGATCTGGCGGTCGGTGGCGCTGTAGGTCAGGCGCTCGTCGTTGACCCAGGCGAAGTTGCCGATGTCGGCGTCCTCGAAGGAGCCCACCACGGTGATCTTGTCGGTGGCCAGCTCCAGCACGCCGACGCGGTCGCGCTGGCCGTTTCCGCCCACCCGCATGGCCAGGTATTTGCCGCTGGGGGACAGCAGCGCGCCGGTGAAGGTGGGGTTGTCGAAGAAGGCCGCCACACTCGGACGGGGCGGCAGGTCGGCGGCCTGGGCGCAGTGCAGCAACGCGGCGCCCAGCAGGCTCGCCAGCATGGTCATTCGTTTCATTTCGGCGCTCCGATATATTGGTCGAGGAAAGTTTCCACCCGTTGCCAGAAGTCGAGATTGTTCTTGGTTAAATACCAGCCGTGCCCTTCCTCCGGGTACAGCACCCATTCCACGTGCGGGTTGGTCTTGCCGACGGCGTCCCGGAAGGCGCTGCTGTGCACCACCGGCACGCGGCTG
>Ga0213872_10002294_pt1 | contig 11400 bp, 9 predicted proteins | sample VelepicomBERX_R2_FD_160071 | JGI IMG/M metagenome (GOLD analysis project Ga0213872, IMG submission 160071) | Rhizosphere microbial communities from Vellozia epidendroides in rupestrian grasslands, the National Park of Serra do Cipo, Brazil - RX_R2 | ecosystem: Host-associated > Plants > Roots >... | reverse complement strand
CGTTCACAGATTTCGCAGCCGGGCGTGCAGCCCGCCAGGGTTTTTCTCCTTATGCCATTCGTCCAGACACTTTCCGTGACGCAGCATCTAGAGACCGCGGGCTCCACCGGCTTCGTTGGATTTCACCTATTCGCGTCGGCGCCCAAGGCGCCCGCGTCATGGAGCTTTGGGTTTAATGGCAAAACGTATGTTGATCGACACGACCCACGCGGAGGAAACTCGCGTGGTCGTCGTCAGTGGGACGCGCCTCGAAGAATTTGACGTCGAAACTTCGACCAAGAAACAGCTAAAGGGCAATATCTACCTCGCCAAAGTGGTTCGCGTCGAACCGTCGCTGCAAGCGGCGTTCGTCGATTACGGCGGGGGACGGCACGGCTTTTTGGCCTTCAACGAGATCCATCCCGACTATTTCCAGATCCCGGTCGCCGACCGTCAGGCACTGATCGCCGAACAGAATGACGCCATGCGTCAATCCTCGGTGTCCGCCGATTTCGACGATGGCGACGAAGAAGAGGCGGAAACCGCTCCCGCCCTCGAACCGATGGTGATCGAAGTCGCCGGCGGCTCGACCCCGGACACCGAGCATCCGCAGCCGGACCCGGTGGAACCGGTCGAAGCGGAATCAGCCGCGCACGAGCATGAACATGCCTCTGACGAGCTGCGGGCCGAACCGGATGCCGAAATCATCGAGGCCGAAGCGGTCCCTGCCGAAGAGCATCATGAAGAGCAGCATCACGACCCCGAGCGTCCGCGCCGCCGGTCTTTGCGCAGCTACAAGATCCAGGAAGTCATCAAGCGCCGGCAGATCCTGCTGGTCCAGGTGGTCAAGGAAGAGCGCGGCAACAAAGGCGCGGCTCTCACCACCTATCTGTCGCTGGCCGGCCGCTATTGTGTGCTGATGCCGAACACCGCCCGTGGCGGCGGGGTGTCGCGCAAGATCACCAATGTCACCGACCGCAAGCGCCTGAAGGGCATCGTCAACGAGCTCGACATTCCGCCGGGCATGGCGGTGATCGTCCGCACCGCCGGCTCCGAGCGCACCAAGCCGGAAATCCGCCGCGACTATGATTATCTGCTGCGCCTGTGGGACAGCGTCCGCGACCTCACTCTGAAGTCGACGGCGCCGGCTTTGGTCTATGAAGAGGCCAATCTCATCAAGCGCTCGATCCGCGACGTCTATTCGCGCGACATCGACGAAATCCACGTGGAAGGCGAGGAAGGCTACCGCCTGGCCAAGGATTTCATGCGCATGCTGACGCCGAGCCACGCCCGCAAGGTGCAGCTTTATCGCGACCCGGCGATGCCGCTGTTCCACAAATATCAGGTGGAAAGCCAGCTCGACGCCATGCACAGCCCGGTGGTGCAGCTGCGCTCGGGCGGTTACCTGGTGATCAACCAGGCGGAAGCGCTGGTCGCCATCGACGTCAATTCCGGACGCTCCACCAAGGAGCGCCACATCGAAGAAACCGCGCTCAAGACCAATCTCGAAGCCGCCGATGAGGTGGCCCGCCAATTGCGCCTGCGCGACCTGGCCGGCCTGATCGTCATCGACTTCATCGATATGGAGGAGAGCCGCAACAACCATACCGTCGAACGCCGCCTGAAAGAGGCGATGCGTTTCGACCGCGCTCGCATCCAGCTGGGTCGCATCAGCCCGTTCGGCTTGCTGGAACTGTCCCGTCAGCGCCTGCGTCCCAGCCTGATGGAAAGCAGCTTCCTGCCCTGCCCGCATTGCGACGGCACCGGCATGGTGCGTTCGGTGGAAAGCGCCGCCATGCATGTGCTGCGCGCCATCGAGGAAGAGGGCGTGCGCCGCCGCTCCAGCGAAATCACCGTCACCACCCACCCGGACGTGGCGCTCTATATCCTGAACCAGAAGCGCACCGAGCTGTTGCAGATCGAAAACCGCTACGGCTTCCGCGTCTTCCTGCAAAGCGACGATGCCCTGGTGCCGCCCGCCATCCGCATGGACCGCATCAAGAGCGAAGTGCCGATCGAAATCCCCGCCGCCCTGCCGGCCCCGGTTGAAGAAGAGCCGGTGGATATGGAAGAGGAAGAGGCCGAGGAAGAGAATGACGGCGCCCACGAAGAGGGCCGCGAACAGGAAGGCGAAGGCGATGGCCGCCGCCGCCGCCGCCGCCGCCGCCGCCGTGGCCGCCGTGAGGAAGGCCAGCCGATTGCCGCCGAAGGCGAGGAAGGCTCTGCGGAAGGCGAAAGCGAAAGCGAAGCCGAAGGCGAAGAGTCCGCCGAGGAAGGCGCCGAGGCCGCGGCCTCTGAAATCATGGACGGCCAACCCTCGCCGCGCCGCCGTCGCGGCAAGCGCGGCGGCCGCCGCCGCCAGCGTCGGGGCGCCGAAGGGCATGTGGACGGTCAGACTGAAGCGCAGGGCGAAGACGCCGCCGCTCCGGTCGAAGAGGCTGTCGCCGAGCCGGTGATGGAAGCCGCTCCGGCACCGACGCCCGAGCCCGAGGCCAAGCCGAAGCGCACCCGGTCCCGCAAGAAGCCGGCTGCCGCGGAAGAAGCCGCTCCGGCTCCGGGAATCGTAGATGAACGCGCAAGCGGACAACCGGTGGTGGAAACCGCTCCCGAGCCCGCTCCGGAAGCCGCACCCGAGCCAGAAGCCAAGCCGAAGCGCAGCCGCGCCAAGAAGAAGCCGGCTGCCGTCGAGGAGGCCGCTGCCGCCGTCGCCGCCGAAGAAGCTGCCGCTCCCGCCGTCGAGGAAGAAGCCGCTCCGACCGGTCCGGCCCGCAAGGGCTGGTGGAACCGGCTGATTTCCTAGGATTATTCCGTCATCCCCGGGTCGAGCCCGGGGGTGACGGATGGCGCGTTAAAATGCGATCAGACTGGCCGGATGATATGGCCGATCGACGCCGACGCTCTTGTTGAGGCCGCCCGGAGCGGTCAATTGGCAGATCCCGTCCAATTCGAACTGGCCGCGCACCATCTGCAGGAACTCGCCGAGAAAGGCCCATGCCGCCTCGTCATGATCGAGGTGATGGGTCAGGATGCCGATCGGCAAGGTCATCATATTGGCCCGCCGGCGGCGCACCAGCTGGTCGAGGAGATCGGCCAGGAAGCGCGAACGGCCGCGGAATTGCGCGCCGCCCTTCCAGCGCAGCAGGTCGACATGGGTATCGAGCCGCAACATGCCGCCCGCCTTGATCTGCGCCGAATTCCATGCGGAAAAACGCTCGAAGCCGGCGAAGGCCACAGCTTCCGGCAGCGCGTCATCGACCTGGTTCCAGGGCGGCGAATAGAAGGCGGGCGCCAGACCGCTATTCATCATGCGCTGACGGCCATAGGCAATGGAATTGGCCATCACCGACACCGACATGCCGAGCGGAAATTCGCCGGACGGCTGACCTTCGGCCCGCCGATTGACATGATCGATGCCATGCTGGCCGACCGTGACATTGGAGACATTGGCGAGATGCGACGCCAACCTCTGCAGCGGCTTGTCGGGAATCACCGCCAGTGCCACCGGCAATCCATTGGCCAGGCGCAGCAGACGGTCGAGCGCGGCGGTCGGTTCGCGGGCGTCGTCGTCGCGCCACCAGAAGCGCGGCACCCGGCCGGCCTCGTGCCAGCGCGCCAGTTCATGATCCAGGCGAAGGCGAATGAAACTCATCATTCCGCGGCCTCATAGGTTCGAGTCTTGGCCTGTTCGGCCAGCAGCAGGTGGGCGCGCAATACCGACAGGAAGGCGAACAGCCCAGCCATCACCGCGATCAGCACGCCCCAACCGCCTTCGCGATAGCCCTTGCGCCGCACATAGCATTTCCAGAACCGCCGCACGCCGCGCAGCGCGGCATTGGGCAGATTGCCGACACGGCCCTTGTCCACCAGATCCTGCGCCCTGAGTTCGGTGTAGCGATCGAGGCGGCGGATCATGTCCGAGATATCGTCATCGACCATATGGGCGATCGGCTGGTGGAGCCTGCCACCCGAATGGCCGGCCAGTTTCACGCCGGGATGCACCCGCTCGCCGGCCCAGCTCTTCGAGCCTTTGCGGAACAGCCGCACCACGGCCGAAGTGCCGAACGAGCCGCCCCAGCCGTGGCGGATCAACCGATGGCCGACATAATTGTCGACCGGAATCAGGAAATGAGAAGCATCGCCCGCCGTCTCGACACGTTGGCGCACCTCTGCCGCCAGGTCATCCCCCACCAGCTCATCGGCGTCGATCTCGAAGATCCACTCCCCTGAGCAGGCCCTGACCCCGGCAGCGCGGCGCGGCCCTTCTAGGGGAAAGGCACCTTCCACCACCACATCGGCATGACGGCGGGCGATTTCCGCCGAACGGTCGTCGCTGCGGTCCAGCAGCACCACGATCTCGTCGGCGAAACGCAAACGGCCCAAGCAATCGGCCAATCGCTGTTCTTCATTGCGAGCGCAAACCAGCGCCGAAATCTTCGTCATTTGACTTCCCCACCACGGCCAGCCTCGACCGTTATTAGAGTGACGCCGCCATCGGCGGCCTCCCTCAGGTGGAAAGATCAAAAACCCGCAGAAAGACTCAGGCTGAAGGTGCGCGGCCGAAGCGGCGTCACCTGCCGCACCTGACCGAAGCTGAAGGGATTGCCGAAGCTGAAGGTATCGCCGCTGACATTGGCGGGATTGGAGAGAAGAGCGGTGATGCGCCAGCTGTCAGATCTGAGCGAGGCCGATAGTTTGCCGTCGACATAGCCGCCCATGCTGGGCGACTGGGTGGGATCGAAGGTCAGACGCGATTTGCCGATATAGCTGAACTCGGCGGTCAATTGCAGGCCGAGATCACCGTTCAGCGGCAGATCGTAAGCGGTCAGGATGCCGACCGATTCGTCGGGAACACCCGGCAGGCCCGACGAGACATGGGTGGCGAAATTGGGATTGATCTTGGTGACCTTGGAGGTGTCGAACAGCGCATTGACCTGCACCGTCACCCGGTCCCAAGGCCTTACCACGATATCGTTTTCGAGGCCTAGAATGCGGGCGTCGCCGACATTGGCGGTATAGCTGAGACCAGAGGCCAGATATTGGTCGGTCTGAATGTTGCCCCATATGTCGCAAAACAGCGCGGAGCGTATTTCCACCATTGGGCCGAACTGTTTCACCTTGGCGCCGATCTCGTAATTGGTCAGACGGTCCGGGGCGAAGGTGACCCGGCTCGGCAGCGGCGCCGCCAAGCCGCCGGCATTGAAGCCGCCGGCGCGATAGCCCTCCGAGACCAAGCCATAGGCCATGTCGCCGCTTGCGAAATCATGCTGCAGCGAGACCTTTGGCGCCCAGCCGCGATAATCCGCCTTGGCCTGCAAAAGGCGGTCGGGAGTCGGCGGCGCCAGAGTGACCTGGGAATCGGTGGTCAGATTGGTGAGAAAATAGCGCAGGCCGGCGCTCGCATTCCAGCCGGGCGCCAGTTCGAAATCGACCTCGCCATAGGGCGCCAGCTCGTTCCATTGATCGGTGCGATCCTCGCGGTAGCGCTGTGATGGCGGTCCGCCGGGGCTGCTGATCCGCAGGATCGACACCGTCTTTTCCCGGGTGGTCGATCCGAATATGCCGGCCAGCCACAGGAACGGACCATCGCCGGAAGAGGTGGCGACCAGATCCTCGACCAGCATGTCGATGCGGATCTGTTCGTCATAGACACCGAGATCGTTGCTATCGTTGTCATCGAACAGCGACAGCGCGGCCGAGGCGTCGTAACGATTGGACAGCGCATGGTGCACATAGCCGGTGGAGCTCTCCAGCCGGCCCCAATCCGTGGATTCGCTGACGGTCAAGGCGGTCTGGGAAAAATCGCTGCGCTGGGTCTCGGCGACGCGGTTGGCGCGGGTCAGATGGGCCCCGCCCATTACCGTATATTGCGCGTCGGCGGAATTGAGTTCCTGCAGGGTTTCGCCAAGGCTGATCTTCCAACCATCGCCGAGCTTGGCATCGAAGGTGGCGCGGCCGCCATAGCGGTCGGTGCGATCCACATCGGATTGCTTGAGATCGCTATTGCCGAGATAGCCGCCATCGAGCTCGCCATAGCCCGCCACCCTGAGCGCCGCCTGATCGGTCACCAGCGGCAGATTGAGCATGCCTTCCGCCGAGTGACTGCCGGCGGCGTTCTTGGTGACGCTGTCGGACACGGTAAGGTTGCCGGCATAGCGGGTCATGTCCGGCTTGCGCGTCACGATGCGATAAATTCCCGATAGCGAGCCGCCGCCATAGAGCGCGCCTTGCGGGCCGCGCACCACTTCCACCGAATCGACGTCGGTCAGCCGCAGATCGGGATCCGGGGCGTTGTAATTGATCGGCAGATCGTCGAGATAGGTGCCGACCGTCGACTGGGTACGGCCGGTGAAGGTGCCGTCCGACAGGCCGCGCAACAGGATCTTGTCACGTCCAGGGCCAAGATTGGTCATGCTCATGCCGGAAATCTGGCCGACGGTGTCGGTGACATCGAAATCGCTGTGATTGAGCAGCTGATCGCCGGTGATGATGCTGACCGCCGCCGGCAGGCGATCGGCCAGCACGCTGCGCTTGGTGGCGGTGATGACGATCTCGGACAATTCGGGCTCAGGCGCCGTGTGTGCCGCGGCGGTGGCGGCGGTGATCTGCACGGTGCGGTCGGGCAGCAGGGCAAAGCCGCAAGGCGCACCCTCAAGCAGCTGCCTCAGCCCGGCTTCCAGGGTGAAGCGCCCTTCCAGGCCATGTCCCTGGCCGGTGCAGGCCGACATGCCGCCAATCGTGATATTGGCCTGGATGGCGAAATCGACCAGTTCTTCCGAGAAACTCTTGGCTTTGATGGCGAAGCCATATTGAGGGGCGTCAGCCCACCCCGCCAGCGGCGGCAGACCAAGGGCCAAGGCCGCGGCTCCGCGCCGCCATGCTGCACGCCTCTCCCCCAATTTGGTCGAGCGCTCCTGTTATTGGGCCGAAGCCTCTTTCGCTCGTAACACTATGCCCGTCGGGGAGGTCGAGGAGAATAGCGGGGTTAACAAAGTGAGGCGGTGTACGACTTTTTCTTCGTCGTCGAGTACCAGCACGCCGGAAAACTTGATATCGGCGAGACGGCGGTCGGCCAAGCTGACCGGCTGGGAGAATTGGGCATTGAGATCGGCCACCACTTCGGAGAGCGGGCGGTCGCGATAGATCAGCCGGCCGGAGCGCCAGGCGAAAATCTCTTCCGGAGCCGCGTCGATCACCGGCTGATCATTGGTGCCGAGCTGATGGTCGAGACGCTTGCCGGGAGTGAGGCGCACCGGGTTGCCATCGTCGCCGGCCACCTCGACGATGCCGCGCTGCACCGACACCGAAAGCTGGTCGCCGCGCAGACGCACGTCGAAGGCGGTGCCCACGACCCGGACGGTGCGGTCGCCGGCCTTGATCAGGAAGGGATGCTGGGCGTCCTTGGCGACGTCGAACATGGCTTCGCCATCGTCCATCGCCACCTGGCGGGTGTCGCCGTCATAACGTACCGAAACTTTGGAATCGCCGGCCAGATCGACCCGGCTGCCATCGGCCAGCATGATGGTGCTGCGCTCGCCCTTGGTGGTCTGCCAGCTCTGCCAGGGATGCGACTGCGTCGGCGCGTGGCTCGGCCACAGCATGAAGGCCAGCAGCAGGCTGGCGGCGACGGTACCGGTCAAGGCCGCCCAGCGCCAATTCTGCTTGGGCAGTGCGCGGTTTTGACGGCTGAGGTCGTAGGCCGCCAACCGATCGCTCAGCACCGGGCCGCGGCGGTCCAACTCCTGCCACAGCGACAGCGCCTGATCATAGGCCCAGCCATGGCGTGGCGAGGCGTCTAGCCAATGGTCGAACGCCATGAAATCGGCCTCGGCGGCGTCGGGGCGGGCAAGACGCACCACCCACTCCGCCGCGGCGGACGCGATTTCTTCGCCGTTCAATTGCAGTTTTACCGACATCTGACCTTGCTGTTCCGTTGAGGTCCTATTCGTTGTGACGTCGCCGTCCGCTTATACCCTCATATAGGGGTTAAGAAAAATTGATGTTTTATGGCGACAGCCTTTTTACAAGTGCTTTCAGGGCCGCGCTGACATGCTTTTCCACCGCGCTCACCGAAATTCCCATGCTGTCCGCCGTCTCGGCATGACTCATCCCGCCGAGCTTATGCAGACGAAACGCTTCCTGCATCTTGGGCGGCAAACCACCCACCGCCTCGGTCAATTTTTCCAGGCGCCGCCTGCTGTCCACCACATCGTCGGCCGGCGGCTCGTCCACCACCGCCTCGCCGCCGATGGTGACCCGCTTGCTTTCGCTCCAGGCGCCGTCGCGAGCCATGGCGCGGCGTTCCTGGCGCACCCTGTCCAGTAACAAGTTAGCGCCGATCCGGTAAAGAAACGCCGAATTATTCTCCACCACCGCATCTTTGCCGAGGCCGGAGATCTTCAAATAGATGTCCTGCACCAGATCTTCGGCCGCGGCGCTGGACCCCAGGCGCGCCGCGAAAAAGCGGACCAGATTGGCGCGCTTCACCAGGTAGAGGGCAAGAATTTGTTCGGCCGAACTTTGCATGGGGTCCAAGATGCCAGCATGGCACGCCAGTTTCGGCGATTACCGGCGTTTCGGCAACTATCCTTCAGGAGAAGGCGGCGGCCCGGGCGCGATGCCCCATATGCAACGCCGGTCCGCCGCCCACCACGCCATTGGCGAAATTGCGCACGGTGTCAGCGATCGACTGCACGGTTCTGGCCACATGCGGGTCGCTTTCATCGACCAGGCGGATGACCTCGCCCAGCTTCTGCAGCAATTCCACCGTGACCGACAGATTGCGCGTCGAATCGGGCGGCAGGGTCTGCAGCACATCGACCAGAAGGCCGAGGCTGACCGCCACTTCCGACAGGTGGGCGTTGGCGGTGCCGCGATAGCGGCGATCCACCGCCTCGCTCATCGACATCAGCCGGGCCAGTTCGTTCGAGATGCGGCCCTGTCCGTTCTTCTGGAAATGCTGCGCGACCCGCGCCACCGAGCGCGAAATCGCCAGACAGCTATTATGGGCGCGCAAGCGCGACAGGCTGCTCATGCCCTTGTCGATCAGCCCTTCCAGCTGGGACTCCTGGACGCCGCCGCCCAGCTTGGCGCTGAGCGTGTTGGGAACCTCCATCACCTCGCCGAGATCCTTGCCGCGGCCGGCGGCGCGGCGCGACGGGCCGACATAGCTTTCGGTGGCGACAAAGGGTTTTCGCGAGGCGGCCAGGGCATTGACGCAAGCCACCATGTCGCCCATCGACATCGGCTTACGCACCACGCGGTCGACGCCGGCATTCACGATGCGGCGGATATCGTCGATGGTGGCGTCGCCGACGGTGGCCAGAACCAAAGTGAAGGGGTTGCGGCCGATGGTGCCATGGCGGATCTGCTGCATCATGTCGCAGAAATCGAGGCCGGGAAGATCGGCGGCGCAGATTACCAGATCGATGATCTGGTTGTTCAGCAAGTTCAGCAGCGAGCCGCTGTCCTTGCAGATCTCCATATCGCGCATGCCGCGGCGGAAGAGCGCGGTCTGAAATCCGCTACGTAATGCGGGGTGGGTCTCACACAACGCGACCCGCACATCGCTTCTAACCGGATGCTCCATAGCGAGGATTCCCAAATTGGCAATTCACTCTATGCGCTGCAACTTCAACACGAATTGAGCTGTCATGGAAGCGCCATAAAGTAAACGGATTGTGCCAAGAATCCGCAGATTCTGTAGTGAGCTAGGTCACTTGCCGAACAGGGCGCGAAGCTTTTCCGCTAAACCATTGAATTAAGGAAGTTTCTCACCGCCCCGGCGATTTGCTGGACGAAGGCCACGGTCTCGGGATCGCAGCGTCCGGGCTTGCGAAAAACATCGCCCAACTGCTCCATCAGGCTCAAAGTCACCGCCTGCGACGCCAAAGAATGGTCGGGAAGACGCCGCAACAGCTCGGCGCACTGCCCCAGACATTGAGCGATTTCGCAGTAATGCTCGTTCTCGCTGTCGCGATAACGCGTCTCGGTTTCCAGACAAAGGGTGTCGAGCCGCAACAATTCGTTTTCCACCCGTTCGAGATGTTCGGGCTGGGTGAGAAGCCGTCCGATCCGCCGCACCGAGCGCCAGATCGCCAGATTGGCATTCTGTTCGCGCAACTGATTGAGGCCGTCCATGCTGGCGGCGATCACCTGGCCGAGATCGGCCTGGCTGCCGCGATCCAACAGCTTGGCGCGCAGCGTATTGGGGACTTCGATCGCCAGATTTTCGCTGTCGGGACGCGGCGTGGCACGGCGCGACGGGCCGACATATTCCTCGGTGGCGATGAAGGGTTTGCGGTTCGAGGTCAGCGAATTGACATAGTTCATCAGATCGCCCATCGAAATCGGCTTCCGCACCACCCGGTCGACGCCGGAATTGATGATCTCGCGCACTTCCTCGAGCGTGGCCTCGCCGACGGTGGCCAAAATCGTGGTGAAGGGATTGCGGCCCACGGTCTGGCGGCGGATCTGCTGTACCAGATAGGGAAAATCGATGCCGGGCAGATCGGAGGAGCAAATCACCAGATCGACCACCTGGCTATCCAGAAAGGACAGCAAGGATCCGCTGTCGCGGCATACTTCCATCTCGCGGAAGCCGCGGCGATAGAGCGCGGTCTGGAAAGCGCCGCGCAGAGTCCCATTGGTCTCGCATAGCGCTACCCGCACATCGCTGGTGATCGGATAATCCGTCTCGATAAGTCCCATGGGACTGTCCTACTCCCTCCAAGACCGGTGATTTCATCTGATCAAAGTGGATAAATCCTTAAACTCCGCGCTTCCCGCCTGATGCAGCCACTCGAAAATCGCCATTTCGACGCTGACCAGCGGCACTCCCTCCTGGCGCAGGCGGCCCCACGCCATCTGCTCGCTTTCCGGCCGCCGCGAGGCGCAGGCATCCATCACCACCACCGGATCGAAATCGCGGGATTTGAGATCGAGCGCGCTCTGCAGCACGCAGACATGGCTCTCGATCCCGGCCAGAACCACCTGCGGCCGGCCCAATTCGCCGATGCGCCTGATGATTTCCGGATCGGCGGCGGCGGAAAAATGGGTTTTCGCCAAGATGTCGCTCTCGGGCAACATCTGGCGCAGATCGATCATGGTGGGACCGAGACCCTTGGGATATTGCTCGCTGGCAAGTACAGGAATTTCAAGCCTTTGCGCGGCCCGGATCAGCAATCCGCAGTGATGGATGACCCGTCTCGGATCGGTCATCACCGGCGTCAGCCTTTCCTGGACATCGACGATCAAAAGGCAGGATCGCGCCCGCTCAAGCAACATGGTGCTCCCTTCCAGAACCATAAATTGACAGAAACGCGTAGCGCACTATTATCCGGCGCACCCTAAGATGAGATGAATCCAGGCGAATGAGTTTTGGCGAACTGGGCCTTGGCCCTGAAATTGTGAAGGCCGTAGAAG
>Ga0213872_10002293_pt1 | contig 11401 bp, 7 predicted proteins | sample VelepicomBERX_R2_FD_160071 | JGI IMG/M metagenome (GOLD analysis project Ga0213872, IMG submission 160071) | Rhizosphere microbial communities from Vellozia epidendroides in rupestrian grasslands, the National Park of Serra do Cipo, Brazil - RX_R2 | ecosystem: Host-associated > Plants > Roots >... | reverse complement strand
TTAGCTCATGTTTTGAGCGGCAGGCGTTCCGGATAAATCAAACCATTCATGCTGCCGATGGGATAAAACTGTAGCATAAGCGGCTCGCAACGCAGAGAAATTTGAGAACGTCAGAGAACGCCGGGAGCGCCGAGAAAAGCAAGAGTCACACAGAGGTCACGAAGGTCAGAGGAGGTCGCGACGGCTTTTCAAGGTTAAATCACTGATGAGATTTTGCATCGGCTATCGATCGATTCGGAATACCGTTTAAACAACCGTCGTGACCTCTGTTTGACTCTTATACTTCTCGACGTTTGCGGCGTTCTCGGCGTTCTCGGCGTTTCAATGTGGCCGGCTCCGGAGGCGGGCAACGGCGTATGGGGCGAGGCTGAGCCGTTTATCTGCGAATCCACGTTCCAGGGAGTCCATCGCGGAAAAATCTCTGGTCGCCGACTCGAATTCTGTTGCGGCCAAAACCGCCACCTGACCTGTGAACTCAGGCACCAACTGAACGATTTTTAGTCGATCGGTGAGGTTAGCTATCCAGACCTCCACTCCGTCATCAGTTGCGGCCGCGATAGCCTGAATCTCGCGAGGTGTGGAAATTGTTAGATCGACGAGCGGTTTGCCTCGCAACGCGGCCAGACCTTTGAAAACATGATAAACGGGGTAGACGCCTCCGTTTTCATCAAACCAGGGTTGCAGGTAATCCATCTTTGCATAGGCGATCCCAAACTCTCCAACGCCGCCGCCCACGGTGATTGCTGAGGCGCCGCCCTTTATGAAACGTGTGACGAATCCCAGAGACCAGGCTGCCGCGAACAACCCACGTTGGCGAGGATCCATTCCGTTCATGGCCTGGCGGATGTTGTCAGGGTTAGCCATGGGAGCTTCTCCGTAAGGGTTCATGCGTAATCCAATGGAGCTCGGTCCGACATGATACGGTTTACCGCCGACGAATGATTGCGCGCTTTTTGCCAGATACGGGATGGATTCCAGAGTTTCCATCGCGGAACGATCATCGCCTGCATGAAAAATCGCTACAGTCGTGAATGTGACGAAGTCCAGCAGCTCGACGGGTGGCCGCTTCCGGTTCAGTTCCGTGAAGAAGCTGAACATACCTCCACCAAGTCGCACTTCTGGAAGAGCTGCGCGCGCGGCCCGGTAGCAATCGTCAAGTGGTGGGCAGGGTGGCCAGGGGCTCCCGGGCAACGTACATTTGAGATCGGGAGCCGGCGAGATCATGACCGCGGTAAAAGGTTTGCCGAGCTCGGTCACTGTGCGTCCCAGGTCTCTGATATCTTGCTCAAAATGTTCGACGCTCGGGACTACGAACTCCAGCCACAACTCTGCTCCAAGCGCTTTGCCTAGGTCGGCCATTCGCCTCAGGTCAATTTCACTATGTCCGAGGCGCGAATCATAGTGACAAACGATGTGTGAGGGCGCGGATGGCCTTAATGCATCCAGACTCTGTTTCGTCCCGTCGAGGTCTTTTGGATAAAGCGCAAAGCCCAGCGGTGGGAAGGGGCTGCCAACAACCTGTTTGTCTATCGTTAGTGTGATGCCGCCTTCGACCGATTCGATCTCTGCGGCTGACCCGGACACTTTCAAAGTGACCGACTGATCGACCGATTCGCCCTTGGCGATCAGGTAAGGCCAGGGCAAAGCCAGCGGACGAACATAGGTCTTGAACGAAGCGTCCGTCCAGTTGCGCTGATCCTCCATCTCGAAGGTGTCCCCCTCCATTCTGCAGGTCACTTTGAAACCCGGCGCAAATTCGTGCGTGATCGCCCGCAACGCGGTCATGGGCTGAACCGGATCGATTAATAGGGGAAAGCGCGTCTCTTCGGTTGTGCCGTTGACATGCTCTACGGTGCAGGGGGCGCCGGCTATACCCTCGATCGGGTGTAGCACCACAAAGCCTGTGCGATTCGTTTGAAAGTCTGTGGTGGCGACGCCGTTGCCGGAGAACGTCAGTGAGCCGTTCGATTCGCCGGTGATCACCGCCCGATAGCGGAACTCTCCTCCGCCGACGGTCGCCTGGTATGAGATCCGAAATGAATCGGGCTGCTCGTAAAACTCGAGCTCCGCTATTCGGGGCGCGTAAGTGCCCCAGTTTCTGTCGCGGACAATAAATGAGATAGCTCGCATCATTTCACGGTCGTGATAGCGGATATAGCGGAGATTACCCGCCTCGAACTCAGCCGAGAGCGGACCGGCCTGCAGGAGTCGCGGCGGTTCGACCGGCTCGTTAGTGCCGTACAACCGTATTGAATCGGAGATAGCGTATGGCATAGGGAAACGGAGTTAGATTCAGCGAGAAAAGGCTCGCGAGGACAGGAGGCGTTCAATCAGCACAGCGGTGATGATCACTGCGCCGATCGCTGATCCTTGCCAGAACGGGGATACGTTCAGGAGGTTCAGCCCGTTCCGGATCATGACCATGATGAGCACACCAATCAATGTTCCGACAATGGAGCCGCGCCCGCCGTACAAGCTCGCTCCACCGATGACCACGGCAGCGATGGCGTCAAGTTCAAGCCCAGTTCCTGCAAGCGGATCGATAGACATGACCTGCGCTGAGGCAAAGGTGATGGCCACGGCAGATAGTCCGCCGGAGATCACATAGGGAAGAATACTAAACGCCAGTACATTCAAGCCGGCAGTGCGCGCAGCTTCCCGGTTCGAGCCGATCGCGTACACGGTTCGTCCGCCCTTGGTGAAGTTCAGGTAGGTCCAGGCGAGCGCGTAAAGCACGAGCAACGTTAGAACATGGGCGGGTACCCCGAGGATACTTGTGTAGACGATATTGCCGAAGTTTTCGGGCAAATCAGCGATCGCCGTCGCCCCTGAAAAAATGTAGGCGAGGCTTCGCCCGATGGCCATGACACCGAGCGTCACGACGAATGCTGGAAGGCCAAAGCGCGCGATCAGGAAACCCGAAAAGAGGCCGATCGTCATACCGGCGAGCACCGCCAGAACGATTGCCACCGGTATAACCAAATGTTCCAGGCCTCGTCCGAGCAACACGCCGGTCAACCCGGCTACGGAACCCACCGAAAGGTCGATGCCGCCAATCAGAATAACGAATGTCATCCCGATCGCGACGATGCCAACCGCCACTGATTGGTCGAGGACATTCAGGAGATTGTTTGAGGTCAGAAAGTGCGGGGAGAGAATAGAAAGAGCAGCACCGAGTGCGAGTGCAAGTGCCAGCATGCGGATTTCGAGCCGGCCAACCAGCTCGCTCACCAGCGAGCGTTCAGCATTAATCGGATTTATCCTCTCGGTTTTCACTGGGGTTTAACGATCCGGCCTAAAAAACCCTCGATCCGGCCGCGCAGCTGCTCGGCCGATGGTAGCGGCGAGCGGCCATCAAGTGTGACCCCAATCCAGCCCATGTCGTGCCCGCGGTCGCTTAGGACCGAAAGCAGCAGTGTGCCGAGCTGATTTTCGGCCTCGAGCACCAAGGCGTCTGACCTCCTGCTGAGCGCCGCAGGTATCCGAGTGTCGCTGATCATCGGCGTGTCGCCTGCGCGGAATCCGGGGTCCGCCTGATCGTTAGTCACAGCGGCGTACAAACAAAACAATCGGTCCTGATCAACTAACGTCCAGAATGCCGCGCCGTTGAGATCGTGTGCGATGTCTCGCAGGACTGCGCTGTTCTGCTCCATCGAGGTACGAGGCGCGGCAAAAAGAGTCAATTTCTCCTCGTTTAACATTGCGCTGGGTACATCGGCGATCGACACGCCGTCGCTGATCACTACGATACGTTCGCAGAGGCTTAAGAGTTCCTCGAAATCGGAGGAGACAACGATCACTCCGACCCCCGCTTCCGCAACGTGACGGAGCATGGAATAAATCGACGTGCGGGTTCCAATGTCCACCCCCTTGGTTGGCTCATCGAGGATCAGGAGCGAAGGCTCCAGCAGCAGCCAGCGAGCGATAATGATTTTTTGCTGCATGCCTCCGGAGAAATTGAGCATGTTGGTGTCAAGGCGTTCGGCCGGAAGTCCCAGTTTTTCAATCAGCTCGTCCAACTTCACTTTTCGTTGGGAATACCCGAGGCCGAACTTGCGCGAGGCGGCCAAGTGTCCTAGCAACAGATTTTCACGAACGGAAAAGTCCGGGACAATTCCCTGAATCCTACGGTCTTCGGCGACGAATCCGATCCCGGCACGGATTGCGTCCGCGGCGCGTCTCGGGGCGTACTCTTTCCCGTCAAGAAAGAGTTCCCCATTTTGGCGTAGGCGCAGCCCAAAGATGGCCTCAACCGTTTCCGAGCGCCCAGCACCGACAAGGCCTCCCAGGCCGACAATTTCTCCTTTGTGGACTGTGAGAGACACGTCGCGAACGGCCGGCGCTGAGCTCAGATGCTTTACTTCGAAAACTCGTGTGCGGGGAGACTTCGCCGCTTTGGTCGCGCTATTCGCCGGAACCGATTTGATCTCCTGGCCAACCATCAGGCGAATCAACTCGGCCTGACGCAAGGACGCGGTGTCGAGCGACTTTGCGACTGTGCGTCCTTCTCGCATCACCGTGACACGATCGGTGATGGCAAAGACTTCTTCGAGTCGATGTGAAACAAAGACCAGCGTGTGACCAGATCGCTTGAGGTTGGTCATGACTTGAAAGAGGCGCTCAACCTCGGGTGGACTCAAAGAAGCCGTTGGCTCGTCGAAGATGATTAGCGTGGAGTTCAGCGCCAGGGCTTTCGCGATCTCGACCAGTTGGCGTTGAGCGGCAGAAAGGAGGCGAACCTCTCGATCCAAGGGTAGCGTCTCTTTTTGGCCGAGGCGGTCGAGGATCTCTTCCGCCCGCCGCTTCAGCCGACGATACGAAAGTAGTCCGGGGCGTCCGAGTTCGGCGAGAAATACATTCTCGAGGACAGACAGGTCGGGCGCGAGAGACGTCTCTTGCATGACCATCGTGATCCCATACTCGATGGCCTCGCGAGCGCTACGCAGGTTAAGCGGCCGCTCTTGCAAAGTGATTGAGCCATCGTCCCGGGTGAGATGGCCGGAAATCACTTTGGAGAGAGTCGACTTGCCTGCTCCATTCGCCCCCAGCAGGCCCAGAACTTCGCCGGGGTAGATATCCAGGTCAGCTCCAGCCAGCGCGCGTGTCCGGTCGAAAGCCTTCTGTATCCCGGCGGCAATAAGCATAGGCTTCGGCACGGAATTGGCCTGAGGCTGAGCTGCAGCTTCGGGATCTTCAGCCTTCATGGGCCGGCAATGCTATCGAACCTCGTGCTCGGTAGGGATGTGCTCCGGTGTCTCCGGCCGTGTGCGTTTCGACTCATGTGGACATGATGGCCCGGACGCGCGGGAGCGCGTCCTACCAGGCAACGACGTGGGACTACTTCATCTCGTTCGCAAACACCGTTTCCTTAATGGTCGGGAGCATCTGGTCGATGTTTTTGCTGGTTACAATCAAGATTGGGACAAGAATCTGCTTTTCTACCTGCTCTCCCTTGAGATGCTTGAAGAGAACTTCGCCCGATCGAACTCCCATCAGGTAGGGCTGCTGCATCCCGGAAGCAACGATTTGACCTTGTTTCAAAAGGTCGACAAACTCCGGAATTCCGTCAAAGCCAGCGACTAGAACCGTTCCTTCTCTGCGTGCCGCCTTAATCGCCCGTAAGGCGCCCATGGTTGGTTGGTCAGTCTCGATGAACATCCCTTTCATGTTCGGGTTCGCCGTAAGCATGTCCTGAGTGTATTTGAACGTTTCGTTGGCGGTATAATTCTGCATCTGCTCGAGGGCGCACTCCTTGATTCCGCCCTCTTCCAGTGCCGCGCGAAACCCTGCAGTTCGCTTCTTGCCGTTGTTCCTGGTCAAAGAGATCGTCACGAGACCAACAGTACCGTCCGCCATGCCTTTCTCCTTCATAGCCGCAACCAGGGCTTTGCCGACGCCGTTGGCTCCTTCACGATTGTCGGAAATAATAAAGGAAACATACTCGCCCTCGTTCGTCCCAATATCACCGATCACGACAGGTACGTTCGCTTTCTGAGCAAGCGCTAAAACGCTTGGGCAGGTGGAGCTGTCTGTTGGTGAGATAACGATTCCGGCCACGCCTCGAGCGATAGCATCTTGAGCGTTCTTCAGTTGCGTCTGCGCATCGTTGTGGCTGTCGAACGCCTGGAAGCCGTATCCTTCCTTCTTAGCGACGCTCTCAACACCTTCCGAAAGATAGCGCCAAAACGGTAGATCCAAACCCGGGGTCAAGTACACTATGTCCTTTGCGGGTGCAGTCAGCTGGGAACAGAGAGCTAATGCGGTTGCGGCACAAAAAAGTCGCGTGCGGTTTTTTTTCATAAGGGAGTTGCAGATTTTTAAATTAACCCCGTATTGGGTCTTCGACCACCCGGGGGGACGGTGGTTAGTGTTGCTCCTACAGCCTGGCAAACTCACTATTTTTCGTGTCGGACCTATAAACGAAAGTTGTGAACAAGGGGAGAAAAAAGCTAAAGCGCGTAATCGCCCCAATACCGGTGAAGCTCCAGGGTTCGAGCCAACCGTCCGCACTCTTCCAGTGCTTCTCCGGTTGCGTGATAACGGTCGACGAGGTCCAGCACCCGCACGGGTGCGTCCAGTCCATGACTCAATAGGATTCGGTCAGCAGCCATTTTTTCGATTGCCTGGTCTATCTCAGTCAACGGACCACGTAGACTCGGAAAATCGCGGCGGCAATCACCACGTCGAAAGCATTCGGCCAGCGCGTCCAGTATTTGCTTAAACTCGACTTCCAGGCGCTCGCAGTGCGGGCGCAGAATCGGCGCCGTGATTTCCGGCAAGAGATGTCTGCGATAAACCAGCTCCGTAGTCTGGGTCACCAACGCCTGTAGAGCGCGGATCAAGGCTCGCAGCCTGGCCTTCTCATCCTTGGAGCAGCCGCTCATTCGAATTTGGCGAGCGGCCTGCAAAGCCTCTACCGGTAAGATCGCCAGCTGGGTTTGAATTCTCTCCCGGTTCGCAGCTCCACCCAGCAACGCTTTGATCTGCGAAAGAACCGCGATCAAATCGTCTCGGAGGAGTTTTTGGGGCAAGACCGGCCAAATCAGTCTTCCAACCACCGTTGCGATCCCCATTCCGATCATCAAGCCGACAAAGTTGTCGATGATGGTCTGCGTTGGCACCGGCACTTGTGGATTGAGCCCGACGAAGGTGCTGATGCTTAGAGTGGCGACTTGTATAGGGAAGGTGATTCCAGCGGTTCGAACGCTAACGAAGCCGAGCCAGAACACAATGAGGAACAACGCCAAATTCATGACGAGATAATCCGCCATAAATGGCGTGGTCAGAATAAAGAGGGCCGCGCAGCCGCTCAGGACTAGAGCGGCCAGGAAGGCATTCTGAAAAGATCGCAGGTCACCCGTTCCGCCGGCTCGCAAAAACGGCCGTCCGAACAGGCTCAGAGTCCACGCCATAAGCGGAATAGAAGCTGGCCCGGGTGGATTGATCCAATTCAGGAGAACGATTGCAATAACGGCAGATAACCCGCCTTTGATTCCGGCTTTCACCCAAAACCAGTCGATACTCGGCATAAGGCCCCAGTGAGGTTTTGCCTCGGGCGGCGGTTCGCCGACCCTGGGCAAACCTTTGGTCAGGCTCCGGAGGTTATTCAATTCATCCCGAAGCAAACGCAGCGCGGCGAACCCTGCGTAAAACGCCCTCGCGGTTGCGGGCGGCGCAGCGACAAAAACCTCCTGGCTCCGCATCTCGTTGACCTTCTCCTCAAATGCAGCGAAGGCCTCATTCAGCCGGCTCGGGCGCAACTTTTCGCCTGGGCGATGCTGTCCGGTCAGAATATCAAACTCTTCGGATATGCCAGCCGCGACCGCCTGGATTTCATGCTGCACACGGCTCAAGATCGAAGACTCCATCTGATGCCTGCTCAGATCGAGTGCGGCATGGAAGAGATTGGTCAGCGATACCAGGGCTGCATTGTAGGTTGACACATGGGCGCTAAAGTGGGTGCTCTCCCGGGCACCGTTCTGCACCAAATTCTTTAGAACGGATAACCGCTGGGCAAAATCCTGATCAATTTGGCCCGCCTCCGCGGGAACGTTCGTCCGGCCGATGTAAGCCTCGAGGTGCACCGAGACAACGTGGCTTGCCGTCTTGAGAGCAGTTCGGGCTGACTCCACAAACTCCTCCCGCGCATACCGAGGCCATACCAGAGTCGTGACAATCAGAGAACTAATCGCCCCGTCCAGAATCTCCAGGGTTCGGTTCAGACCAGTCAGCCAGACATCAGTAGGATCCGTAACTCCATATGTCACGACTGACAATGTGGTCAGACCGACCAGAAAATAAGCATACGGAACCTGGCTGGCGGGAAATTGGCCGAATTTATAGCCGGCAAAAGTGACGACAAGGAAAAAGAGAGGCAAGAATATCGCCGGCGTCGATACAAAGTCTCCGACCAGCCAGATACCTATGAGAGCTCCGCCGATCGTACCCACCACTCGCATGATCGCCTTGACTGCGATCGAGCCAACATAGTGCGAGCTCATCATGATCAGCGCAGTCAGGACAGCCCAATTCGGATGTTCAAGCCGCAACCACAGTGCGACGTAAAAGGAAAGCAAAGCTGCCAGACCGACCTTGATCCCGTAGCGAACTCTCAGGTCACTAAGCGGATCCATCAGTGGCCAGTACCACTTTTGGGCGACGGGAAGGGCTGCTGGTTTGCTGGCTATTGTGGACACCAGCCAATTTCGATTAGATCAAAATGTTCTGCTAGCGAAGGAGAAATTTACGGTATTCGGTCGATTGGCCTCGCCCAAAGGTACCCAAGCCTCGCGCAAAGGTACGCAAAGGTACACAAAGGAGGAAGGAAATTAAGGGTCTTGTGACGATGGGCGAATGCCGGGCGTTAGATATTCATCGCCTCAAGTGGATCAGTCGCCCTAAGCGAAACCCTTCGAGTCCTCTGCCTTTGCGTACCTTTGCGTGAGGCCCGGCTAGCCTGCATCGCTCACAAATCTTTAGAGATTTTTGAGCGATGCAGGCTATGGCAGCGGAATCTCCGGCTACGCCGGCAAATTCCGCTGCTTTTTGCAAAGAAGAGTTTAAAAACAGTTTGTTTCAAATTTATAACTTAAAAACAGGCTCTTAAGCAGACGCCCGGCGTCTGTTTAAGAGCTTTCTAGCCCGCAATGAGCTCGTCGATCCTACCAGCACGTGATTTTTGCGGGCTAGGCCGCCATCCACGAGTAGCGGCGCCAGTAAACAAACGCGGCGCAAAAGAAAATACTGCCTGCCGCCAGACCAGCGAAGCCGCCTATTGTGCAACTGGGCGCGCTCAAGTCGAGCGAATCACCAGAAAATGGTCCGTGGATAAGGGACAGCAGACCGATCGCTGAGAATCCTAGCGCCAGAATGAGAAGACTGACACCTGCGGAAATTTTCTGAAAGTACTGAGGCGTATTCATAGTTGGAGCCGGTTGGTTTTCTTTGCTTCAGGACTTGGCCGTCTATCGGCCCATTGACCGTCTGCTACCCTGTACAAAAGATTTCAGGGGATCGGGTTTCAGCGTTGAGCGGAGAAAAGTGAAACTTTTTGCGCTCGGTAGGTGGGTGCTCCCGCGCGACCGGCGAAAAATCGACGTGTCCGCATAGGACCTATGGGACCCATGAGACCTATGGGACCTATGGTGCCCTTCTGGCCCGACGCAGTGAGGGGGAAAGGTGCGGAGTCGGCAGCGGCTCGACTGAGCTCGCCGAAGTTGCCTCGACTGAGCTCGCCGAAGTCCTCGTCGGGTCGCGTGGGAGCGCGACCCGACCGGCTTAAGGACCTATCCGGCCTTCGGCGGCGATCAGGGCATCGCAAAGAGCGTGAATTTCGCCATCTATTTCGGCCGGATCGGACACGGTGCGAGCGACCTCTTCACGCAGAAGAACGGAGTACCGCTTCCGTAATCGGTGCACTAGAGTCTTAAGTCCAGCGACAGTGACACCGAGTTTTTCTGAGAGCTCTTCGTAGGAAGGCAAGGGACGGCTATCGCCAATCCTTAGGAAGATGTTCAACGCTTCAAACGTCGAGCTTTTCCCTTCGGTGGCGTAGGCGCGCCCCAACTGAGTCATCGCCTCGCTCAGCACGGTCATGGCCCAGCGAGCGTCGAAAATCCTTTCGGCTGTCAAATAATCTGCTGGCTCGAGCCGGTACCGGCTTTCGGCATTTGCCCAGTCCAGCGAAACGAATTCGTAGTCCTTTCCTCGTTTGAGGCTATGGGCTCGCTGTGCCTGGTTCGACAGGTAGTTTTGAAAAGAGGCCAGCAGAAATGATCGAAACTTACCCTTTAAGCGATCAACTTGGGTCAACGCCTTATGCTCGAGTAAGTGCATGAAAAAACCCTGCGTTAAATCTTGGGCGTCATGCGCTGAATGGCCTCGTCGCCGGGCAAACGAGTAGAGTGGATACCAATAGATCCGACAGAGCTCAGCTAACGCGGCCCTGCCTCCCTCTATCTGGCTCTGGGCAGAGACCATTACAAGGGTCCAGCGGGTAGTATTGAACTGCCCCAGCTCCGCTCCGCTTGAGTCAAATTCCCGTTTCATGATCCGCCCGGAACCGTGAGTTTAGCGGAAAAAGCCGGCAATCGAAACAAAATTCCTCCGCTTAGGCGAAGCCGGTGGCTTCGCCTACTTTGCTCGCTAGCCCGCAAAAATCACGCGCTGGGAGGGATCGAGGCGCTCATTGCGGGCTAGAAAGCTCTTAGACAGATGGTGGGCGTCTGCTTAAAAGCCTGTTAGCTCGCTACGAAATGGGTCAGCGTACGCTTGGCTATATCCACGGTGACGAAGTCGTCCGGTGTCTTTGCGTCCCCGCCGTCGGAAGCCGGATGATATTCGATGCGTAACTGCTTGCTGTTAACCAGGATGCGTAAATAGCCGAAATCCGTGTCGTCGTAGCTGTCAAACGTCACAGTGTCGGAACCGTTGGAGAGAGTCTTCTGCACGATCGGAACGCGTATCGTAGGCGTGCCCTTATGCGTGAGTCGTGCGACGGCATGTCCACCGTTGCCAGAGATTATGAAGGGTGTTTCGCGTCCGTCCAAGCGCCGCGTGAACCGCTGGTAGTTGTGGGCGTGTCCCGATAGCATCGCATGCGGCCAGACGCCGGCTTCCTTGCAAGCCGAGTCGATATCGGCTAGCATCTGCGGGCTCCCCCCGTGCCGCGCAACGCTCAGCTCCTTGTCGCCCTTGCCGCCCTTGTCGACCTTGCTCACAATTTGCGCGACGTACGGCGGATGATGAGCGGCCACAATGACCGCACCTTCAAACTTGTCGGTCTTCACTCGTTTCAGTGCAGCTTTGATAAAGTCCAGTTGCGCATTCCCTAGATACGGAAACTCGTCGCCCTGCGCGGAAATAACCCCGGGATCCTCGAGGCAATTGCTATAAAGACCGA
>Ga0213872_10002292_pt1 | contig 11407 bp, 11 predicted proteins | sample VelepicomBERX_R2_FD_160071 | JGI IMG/M metagenome (GOLD analysis project Ga0213872, IMG submission 160071) | Rhizosphere microbial communities from Vellozia epidendroides in rupestrian grasslands, the National Park of Serra do Cipo, Brazil - RX_R2 | ecosystem: Host-associated > Plants > Roots >... | reverse complement strand
CTGGGTCGATGTCTGGCGTACGCTGTACCCCGAAGCGCCCGGCTATACCTGGTGGTCCAACCGCGGCCAGGCCTACGCCAAGGATGTGGGTTGGCGGATCGACTACCACGTTGCCACGCCCGCGCTAGCCAAGACGGCCAAAGCGGCCAGCATCTACAAGGATGTGAAGTTCTCGGACCATGCACCCTTGATCGTCGATTACGACTGGACGCTATAGCCGACGCGGGCAATCAGTTCGGCAAGGGTTGCTGCACCATCCAGATACCGGGCGGGCCAAATAGCTTGACCCGGTCGAATCGGCCGACATTGTGGCGGTCGATGATCTCTGGCGGGAGCTGGATATCGCGCGGGTGGGCGATGCCTTCCAGATGCTTGACTGCAACGTCGACCGCGATGCGCGATTGGATGACCTGCAGGTTGGCCACAACAGCCTGCACGGTACCGTCGCGCACCATGTCGACTACTGGCTCGCTCGGGTAATAGGCGATCACCTTGGCGTGGGCGTAGCGCCCTGCGCCAACCATTCGGCCCGCCGCCTCCGCCGCAACTGAATTGCCAATGATGATATCCGGCTGATTGTCGGCCAATAGTTTGCGTACCAGCGTCATCTGCTGGCTGATTCCCACGTCGCCGTAGCCCCCATCGATGATGCGCGCGCCTGACTTGGCCAAGCCATCGTGCAAGCCGATCGATGCTCGCTCCGCCCAGATCATGCCGCGCGGTCCGGGGAACCATGCAACTGTCGGCGCCTTGTGCGGCGCATGCGCAAGCGCGTATTGCGCAGCAGCTCGACCCAAGGGGGCGGTATCGGAGATGACCGAAACGGTCGCGGGCGTTCCCGTGCGTTGGTTCAGGAGGTCAATCACAGCGACCTGCTGGCCCAGGGCTTGCGTCACCAAGTCGTCTAGCGCCGATGGCGATACGGCGGCCAGCAAGATGGCATCGGCATGCTGTTGCAGGCAGCTCGTCAACTGCGCACGTTGGGTGTTCAGGTTGGCATAGTCGCCCGCTGAATAGATGCCCAGTTGGATATGCAGCCGCTTGGCTTCTTCCGACAAGCCCCACGACACGCCCCACCAGAATTTATCCGAGCCATTCGGCAGCAGGGCGCAGAGTCGCCAAGGTTTCGCCGCACTCGCTTGCGCGCGATAGGTCGCGGGTTTGCCATCGGCAATCACGGGCACAGGGAACCAATCAGCTGCGGAGGCAGACAGACATGCCAGCAGCAGGAGGGCGGCCTTCATGACTTTCCTTGAAGTGATGGGGCGAAGCGGGTGGCGCGGTACAGGCGTCGGCTTGCGCTTCTGTATAGCTAAGGCCGCGGTATGCAATCAAGTTTGAACGTGTGGATCGCCGGGCCACGAAAATATCATCGCCCGGTTTTCCTGGTGGAATAACTCGCATAAGATGGCGCCCGCCACGCTCACCCCTAATTGACGACCCACGATGCTGCACCGTTTCCCCCGTCTGATGCACGCCCTGGCCTGGCTTGGCCTCGCGGCGCTTGTTGCGGTCATGATTGCCGTTCCGCTGGTTCGCTATGCCAAGCGCTGGCTCGCAACCGAGATCGATTTCGACCACGCTGATGTGATTCTGGTGCTGGGTGGGGAGTCGGGTCAGCGGGTGTTCGGTGCGGTCGATCTGTACCGGGCAGGCGTGGCGCCACGCGTGTTCGTGAGTGGCAGCGGTGACTGCACTTTGATCGTGCATCGACTGGTCTTGGCCGGCATCCCGCGCGACAAAATCGACTATGAGTGCAAATCGAACAATACGGCCGAGAACGCCGAGTACAGCAAGGCCGCGTTGGCGGCGTCAGCGCCGCACCGCATCATGCTGGTGACGAGCTGGTATCACTCGGCGCGTGCGCTGAATGTATTCCGTGAAGTGTGGCCCGAGGTGGAGTGGGGCGTGCATTGCGTGCACCCCGGCGATACCTTGCACCGCTATATCGGCATCAATGAAGCCGGTGCAGTCATGTCGGAGTATGTGAAGAACGTGTGGTATTGGGTGCGCTATCGCTGATTTCTCGGTCTCCTGACCATGGCGCGATACGTAACAGCAGCAGCATGCCGGGCAGGCCGAGCATGAAGCACAGCCCGAAATAGTGCGACCAACCGATCTGCTCGACGATCCAACCCGCAGTGCTGCTGATCAGCGTGCGTGGTAACGCGGCCAGGCTGGTAAAGAGGGCCAATTGGGTTGCAGCATAGGCCGGGTTGGTCAGCCGGGCCATATAGGCGGCGAAGGCTGCCGCGCCCAAACCCACGCCGAGCGCTTCATAGCCAATCACGCCCGCCAGCAAAACGGCATTGTGCCCCGCCTGTGCGAGCCAGGCGAAGCCCAGAATGGACGTCAGCTGCACGAAGCCGAATAACCAAAGCGCGCGGTTGATGCCAAGCCGGACCATCCATAGGCCGCCGAGCAGCCCGCCCACTACGCTGGGCCAGAGCGCGGCGTGCTTGGCGATCAACCCGATCTCGGATTTGCTGAAGCCGAGCTCCAGATAGAACGGTGTGGCGAGTGTGGTCGCCATGGCATCGCCAAGCTTGTAGAGAAACATAAAGGCCAGCGCTTCCACGACGAGCCAGGGCCCCAGACGCGCCACAAATTCGCGGAAAGGCTCGACGACGGCTGCCGTCAGCGAGGTCGGCGCTCGGCGCGCGTCGATCTCGGTTGGCGCGAAAACCGTGGCGATCATGCCGGGCACCATGAAGAGCGCCGTGATGCCGAACACGGCTGACCAGGGTAGGTGGTCGGCCAGGATCAATGCCAGAGAACCTGGTACCAAACCTGCGATGCGATAGGCATTGATATGGACGGCATTGCCAAAGCCGAACTCTTGTTCGGCCAAGAGCTCGCGGCGATAGGCATCGAGCGCGATGTCCTGCGTGGCTGACGCGAGCGCAACCAGTGCAGCCAGAATCAGGATCGACCGCAAATCCTGCGTCGGGCTGAAGCTGCCAATTGCCGCGATGCCAATCGCCAGGATCAATTGCGTCAGCAGCATCCAGCCTCGACGACGGCCAAAGCGACCGCCACTCAGGGCGAATCGATCCAAAAGCGGCGACCAGACGAATTTCCACGTATAGGGTAGCTGTACCAGCGCGATCAGACCGATCTGCTTCAGATTGATATGTTCGGTCTTGAGCCACGCGGGCAACAGGCTGATCAGCAGGTAGAGCGGCAGGCCCGAGCTGAAGCCGGTAAACACGCACATCAGGATGCGACGGTTGAACAAGGCGCGTGTGGTAGCGGAGGCTTCGGTCATGATGCGGGGGCGGATGCGACAATGGCCGCACCTTAGCAGGAAACGCCCTCCCGAGTCAGCGGCGATCCGTTCGGCGCCGGCATTGGACTCGCCTCCCCAGCCTGCTAGACTGTGCCCAGTTTGCAATGGAGCGCACATGGAAGCCCAGTTCTCTCTAGCGGGTGGCGAGGCCACAATCGTCCTGACGGGGGATTTCACCTTCGAATCGCATCGCGCCTTCAAAACGGCCAGCCAGCAAGCACTGACGCTGCCCGAGGTTCGCTCCCTGGCGATTGACTTCAAGGGCGTGGACTATATGGACAGCGCGGCGCTCGGTATGCTGCTGTTGCTGCGCGAGCGCTTTGGTGATCGGCCGATCATCCTTGCCCATGCGCGCGGTACGGTGCGTGCGGTGATCGACGTGGCCAATTTCGACCGCCTGTTTCAGCTCGCCTGAGCAACCGCGTGTTTTTTACAACACGCCCAGTGCCGTATGCCGCAACTTCTCTACCTGCATGGTTTCAACAGCAGCCCGCAGTCGCTGAAAGCGCAGCAGACGCAGGCCTTCATGCACGCGCGCGGCTTGGCGGATGCGTTTCATTGCCCGGCACTGCCCTATTCGGCCACTGGTGCTGCCCGCTTGATCGAATCCACGCTGAGCCAGCTTGATCCCGCTGAGACGACGGTGGTCGGCAGTTCGTTGGGCGGCTTCTATGCCACCTGGGTGGCGGAGCGCTTTGGCTGCCGCGCGGTGCTGATCAACCCCGCCGTGCAACCCCAGCATCTGCTGGTGGACTACCTCGGCCCGCAAGAGAATCTCTATACCCATGAACGCTACGAGCTACGGCCCGAGCATATGGCAGAACTGGCTGTGCTGGAGCCGGCCGCCATCACGCCATCCCGCTACTGGTTGTTGGCCGAGACAGGCGACGAGACGCTGGATTACCGCCGGGCCGTGCGTTACTACGCGGGGGCTCGGCAGACAGTGACGGGCGGGGGCGACCATAGTTTGCAAGGCTGGCCGGCCTTGCTGCCCGATGTGTTGGCGTGGGCCGGCTTCTGACAACACGGTTCGGTGATAGCCCAGCAAAAAGGCGCCCCATCGGGCGCCTTTTTGCTGGGCTGGCGACGCTCAGCGCGCGTCCGAGACCGGCGGGTTGGCAGGCTTCTTCGCAGCATTTGCGAAATCGCCCGCATACACCTGCACAAGCTGGTCGACCTGCAAGTACTTGCGTAGTGCCGCATTCACTTGCTCGACCGTCGCCGCCTTGATTTGCGCCTCGCGGTTTGCCGAGAACGCCATGGTGCGACCAAGACGCAGCTGATTGCGCAACACCGCCGCCAAAGTGCCGTCTTGCGAGCGAGCCAGCGTCTGTTCCTGCAGCATGCCGCTCTTGGCTTCGGCCAGTTCCTGGTCGGTGACGCCGTCCTTCAATAGCCGCGCCAGTTCGTCGGATACGCCCTGTTTGAGCTTGCCAAGGTTCTGTGGCGCGTAGATCGCGTAGAAGCCAAGCGAGGAGTTGGCTTCGAAACTATTGGGCTGCAGCCACGAGCCTGCGCTATAGCTGATCCCATCCTTCTGGCGCAAGCGGTCGGCAATGCGGCTCTTCAACGATCCACCCCCGAGGATGCGGTTGCCCAAGGTCAAGGCGATAAAGTCCGAGTCGTCGTCCTTGATCGGCATGCGTTGTGCGGCGATGTAGAAGGCATTGGCCTTGTCGGGCGTTTCCAGCGTTTTTTCCGCTTCCTTGCTGGGGCGGTACGGATCGCCCACGCGGGCGTAGGCCGCGTGGCTATGCCAGTCCCCAAACAATTGGGCCAGCTGTTTCTCGACCTCTGCACGGTCGAAGTCCCCAACCAGGGCCATCTGTGCATGATCTGCACCGTAGAACTGGGTATGGAAACCGCGTAGGTCGGTGAGTTTCAGCGCCTTGATGCCCTCTTCCTGCTCGTCGAAGGTCTCGGCATAGCGTAGATCGCCGCGACTGTAGGGGTTGTCGATCCGGCCAATTGCGTTTTGCGCCAGCGATTGCGGCTGGTGACGCTCTTCTTCTACGCCCGCCACCCACTCGGTCTTCATCTGGTCGAACTCGCTTGCCGGGAAGGTTGGTGCACGCAGTAGGTCGCGCAGCAGCGTCAAGAGCTCCGGCAGCTTGTCGCGGCGGGTTTCGAAGCTCACATCCACCTGACCGCCGTCACCCGATATGGCCAGCTGTGTTTTCAGTTCGTCGAGGCGATCCGCGATCTCCTTGCGGCTCAACTTGCCGGCGCCGCGCAACAGCATATTGGCGGTGGCTTCGGCGATGTATTTTTTGCCCTGCAGGCTCTTTTCGTCGCCGATATTGAGCACCAGCGCGCCATGTACGGTATTGCCGCGTGTCAGCTTGGGTAGCTCGGCCAGTTGCAGGCCGTTGGCGAGCTTGGTGCGGGTGGTGCGGTGCTCGATATTCTCCGGGCTTGGGTCGAATACTTCGCCCTCGGCCATGGCTGCGCGGCCGGTGTAGTTGGCCACCAGCTTGCTCACGTCGACCGGCGCCGGCATCGCCGTACGGCTTGGCTTTTCGGTAGGAACGAACTGGCCCAGGGTGCGATTCGATGCCTTCAGGTAATTGACCGCCACGCGGTTGATATCGGCCACCGTTGCCTGCTCGACGCGGTCGCGCTCAAGGAAGAAGAGGCGCCAATCGCCCTCGGCGATCGATTCCGATAGCGCCACGCCAAAGGCATTCGGGTCGTTCAGCGTCTTTTCAAAATCATTGAGGATGGAGACTTTGGCTCGCTTGAGCTCGGCCTCGGTGATCGGGTGCTGGGCTAGGTTTTCCAGCGCGTCGTTGAGTGCAGCAACGGCCTTATCGCGCGATTGCCGTTTGTCGAGCGAGACGAAGAAGCCTGCAACGCCAGGGTCATGCATGCCTTGCGCGTCGGCGCCGACCGAGGTCGCGAGCTTCTTTTCGACCAGCGCCTTGTAGAGCCGGCCATTCGGTGTGTCACCCATGATCTGCGCGAGGATCGACATATACACATAGTCGTCGCTCGCGCCTTCGGCGATGTGGTACAGGCTTTCGATGATCGGGTTGTCGCCTACGCGTTGCAGCGTGACGGCGCGTGCACCGTCTTGCACGGGCTCCACCGTCCAGAGCGGTTCGATCTCGCGCGTAGGCTTGGCAATCGGGCCGAAATAGCTGGCGATGCGTGCCAGGGTCTTGGCTTCGTCGAATTTTCCGCTCACCAGCACCACGGCATTGTCGGGTTGATAGTAGGTGCGGTAGAAAGCCTGCAGGTGCGCGATATTGACGTTCTCGACGTCGGCCCGCGCGCCGATCGTATCCTTGCCGTAGTTGTGCCATTGGTAGGCGGCCGCCAGTGATTTCTGCCACAGAATGCGGCCCGGGCTGTTTTCGCCCATTTCCATCTCGTTGCGCACCACCGTCATTTCGCTATCGAGATCCGACTTCCAGATATTGGAGTGGACCATCCGATCGGCTTCCAGTCGCAGCGCCCAGTCGAGGTTGTCGTCGTTCGCGGCGAAGGTCTCGTGGTAGTTGGTGCGGTCGAAATTGGTGGTGCCGTTGTAGCGCATGCCCCGCTTGCCGAATTCCTCGACGATGGTCTTGCCCGGCAGGCTCGGTGTGCCCTTGAACATCAGGTGTTCCAAGAGATGTGCCATGCCGGTTTCGCCATATTTCTCCATGCGGCTACCGACCAGATAGGTCACGTTGACCGTGGTGCTGGGCTTGGTGGCATCAGGTGCGAGCAAGATGCGTAGCCCGTTGGGCAGGCGATATTCGGTGATGCCTTCGACGGTGACGATCTTGGTCGGGCCAGCGGTAGCCGCTGCGGGTGTTGGGGTCGCGGGGGCTGCGTCGGCCCAGGCAGGCAAGGCCAGACCCAGCATCACGGCCAGTGTCAACGGGGCATATTTGAAATACATGAAGTCTCCTGATGTCCTCAAATGGGGCAGACCTCAGCGTCTGCCGCCATGCGCTCGCGACGGCGATCGCGCCGGGCGTGGTACGAAAATCGGGTCGGTGTGTGCTCAGACTGCGTCGGACGAAATACGTTCGGCCATCGCTTTCAAGGTGCCGCCTGTTGCACGGCAGATGCGCCACTCAGGCATGACGGTGGCGCCGAGCGCGCGATAGAAATCGAGCGCCGGGGTATTCCAGTCGAGCACCGCCCATTCGAAACGGCCGCAATCGCGTGCGACCGCACGGGCTGCGACTTCGCGAAACAGGGCCTCGCCGATCCCGTTGCGGCGGTACTCGGGCAACACGAACAGGTCTTCGAGATAAAGACCCGGCTTACTCAAGAAGCTGGAGTAATTGTGGAAGTAGATCGCAAAGCCGACCGCATAGGGTTGGCCGCCGCGTTCGACCTCGGCCACCATGGCTTCGATATAGGGGCGCTCGCCCCAGAGGTGTTCATGCAGCTGCTCGGGCGTACCGGTGCAGAGATGGGTTAGCTTTTCGTAGGCAGCAAGTTCGCTCACCAGGTAGTGAATGGCGGGTGCATCGCCCGGTCGGGCATCGCGAACGGTAAATCGGGTCTTCATCAATCCCTTCCTTCGAGTTGCGCGCGCAAGGTCGGCGGCAGGGGTTGGGCTTTCCCCGCTGCGTAGTCGACCCAGACGATCACCGCTTCGGCCTCGGCCGTCGTCACCTCGGGCGTATCCTGGCGGGCAATGCGGTGACTGAGCGTAAAGCTGGAGTTGCCGATCTTGGCCAAGTAGGTTTCGATCAGGATGTCGCAAGGATAAACCATCGGCGCCCGATACTGGCAACTCGTCGCCGCGAGGATGGCGCCGGTGCCCGCCTCGGTACTGACGCTCCAGCCGCGGGCATCGAGCCAGCGCACGCGGGCTTCCTCACACAGGCGAAAATACAGCGTGTTATTGAGATGGCCCAAGGCATCCATATCGCCCCAGCGCATGGGAAAGACGTCGATAGACAGCGGCTTGCTCATGTAGCGGTTCCGAGATTCGATCAACTGTTAGGGGAGCGCTGCAAAAATATCGGGGCCGCGGCGGGGGCTTTGCCCTAGAGGATGCATACCCCTTCGGGGCACAGACAGGCTCTAGGCTCGCTCCGCTCACCAAGCACTCTGACAACGGGATGGACTGCAAGGAGCCGTTCCCTCCGGAAAGGCTGGTCGCATTTCCAAGGGACGTGCCGCCAGATCATCCCGATGTTGTCCCAAACCTGGCCCCCGATACTTTTGCAGCGCTTCCGTAGATTATCCGTCTCACGGTGTTTGTAGAAGTCCTTAGCCGCTACAATCGACGCAAGCTCAATGTGAAAAACGCGCCACAACCTATTCTAGGAAGAAGTCATGTCCGCCATCGCCCTCGCTCAAAGCGCCGTCTGCCCCGCCAGCCACGCACATGCCCTGTTCCTCTCCATGGATTTGCGGCCCAATGCGACGCGGCAGGATGCCCGGCATGTACTGCATGTCGCGTCCCAAGCGCTGGATGCATGGCGTAAGCACCATGAGGCGTCGAGGGCGTGCTGGGCGATCGGCATTGGTAGCGAGGACTGGGGCATCCTGGGCGATGCGCTGCGCCCCAGCGAGCTGGCGAGCTTTCCGCAATTCGCCGACGCCGCATTCCCCAACCCGCATACACCACACGCCCTGTTTCTACATTTGCGGAGCGAGCGCCACGACCTGTGCTTTGAAGCGGGCCAGATCGCGGAAGTCGCGCTGGAAGCCTGCTTTACCGTGGCGGAGAGCGTGGCGGGCTTCCGGTATCTCGATAGTCGGGATCTCACGGGGTTTGTCGATGGCACCGAAAACCCAGAGCTCGGCGAGCGGCCCGACGTTGCGTTGATCGACGAGCCTGGCATGTATGCGGGTGGCAGCTACCTACATGTGCAACGTTACGTGCACGATCTGCATAAATGGCAACACACGCCTGTAGCAACGCAGGAACACGTGATTGGCCGGACCAAAGTCGACGACATTGAGCTGTCGGATGATGAAAAGCCGGACAACGCGCATATCGCGCGGGTGGTAATTGAAGAGGATGGAGAAGAGCTCGCCATCGTGCGGCAATCACTCCCCTACGGCAATATCGGTGGCGAGCAAGGTCTTTTCTTCGTCAGCTACTGCAAGACGCCCACAACCTTCGCAAAAATGTTGGCTCGCATGATGACGAAGCGCGATGGCCATAGTGACAATCTGCTGCATTTCACCCGCGCGGCAACCGGTGCGGCCTATTTCGTGCCGCCGCGCGCGTGGTTCGATAAGCCGGCGTAAGGTGATAGTCGCCCAGGGGGCGGCTCTCCGCTAGAATCAATGTTTAACTAACTGTACTGCCAATTATTCCCATGTCCACCCTGGTTTGCGGTTCGGTCGCGTACGACACCATCATGGTCTTCCCAGACCGTTTCAAGCATCACATCCTGCCCGACAAGGTGCATATGCTATCGGTGTCCTTTCTGGTGCCGGAAATGCGGCGCGAGTTTGGCGGCTGTGCCGGCAATATCGCTTACAACCTGCATCTTTTGGGGGGTGACCCGGTCATCATGGCGACGGTGGGGCAGGACTTCGCACCCTATGCGACGCGGCTTAGCCAGCTTGGTATTCGACAAGACTGCATCCGGGTGCTGCCCGAGTACTTCACGCCGCAGTGTTTTATTACGACCGACCTCGACGATAACCAGATCACGGCTTTTCACCCTGGCGCGATGAGTCGCTCGGACGACAACCGCTTCGACCATGTGGCAGACCTCAGCTTGGCGTTGATCGGCCCAGATGGTCGAGAAGGCATGTTGGCACGTGCGACCGAGCTGAAAGCCGCGGGCATTCCTTTTGTATTCGACCCTGGTCAAGCCATGCCCTTGTTCAATGGCGAGGAGCTGTTGGCCTTCGTCCGCGATGCGGACTATGTGGCCATGAATGACTACGAAGCCGCGTTGATGACCGAGAAGACAGGCAAGAGCCTGGCGGAACTCGCTGCCATGGTGAAAGCACTGATCGTGACTCTGGGTGCGCACGGGTCGACGATCTATGCTGGAGGCCGGCAGATCGATATCCCGGCAGCCGGTGCGACGGCCGTGCTCGACCCGACCGGCTGCGGTGATGCTTACCGCGCCGGCTTGCTGTTCGGCATCGAACGGGGTTGGGATTGGCCGACCACCGGCCGGTTAGCCAGCTTGCTGGGGGCGCTGAAGATCGCCCAGCGGGGTGGCCAGAACCATCATTTCACGCGCGAATCGCTGGCGGCGGACTACCGCGTAGCCTTCGGTGTTGAACTGCCCACCTGGTAAGGCATGGATGGTGCCGATCTTGTCGACCCCAAGGCTGCGGCTGGCAGCGCCGCAGGCTGGCGACCTGAACGATATATACGCGATCTTTTCCGACCCGGTTGTGATGCGCTATTGGTCGCACGCACCCTGGCAGTCGCGTGTGGAGGCGGAGGCGTGGCTGGCGCGCGTCGAAAACGGCCATGCCACGGGCGATGCCGTGCAATGGGCCATCCGCGAGATGGCCTCGGGTGCGGTGATCGGCACTATCACCTTGTTCAAGATCAATACGGCGAATCACCGTGCCGAGATCGGCTATGCATTGGCGCAGCGCGCCTGGGGCGTCGGCTATATGGCCGAAGCGTTGCGGGCGGTGATCGACCACGCATTCGGCAGCATGGCCCTGCACCGTCTTGAGGCGGATATCGACCCGCGTAATGAAGGCTCCGCACATGCCCTGGGTCGCCAGGGGTTTATCTGCGAGGGCATCTTACGCCAGCGCTGGTGCGTTGGCGGAGAGTGGAGCGATACAGGTCTCTATGGGCTGCTCGCGACGGATTGGGCTGCTCGGGCCGGGTGACGCGAGTCGCCTAGAGCGCTGCCCGCAGGTCGCGCAGTACGCTTGCTGTCTCTGGGCGAATGCCGCGCCACAAGAAGAAGGCCTCAGCCGCCTGTTCGACCAGCATCCCCAGGCCATCAAGGCACTGTCCTGCGCCAGCTTGCTCTGCCTGGAGCAGGAAAGGTGTGGAAGTGGCGCCATACATCATGTCGTAGGCCAGCGTGCCGGCGTGCCATAGGCCCTCTGGCAGGGGTAGCGTTGTGCCGGCAAGGCTTGCTGAGGTGGCGTTGATGACGATATCGGCCGGCGCGGTGAGGTCTTCGAAACATGCAGCCTTGAGTGTGCCGAGATCAGCAAAAT
>Ga0213872_10002291_pt1 | contig 11407 bp, 11 predicted proteins | sample VelepicomBERX_R2_FD_160071 | JGI IMG/M metagenome (GOLD analysis project Ga0213872, IMG submission 160071) | Rhizosphere microbial communities from Vellozia epidendroides in rupestrian grasslands, the National Park of Serra do Cipo, Brazil - RX_R2 | ecosystem: Host-associated > Plants > Roots >... | reverse complement strand
GACGAGGCCATGGCGTAAGACACCACACCGAATGGCCGGGATGGCATCCGCAGATCCTTGATGATCCCGACGGGCTTGTCCCCAAGGTCTTGCGCGGCCAATTCGAAAAGCCGATTGACGATCCCACCCGAAATGCGCCCGTCGACATCTTCGAGCATGGCCGGACTCAGGCCCGCGCGCTGGGCGAGTTTCGTCGAGTCCAGGCCGTCGGATTCAAGAGCCTGGATCAGATGCCTTACCCATAAGGAATGAACCGTCGCGGCTCGCGGCTGCATTTGGTGATGCCCGTTAATTTAAGATACATATGTGTATTCTAATTTAATTGTGTATTTCCATGCGAAATTGCATGTGAGCGCGGGCGACGCAGCATCTGCTCGATGCGGGATCGGATCACACTTTCGCTCCCGCAGGCGGATCATCACTCAGCCCCTACCGATGATGGTCATGGGTTCCATCCAAATTATGGCATGGCGGGAAATATGGACTCTCGGCACTTTCATGGCGGGGGGATTTCATGGTTGATAGTGCCCGAACGCAACATGGACATCCATTGTGTCGGGCCATCGTCCATAAAGAACTCGACGCAGGATCGGTCCGTTCTTTCGTAAATTCGCGTGCGCTCGTTAAGATGCATATATATGTGAAAAATAGAGTCACATGATTAGCGCATTAGTATTTTTACATCGCCAATTTCCATTCGGGATGATCAAAGCATGTTCTTAACTCCGCTCCTCAACCAGGTCGCTTTCTCTGTGATAGACCTTCGCGTCACCGAGCGGATGCGACAAGGTTTGAGGAGTCCTGGAACGAACACGCGGCGGCGAGATCCGAAGTCCAGAAACCTCCCAATATCCTGCTCATCATGCTCGACAACGCCATCTTTGCCCAATCCGACCCGCTTCCCTGCCTGAACTCGGAAAGCAATACTTTATCGCTGCATGGCGCCAATTATTGGTCCCTCTTCATTTCATAGCTGTGGATTGAATAGTACACTGTCTTCGACCCCACCCCTTAAACGGAGCCCCTCCATGATACTTGGCGCTAATCACGTTGCTTTATCCGTTCCCGACTTGGACAAGGCCGTCGCATTCTACCGTGATCTTGTCGGATTCCCGGTCGTCATGGAATTCGGGTGGGAGAAGGACACCCCAGCTTCGGATATCGCAGAAAAAATCCTTGCGGTGCGCGGGACCGCCACGAAGATGGCGGTGTTGCGGGCCGGCAATCTACTTTTGGAATTGTTCCAGTTCCTGGCCGGAAACCCTAAGCCTCAGGACTCGACAAAGCCGGTCATCGACCATGGCATCACGCATATCTGCTTTGCGGTCACGGACTTGGACGCCGAGTACGAGCGTCTCGTCAGCGGCGGCATGGCGTTTCACTGCCCTCCCACGCAGATAGCGCCCGGCATTCGAACGACCTATGGCCGTGATCCGTTCGGAAATGTCCTTGAATTCGAAGAAGTCCAGGGACGCACTTCGGCCACCCAGTCGGTGATGGGAGACGCCTAATGGTGCGGGCCTCTCATAAGGGTCCCGCACCACTAGGACTCGATACGTGGCCTCCGCCTCCGGCCTCGGCCCGCTCAAACGCCGCGCGGGCTTGGTGGTGAAAATCGGACGGGTGCCATCCGTCTGATTTTCACCACTAGCACAACGTCATTGTGATTTTGACTCTTTGGGATCGACGTCAACAGCGGTGTGGGTCGGATAGGCTCTGCGCATTTTGTTGCGTGCTTTTCAGACGTGAACATCCACTTCATTCGCTCACCGCCGGCACTTCATCGCCGCTTCATCGATGAGATGATCGGCCGACGCCTGCGCAATCAGCTGTTGCCGCGCCCCGCTTACGCCGGGGCGGCCGGTCTCGGAATGGAGCGATTGGAACTGCTGATCGAAGAACTTCCAGTCGATCAGTCCGGCCAACTGCACCAGCTCGTGGCGCCTGTTGATCATCTGGTCGAGCCGCGACGGAAACAGGTCCGCTTCGCTCTTCGATACTGTCTCGTTCGGCCTCATCATTCCCCCGGAACGGGTTTGCTCAGGATGATGGAATCACGTCCGATTCTCAGTGAAAAGCGCCAAATGTGCGAAAAACAATTTGCCGGATTTAAGGGGCACACCCCTTAAATCCGGCAACTCAATTCAATCAGGCTTGAACGAGGTCCGACCACCTTACGCCTCAACCTCCACCTCGGCCGGACTTCACACAACTCATTGATGTAGCGCGCTTCGTCGCGCATTGGCATCAGGCCTTGGCGCCAGTTTGCTGAGGTTGATGCAGGACGTCGGTCGACGCATTGACGCGTTTCCCCAGATCACGGTACAGCGCGAAATCCTTGCTGATAGGAGGGTAGTAATCGGCCCGCCCGAACACGATCAGGAAACGGTCACGCCAGGATTTGTTCCAATAGAGCTCATACAGGAGTTGCGAAATGCCGGAAAAAATAAGGCGCACCGGGTTAAGGACCAATCGCGGCCTGTCGGTCAGCCCGAGTTCCGGAAGTGTTTCGCCGATGGGTCGGAATGTTCCAAACAGGACATCCCAGATGCAGAAGAACGCCAAACCGAAGTTCGCTGTCCAGGCCGATTTCCGGAATCGCTCGTCCCGATCCGCAGCATGATGCAGGAGGTGATAGGGTCCGTTGCAGAAAGCGAAGGACAGCCAACGGATCCACCGTGTCTTGATTGTCTTTTCATACAATGCCGGGTTGTGATTGTGGACTTCGGCGATCCAGAATATCAGCACGAATATGGTCATCTCGTAATAGAACGGCTCGGGATAGAACAGTCTCGAAATAGCCCCGAATACAAAGACATAGGGCATAATGATGAACAAAGACAAGGGGAACGCCATAACGAAGGGAAGCACTGCGCCAGCGCACATATTCTCGGGCATGTGGTGCGGCCGATGGAACATCAGCCACATGAACCGTCGCGTGTGGCTGATCCGGTGCATCCAGTAATGAACGAAAGTGATGGCCAGAACCGACGCAAGGAAGGCCGGAATCCGGGGAAGGTGGAAGATCGTCGGAACATGGTCGATCGCCTGGGTTGCCATGTCTCGCATCCGATCCGCCGCCTCCCAGCCGTCGGCGAAGCTGAAGCCGAACCAAAGCGCCACTACACCGAGTATGATCGAAACCGCCGGAAGGAAAAACGCGTTCAACAGGTTCATCAGCGTATAGACCAGATAATCGTTGATCGGATACGGTCGGCCAGACCAGTTCTCGTATTCTCTATAGCCCCTGTACGCCATCAGGGCGCGATACACCACATGAACGCAGATCAGCCCTACGAGCAGGAGAAACGGGATAGGCCCGAGCCCAATACGGTGTCCGGCCGTCAGAGCTTTCTGGAGGAGTGCCCGTAGATAGTGGAAGGTGAATTCATCGCCCACCCCTGGGCCGACTAAGAAAACATGCGTTGCCGCAAGAGTCAGCAATACCATGAAGATAGAGTGCGCGAGCACAAGGACGTCAGTCACGCGGCGCCAACGCTCAGATATCAGTAAATCAGCGCTTAGAACGCGATCAATCAAAGACATCTAATTGCTCCTGGATTCTGACACGCTATGTTGGATGTGTCGTTTTCATGGAATCGGTAGACGCCCAGATTCCGCTCTCGTTCAGTAGAGCATTAAATCGCAGCGCCACGACAGGGCCGAGAGTCAATATTTCCCGCCACCTGACCATTCTATTGACGCTATAGTGGGCAGTGCGATGACCGAACTCTACGACCCCGCCATGCCGAAGCGTTACAGTGAGTCTCTCCTCGGGATTCTGCAGTCGCAGTCGGTGCTCGATATCGATGTCGTCATGGCGGCGCGCGGCATTGACGCCCGTCGGCTTGACTGCGGCGGGACACTGACTGCCACCGAATTCGATGTCCTTCTGAGTGCGGCCGCAGAGCTTCTGGCGAGGACCGATATCGGATTTACACTGGGAGAGTGTGTGGACCGCACGAGTCTCGACGCCCTGAGTGTCGCCCTGCAGACATGCACGACTGTCGACGCTGCGCTGCGGATGATAGCGCGCCATTCCCGCATGGTGATGCCACTGGCAATAGTGGAGTACCGGCGCGACAGGGAATTCGGGCACTATATCTTCCGCCCGGGAATGGCCATGAGCCGCACGACGATGTATGCGCTGGAGGAGGCCTTCACTGTTACCGTACATCGGGATTGGGTGGCGCTCTGCGGCAGCTCCAAAGGTGTCGAATTCTGGCTTTCGATGCCGAGACCGCCGCATGTCGGCCGTTACCGCGAATTGGCGCCGACCCGGATTCATTTTGGGGCGACGGCCTTGCCAGAAGTGCGTTGCCGCCTGCCGGCAAGGATGTTGGACCTGCCGTTCCATTGCATAGCACCCCGCGAGGCCGAGGCCGCCGATCTGTCGCGACCGGCCGGGCAGCTGCCACCATGGTTCCGTTGTGGAGAGTGGATATCCCTTATGTTGCAAGAGGCGGAGGGCGTCCAGCCTTCGCTATGCGAGTTGGCGGCCCTGCTGTGTGTAAGCGAGCGAACCCTGTCTCGGCGGCTGGCAAATGACGGACTGAGCTTGCGGAGTGTCGGATGCGCCGTACGGGGGGAACGCGCGCGGACCCTGCTTCGCGAGTCGCCCCAATCGATCAAGCAAATCGCCTGGCGTCTCGGTTATGGCAGCATGACGGCGTTCGGCGCGGCTTTCAGAAATGAACACGGCGTCAGTCCAAGTGAGTATCGCCGACTGTCGCGAAACGAGGCGGCGCCGGAATAAGTCCCGGCTGTGCGACACGCCGAAAGACGACGCGCCGCAACCCAAGCAATTGGACTTTTGGAACAGCGGGCGAACAAGAATTTGTAATCTCGTCGGAACGCATCTTTAAACTGGTCATCATTACTGACCAAATGAAAAGCGCAGAACTTTAGTATTTCTGCGCCTTTATGTTGGTAGCGGAGGAGGGACTTGAACCCCCGACACGCGGATTATGATTCCGCTGCTCTAACCAGCTGAGCTACTCCGCCCCAAGCCGAGACGGGGGTTTTATAGAAGCCCCGTCTCGGTGTCAAGATATCAGGCGCGCGCGGCGATCCAGCCGCCGCCGAGCAGGCGGTCGCCATCATAGAAGACGCAGGCCTGACCCGGCGAGACGCCCTCTTCCACCCCATGCAGGACGACCTCGGCGCGGCCGTTTTCGGTCAACGTCAGCGTCGCCGGCGCCGGCGGGCGGGTGGAGCGGATCTTGACGGAAACCTCGCGGCTTTCCGTCGCCCCCTCACCCAGCCAATTGACCGTATGCAGGCCGATGCGCTTCTGCGCCAAGGCTTCTTTCGGCCCCACCACCACATGGCGGTTCGGAGCGTCGAGGCGGATCACGTAAAGCGGCGCGCCGCCGCCGATGCCGAGGCCCTTACGCTGGCCGACAGTGTAATGGATGATGCCTTCATGCCGGGCGAGGATATTACCCTGCTCATCGACGATGTCGCCCGGCTCGACCGCGCCGGGACGAAGCTTCTTCACCAGCTTGGCGTAGTCGCCGTCGGGCACGAAGCAGATATCCTGGCTATCGGGTTTGCTGGCCACCGGCAGATCGTAGCGATGGGCGATGGCGCGGGTATCGTCCTTGCTGGCCATCCCGCCCAGCGGGAATTGCAGGAAGTCGAGCTGTTCCCGCGTGGTGTTGAACAGGAAATAGCTCTGGTCGCGAGCCGGATCGACGCCTTTCAGCATCATCGCGCCGGACGCGCCATCTTCGCGGCGGACATAATGGCCGGTCGCCATCGCCTCGGCGCCGAGGTCGCGCGAGACCTTGAGGAGATCGCGGAATTTGACGGTCTGGTTGCACAGCACGCAGGGAATCGGCGTCTCGCCCTTGAGATAGGAATCGGCGAAAGGCTCCATCACTTCCTGGCGGAAATTGCTCTCATAATCGATGACGTAATGGTCGATATTGAGCTTGTCGGCGACGCGGCGCGCATCCTGGATGTCCTTGCCGGCGCAGCAGGTATTGGCCTTGCCGACCGCCTTGCCGTGATCATAAAGCTGGAGGGTGACGCCCACCACGTCCCAACCCTGCTCTTTGAGAAGGGCCGCGGTGGCGGAGCTATCCACCCCGCCCGACATGGCGACAACGATACGGCGAGTCATATCATTGCCCTCAGGCGCCGGGCGCGCAGAATGCGCGCTGGGCTATCGCGCCGAATCGATGCGTAGCGGAGATGAACGCGTAGCGGACAACCTATCCCTGCTCTGTAACCTCGGCTGTCCGGAGCGCGGCGCCGCAGTCGCGGCGCGGAACGATTTTGGAAAAATCGTTCCGTCATGACAGCGCCATATTGCGCACCACCGAAGGCAGGCGCACTTCCATCCCGTCCCATTCATCCCGCATGATGAGCTGACAGCTGAGACGCGAGGTGCGGGTCAGGCCGGAGGCCAGGTCCAGCATGTCGTTCTCCTCGTCGGAGGCTTCCGGCAGCTTGGCGTACCAGTCGGGCGCGATGATCAGATGGCAGGTCGAGCAGGACAGGCAGCCTTCGCAGGCGCCCTCGACATCGAGGCCGGCCTTCTGGGCGATCTCCAGGAGAGTATGGCCGATCTTGGCCTCGACGCTCTTACGCGTGCCGTCCGGCAGAGTGAAGGTAATGGTCGGCACGGTAAGCCGTCAGACGTGGAAGGACTCGCCGCAACCGCAGCGTCCCTTCTCATTGGGGTTCTTGAAGACGAAGGAAGAGGACATCTTGTCCTCGACATAATCGAGTTCGGTGCCGATCAGATACATCAAGGCCTTGCTGTCGATCACCACGGTGACGCCCTTGGTGTTCACCACCTCGTCCAGCATCTCGGCCTTTTCGGCGAAATCGATCGAATAGGACTGGCCGGCGCAGCCTTTGGGGTTCACGCCGATGCGCAAGCCCAAAGCGGGCTGGTCGCGCGTGGCCAGCAGGGCCTTCACGCGGTTGGCCGCGGCATCGGTCAGTGTCAAGGGAGCTGGGCGCTCGCGCATGATCTAAAACAACCTCCAAAGATCGGCGCCGCTCTTAGCAGAAACGGCACTCCAAAAACAACATTTACCATATGGGATCGCCGGTTTCACCGATCAACCAGCGCGGAGCCTTCCTGGCGCAAGGCCCAGAGCGGGCTCTGCGCCCTTTGCCGCTCGACCGCGCCGACGATGGCATCGATAGCGAAATCCACCTCCTCGGCGGTGGTGAAGCGGCCGAGCCCGATGCGCAAGGAAGCATGCGCAAGCTCGGAATTGAGCCCCAGGGCGCGCAGCACATAAGAGGGCTCCAGGGTCGCGGCGCTGCAGGCGGAGCCGGTCGAGACAGCCACGTCGGTGAGATTGCGCAGCAATTGGTCGCCCTCGACCCAAGCGAAACTGAGATTGAGATTGCCGGCGATGCGCTGGTCGCGATGACCATTGAGGCCCACCCCTTCCAACCGTCCGGCAATGCCCTGGAACAACCGGTCGCGCAAGGAACGCAGCTGCTTTGCCTCTTCTTCCATTTCGATCCCGGCAATGCGGCAGGCTTCGCCGAAGCCGACGATCAGCGGCGTCGGCAAGGTCCCTGAGCGCAGCCCCCGCTCCTGCCCGCCGCCGTCCATTTCCGGGGCCAGATGCACGCGGGGTTTGCGGCGCACGTAAAGAGCGCCAACGCCTTTCGGGCCATAGAGCTTATGGCTGGAAAGCGAAAGCAGATCGAGGCCAAGCGCATCGACGTCGAGCGGGATCTTGCCCAGCGCCTGCGCCCCGTCGCTGTGAAAGAAGACATTGCGGCTTTTGCACAGTGCGCCGATTTCGGCCAGCGGTTGGATCACGCCGATCTCGTTGTTCACCGCCATGACCGAAACCAGCAAAGTCCGCTCGGTGATTGCCGCCGCCAACGCGTCGAGATCGATCAGCCCGTCCGGCCCGACACCGAGGATGGTGACGAAAAAGCCCTTCTCCTCCAGGATTTTGGCGGCTTCGAGCACGCATTTATGCTCGGTCGCCACCGTAATCACATGGTTCTTCTTCTCGCCATAGATACGGGCCAGCCCCTTGATGGCGAGGTTGTTCGATTCCGTGGCCCCCGAGGTGAAGATGATTTCCTTGGCCTCGGCGCCGATCAGCTCGGCGATTTGTTCGCGCGCCAGCTCGATCGCTTCTTCCGCCTCCCAGCCGAAAGAGTGCGTCACCGAATGGGCATTGCCGAATTTCTCGGTGAAGTAAGGCAACATTTTTTCCAGGACGCGCGGGTCGCAGGGCGTGGTGGCCTGATAATCGAGATAGATCGGAAGCTTCATGCCGCCTCATGCTCCCGCATCAGCCGTTGCGAAATCGAAATGAACTGATCGAGGAAGCCATCGATCTCGGCCTCAGTGGTGGCCCAACCGAGGCTGAGGCGGATCGCCGAACCGGCCAGCGCGCTCTCGCCCATCGCCAGAAGGACAGGACTCGGGCCGAGCTTGCCCGAGCTGCAGGCGGAACCGGCGCTGACCGCGATACCGGCGAGGTCGAGCGCCATCAGCAGCGTCTGCGCCGGAACATGGGGCAAAGCGAGGCAGGAGGTATTGGGCAGCCGCCCGACCTTGCGGCCGAAAATGCTGATTCCCGGCAGCGACTCCAGCGCCCGCTTCTCGATCCGATCCCTAAGCGCGGCGAGGCGTGCCGCTTCGGCGGGGATGTCGCCGAGATCGGCGACCGCCGCAGCGAAACCGGCGATGCCGGGAACATTCTCCGTGCCGGCGCGATGGCGTCTTTCCTGGCCGCCGCCGACGATCAGCGAGGTCACATCGGCCTCGGGATCGGCCAGCACCAGCGCGCCGACTCCCTGCGGCCCGCCGATCTTGTGGGCGGACAAGGACAAGCTGTCAAGTCCCAGCACCTCGATATCGACCGCCATCTTGCCGAACGCCTGGATGGCGTCGCCATGCACCAGCGCGCCATGCCGGTGCGCCAAGGCGGCCGCCTCGGCCACCGGCTGGATCACGCCGGTCTCGTTATTGGCCAGCATCAGCGCCAGCAATGCCGGGGTCTTCTCGGCGGACAGCATTTCGTCCAAAGCCGCCAAATCGACCACGCCGAAGCGGTCGACCGGCACAACCGCATCGATCCGGCCTTTCAGGATCGAGGGATGCTCGACTGCGGAAGCGAGGATGCGCCGGCCGGGAAAAGCGGAGAGCGCCAGATTATTGGCCTCAGTGCCGCCCGAGGTGAAGATCACCCCGTTCGGCGCGGCATTGACGGCGGCAGCCACGGTCTCGCGCGCCTCCTCGATCCGGCGGCGCGCCAATCGGCCGTGACGATGCACCGAAGAGGGGTTGCCGCCTTGGCGCAAGGCCTCGCTCATAGCGGCGAAGGCGGCGTCGCGCAAAGGCGCGGTGGCGTTGTAGTCGAGATAGATCATTTGGGGGCCGGCCCGATCAGGCCGCCACCGACGGCCCGCCGCCGGTGGCCAGTTTCTGGTCCTTGCCCCGCCCGATCACTTTGCGCTCGACCACGTCGGCCAAAGTGACCGAACTCAGGAACAGATAGATGTGATTGCTGAGCTCTTCCCACAGATCATGGGTCAGGCAGCGGCCGCGCTTGCTGTGGCAGCCATGGGTCGCGCCCTCCCGGCAGCCCGTCGCCTTCAGGGGCTCGTCCACCGCCAGGATGATATCGGCGATGCGGGTCTGGGCGGCGGACAGGGTCAGGCGGTAGCCGCCGCCGGGACCGCGCACGCTTTTGACCAGCCCGCCCTTGCGCAGCTTATTGAATAGCTGTTCGAGATAGGACAGCGAAATTTCCTGGCGCTCGGCGATGTCGGCCAGCGCCACCGGCTTGCCGCCGCAGCTATGGGCGGCCAGGTCGGTCATGGCGGTCACCGCGTAACGCCCCTTGGTGCTGAGCTTCATGGCGCGTCTCCCTTGACGGGTTCGGCCTCGCTATCGAGACGCGGCGCGCCGAGTGGCCATTTCTCGGCCTCCAGCTCGTCGATGCGGTGCTGCAGCCGCGCCAACTCCTTACGCAGGGTTTCGACCGCGCGCAGCACCGGATCGGGCAGATCCTCGTCGCAGCCATAAGCATGAAAACCCTCGCTCTTATGTTTGGGCAGCGCCACGCGGGCGGGAATGCCGACCATGGTGACGCCCGCCGGCACATCGGCCAGCACCACCGCGTTGGCGCCCACGCGGGCGTCCCTGCCGACCAGGACCGGGCCGAGGATCTTGGCGCCGGCGCCGACGATCACCCCGTCACTGAGGGTCGGGTGGCGTTTGCCGCCGGCAAGCGACGTACCGCCCAGGGTCACGCCGTGATAGAGGGTGACATCGTCGCCGATCTCGGCGGTCTCGCCGATCACCACCCCCGCCCCATGGTCGATGAACAGGCGGCGGCCGATGGTCGCGCCGGGGTGAATCTCGATGCCGGTCAGGAAGCGGCCGAGCTGGGATATCATGCGGCCGATCAGATAGAGACGCGCACTCCAGGCCGCCCTGGCGGCCCGGTGAAACAGCAGCGCATGGAGACCGGGATAGCATAGCGCGACCTCGAGACCGGAGCGCGCTGCGGGGTCTCGGGCACGAATCGATGCGATTTCTTCCCGAAGGCTCTTGAAAATCATGACCCACAATATGTTATGGTACGCGGCCCCGAAAAAAGGGGCGAAAGCACGTACGTGGCTATATAGGAATTCCGACTCAGCCGGTCAAGAATAGCTCGGCCCTGTCCTAGACGCATCAAAGAACTAACCCGGCGCGGCACTTCCTCCGGCCGGAAACAATGCAAACAAAGAGCCCGACCATATACCATGCCAGAAGTCATTTTTAACGGACCGGATGGACGGCTTGAAGGCCGCTATCAACACGGTAAGCTTCCCAATGCGCCCGTCGCTCTCCTGCTCCACCCCCACCCGCAGCATGGCGGCACGATGAACCACAAGGTGGTTTACGCGCTCTATCACGCCTTCCTGCGGCGCGGCTTCTCGACCCTGCGGTTCAATTTCCGCGGCGTCGGCCGGTCGCAAGGCAAGTTCGACAACGGCCAGGGTGAGCTCTCCGATGCCGCCGCCGCTTTGGACTGGATGCAGTCCTTCAATCCCAACGCGTCCTCCTGCTGGGTCGGCGGCTTCTCCTTCGGCGCCTGGATCGGCATGCAGCTTCTGATGCGCCGTCCGGAGATCGACGGCTTCATCTCGGTGGCGCCGCCCGCCAATGCCTATGATTTCACCTTCCTGGCCCCCTGCCCATCCTCCGGCCTGATCGTTCATGGCGGCAATGACGAGCTGGTGCCCGAGCCTTCGGTGGCCAAGCTGGCGCACAAACTGTCGACTCAGCGCAACATCAAGGTGGATTACACCCTGATCCCCGAGGCCAACCACACTTTCACCAACACGCTGGATCCTTTGACCCGCGTGATAGACGATTATCTGGCGGAACTCCCGATGGAGATGCCGCTAGAAGCCG
>Ga0213872_10002290_pt1 | contig 11409 bp, 13 predicted proteins | sample VelepicomBERX_R2_FD_160071 | JGI IMG/M metagenome (GOLD analysis project Ga0213872, IMG submission 160071) | Rhizosphere microbial communities from Vellozia epidendroides in rupestrian grasslands, the National Park of Serra do Cipo, Brazil - RX_R2 | ecosystem: Host-associated > Plants > Roots >... | reverse complement strand
CGGTGGAGAACGGCCTCTTCCGCTACACTCCAGAGCCCTCTCTCCCCCGAAAAACAACTACACCGCATCCTTAATTACTGGCTCCCTTTTACTCCGCCGCACTGGTTTCCTTTTACTCCGCTCTTGACACCGTGACAGCATCACTGCGCGTCGGAGGTACCAAGTCACTCTTACTGACCGCTCTGGTCAAAAAACTCAGACTGACCTCGGGCAATTGTTTGCAGACGGAGATCTTCCAATCGTCCTTAGTCCGCGCATTACGCCATGTCTCTATCGCGGCGGCGATTTGCTTCAGTTTGTCTCTTTTTTCATCCTCGGGCCGCCGTCGCTTTGTGCTCCTAGCTGCACCTGCCAATTGGCAGCATCTCCGCGAACAATAAATTGAAGCCTTTTTCCGTTTGGTGATGAAAAATCTCCCGCAAGGGGAATAGTTGCAGGGTCCCTTTAACAGATCGCAATCGGGATTCAGGGTTAGCGCGGCAAATTGGGCCACGGCGTACAGATGTCGGCGATTGGATCGATTGCGCAGAGGAGTTGGAACGATACTCAACGCTGCACGTGGACCGTCGAGGCCCACGCAGTTCACGCGCCAAGATTGCTCTAATTCCTTCTCAAGTCGCCGGTCCCCGGTCAGCATCTTAAGAAGACTCGGGCCAGACCGCCACCATCTCTGCACTGCATGAGCATGACACATTCTTTCGGAGGGGAGTAGTGACTCGTTTACTTGACATCCTGAACGTGCTCGATCCGGCGGAGAAGAAGATCATCTACATTCCCAATGTCAATTCGCGCGAGAGCACGAAGGACAAGATTAAAGAAGTGGACCACATCATCGGGGCATTGGGCGACTGGCAAGGGATTGACCCCGCGACCGGCTTCCAACTCGTCAAAACGCCAGAAGGCGGCGTACTACGCATCGCCGACCTGATCGATGACGATCCGGCCAGACGGACCGTGTTTCGGCTTCGTTGAAAGACCCGTCGCAGAAGGATAACCGGGACTACGTCGATGTCATCATCGCGCTCGGCATGGCTGAGGAGGGCTTTAACTGGATTTGGTGCGAGCATGCGCTCACCGTCGGCAATAGGTCGAGCCTCACGGAAATTGTGCAGATCATCGGGCGTGCGATTCGGGACGCCCGGCAAGACCCGTGCCCGCTTTACGAACCTGATTGCCTTGCCCGATCGGCACCGGCGAGTGAATGAAAAACCTGGATCATCGGCGGGCGGTAGACATTCTGGACCGCGCCGTCGAATTTGGTGAACCACCAGCGGCTCTTCGAGCCATGCAGTACAGGCAGCAGGCTATTCCACCCCACATCGTCACTCATCGTGCAGGCCTCGCTTCCGTCGCAACGGAACCGAATCGTCTATTCCGAGTAGTCTTTCGTAGCTGGAAAGGAAAACCGCGCTCGACCGCCCTCAAACCCCTCGGAGCCGGTTTTTGGGGGCTGGACGTCACAGGAGGGGGTGACGGCCTCTGGATTGGTGCATGACTCGAAAGGAGGTTTTTTGACCAGCGTCTCGGGCGTTTCCTGACCCGTGCGTGGCATTACTGCCGAACCGGCAAGGCGGTAGACTAAGGGCCGATTCAGCACATTAGGGCTAAAGCGGTGTGTGCGGCGACAGCACTTGAATACAGTGCCTTCAGCGGCCAAGGAACGGAGAATCCCTTTGACTACAGGAAATCAGGAAGATGACCCGCTTGAATTCTTGGCTGAGTCCATAAATAGGAACGAACAGATTGAGACCGCAATTGAGAGCGAACGCTGGGAAGATGCCCGAATTGCGATTGAGGAATCGCTGGCAGTCATGCCATCGGATTGGAAGCCTATGCAACACGGCGACGTCGATGAATCGACGCTGATTTGCTCATTTTGGGATAACGCAGAGTTCATGTCCTTCATGGCACACCGCCGCCAGCAGGACGACGAAATGAGTGTAATGTGGTCTGACGTGTCCTATTCAAAGCGTTGGTGGCAACTCGCTCTTGTCAACCGCAAGCAGGGCCTGCACAGAAACGCGCTGACGTGTATCGAATGCGGACTTGAGCTTGAGCCAGACCATCCTTACCTTTGGATTCAGAAGGGACTGATTCTCATAGAAACAAAGCAATATGCTCAAGCTCTCTCTGCCTTTGAAACCGCCACTGCTGTGCGTTCATGGGCATCCGCGTCTGTTGTGGCTTGGGCTTTGAGACAACAAGGGTACGTGCTTATCGAGCTTGGCCGCTTGAATGAGGCGCAAGCTGTGTATCGTCGCTCTCTGGAACTAGACCCGAATAACGAAACAGCAGGAAACGAACTCGAATACATTGACCGGCTTCTCCGGGAACGCGCGAACAAACTTCGAAGCGGATACCGTGGTTCCTGCACGCTCTAAAGTTCCCGCCCAAAGACCCGGTGACGCGGGAATTGATTGCACTCGTAGATGGCATGGAGCCAATTGCAGGACCGAAAACTGTCGGTTCGGAGAACTATGCTCGAATCTCCAAGGCATTCTTCGAACGGGGCTGGAGTGGCTTCGAAGAGGAATTTAACCGGCTGTTTTCACCCGACCGGCCAGATTACATCGACATCAAGCGTGACTTGCTGCGGGAGTCGGTTTTCCTGAGAAAGGTGCATGAACGCATGTCAGGTGTCTTTCTCGGGAAATCGACGGTTGAGGAAATGCTCGATGAGGCAAATCGGCCTCAGGTTCCGCCACAGTTTCATTGACCTGTTTTACAGCTAGTCGTCCTATCAGCGCGGCGTTGGGATTGGGATACTTAGCTGTTTCCGATGGACGATTCGCCAGCGGCGGAAGGAGCGAGGCTGCACTCGTCGAAAGCCCGAGCCAATGTCTCCCTAAAAATGGCAGGAAGCTCCTTGATGGAATGCAGCAGCATTCCCGAATCGACCATCATCGCCTTACCTCGATGCGTAATGTTGCTGCGAACCTGATAGTAATACTCGATTGCCCCTTTGGCATCATCAGGTCTAAGCAGAATGGGCTTTCCCGCCTCGGTGGAGAATACCTGTTCATCAGTGTAGGTAAACTCAGCGACTGCTTTCGACAGGTCGGGCATCAGCTTCCTTTCGTAGATTTCAGATGGGTCGAAGTTGAGTGGGAATTCAATCGGTGCCCTCCTATTTGAGGCTGTCGTAATAGCGGGAAACCATGCGGTCAACATGACCGGCTGTTTTCAGATTCAGCCGCGTCTTCAAGGAGTCAGCGAATCCAAGCCAAGTTGAGTAACAACCAGGGCTCGATGCGCTCATGCCGTGACTTGCCATTTTGAAATCCTTCAGGAACCGTTTAGTTTTCGCATTAAATGGAGGGTAAGCGTCTGGCCGGTACCAATACAACAAGAGGCTCATTGATGGGATATCGAAGCCCCTAAGAAGGGACTTCTCCCTAATTTCTTGAAGCCTGTCGTAAATACTTCTGCCCTCGTCGAGCAATATGCGAAGACCTTTGAGAGCACGGGCGGGGGGCTGCGTTTCAAAAGTATTGTAGACCCCCCGGTGTTTAGTCCAACTCGCAATCAAATCCGCCAACTTCGAAAGGTCAGAATGATTCAGTTTTGGCTTTGCAATCATTTCGCTGAGTTGGGTCCGGTATTCTCGAAATTCATCCATGAGGTCTAGCCCTTGGACTTTCTTCGCAAGGTCTGTAATCGCTATGGGCATTGGCTCCGGCAGCCGGGGGATGGGGTTAATCGTATTCGCCACTGGAAGCGGCCATTTCTTGCGTTCTTCCTTAGCCCTTTCCAAATCGGCTTCCGAAATCTTCTTCGTTTGAGGGTGGTCTTGCCAGAGCTTGTCGAACCAGTTGCCAATTTCCTTCACGAGGAGATGGTCGGTCACTCGGACTGCTGCCTCGCACTGCGGAAGCCCCACACGCTCTGCTAGAGCGGAATGAGACAGGTTCGCCGAGCCAACGATTGCGCCAACTCCCGGTGCCAGATACACCTTGGTATGGAGCCCTGTCCGCTGCATCACGAGAGTGTCTTCCCGCGACATGAGCGACCTCACCGCGTCAGGGTCTGTCCCCGGATGGTCGAGCCAGCATATTAGCCGAATCGGGCCGAGGTAGTTCCCAATCAAGCGTTCCCACTCCGACCCGATGAACGCGACGGCGAGGTCGAGCCTCTTGGAGTCTGAAGCCAACCCGACAATTGCCTTTCGAATTGAGGAGGGGGCAGGAAGAAACTTAGCGTTTGAGTCATTCGTGCCGTTCGTGCGATGCTCCTTCGATTAAAACCTGCTCCGGGTTCTACTTCGCGACTCCATCCGTTGAGGCGTCTGTGGAACCCTCGTCCTCGAAGAAGTCATTGTCGATGCGCTTGACCACGTATGTGCTCTCTGTAGAGATGCCAACCTCGTAATCGAACATCAGTGCAGCCAGTTGTATTCCGTCAATAAGGATGACCTTTATTTCAAGTCCCTTGGCTTACTCATCAGCTTCCTTTGTAAACGTAGAGGTCGTGATGAATATTCCCTTACGTGCCCTCTTGCCATGCAATGCTCCAACGAATTTCTGTATCTCGGGACGACCGACACTTGAGTTATCCCAACGCTTCGCCTGAATGTAAATCTGTTCGAGGCCGAGCTTGTCTTCTTTGATTACGCCGTCAACGCCGCCATCACCGGATTTACCTATCGCCTTCCCGGCATCTGCCAATGAGCCACCGTAGCCCATGGCTGTCAGTAGCTTGACAACCAGCCGCTCGAAGAACTCCGGAGAGCAGGACTTGACCTTCCCCAGCACGTCTTCTTCAATCTGCCTCCGGCGATTCAGATAGCCGGTCGCCATCAGGTCATCCGGCGTATCCCTTTCAGCCGCCACAGCGGAACCGTTCTGTTCGGCTGTGGCCGGTCGAGGGGGCTTCTGGAATTCAACAAACTCCGGGAACCTGCTCAGGAGGACATTGTCGATTCGCGCCGGTCTCTCCGCCAAGACCTGTTTGCCTCGGTCTGTAATTCGAAACTGGCCTCGTTGGACGTAGTCGATGAGGAGAGCCTTCTTGAGGTATGTCCGAGCCCAGCCAACTCGATTGTTGAAGATTTCCTGTTTGCCGCTTGGGAGGAGTTCCTTTCGTTCTTCCTCGGTGAGTCCGAACTGCGTGGCGAGTTCGGGCACAACATCGCGCTTTGAATGCACGCCGCCGTCACCGGCAATCTTGAGCAGCGGCAACATCAGGGTTTGGTAGTCCGGTATCGGCATCGTTTCCTTGGTTTGAAATTCCCGGCGAACTGGCGGACGGAGTTTGAATGCGGCCACACCGGCAGCACCGACAAGGAGCCGCACGCAATTCTCGCAGCGGACGGATGGAAGTCATTATTGCTCATGGATTTGCACCTGTCCACGCGGCAGCAAGTCCGAGGCTGATTGCTCTCCGGCAAGAGCGGAAAGCATTCCTAAACTATGGACTGTCGCCGGACCTCCACACAGCCCAGTCGCCGCCTTGCCCGAGGGTGACTGGGCTTAACTATTCCGGCTGTCGGTGCATCAACGACACAGACCAATATGACGCCGACAATTTCGGGTTGCACCCTGTAGGCTGCCCATCTGCGACATAGGAGCAGCGGCGACGGCCTTGGCGGAGCACCGGTTCCAGCTTCTCGTACACGCCCTCTCCAGCCAGCCCCTGAACCAACTTCGACATTAGCAATTCGATACCTCGCGATGCGGAGCAGTGTTGTCTCCGTAAGTGGCCGACCGGCCTCCACCTGCTGCCGGTGGCGTGTGGAGAAGCCAAAATTCAGCATGTCCTCCCGAAAGGAATCTGCACTTCTTGCGAAGCTCTCACACCTTAGTAACATGAGCGGGAGAGAAGTTGTAGTGAAATGTAAAACGTTGGGATATAAGCTATTACGAGCAAAAAAGCACCACAACCAAAGCAGCGAACCTGTTGGGGGAAGATGAATTGCGTCAAGTGCGGAGCGGACATTTCGCCGACTGCGAAGTTCTGCCTTAAATGCGGAGCGCCTCGTGTGTTCCAAGGATTGTTCCAAGGATTCAGACAGCAGCTAGCGAGTCTCGGAGTTGCGATTGACGACGAAAAGAATCCGACCGCACAAAATCAGCCAACCCCGGCGAACTCCATCACAACTGCCACCCAAAAACCGATGAGTGCGCTCTTGCGGAACCTGCGGACGCGCTATCAAGACGCCTACGCGGTTGCGCGAGGCCTCGTGACAACCGGCAAAATTATCAAGCTTGCAGCTCTCGTTGCGGGTGGTGTGCTTCTGGTGATTGGAATAGCTCTTATGACTCGCGACGAAGGAATGCTTAGCGGGCTTGAAGGACTTCTCATTATTCTCTTGGCAGCGATGGTTGCTGGTGGGGGCTTCATCACTGGAATCCTGACTGCTGCACTCGGCCAATTCATGAGCGCGACAATCGATACGGCGGTCAACACCTCAGAGAACATTTCCGGCGAAGAGAAGGCCGAGATTCTCGGGCTGTGTTGATTCCTGTTGCCGGGAACCGGCGCTGCAAATCAGGAGATGAACAGTGAGCGTCCTCTCATTGAACGAACTGTCAGAACTACGCAGATGCAAAGGCTGTGGAGCACCCGTCTCCGCTAGTGAGACATTATGCTCAAACTGCAGGACGGCTCACGCTGCAACAGGGGGAAGTGGAGGAAACATCAAATGTTCCGGATGTGGATATGAACTTCCGAAAGAAGCAAGTTTCTGTTCAGAGTGCGGGGCGGCTCAGATTGCGAAGCCGGATACGTACGACAGACTTGTTCCGGGTGAGTCCACCGCACCACCACAGGCGCGCCCTCTAGTTTCGCATCGCCTTTTCTGGCCGGTAGCCGCTGTCGTGGTCATTGCGCTTGTCACATTTGCTTTTCGGGCGCAGGTCAAGACTTCGCCATCCGGACAGTCAGCAGAAGCTGTCGAAACCCCGCAGCAATCAGCGCAAACGCCTGCTCGCATCATCACTAAAGACCCCGAGTGGTCGCGGCTACTGCACCCGCCAACCGCAGAGGATGACATCCTAGCGTACAGCAAAGCATACCTTCAGAAGAAACAAGAGATAGAAGCCAAGCTCGCTCAGGTGAGTGACCCTGATTTACGTGCTCAGCTTGCATCTGAGGAATGGGTCAAAGTTGACAAGCAGTCTTACATTGCGGAGGGCGAAGAGAATCTTCGTGCGTCTTGGTCGGCTGAGATGCATACATTTGCTGAAAAGCATCGAGCGGACTGGTTTGAAATTGGACATGTTGATTATCCGGGCTCCGGTTCCTTACTGGTGAAATCCGTTGATGCTTCTCCCCTCGAAGTGCCAGAGGGAGAAACTATACCGTTAGACCTCAAAACGATGGACAGCGTCTACTCGAAATTTCGCCAGGTCGCGAGGCCAGCTATTCAATCTGGCGTTGACCGGTGGATGGATGAGCAAACGTGTTCCGCCCATCTGAAGAATGCTTGCGAAAATCTAGGAGGCTCTCCCGGAGAGTGTTCAGACCCGGCAAAATTGCAGGAAATCGAGGAGCAATTGGGACAAGGAGGAATCCTCAGTGGCTGCAATGACAATCCCTCCGCTGAAACGGGCCGGGGGATTATTGAGAAGCAAGTGAGAGAAAGCCGCCTAGTGCTGGTGGGACAGGGCGACTTGCCGACTCATCGAATAGATAAATTGCTTCTTGTGGATTACGATACGGAGACGCCTTTTCTTGAGCTTCCGCCCAGTGCCCTCAATGGAGCGATTGTATGGAAATCTCCTGCTGATTCTGTATCCCCACAGCAATCTGCCTCAGTGACGTCAGAACCTGCCCTATCCTCGACAGCGCAGGACACGTCTTCTGAAGGTCTGGCATCATCTCAGGAGCAGTCCGGTGACGAACAAGCTTTGCATGAGGCTGTGGATGGATGGGCGGACGCATTTCGTGCTCGGGATGCCGCCAAACTGGCCGGATACTATGCCCCTGAAGTAGAGCAGTACTTCAGGAAAAAGAATGTGCCTCGGTCTCAGATTCAAAGCTACATCGAATCTGCTTTTGCAAAGATTGACAGCATTCGTCAGTACGACATTTCAGATTTGAAGATCGAAACGGTAGATGCCGCAGATTCAGCAACCAGAGCAACGGCAACCTATAACAAGCAGTGGGAAACGAGCCAGACTGACGGAAAGACTTTTTCAGGAGAAGAAGTCGAGAGGCTTACGTTTGCGATGACAGCTGAGGGCTGGAAGATAGTTCGAGAAGAGGAAGTTAACGTCATCCGCGCTTCGAGGCGGTGATGGCGCTTTCCGGGCATTCCCGAGACGAAGCCTCGACAAGAGTCAAAAGACGTAAGCGTCAGCCAAGTACCGCTTTTGACGTAGAGCGGGAGCGAGGATCTCAGAGGCATGAAGTGTCCATCTAATATCTCAAGTGGACACTTGAGATTTAAGTGATCTGGGTTGAAGGTGCGGCGAGGTTCCAGGGCAGAAGTTCGTGGATGCGGTTGATGGGATGATCGGCGATGCGTTCGAGTACGTGGCGCAGGTAGAGTTCCGGGTCGAGGGTCCAGGGCAAGAGCTATGATTCAGAGATCGGAATGGGCCGCGAGCTATGGCTTGCGGTTTCCGAACGGCTGACCCTATCAAGACCTGAGAAGCTTCAACCCGACACCGCGACCGCGACGCAGGTCTTCAGGTGAACCGCGGAGTGACGACGTGCCCATTTTGCTCCATAGCTCCAGGCCGCCTGATCCATCGCCCAATCTGCTACTTGGACAAGATCCATCGGAACATCCCAGAACTGGCCGAGGCATAGAACTGTCCTGGAGCCATGGCGCTTCAGCCACAGATCGATTGCTCCGTGGTAATCCGGTTTCTTCCCGCTTAGTGCAGTGGCTTGCCTTAGGTACCCCTGCGTCACACCCCATCCTCCGTCCTGGCTCCCCTTCACCGAGACCTTCAGCATGTTATCTCCCTTGGAGACGATCAGGTCATATTCGGGCTGGTCTGCTCCGTACTGCATCGACACGTCGAATCCGCACCGCGCGAATTGGGCTGCTGCGAATGCCTCAGCGGCAGCTGCGATGTGCCAAGGCGAAGGCTGGCTCTCAAATGGTTCGGCTCCGGACATTCAGAGTCTCCGGTACAGCAGACAGTTTCTCAACGGGCATTATGCGCTGGAATCTTACAATGCCGATGTATGTAGTTCACACGAGCGGGTGCCGTCCCGGTAATGAATCACAGGAACACATACCGGATCTGTTATCGGGAGGCAGATAATTAGATTCCAAGGGGTCTTCCGAGTCTGCCTTATATCTCTCCATTCAGAGCCTAAATATGTATTTATTAGGTCCTCCCCCTTCGGTGCGGATATACGGAAAATGTGGGTTACCCAACATACCCCGGAAGCTCCAGATCATCCCCACCGATCCGCTCATCACCTTGTGAGACAAAGACCTCCGCGGGCGATCATGATCCCATGTGCCAGCTGCCTGTTGCTGCATCCCGAGCCAGGTGATAGCAAATCTGTAGGAGATTCATGTCAAAACCAAAATCCAGGCCAACGCTAGCGGCACAACCGACAAGGGAAGCAAAGGCTCTAATCCGGCAGAAGATCGCGACAGCGCTACTGCTTGAACGTCTCGGGCTCGAAGCTGACTGGCATGACCCCGACTTCCCTATCAATCTTCCGACATCATTGCCGTCGAACACGAGTCGCTCACTCACCCGGAGCGACTTACGCGATATCGAGTCTGGCTTGCGCAGGTTGGGCTCGATCGGCTGCAATGAGAGGGTTCTGTACTGGTGCCTCGGACAACTGACCGACACTGCGGAGAAAGAACGGCACGGAGACGAAACCGTCATCAGAAATGCCGGAAGCGAGCAAGAGGAGGATTTCCAGAAGACCTCAAAGCCCCATTCCATGCCAACACGTCAGGACATGTTGGCACTAAGTAATAAGGCGCGAAACACTGCTAAGGCGATCAAACGCCAAGAACGTGAGCTTCTGCTGATGTCGAGGGTCTTTGCTGATTCGATCGAAGGCCCAAGTGGCTTTTTTAACGAGCCTCAACTACCTGAAGAGTCCATCGCCATACTGCTTAGTTCCCTGGGTTGGATTCGGAAACTGGCAGATGCTTGGCAACCGCCCAACTTGCGGGTCCTTACGAAAAGTAAGGGGCTACTGTTCTTGCTTGTGTATGTTTGGTACTGCACAGCGTTTGAGGAAGCGAACCGAAAGCGAAGAAACCGCCGTGCTCGGAAGGATTCAAGTTCACACAGACTCTCCCCGAATACGGCGCTGGAGGTGGCGGAAATAGTCCACGCCTACACCGGCAAGGGGTACAAAGCCGGTGACCTCAATGACAAGCTCCAGGACTTTGTCACGAATGAGCCCGCGGTGTTTGAGCCGCTGCTTGACCTCGTCAAGACTCTCAACAGCGCAGTGAGCGAGCGTCCTTTATCACGGATGAGGTAGAAGTCCACGGATTCAATTACGATATTTTTCGCTGGTGTCTCCGCAAAAGAAGTTTCTCACCGCCCTAACCTGATCTTGCATTGGACAGCGCTCAGCGTTGATCCAGTGCAGAAATGGAGTTGGGCATGTCCGACCAAGGTAAGTCGCAATCCGCCCCTGGAGTCGCTCCCGCAGCTGAGCGCTCACAGGACGCCTTCACCGCTTCAACAACCCCAGCGGCATCCTCCACCACCACGGCTAAGTTACCCGGCGACACGGTACGGTCGAAATTCGATCCGAAGCTTTACCGCCGGGCAGAGAACGTGCGCATGGATGACAGTGCTAACCTGAGCCGGAGAATCCAAACTGTAATCCCTGTTCGTAAACCGTCAAAAAAGCAGTTCGTCTTCGTGCATCCCGACCCGCAGTACCGTGCACAAGGTATGCCGACCATCGAGGACGAGGCGCCGGGCGAGATTTACCTGCTCGCGGCGAACCTGGAGTTCCCAGCCGACATTGAGAATAAGATAGATTTCCTCAATCTAGCAGCTGCAATCACAGTCGATGGTTCACTCTTTCTCTGGCACTACAAAGACAGTACAAACTCATGGAGCGACTCAGCTCGGATCGCCATCCGTGAGGGATCGCGAGGTTGGGTCCGGGTGATTCCGGATAGGAGTAGTAACGGGTACATCCTTGAGCCACCGAGGATCGCACCGGCTCTGCCGACCTGGCCTGAGCTGTCTTTCAACGAAATCCTGGAAAAAGCGTTCGGCGCACGCTACATCGATTCACTTGATCACCCGTTAATTAAGAAGCTGCGCGGAGAATTCAATGTTTAGCGCGTCGGCACTCACCAACCTGGGCGATTTCTCTGAGGTCGTCCTCATTGACACGGAGTTTGTCTCAAAGGAGGGCGAGCGGGTAGTCCCGGTCGCCCTCGTGGCCCACGAACTGCGCTCAGGGCGCCGTCACCGCTTGTTCTTCGAGATGCCCGGAACACACTACGAGAAC
>Ga0213872_10002289_pt1 | contig 11410 bp, 10 predicted proteins | sample VelepicomBERX_R2_FD_160071 | JGI IMG/M metagenome (GOLD analysis project Ga0213872, IMG submission 160071) | Rhizosphere microbial communities from Vellozia epidendroides in rupestrian grasslands, the National Park of Serra do Cipo, Brazil - RX_R2 | ecosystem: Host-associated > Plants > Roots >... | reverse complement strand
CGAGCTGATGCGGGGCTATGATACCGGCAGCGGCTTCGTGGTGCTGTCGTCCGAGGACATCGCCGCCGCCGCGCCGGACAGCGACAAGAAGATCGAGGTGCAGGGCGTGGTGCCCTGCGGCGAGATCGACCGGCTCTATTTCGACCGTCCCTATTATCTGACGCCGTCGCCCGGCGCCGAGCGGGTCTATGCCCAGTTCCGCCAGGAACTGCACCGGCACACCGCCGCCGCCATCGGCAAAGCCGTGCTGTTCCGCCGTTTCCGCACGCTGCTGATCCGCCCGCATGGCCGCGGTCTGATCGCCACCATCATGAATTTCGACTATGAGGTGCGATCGCCGGGCGAGGCCTTCGCCGAAATTCCCGAGATCGAGATCGATCCGGAGATGCTCGATCTGGCCCAGGAGATCGTGCGGCGCAAGACCGGGAGTTTCGATCCCGCCGACTTTACCGACCGCTACGAGGCCGCCCTGGCCGAATTGGTGCGCGCCAAGGCGGAAGGCCGCAAGATCACCCCGCGCAAGCGCAAGAAAGTGGAAAGCACCACCGATCTGCTGCAGGCGCTGCGCAAAAGCGCCGCCGCCTGAAGGGTCACTTGCGCAGACTGCGCCTGAGCGCATCGACCATGTCGACCACGTTGCTCTCGGGCCGGCCCGGCCTCGGATGTTTTTCCCTCTCGGCGATGATGTCGAGCAAGGCCTGGCGCACCGGGTCTCCCAGCCATCTGCCGGACCAGCGGGTCCATTTGCCTTCCACCGCGCGGCTGATTTCGCGGGACGGCTCGGCCTCATCCGGAAGGTTGGCGAAATAGCCCGCCTCCGGGCGCACCTCGTCGCCGTAACGCAGCGTCCACAGCACCATGCCGCGGCCGAGCGGCTCAAGCAGCACGGCGTGTTCGCGGCGCTGCAGCACCAGGCGCGAGATGCCCATCATCCCGCTTTGCCGCATCGCCTCGCGGATCACCGAAAAGGCCTCGACCGCCACCTTGTCGCCGGGCAGCAGATAGTGCGGCGTCTCAAGGAACACCCACTGCAACTGCTCGGCGGCGACGAATTTCGAGATTTCAATGGTGCGCGTGCTTTCCAGGGCGACGGCCTCGAAATCCTCGTCCTCCAGCAGGACGAAGTCGTTTTCCGCCCGCTCATAGCCTTTGACCTGGTGCTCGGGCGGCACCGGCTTGCCGGTGACGGCGTCGACATAGCGATTTTCCACCGGATTGCCGGTGGCGCCGCTGACCATCCTGAAGCGCACCGCGCCTTGCTCCGAGACGGCGGGACCCATCACCACCGGACAGGTCACCAGCGACAATTTGAGATAGCCTTTCCAATAGAACTGCCTGGCCATGTTCACCCCATCTTGCGGATCGCCGCCTTAATCGGCCGGGCGCCTTGCGCATAGCCGGACCACAAGGCGCCCTTCTCCAAGAGCGCCGGAAGGCTTCTTACGGTGTAGGACGCCGGATCGAGCTCGGGGGTCAGCTGGCCCCAATCGAGCGGCATCGACACCAAGGCGCCCGGCCGTGCCCGCGGCGACAAGGGGGCTACCGCCGTGGCGATGCGGTCATTGCGCAGATAATCGAGGAAGATCCGCCCCTGGCGCCGCGACTTCGCCATGTTGGCGACATAGGCGCCGGGATTGTCCTTCACCATGGCGAGACAGAAGGCATGGGCGAAGCGTTTGGCGGAAGGCCAATCGACCCCGCCTTTCGGCGGATTGGCGAGCGGCACCGTCACATGCAGGCCCTTGCCGCCGGTGGTTTTGCAAAACGCCATCAATCCAAGCCGCTCGAGCCGCTGCCGCACCTCGAGCGCCGCCGCCACCACCTGGGCAAAAGTGACGTCGGGTCCGGGATCGAGGTCGAATACCAGCCGCCCCGGCCAGTCGGGATTGCCCGGCAGACAGTTCCAGGGATGCAGTTCGAGCCCGCCCATCTGCGCCAGAGCGATCAGCCCTTCCACCTGATCGATCAACAGATAAGGCTTGTCCTCGCCCGCCACCTTGACCTGCCCGATCAGGTTCGACATCCCGGCCGAGGCGTGGCGCTGGAAAAAATGCTGGCCGCCAATGCCGTCGGGCGCGCGCAGGATGGAGCAGGGCCGGCCTTTGACATGTTCGAGCAGCGCCGGCCCGGCCAGCTCGAAATAGCGGGCCAGCTCCAGCTTGCCGACCGCGATGCCGTCGCCGGCGTCGGGCCACATCGGCTTGTCGGGATGGGTGATCGGCACGCCCATCACCACGGCACGGCCGGCGGGGAGGCCGGGAGTCTCCGCCGCCACCTCGGCCGCCGGCTTGTCCTCGCGCAGCCCCTTGAAGGCGGCATGCCGCACCCGCCCCTCGCCGGTCCAGCCGGTGAATTCGATCTCGGCCACCAGCTCGGGCCTGACCCAATGGATCTCGCCGGCGCGGCGGGGGCCCTCCACCGCCAGGAACGGTGATCGGTCGGTCTTAAGCGGCCGCAATTTCGCCAGCAGCATGTCGATCTTGGCGGCGGAGAAGCCGGTTCCCACCCGGCCGACATGGACCAGAGCCTCGCCCTTGCGCACCCCCACCAGAAGCGAGCGGAAACGGCCTTCGGTGGTGGTCCAGGCGCCGATCACCACCTCCTGGCCGCCGCGGCACTTGGCTTTGGTCCAGGTCGGACCGCGGCCGGAGATATAGGGCGCGTCGGCGCGTTTGGAGACGATGCCTTCGAGGGTCAGCTGGCAGGCCGATTTCAGCACCGCCTCGCCGCTGGCGGCGAAATGCTCGACATAGCGCAACCCCCTGCCTTCCGCCGCGCCGAGCAGGGAGCGAAGCCGCTTCTTGCGCTCGACCAGCGGCTCGGCTCTGAGATCGCCCCCGGCATCGAACAGCAGATCGAAGGCGAAATAGATCAGCTCATCGGTGCGGCCCTCCGACAAAGCCGCCTGCAGCGCCGAGAAATCGGGGATGCCGGCGGCGTCCAGCGCCACCAGCTCGCCATCGATCAGGCAATCCGGCAGCGGCCTTCCGGCTTCGGCCAAGGCCGGGAAGCGCTCGGTCCAATCGAGGCCGGCGCGGGTCTTGAGCGTAACCCTGCCGCCCATCACCCGCATCTGCAGGCGATAGCCGTCGAATTTGATCTCATGCACCCAGCCCGCTTCCTCCGGCGGGCGCGACACCGGCCGGCAAAGCTGGGGCGGCACGAAATCGGGCAGGGCGATCTCCTGCATCGAGCGGCCGGTCGCCACCGAAGCGGTCTCGGCCAGCAGCGCGTCGCCGTCGCCGGCGCGGGCGAACTCGTCGCGATGCTTGATCAAAAGCCAATTGGTCTTCTTGTCGCCGCGCTTCGGCTTCAACCGCACCAGCACCCAGCCGCCTTGCAGGCGCGAGCCGTGCAAGGTGAATTTCAGCTCGCCCTTGGCCAGCGCCTTGGCGGGCGGCATCCCGTCTTCCGGGGTCCAGGTGCCGCGGTCCCACAGCATCACCGTGCCGCCGCCATAGTGTCCTTGCGGGATGGTGCCTTCGAAATCGCCATAATCGAGCGGGTGGTCTTCGACCTCGACCGCCAGCCGCTTGTCGGCGGGGTCGGCCGACGGCCCCTTGGTCACCGCCCAGCTTTTCAGCACGCCGTCGAGTTCCAGGCGGAAATCGTAATGCAGGCGGGTGGCGTCATGCTTTTGCACGACGAAGCGCAGGCGGGGCGGTGTGGTTGCGCCGACCCGGCCGCGCGGCTCGGCGCTCTTGCCGAAGTCGCGTTTGGCTCGATAGACGGCCAGACTCTCGTCTTTCCGCATCATGCAGCTTGAACCCGGGCCGAGGCCGAGAGGTTCCTGCCATCGGATCAACCGGAATTTAGCATTGCGTCGCTGAGCTTCTGCCGCCGATCGGTTAAAACAGGGTCATGCGCCTTTCATTCCTGCTCGCCTTTCTGTTGCTGTTCGGCGTTCCGGCCTCCGCGGGCTATGTCGCGGAAGACGGCGCCATTCGCCTGATTTCCGGCAATCACGGGATGCGGACGATCCTCGAGAAGTTCGATGACCTGTTCGCCGCCAGCCATCCCGGCGCCAAGATCCGACTCGAATTCAACCGGCTGGGGAACTCGATCAATATCCCGTCGATCGCCTATGGCACCACTTTGTTGGCGCCGATGGGGCGAGAGGCGATGCCGGCCGAATTGCTGCCCTTTCGCCAGGCGGTGGGAAGCGCGCCGCTGGTGATCCGCTTCGCCCACGGCACTTTGCTGTCGCAAGACAAGGCGGCGCCCTTGGCGATCTATGTCAACAAGGCCAATCCGCTCGAGAAACTGACCATGGGGCAAATCGAGCGGATTTTCACCTCGGGCGCCGCCGGCGGCGACATCACCCGCTGGGGGCAGCTCGGCCTTGAGGATGCTTGGGCGCCCTTGGCCATCCATACCTATGGCACGCCGGAAATCAGCGGCTTCGGCTTTTACATGCTGCAGCAGAAGATGCATGGCCGCACCTTCCGTCCCGGCTATGAGGCCTTTCCGCTGGCGGCGCAGATCGTGAAACGGGTCGGCGAGGATGTCGGCGGCATCGGCTTCGCCGCCTTGGGCTTTCTCACCCCCGAGGTCAAACTGGTGCCGGTCGCCGAGGAGGCCGGCGGTCCCTATTCCGCCGGCGGCGAGGACGATGTCATCAATGGCCGCTACCCGCTCGACCGCTATGTCTATTTCTATCTGCGCGACGCCAATGATCCCTTGGCGAGGGATTATGTGTCGCTGGTGCTGTCGTCCGAGGGCCAGCGCATCATCGCCGAGGAAAAGGGCGGCTTCCTGCCGCTTAATTCAGCTGAGATCGCGGAAGAAATCGCCAAATTGCGGGCGCCGGCGCCGCCTGTCGATGCGCCGGTCGCGGCCGCCATCATCGGCGATGATCGCATGGCGGCGGTGGTCGACGCGCTGAACGCGCTGTTTCATGGGGAACATCCCGAGATTAGCCTCTCGGTATCGCTCAAAGGCCCGTCAACCGGGATTGCCGGCCTGACCGCCGGCGTGTCGCTGCTGGCACCCATGGCGCGCGAGGCCTGGCCGGTGGAAATCGAGCCGTTCAAGCGGCTGACCGGCTTCGAGCCGATCGACATCCATATCGGCCGAATCGGCAAGGACCTGCCGGGGGTCTATGTCAATGCCGCCAATCCTTTGTCCGGCCTCAGTTTCGATCAGATGATGCAGATCTTTTCCCAAGCCTCGCTGAGCCGCTGGAGCCAATTGGGGTGGAGCGACCGCGCCATCCATCTCTATGGCCCGCGCGACGACGGAAAATTCGCCTCGACCTTGATGAAAGACCGGCCCTTCGCGCCGAACTACGAGGCAGTGGCGGATCCGCTGGCCGCGGCGGCGGCCGATCGCTTCGGCATCGCCTTGGCGGAGCAGGGATCGTCGATCAAGGGGGTGAAGCGGGTGCTGCCGCTTCCGGTCTTCCTGCGCTTCTATGTCGCCAACCCGTCCGACCCGATGGTCGCCGAGTTTCTCCGCCTGGCTTTGTCCGCCAAGGGACAGGCGGCGATCCGCGCTTTGGGATATCTGCCGCTCGAAGCGGATGAAATTTCCGGCGAATTATCCAAGCTTCAATGACACAATGCGGCATGAGCCCCGCCGTCACCGCCCTTCATCTCTATCCCGTCAAATCCTGCGGTCCCGTCGCCCTTGAGCGCGGCTTTCTCGGCCCGCGCGGCATGGAAAGCGGCAAGATCGGCGATCGGCGGTGGATGCTGGTGGATGACGAGGGCGTACTGGTCAGCCAGCGCACCGAACCGGCCCTGGCGCGGATCAAGGTCTCGCTGATCGATGGCAGCGCGGTCCGCCTTCAGGCGGAAGGATGGGCGCCTTTGATCCTGGTCCCCGGCGAAATCGAAGGCGATCGCGGGGTTTTCGTCATGCATCGCCGGCAGCTCGGCGGCTATCTGGCGCCGGCCGCCGCCAGCGCCTGGTTCAGCGGGGTTTTGGGCTATCGGGTCCGGCTGGTCCATCAGACCGATGACGAGATCCGCCTTCTGGACCCCAATTTCGCGGTGAACCCCGAGACCGACCGGGTCGGGTTGGCCGACGCCTATCCCTATCTGCTGGCCAGTGAAGGGACGCTGGCCAAGCTCAATGCTCTTCTCGCCGAGCCGGTGCCGATGGACCGTTTTCGCCCCAATATCGTGGTGGGGCCGAATGCGGCCGACGCCGAATTCGGCTGGCGCGAATTGGCCATCGGCGAGGCCAGGCTTACCGTGGTCAAGCCTTGCACGCGCTGCGTGATGACCACGATCGATCAGGAATTGGGGATCAAGACCGGCAAGGAGCCGCTGGCGGCGCTGGGCCGGCATTATCACCTCACCACCGATCTGATCAATGGCGCGATCTTTGGCGAAAACGCGGTGGCGACCCAATTTGGTTGCGTTGCGGTAGGAGATCGCGTTGCGATTCTTGCCGAGAAACCGCCGCATCTTTTCATAAAAAAATAACTTGTCCCCAAATGGGGATAAGGCCGGCACCTCTTTCGCGCGAACATCCTCCTGTCAACGAGATTACGGGAGGTGCGTCATGAAAGTCCTTTCCACTTTGGTCCTGCTGGCCGGTCTGTTATTCACCGCCGTGGTCGGCACCAGCGTCGCCAGCGATCACGCCTTCCGCGACGCCTCGCAAATCATTCAGCACGCTGCCTAACATTACCGCCTCTGCTACTGTGGCCCTGGAGCGGGCCTGGCAGAGGTGGGATCATGGTGCGATGGGGTGTTGCGGCGATTATTTGGTCTTTAGCCGCGGCGGCCTTCGCCGGCCCTGAAGCGGCTCCCCCCACCGCCGCCATCGCCGCTCCCGAAGACGCCGCCTTTCCCGGCGTAATCACCCTTTCGGTCGACGCCACCGATGTCGGCCGCCACATCTTCCGCGTCCATGAAACCATGCCGGTGCCGGAACCCGGTCCGATGATCCTTTTGCTGCCCAAGTGGATCCCGGGAGAGCATGCGCCGGTGGGTCCGATCGACCAGCTGGCCGGCCTCACCATCCTGGCCAATGGCAAAAGGGTGGAATGGCAGCGCGATCCGGTCGAGATCACCGCCTTTCATCTCCGCGTCCCCGAAGGGGTCAGCCGCCTCGAGATCGATTTTCAGCGCATCGCCCTGTCGAAGGAGGAATTCGGCGGCACCGTGGTGACCTCGACCATCAGCGTGGTCAAATGGAGTTCGCTATCGCTTTATCCCGCCGGCTACAGCGCCGACCGCATCATGGTCAAGCCGAGCGTGGTGCTGCCGCATGGCTGGCAGGCGGCATGCGCGCTGGATGGGCTGCAGGCGGATGGCGACAAATTGAGTTTCGCCGCCGCCAGCTATGAGACATTGGTGGATTCGCCGCTCTTCGCCGGCCGCCATGCCAAAAGCTTCGATCTCGACCCCGGCGGCAAGCGGCCGGTGCGTTTGACCGCCTTCGCCGATCATGAGGAGGATCTGGACGCCAAGCCCGAGCAGATCGAGCAGCATCGCGCCCTGGTGCGCCAGGCCGACCGCCTGTTCGGCAGCCGGCATTTTGATCATTACGACTTCATGCTGGCGCTGACGGATCGGATGAGCGATTTCGGCATCGAGCATCACCGTTCCTCGGAAAACGGCTATGTGCCGCATTATTTCACCGAATGGGACGGGGTGTTCGCCGATCGCGATCTGCTGGCGCATGAATATACCCATAGCTGGAACGGCAAATATCGCCGTCCCGCCGATCTGTGGACGGCGGACTTCAACCAGCCGATGCGCGGCTCTTTGCTGTGGGTCTATGAAGGCCAGACCGAATATTGGGGTCTGGTGCTGGCCAGCCGCGCCGGCCTGTTCAATCGCGCTCAGACGCTGGATCTATGGGCGGCGCAGGCGGCGCAATATGATGCCATGGCGGGGCGCCAATGGCGCTCGCTTCAGGACACCACGGTCGGCGAGCTGCTCAACTCCCGCACCATGCGCAGCTACAATAACTGGATGCGCGGCCTCGATTATTATGTCGAATCGGCGCTGATCTGGCTGGATGCCGACACCCTGATCCGGGAAAAGAGCAAAGGCGCGAAATCGCTCGACGATTTCGCCCGCGCCTTTTTCGGCATGGAAGACGGCAGATGGGTGCCGAACACCTATCGCTTCGAGGATGTGGTGGCGGCCTTGAACGCGGTCGAGCCCAATGATTGGGCCGGCTTTCTGCGCTCGCGCCTCGACGGCCACGGTCCCGGCGCGCCGCTCGACGGCCTGGCGCGCGGCGGTTACCGGCTGGTGTGGAACGACACGCCCAATCTCTATATCGCGTCCTTCGATCTGGAGAATAAGAGCGTCGGCCTGATGACCTCGCTCGGCATCGTCATCGGGCGCGACGGGCTGATCTCCGAGGTGGCATGGAACAGTCCGGCCTTCAAGGCGGGAGTGCCGCCGGCGGCGCAGCTGGTGGCGGTGAATTCCTATGGCTTCGAGGGCGGCGAGCAGATCAAGGCGGCGATCGCCGCGGCGGCCAAACCCGGAGCTCCGCCGATCGAGCTTCTGATCAAGGCCGATGACCGCTATCGCCTGCTCAGCATCGATTATCATGAGGGTCTGCGCTGGCCGCATCTGGAGGCGATCCCCGGCCAGCCGCAATTGTTCGACGCTATTTTAGATCCCAAGAGCTGATGCAGACCGATTTCCTGGAAGCGTCCTATCGCCTGCGCGATCTCGCCGCCCAGGCGCTGGCCGCCGATAAGCCGATGCAATGGTTGACGCATCTCGAAATGGCCTTCACCGCGGCGATGGCGGCGGGAGCTTCGGTGCCGGTCTCCTGCAAATTGCTGAGTGCGGCCGAACTTCCCCTGGCGCTGGCCAGCCCCAATCATCTGATCGCCAATGTCACCCGGAAGGGCGTCGTCATCGAAGCCGCCCTCGAACTGACCAAGCAACCGGAATCCGATCTTCGCCGCTTTCCCCTGATCGGCGCCTTGGTGTCGCTGATCGCCCAAGGATCGGAAGGCGCCTTGCGGATCGTCATCGATGTCGGCGACGGCACCGATGCCGGCGATTATCCGCGCATCGCCTTTTCCTCGGCCCGCAGCGACAGCCTGCTGGTCCCCGATCCCTATTTCTACTTCAACGGCAATAACGCCTTTTATCGCGCCTATGTGGCGCAAGGCGCCAAGCCATGGGCCCAACGGCGGGACATCATCTTCTGGCGGGGCGGCTCGGGAGGGCGGCGTCTGCGCAAACCCGATCCGCGGCATCCGTCCGACTGGTCCTTCCAGCAAAGGCTGGCGCTCTGCCAGGCGGCGCGCGACAGCCGGCATGGCGACCGCCTCGACATCGCTCTGTCGCACGCCAGCACCATCGGCGAGGACTGGCTGAAACAGGAGTTGCAGCGCACCGGCTTCGTCAAGCCGGAGGTTCCCAAGCTGGAATTCTTTGAATATCGCTATCTGGTCGATGTCGATGGCTGGACCAATGCCTGGAGCCTGCTCGACAAGCTGATCGGCGGAGCGGCCATTCTCAAGGTGGCGTCAGGCTTCGGCTATCGCCAATGGTTCTATGATCTGCTGATCCCGTGGCGGAACTTCATTCCGCTGGCGGCCGACCTATCCGACTTCGACGAGATCGTCGATTGGGTGGTGGCGCATCCCAAAGAGTGCGAAGAGCTGGCGGCCAATGCCGCCAGGGTCAGCGAAGAGATCCAGCTCATGCCCGATCTGGCGCTTTCGGCCAAGGCGGCCCCGGCGATCTCCCTTATCTGACCAGCATCGGCCCCAATTTTTTGCCGCCGAACAGGTGGATATGCATATGCGGCACCTCCTGGTGCGCATTGGCTCCGGCATTGAACAAAGCGCGGAAGCCGGGCTCGACCAGATCGAGCTGCTCGACGACCGAGGCGACGGCGCGGAAGAAGCCGGTGATGATCTCGGGCGGCGCGCTTTTGCTGAAATCCGCCAGCGAGACATAGGGCATCTTCGGGATCACCAGCACATGCACAGGAGCCTGCGGATTGATGTCGTGGAAGGCCAGGGCGAATTCGTCCTCATAGACCTTCTTGCAGGGGATCTCGCCGCGCAGGATGCGGGCGAAGATATTGTTCGGATCATAAGCCATCGGCAGCTCCCTTACCCTTGCGCGACTTCTTCTCTTCGATGCCGGACTGGCCGATCCGGCCTTCCAGTTCGCGCCATACCTGATAGGGCTCGATGCCGCTATCGGCCCACAGCACCAGCAGATGATAGAGCAGATCGGCGCTTTCGCTGACCAGCCGGTCGGGGGTCTCGGCAAGCGCGGCGACCACCGTCTCCACCGCCTCTTCGCCGAGCTTCTGGGCGATCTTGCCGCGGCCGCGCGAGAACAGCTTGGCGGTATAGGAGGTGGCGGGATCGGCGGAACGGCGGCTTTTCAGCACGCCGAACAATTGGTCGAGGATCTTGCCGTTGGGGTCCATAGCTACTCCAGCCGCACCGGAATGCCGGCGCGAGCCAGATGCGCCTTGGCCTCTCTAATGGAAAATTCGCCGAAATGAAAGATCGAGGCGGCCAGAACCCCGGTGGCGTGGCCCAATGTGATGCCTTCCACCAGATGATCGAGCGTGCCGACGCCGCCCGAGGCGATCACCGGCACCGGCACCCGGTCGGCCACCGCGCGGGTCAGCTCGAGATTGAAACCCGTCTTGGTACCGTCGCGATCCATCGAGGTCAAAAGGATCTCGCCGGCGCCCAGATCCGCCATGCGTTTGGCCCATTCCACCGCGTCGATGCCGGTGGCATTGCGCCCGCCATGGGTGAAGATCTCGAATCTGTCTGGTCCCGTCTGCTTGGCGTCGATCGCCACCACCACGCATTGGCTGCCGAATTTCTCCGCCGCCTCGCCGACGAATTCCGGGCGGTGCACCGCCGCGGTGTTGATCGACACCTTATCGGCGCCGGCCAGCAGCAATTTCCGGATGTCGTCGGTGCTGCGCACCCCGCCGCCGACGGTGAGCGGCATGAAGCACTGCTCGGCGGTGCGGCGCACCACATCGAACAGAGTGTCGCGATTGTCGGAAGACGCGGTGATGTCGAGGAAGGTCAACTCGTCGGCGCCCTGCTCGTCATAAAATCGGGCCTGATCGACCGGATCGCCGGCGTCCCGAAGGCCTACGAAATTGACGCCCTTCACCACGCGGCCATCCTTGACGTCGAGGCAGGGGATCACCCGCATCTTCAGCATGCCAGCCTCTTGATGGCTTCCGCCAGATCGACCCTGCCGTCATAAAGCGCGCGGCCGCAGATCACCCCTTCGATGCCCGATGCCTGCCTGGCCTTGACCGCCAGCAGATCATCGAGGCTGCCAATGCCGCCCGAGGCGACCACCGGGATCTCGATGGCCTCGGCCAAGGCGGCGGTGGCGGCGACATTGACCCCGGCCAACAGCCCGTCGCGCTCGATGTCGGTATAGATGATGGCGGCGACGCCGGCGTCTTCGAAGCGGCGCGC
>Ga0213872_10002288_pt1 | contig 11411 bp, 9 predicted proteins | sample VelepicomBERX_R2_FD_160071 | JGI IMG/M metagenome (GOLD analysis project Ga0213872, IMG submission 160071) | Rhizosphere microbial communities from Vellozia epidendroides in rupestrian grasslands, the National Park of Serra do Cipo, Brazil - RX_R2 | ecosystem: Host-associated > Plants > Roots >... | reverse complement strand
CCCGCGTAATCGATTTGGTTAGTAAATTGATTAAAGTTAACCAGGCCGGTCGCGTCCCGTAAAGCTGTGCCAATGACGACCGGGCCGATCTGCAGATTGATCGTTTCATGATTGCTACCGTTGCCAACCTCCACCGTCATGGTCCCCGCCCGCGATTCGGTATTAACCTGAGTAACTTTGCCTGATCCCTTGATCATATAGTTGAAGGGGTTGGTTGCCTCGCGTCGCCCATATTTTTGGCCGGCTGCCTCTGGGTCAGTGCGAAGTTCGGCGAGTAACACAACGGCATCCACCGCTTTGGCTAGAATTGTTGGAATAACTTTGCTTTTCCACATCGGCTCAACAAAGCTGTTGGGGTCACTGGTGGTATCGGCGGCGGCTGCTCCAGAGTTGGCAGCGGGCTGCAAGGGTTTGATAACGAAGGGGGGGCGAAGGCAGAGGAAAACGATGATCGCGAACCCGACCAACGCGCCGATGGTAGTTCTCGTTCTAGAGGCTAAAGCGATTCGAGCCATTTAACGAAGTTCATTCATCAAGACCTGATTGCTTGCTAACGCCATGCCTGTAGGTCTCCCAACCAAAATAAGTCGTAAAAGCCTCGCTTAAAATCTTCGCCGTATGCGAGGCATTCATAGCCGCATGGTGTTCAAAACCGTTTTTGCAGATATATTTCATCAACTCTTGGAGACGCGGTACTTGCACAACGGCGCGGCTGCCAAAAGTATCCAGTGGGTCGTCAACAAAGTAACCGTCCCCCGTGTAGGCACGGATCACGCCATGGCGATCATCCGTCGTGATACGTGCGTAGCTGAACGGACCCGCTGGAGTACGACCTGCCACCGTTCCGTAGGTATTTTCCGTGCCGAGCGTCGTCGCAAGAATCTCGGCGTTCGCCATCTTCACGTCCGAGAAAAAGCTTTTGGCCCAATTCCCACAGTGAAAAAGAACACACTTGTTTGGGTCGCTCCCGTAGTTGTTATTCCAATCGACCAGAGCGCTAGGTTTACCTGATGCTAATTGAAGCGCGTACATTGACGCCACACCCGTAATGTCCACTTCACAGGCGCTCGGCAGCAGGCTTTCACTCATCATGCTCATCAGGGTACAGACATTGACCCCGTAGTTGAGCTGAAGTGAATCCCAACATTGGATAGCAGTCGCATCAATCCCATAGCGACCCATCCAGTCATCGAGAACTATGCCAAGCTTTGACATTTTTAGTAGCGACGGTGCCGGGATTCCCCTCGTCCCAACGTAACCGCCGATTAATTCCAAACGCTCCTTTACGCGGCGATCATCGTCGCCGATTTTCTGGGCGCTTCCGAATATCTCGGAAAGATCGATCGTACTGACGCTGATACCGAATGCTTGGAGCAGTTTCTCGCTGTAGCGTGTAGTGTTAAATGCATTTGGTCGAGCTCCGACTGCCCCCAGACGCCCGTTCTTGAGTCGTTTGACCACGCGGCAGATCGCCACGAATTGCCCTAGATCCGCTCGGAAGGAATCCGTCTTGGGTTTGACCGTGTGAAGTTCCGTCAGACTAAACGGGAACCCGTACTGATAGAGGTTGTTGCAGACCGAGATTTTACCACAGAAAGCATCCCGTCTCCTTTCCAAGCCGAAACTTCCCAAGTCGTCGGGATAAGCTTGCACAAGAATCGGGACGCGCAGGGAAGATAGTTTGATGGTGTCGGCAATGCCTTTTTCGTCGCCGAAATTCGGTAGGGTGACAAGAATCCCATCGATTCGATGGCGATTTTCGTCAAAAAGCGCCGCACATTTTTGAGCATTTTCCCAAGTCTCAACCGCACCCAGTTTGGTCGCCCGTTCGTCGAGAATAACTGCGTCGATGTTTTGTTCCGTTAAAACATCAAGGATATCCTGCCGTCCCTGCGATATGAGGCTGTCTGGGAAAAAGTTCCGATTCCCAACGATAACGCCGAGAACTATCTTTTGCTGGCTGTTCATAACCGTCTTCTTTTGTTAGGTCAGGTTTTACGACTGTCGAGTGAACCTTGCCAGTTTCGCGAAGAAATCCTCCAGTATGAACCGCTGGTCAATGGCGTGGTAAACGCGGATTGGGCGATTTCGGCCACTGTGCACGTAGTTCATTTCGGCGTTGAATTCCGGCGCTGGGCGCCACTCAAACCATCCGCATTCCGGGTACATCATTACGCCGACAGCCGGCGAATCGCCGAGCGATCGGTGTTCGATCGGACCATGACGATGGTATCGTTGGTTCCATTCCACGAGCTGTTCGACCAAATATTTGCCCAGGGGACCCTTATTATAAACTTTTTCCTCCAGTTCGGCGTAACTCACCGCCATCCTTTTGTAGATTGTGCTGGGGATCTGCCATAACTCCACCTTGGAACGGAACACTACGTTGGCGGCGTGCACATCGTTCCAAAGGTTGAACTCCCATCCGCCTACGGGCCAATCCTCCCCGCCGATCCAGACGACGCGCACGTTGCGCTCGGCTATAGCCGGCGCTTCCAGCAGGGCTGAGGCCATGTCCGTCAACGGACCGAGAAAAGCGACGTGGAGCGGGCGAGCGTCGTCTTTCAGAGCCTCTCTAATGATTAGGGCCGAGCCCTCGGAGGGAATCGAGGTCTTCTCGTCCGGGAGTGCTTTGTCGGCACCGGCATGAACCGGAATCCGGCCCTTAAGGTCCATCAATTCGAGCAGCTTCAGAACTTCTTCGTGGCTGGCCTGAAGGCTGCCCGGCCCCCTACGGTCACCGAAATGGGCGGGGATGATGCCGTGAAGGTCAAAGACCGGTGTCAAAAGCGTGTGAACGATCGCGTATTGATCGTCGGCCTCGTTCTTGGCGTCGGTGTTGAGGATGACTCGGACTCTTTTGCTGGGCTCAGGAATGAATAGTGGCTGCATCGTTTTGGTAATTGCCGAACGGCGTTAGGATGTTTCGCCTGAGGCGTTGCGCATAACAATTATATGGAATGGGCCACAGGTTTTAACAAAAGCTATGTTTTGAATCTTTATCTTTGTTTCCCTTTTTGTCATTTCACGGCTCCTCCCATGCCACTGACGAAATAGCGTTGAAAGAACAGGAAAACGAGCACTATCGGGACAACGGAAATCAGCACAGCGGCGGCTAACTGATCGTACTGCGTGGAAAATTGAGTGCTGAACTGCACAAGGCCAAGGGGCAATGTCCGCAATTCGTCGGAGCGCAAAAAAATCTGCGCCAGGATGAACTCGTTCCAAGTTGCAACGCCGTCGAGGATGCAAAGCGAAACCACCGCTGGCAGAGCCAATGGTAGCGCGATACGGAAGAAAATGCGGAAATAGGAGGCGCCGTCAATGCGAGCCGCTTCGATGATAGCGGTCGGTATCGTGCGAAAAAATCCTCTCATGACTAATACCCCAAACGGGACTCCAAAACCAATGTAGAGGAACGTTAAGCCTGGTAATGTATCGATCAGGTTCAGGAGGTTCATCAGCAACGTCAGGGGCACGAGCGTCATCTGAATCGGTACAATCAAACCAATGAGGATGTAGGTAAAGACGCGGTCCGCCCACTTGAAATGCATGTGGGTCAGTGCAAACGCCGCCAGTGATTCGATAACGATCCCTATCGGAACTTTGACACTGGTCACAATCACGCTGTTCCAGAAATAGTTTTTAACGCCAGTTTCCCAGGCTTCACTAAAATTCTCCCACCGGATCCACTTGGGCAACGAAAAGGCGCCGTTGCGGGCAAAATCACCCGCATCTTTCAGCGCGGTAAGAACGAGCGTGATAACCGGAGTGAACCAAATCAATGCCGCCAAAACCATCGCGAAATAAAACAAGGCAACCTTCGATTGGTGCGGCAGAATCCCTTTTTTTGCGATTGTCTCATTCATGTTTTTCGTGTCATGAAGCGGATGTACGGAATGGCGAAAATCAGTGTCAGCGAAAAGAGAACGACGGCAATGGCCGTACCCAGGCCCACCTGGTTATAATTGTAAGTCAAGAAATACATCCAGGTGCTGAGCAGTTGAGTCTTGTTAGCTGGTCCACCGTTCGTCATCGCGTAAACAATGTCGTAGGCTTTGAGCGCGTTGATGGCCGTGATCGCCAGCACAATTAGCGTGGTTTCGCGCAGCAAAGGAAAAGTAACGTGCACGAATCGGCGAATTGGACCAGCGCCGTCAATCTTTGCCGCTTCATGGAGCTCCTCCGGGATGGTTTGCAGGCCCGCTAAATAAAGAAGCATGGGGAGACCTACGGCGCTCCAGGTAGCCGCGATTATGACGGGGTAAAGGGCAATTTGCGGATCGGATAACCAATTACGCGTGAGCCCTTTTAAGCCCGAAGCGGTAAGCGCCTGATTCAGCAGTCCGAGGTCCGGATGATAGATCCAAGTCCAAATCAACCCGACCACTGCCAAGGATAAGACTGCGGGAAAGTAAAAGATGCTGCGGAAGACGTGACTCCCACGGAACTTGGAATTCAAGAGGAGGGCGAGCCCGAGGCCGATACTGGTTGGCAAAAGCAAGGCTGCGACTAGCCAGACGGCGTTGTTTCTGAGGGCAATCCAAAACACCTCATTCTGGGTGAATAAGGTGACGTAGTTCTGAAGTCCGACGAAAACCTTAGTAGGCGAGATCCCGTCCCAGCGAAAAAGGCTCAGATACGACGAATAGGCCATTGGGTAAACGACCACCACGCTGTAGATAGCAAGAGCAGGAGTGAGAAATACCCATGGAAGGAATCGCAGGTAGTCGTCTCTTACTCTCTGAGGCGTCGGAGGTCGCTGGCGAAGTGGCTTAGGTTTCGCCAATTGCTGTAAGGTCGTCATTTTCAGGGTGCTTGAGAGTTAAGCTAAGCGGGACCGAAGGTCGACGGGCAAACCCGCCTGCCTGAGACCGTCCGGGTGCGGACGGCCTCCAGAGCGGGAGCCCGCTTGCTTACAAGCTCATTTGTGCTCGGCCTTGTATTCATCAACCGCTTTTTGGATCGCGGCGCATGCGGCCTCCGGTGTGAGTGTGCCGAGCACGAGCGAATCCTGTGCCTGGAAGAAGGCGTTGACGAGCTCCTGTGGCAGCGCTTGGTCGGTTGGCAGGTAGAGCCCGACTTCGCCTTGAAGCCATTTAGCCATCTGCGATGCAATCGGGCGGTTTTCAGTCGGTAGAACGCCGACAACTGAGCTGGGCGAACCAAACTCCGCTATGTGTCGCTTTGCCACCTCCGGGTTTGTTATAAATGAGGCAAACAGGAGCGCAGCTTTTTGCTCGTCGGGTTTAGCCTTCGTCCAGAACTGCAATTGCTCCTGAAAACCGGAAACCCTCACCGGCTGCTGATCGGCGGGCGCGACGATGGGGACGTAATTACTAGGGTCTTCATGCGATGCGATGATATTTTGGTCCTCAATCCAAGGTCCTTGGAAGATCATAGCCGCCTTGTCTTGCTGGAGTAATGGGAGTGCCTGGCCAGGATCAAGCGAGATGAAACCCTCATTGAAGTAGCCTTTGGTTACCCATTCCTTCAACTTTGCGAATGCTTTGATGACCTCAGGTGAGTTGTACGATGCCTCAAGGGAAAAAAGCTTGTCGTGCATGGCCGGCCCGGCGAAGTGTTCGACGAAGAAATCGGTGGTTCGCATCGTCATCCAGCTGAACTTTCCCCCGCAAGCAACGGGAATGATTCCTTTGGATTTAAGTGCTTCACAAACTTTCTCCAGTTCGTCGAAGGTTTTGGGCGCGGTCAGGCCGTACTTGTCGAAAATGCTCTTCTTATAAAAGATGGTCATCGGACGCACCCAAATGGGTATGCCATACAGCTTGCCGTTGTGCCGGGCGAGCGCGAGCGCACCCGGGACAATGTTTTTGTCAACTCCGTATAGAGCCATCAACTCGGGAGTAAGTTCGAGCGCGTGCCCTCCGTCTTCGTAAGGAGAGGCCAGGCTGCCACCCCAGTTAAACCAGGTATCCGACATTTTGCCCGCCGCCGAGGCAACGCGGACGGCTTGTTTCATCTCGTCGGTGCTGTACTTAGTCCACTTGACCTTGAGATTTGGGTAAGTCTTCTGGAAGTCGTCAATCATCACTTGCCACGGCTGCGAGGCGATGCCCCACAACGAGATAGTAACGTTTCCGGAAGGGACCGGCGGCTTTGCCGCATTCTGGGCAATGCCGGTAGAGACGGAGCAGGCCATTGTTGCAAAAGTTACTGCTGCCAGGAGGGAACGAAGATAAGGAAGTTTCATGATTGTGCAGATAGGCGATTATCTATTCGTGATTTTGATGGTTAGTAGTAAGAGGCTTACACTTCGTTAGTTTATCTGTTAGTTTAGCTAGTTAGGTTTGGATTGGAATATGGCGGGGCATGACGTATGCTTTGCAGCTATGCTCTAGCCAAAAGGCTACGAGCGGTTGTGGCCAGCCCTGGGCCATCGATCCCGTAGTGTCGAAAGATTTCCTCCTGACTTCCTGTCACGGTGTGCTCGTCCGGGATACCCACGATTCTGAAGCGTGCGTGGATACCTTCCTGGAGGAGTAACGCGGCACAGGCTTCGCCCAGGCCGCCGTTCACGCTGTGTTCTTCCACCGTGATCACCCCACGCGTTTCGGTGGCGGCTTTGCGCACCGCCGTCCGGTCCAGCGGTTTGATGGTATGCAAGCTCAAGACCCGGCACTCGATTCCTTCTTTGGCTAACAATTCAGCTGCGGCAAAGGCGGGCGCTACCGTCTCGCCGCAAGCCAGGAAACTCAAGTCCTTGCCTTCACGAATCACCGAGGCTTTGCCGAGTTCAAAGCCCGGCTTTACCCGCGGCAAGTGCGGCATCGATTTCTTACCAAAGCGCAGGTAAACCGGCTCCGCCAAATCGGCGGCCGCCCGCACCGCGGCCCGGGCTTCGAAGTTGTCCGCCGGTGCCACGATGGTGATGTTGTGAATGGCCCGCAGCACTGCATAGTCGTGTAACGAGTGGTGGGTCGTGCCGAGGGCTCCGTAACTAACCCCGGCGCTGATGCCGACGAGCTTCACTGGCCGGTCCGAATAGCAGACGTCATTCTTGATTTGCTCGAGGGAACGCGCCGTGAGGAAGCATGCTGGGGAGACCGCGAAAACCTTTTTCCCGGCCGCTGTCAGGCCCGCCGCCACTCCCACTAGGTTTTGCTCCGCGATACCGACTTCCACGATTTGTCCCGCTGCGGCCTTAGCGAAGGGAGCCAGCTTGGCCGAGCCCCGCGAATCGCTGGTCACTACGAGAACATCCGAATCCTCACGCGCGAGCTCTAACAACGTCGCCGCGAAAACCTCTAGATTTGCCGATGCTTGTTCCATTACGCAATTGCGGCTTCCGCCGCCTCCAGTTCGGCCATTGCCCGTTTAAACTCGTCATCGTTCGGCACTCCGTGGTGCCACTTGGCCACATTCTCCATAAAGCTGACCCCCTTACCTTTGCGGGTTCTAGCCAGCACCAGGCTGGGTCGGCCTGGGTTGAAGGGCACGGCTTCCAATGTGCGGACCAAATCATCCACGTTGTTGCCGTCGCAGCGCCGTACCGAGAAGCCAAAGGCTTCAAACTTCTGATCGAGCGGTGCCAGTTGGCAGATGTCTTCGGTCGAACCGGTGATTTGCAGCCCGTTACGGTCAACGATAGCGATCAGGTTATCCAAACGGTAATGGGACGCCGTCATCGCAGCCTCCCAGTTTGAGCCCTCAGCCAACTCGCCGTCTCCGAGTAAAGTAAAGACCCGATAATCCTTACGGTTCATTTTGCCGGCGAGCGCAATCCCCACCGCCACTGCCAGCCCATGACCGAGCGCGCCAGTATTTTGCTCGACGCCGTTAACCTGGCGCGTGGGGTGGCCAATGTAATGCGAGCCGTAGCGATTTAGAGTCTCCAGATCTTTTTTGGGAAAAAAGCCTCGGTCGGCCAGCACCACGAAGAGCGCCTCGGCGCAATGGCCTTTGCTCTGGATGTAGTAGTCGCGGTCGGAACTGTGGAAAGTTTCCGGGCTGACCCGCAGGATGCGGTTGTAAAGCACATTAAGAATATCCAGGCAAGAGAGGTCGCCACCGGTGTGGCCAGCGCCACAGGCTTTGATCAGGCGCAATAGGGCTTTGCGGTATTGCGCCGATTTGAGCTTAAGGTCGCGTTCGTTGAGCATGAGGCGGAGTAAGGTTTAAAATGAGGCTCTGTATATTTATACAATATTTGTTAAATATTAGAGGCCCCGCCTTCTGTCAAGCGGTTTTCGCGGGCAGCAATTAAAAAATCCTGCTCAGCACCAGGCTGAATAAGAGTCCGCTATAACACTCAGAAACGGAAGGCGACGCCCGCCCCCCGAGAGGGAACGCCTGCCATACAGTGTCTTTGGCGGAAAGCCGCTGAATACAAATTCACCTTACGTTGAACAACGCGCCCGACAGGCGGGACGCCTATGCTACTTTGCTGGCACCCCATCCCACGCGCTGAGGGCCCATAGTACCATAGGCTTCCAGCCTGTATCCAGGTCGCCACGCGACGCGCCCGACAGGCAGGATGCCTATGCTACCTTGCTGGCGCCCCATCCCACGCGCTGAGGCTCATAGTACCATAGGCTTCCAGCCTGTATCCCGCGCCCACAAGTCAAGCAGCCACGGCTTTTCCCGGCTGCGCTTTGGCCAAGCGTTCCGCAGTATATTGGTCGGTGACCAGCGTGTTAATCAATTTTCCCCGGACCGCGCCTAAGATGGCGGCAAATTTTCTTTTGCCACCGCAGACGGCGATTGACCTCTGAACTCGTCGCAAACCATCCAGGGTCATCCCGATTACCCTGTCATCCAGAGCCGTTCTCACCGGCTGACCCTTGGCGTCATAGAAACGCAGGCAAATGTCTCCCACCCCGCCTTGTTTTTGAACGCTCTTCAGCTCTTCCTCGGAAAATATGTTGCCGCTGCTGGCCACCAGAGTCGATGGTTCCAATGCGCCGACACCCACGAGTGCGAGGGTAACCTTCCCAAACAGGGTCACCGTGTTGTTCACGTTAGGATCCTTCAGCAATATCTTGGCCGCGTTTGTGGAGCCCACTATGCCTGGAACCGGGAGAAAGCGGGCGTCGCCATGCACCAATCTCGACAGGCGAACCGCTAAGTGGTTCGCATGCTGTTCGGCAGAGGGGCTTCCTATTCCTCCGAGCATTTGCACGACCAGACAATCTTCCACTTTCCGAACAGGATGCATCTGGGCGACCGTCCGGAGCAAGGACGCGCTCCAAGAAGAGATCCCGATGACCTCTTTGGATTTCACGATTGTTTCGAGAAATTGGGCCGCGGCGGATCCGATCCCAGTAAGAACTGCTTCCTCAGAATCGGTTGTGGCTTCGCCGATGATCACCTGACTAAGCCCGAACCTCTGCTCGAGCATTTCTTCCAACTCCGCAAATGCTCCCGGCGGGGTGACTACGGTAGTTCGGACGATTCCATGCTCTTCCGCCTTCTTGAGGAGCCGAGACACCGCGACCTGCGTAAGTCCTAACCGGCTGGCGATCTCGCTCTGGATCAGCCGTTCTTCGTAATACAGTCGAGCCACCCGCGTCATAAGCCGGAGGTCTGGAAGGTTGTTCAGCATTTCAGTAAACCGATATCCGCTTTCCTTTGCTCGAATGTTGACATTTAGCATAATGGTAGGAAGCGGTCATTCGCATTCGCTCGAGAGACCTAAACTACGAATACTGGTCCTGGCGTTGCGAAGAAGCCGCGGAGAGCATTTTAACCGAGGCCACCGCGTTGTTCCAACCATGGATGAGTCGGGTCCGGTCACGATCCTCTAACTGTGGACGAAACAAGTCGTGGGGTGCAATGATTCCAGCCACCTCGTCGGTCGAAGACCAGAAGCCGCAACCGAGGCCCGCGGCAAAAGCCGCTCCCAGTCCGGAGAGTTCGGCCGTCCGGCTGCGCATAACCTGCCGGTCGAGCACATCGGCTTGAAATTGCATCAGCCAGTCGTTTTTGCTTGCGCCTCCATCGGTGAGCAGAATGTCCAACTTGGCGCCAGCCGCCTCTTGCATCGAATCGAAGACATCCTTGACCTGGAACGCGATGGCCTCTAGGGCAGCACGCACGACGTTTTCTTTGCGAGTTCCGAAAGATAATCCCACGATCGATCCGCGCGCCTCTTCGTCCCAATGAGGCGCTCCCAAGCCGGCCAGAGCCGGAACGAAATAGACGTTACCATTGTCTTCGAGGTCGGTCGCCAGCTTGGCCGCCACTTCCAAATCTTTGAAGCCAGTAAGCGCCAAAGCCCAGGAAAGCCCGGAGCCGGTAACAGTGATGTTGCCTTCGTAGGCGTACTGGATGTGGTCCAATTTCCACGCAATCGTGATGGAGACGCGTTTGTCGGCAGTCTGCGGCCCATCACAAAGGCTCATCAAAGAGGAACCTGTCCCGTACGTCGCCTTGACTTTCCCTTTTTCAAGAACTCCGTGACCGAGCAACGCCGCATGAGAGTCGCCCAGAATTCCACAAACTGGAACCGGTTTGCCGGTGCCCAGATTTGCATCACCAAAATGGGCATTCGAGCCCATGATTTCCGAAAGCGCCGAATCCGGCACGCCGAAAAGACGGAGCAACTCGGGATCCCACGCGCCCTGCTCGAGGTTTAATAATTGGGTGCGTGAGGCGTTGCTGAAATCGGTCACGAAGCGTTTGCCCCCGGTCAAATTCCAGACCAGCCACGAATCTACTGTTCCAAGGCACAGCTCTCCAGCGTCAGCCAACTTCAGGATGTCGGGACGATTCTCAAACAGCCACTGAATTTTTGTGGAGGGAAAAAGCGGGTCAACCTGCAGGCCGGTCTTGGACCGGATCGTGTCCTCGACGCCTTTCCGGCGCAGGGCCTGACAAATTCCCGCACTGCGACGGCATTGCCAAACGATGCATGGGCATACGGGTTCACCGGTGAGACGGTTCCATGCAACCAAACTCTCCCGCTGATTGGAAATTCCAAGCGCAACCGGTTCGTGGGCGGCGCCCTGTGCTAAACAATCTTCCAAGGCTTTCCGCGCTGCGTCCCAGATTTCACGGGCGGACTGTTCGACCCAACCACTTTGCGGAAACTGGATCGCAAGAGGGACGGAGCTCCGCGCCAGAATGTTCGCCTGCCGATCAACCAGGATCGCTTTGACGTTGGTGGTTCCGGCGTCGAGCGCAAGAATAACGTTCATGACGATTGGGCTCCCCTATTCTATAGATTGCAAAAACACCGGTCGTTCTTCTTGGTGGGAACATTTAGTGATGGAAGCCGGCCTTTCTTCTGCGGACCAGTCTCCAGTTGGACTTGAATAAACATTCATTTCCCGTTATCTAATTCCATCCGCTTTCAGCGCCCACCTGTCAAGCGCACGGTTGGCAGAGCGATGGAAAAAGCTCCAGAATTAGGTGGCTCGGGAAAATCGCTCGACGATTTTCTGACGGCA
>Ga0213872_10002287_pt1 | contig 11414 bp, 13 predicted proteins | sample VelepicomBERX_R2_FD_160071 | JGI IMG/M metagenome (GOLD analysis project Ga0213872, IMG submission 160071) | Rhizosphere microbial communities from Vellozia epidendroides in rupestrian grasslands, the National Park of Serra do Cipo, Brazil - RX_R2 | ecosystem: Host-associated > Plants > Roots >... | reverse complement strand
TGTAGCGGCTTGAGAACATAAACGGCTTGGCTCGAAAATATCGCTCGTTTCTGGCCCACATTAACTGAGAATAACGGGGTCCTCCGGCTCACATTAGATGAGAATGGGCTCACATTGTTTGAGAACAGCTCAAAAACATCGGCGCCGGCTCACATTGACTGAGAATGAAGACGGTGGGCCTGACAAGATGCGGTTAGCCAGACGATCAGACACCGGTGTCGCCCGACTCATCCATCAGCTTCCCGGCCGTAGAGTTGTTGGAGTTGGCTTCCGCTCTCGGGGAACGCTACGTTCGCCGCGTCCAGCGGGAGCAGGAAGAAGCCAAGGCTGATACGCGGGCCGAGAAAGCCAAGCATCGAGGCCGCTTCGAGCGAGCATGATATACAGCTTCAAGGCTTTACGTTGAGCAGCACTTTGCCCATCGGCCCCTCCGCCAGGCGATCAAAGGCTTGCGGCAACTGCTCGAACGGAAATACGCGGTCCACTAACGGTCGCGCCCCGGACCGCGCCAGTTGGCACAAGACCTCCTGCCAGGCAGCGCGTGTTTCCTCCGGTGTGTAGTAGCCCAACGCCATCGCGCCAATCCGCAGCCGGCGAGAGAAGAGCGTGCCAGTGTTGAAGTTGGGCACCGGACCCGCGAGCTCCCCGACCAGACTGATCTTGCCCAACTCGCCCATGGTATCGATAACTTCCGGCAACAGCTTGCCTCCGATGTTGTCGACCGCCAGGTCCACCCCACGGGGGGCCAAGGCAGCCTTCGCGTCGGTCGTCCACCGGGAGTCCTCGGGATTGAACGTGAGCGCTGCTCCGAGTTCCTTCAGGCGCCGTTGTTTTTCCTCGCTCCGCGAGAGGGCTATGACGGTGTAGCCCATGGCGGCCGCCACTTGCACAGTGGCGACGCCAACACCGCCCGAAGCGCCGGTAACTAGCACCACGGCGTTCGGCTTGAGCGGCCCCCACATCGTCAGCGCACGATAAGCCGCCATATAAACGAGCGTCGCCCCCGCAGACTCCTCTTCGCTCCAACCGGCGGGGATCTCTACCAAGTTATCTGCCGGTACCGATACTCGCTCAGCGAAGGTGCCCCACCGGAAAACTCCCACAGCGCCGCGCAGAATGGCGCGGCGGTCGCCCACGCTCACATCCTTAACGTCTTTGCCCACCTGAATGACGGTTCCCATGCCATCCCGCCCCAGCACGTGGGGCAGAGGAGGGTTCACCGGATATGGATATCGCTGCTCCGCCAAATACCGGTCGGCCGGGTTTAAAGCCGCATAGTGGACCTTCAATACGACTTCATCATCTTTCGCGACGGGGTCTGGCACCTCGGTCAGGCGAAGATGGTCTATCCCTTTTAATCCATCCCATAGCCAAGCTTTCATATTCTTTTCTCCTCTCATCTCCCTTTGGGTTCCAGGTTTGCTGCTCTTCCGCGGACCTGCCATAGTTGTAACCTCCGGTCGCCCGGCTGGACTTCCCAGCCCGGAACGCCCGGTAAGCCGCGTCTCTCCACGGTCCGAGACAGCGACTGCGGCCACATCAAATCACGTTCTTCCAGGTGTTCGAGCGATTTTTCCGGATCAATTCAGATACCGATGCCAAACGAAAGCCAAACGCAATTTCTTTAGGAAATTCAGGTGTGAAGGCGTCAGCGTGTTGGAGACTAAGTCGCGCAATCGTACCCAACGTTTTTCATCGTACTCATCGGCCACCGTCAAACCATAGCTCTTAAGGGCTTCCTTACCTCCATACTTCATCACCGAAGGTCTGTTGCCAACAGGATCCGAAAGAAAAAGTCGTCATATTTGGATTGGCAGTGTCTACATTCTAACTCCGGAAGCGCCGAATAGTATCAACAGGTGGGATGCCAAGCAGCTCCTCAAGTAACGACGATTACAACTCAATCCAATCCTTGAGCGAAGCGGCTACTCCATAGCGCCGGGATAGTGTTTGGTCATAGTATTCAGACCATCGGCTAATCTTACCGTTGTCTACCTGCACGATCGACACGCCTATCGCACGAAATGGAACTGCATCATATGTCCAAAATACTGCTCTTTCTTCGTACCAGTAAGCGCCCATTCACTCACCACCTTGTTACCGCTGCTACAGATGATCTTATCCGCTCTTTTCGAGTCCGGGAAGAGCTCGCGATTCAAGGCCAGAAAATCAATCAACTGCCGTTTGTCCTTAAACTCGAGTTCAATCGCATGATCGACAAAGGAGAACTGCTCATTGAACTGTTCCACAACTCCAATGAAGTCTGCTTTAGTTAAAGCTAGCAGCACCATCTGAACAATCCGCTCGGGAGTCGCCATGTTATGCTCCCATTCTACGTGGTTGGGGTTTCATTTTCAGGGCTTCGGCCTTACGCTAGATTTGACGCAAGGCCTCCGGGCTGAGGTGATACCGGATGTGAGGTCTTCTATATATCAGCGCATCGCCTCTCGCACCTTCATCGTATCGACGTACATGATGAAGCGAGCGATGCGGTCGTCGCGCACGGTCCAGACATGAGCGAAAGGAGCCGTGATGGATTTTCCCGTGGTTTTGAACGTTCCGGAGTAAGCTCCGAGCGAAACAACGCGCTCACCGTTGCGCTCGCCCTCAGTCCATTCCAGGTCAGGGTGTAAGGTTGCTAATACGGAAGAAACATCACCGCGGCCCAGAGCCGTGTAAAAGCTCTTCACAATTTCGATGGGATTGCTCATGGTATCTTTTGCAAGTGGGCCGACGCATTATATGCTGGCCCATTCCGATTATTTTTGTCGTAGGCACTATCGGAGTTTGGCGAGTTGGCCGAGACCGAGACCCTCGATGACCTGAGCCTGAACCGGCTCGGTTAGGCGATTAACAACGTCGGATCCATAGGATTCTCCGACCACAACACGGGCGGGACGTGAACCCTTAGCCTGACTCACTAGCTTAGCGATGGTTGCCGGTACGTCATGCGGGTTAGGAGCGTTTTTGCTCTGGAAGATCTCCGTGAACGTAGCGAACATCTTGCCAGGGATGGCACCGATCTCTCCGTAGGCTTCGGCGCGTGCTGTGTCAGCCGGCTGTTGTGCGCTTGCATACATGCTCGTGGGGTAGGCGCTGGGCTGAACCAGCACCACATCGATGCCTAGTTGGGATAGCTCGTAGCGGTAAGTGTCCGTCAGCGCCTCGACCGCATATTTCGACGCGCCGTAGAGCCCGAAGAAAGGGAAGGTCACGCGGCCTAGAATGGAACCGACATTGATCACCAACCCTTGGCCTTGCTTGCGCAGGGTCGGAAGAACGGCGCGTAGCACGCGCTGAATGCCAAAAACATTCACCTCGAAGAGGTCTCGTACCTGCTCAGGAGTGAACGCTTCCGAAACGCCGGCTGACGCAATTCCAGCGTTATTGACCAGAACGTCGATCTGTCCGGCTTGGGACAAAACGTTGCTGACCGCACTTTCAACCGACTTGTTATTGGTCACATCGAGTTCCACGACGTTAATGTTTTTGCCCCGCAGCGCATCAGCGTGGGACTTGTTGCGACCCGCGACGTCTCGAAAGGACGCGAAGACGCGGTGACCTTCGTGCGTCAAGGTTTCAGCGGTATCCCGACCAAAGCCAGTGCTTGCGCCGGTGATAAGGATCGTTTTAGAAGAGGTCATATATACTCCAACTTTAAGTGTTTAATTTTTTCATTTATGGGCCATCGGGCCTTCTACGAGATTGGACGCAAGGATTGAAAATGTGTGACAACTCCTGTGTTTCGCGGTGCGCGCCAAGCACTTGCGAATCGAGGAGCGCGGTCGCCAACCCGAAATACGGAGATACAGCGCTGAGGAAACCCGGATTGGTGGAAAAACTGGAGAAACGCTTACGCTAATCGCAGGAGACTTGCTATTTGAGCTGAAATAGCTTCCTCACGTCCTCGTCTACCAAAAGCTTTTTGACGAGATTGTCGGCAATGTTCTCTTTGTGATAGGGCTGCGATCTAAAGAGGCTGAGATACTTCCCTTCCATCAAAGCGTCGAGTTCGTCATTTTTTCTACCGACGACGGAGTCGATGGTCTCAGTGACCTTAGGAATGAATCGCTGGACCAAAGCATCCACTTTGCCTTCCCGAATAAAACCCTTCGTTTTCTTATAACAACGACAAGGATTGTTTGGGTTCATGAGGCCACATTTGTCCTCCATGAATTGAAACAGGTCTGCCTTCGCTCGGGAAAGCTGCTTTCTAAAATTCGCCGGAGAAATATCCAGAATCTCCGCAGCGACGGTCGAACTAACGTTAAAGATACTTCCGAGAATAAAAACGATTCGCTGCTGGCGATCCAGACAGAGAAGTGTGCCAGTCATGCACAGGTCGCGGATCGCTCGAATCTCGGCGCGTCGCGCCAACTGTTCCTCTGCTGACATCTCTTCCTCGGCGTGGACTTTGTCTAAAAATTGTCCGAGCTCTCCAAAGGAATGCACCTCTACCTCTGATTTTTTGCGTGTCGCACTGATAAAATGATTCACTGCCATCCGATAAAGCCAGGTTCGAAAACTGCTTTTGCTTTCGAACTTGCTCAAATTGGCCAGCATCTTGAGTAGAATCTCCTGCGTCAGATCAGCAGCGTCATGGGGATCTCGCACCATTCTCAGGGCGATGTTATAAATAAAGCGCTGATGTGCACGAGCCAGCGCCTCCATGGCCTGCGCCGATCCAACACGAGCCTCGGCAACCAGGGCTTGATCCCTGCTCTCGTCGCATTCGTCAGCCAGAGGATGCATAATCGTCCAACCACTGTCGAACAACCGAAAGCTAATTTCAATTCCGCTGAGGTTCCGCGAGGACTAAGTGTATGGGCTCGAGAAGATTAACGTTCTAACCGACAACGTTCGGTTCGATAAAACGATCGTTTTTCCGGACCATTCATCAAACCCTGGTTTCTTCTGCAAAACGCTCCCTTTTTCGGTCTGAAATACCCGTTTCGAAAAACAAAGTTCGATTTATGCGAAGCTGGTGAGTAAAGTGGACTCTTCAAACCCGCCTTGAGGAGGAACATGAAAGCTGGCTACGCCCGGGTTAGCACGAAAGATCAGACCGTTGATCTGCAGGTTGACGCTCTCAAAAAAGCTGGCTGCACCAAGGTCTATACAGAAGTCATGAATGGTTCGCGCGCGGAGCGACCGATCTTGAGCAAGGTCTTGGAGCATCTTCGCGCCGGAGACGTGCTTGTCATTTGGAAGCTCGATCGCCTCGGGCGTTCACTCAAACACCTAATCGAGGTAGTCAATGAACTAATGACTCGCAAAATCGGTCTGAAGAGCCTGAATGACCCAATCGATACGACCACTCCACAGGGTCGGCTGATCTTCAATCTTTTTGCCTCGCTGTCTGAATTCGAAAGGGACGTTATTCGGGAACGGACCCAGGCGGGATTATCAGCAGCCCGCGCCCGCGGACGCAACGGCGGCAGACCCAAAGGCCTGCCAAGCAGGGCCGAGCCGACAGCTTGTGCGGCCGAAACCCTCTACCGGGAAGGCAAGCTCAGCACCCGGGAGATCGCTGCCAGGCTGCAGATCTCAAAGAGCACTTTGTACTCCTATCTGCGCCATCGCGGCGTCCCGATCGGCGTTTACCGGGAGCACGATGAGCGGCAATCAAACCGTAGGAATGAACGTGCCTAAAAAGCAGCTGGCTTCGGAGGTTTTGATCGACTTGCATCGACGGTTAAGTGTGTTGCCCTCCCGCAGCCATGAGCGCCGGATGATTATGCAGGAGACCGCTCACCTGTATGGGATATCCGAACAGACGCTCTATCGAGCGTTGGCGCAAAGAGCACGGCCCAAGGCATTGCGCCGCTCCGACCGCGGTACACCGAGGGTAGTGCCGCAAGAGAAGATGGAGTATTACTGCGAACTGATCGCCGCCATTAAGGTTCGGACATCGAACAAGAAAGGACGTCATCTGTCCACTGGAGAAGCGATCAGGCTTATCGAGGAGTTCGGTATTGAAACACCGGATGGCCTGGTTAAGGCCCCAGAGTCGACGTTTAAGAAAAGCACCGTTAACCGGTACCTGCAACGCTGGGGCTATGACCGGGAGACGTTGCGGCGGCAACCGGCCGCAGTCCGTTTTCAAGCCGAACATAGCAATGACTGCTGGCAATTCGACTTGAGTCCCTCTGATCTGAAGGAGATCAAAGAACCCTCGTGGCTACACGCAAACAAAGGCGCGCCGACGCTGATGCTCTTCAGCGTGGTCGATGACCGCAGCGGCGTGGCTTACCAGGAGTACCGATGTGTCTATGGCGAGGATATGGAAGCTGCGTTGCGTTTCTTGTTTAATGCTATGGCGCCAAAGCAAATCGACGGCTTTCCGTTTCAGGGCATTCCGAAAATGATTTACCTCGATCAAGGCCCGGTCGGAAAGAGCCACGTTTTCCAGCAAGTCATGCGCTACTTGGGCATCGATGTGTGTGCTCATTTACCACAGGGTAAGGATGGCCGGCGCGCGACGAGTCGCTCGAAAGGTAAGGTGGAGCGGCCGTTTCGAACGGTAAAGGAAATGCACGAAACCCTTTACCACTTTCATGAACCTAGAGACGAGGAAGAAGCCAACGCCTGGCTGATGAACTTCTTAGTCCGGTACAACGCTATGCAGCACCGTTCCGAACTGCATTCTCGCATGGAGGACTGGCTCAAGAATTTGCCTCCCTCTGGAGTTCGAGCCATATGCAGTTGGGAGCGGTTTTGTACTTTCGCCCGTGAACCCGAACGGCGGAAAGTAGGTAGTGACGCTAGGGTCTCTGTGGATGGGGTCAATTACGAAGTCGATCCGGACCTGGCCGGCGAGACAGTGATACTCTGGTGGGGTATTTTCGACAACGAGTTATATGTCGAGCACGGTGACAAGCGTTTCGGTCCTTATGCTCCGGTTGGCGGACCAATTCCCCTTTACCGGTACCGTGCATTTAAGAAGACTCCCACCCAACAGCGAGCAGACCGAATCGAGGCGCTGGCCGAACAACTGGCACTACCTCGAGCCGCACTGGAGAAGAATCCTGAAGCAGCGCTGTTCCTTGGCAACTCGGAAGTACCTGTGATTAACTTTACGGACCCAGATCCCTTCCAGGAATTCGCCTATCCTAATGCACTAGCGGCCAAACGTGCCATATCCGATTACCTGGGCATTGCGCTCGCCAAGCTTCCACTAGAACAACTTGATTGGATTAACACGCTTGTCGGCGGCACGCTGAATAAAAACCAAGTTCTCGGGCAGGTGCGGCAATACTTCAGCCAAGAACAGAAAAAGGGAGCGCCATGTTGAGTGACGTCAGAAATTACTACGGCCTCGCCAAGGATTTTGGGCAAGCCGGCTACTTCGAGACCGAACACTCCGAGCAGATTGTCCGGGAACTGAAACTTGAAATCAAAGTGGGAAAGCTGGTTGCCCTCTCTGGAATTATCGGCTCTGGAAAGAGCACCTTGCTTCGGCGTACTCAGGAAGCGCTGGCCCAAGACAAGGAAGTTTTAGTATCGAAGTCGCTCTCGGTAGAAAAAAGTCAGATCAGTCTGGCCACTCTGATCATGGCACTGTTTTACGATCTCGCCGTCGAGAAAGAGTTCAAGATTCCCACTCAGCCCGAAAGACGGGAACGCGCTCTGCGTGACCTTATTAGAAAGCGACAAAAACCGATCGCCTTGTTCATCGACGATGCACATGACTTGCACAGCAAAACCCTTATCGGGCTCAAGCGACTAATTGAAGTCGTCCGGGATAGTGGCGGCACGCTTTCGGTAGTGCTGGCAGGTCATCCGAAGCTGAAGAATGACTTGCGTCGGCCAGCAATGGAGGAGATCGGTTCGCGCGCCACGATATTCGAGTTAGAGGGCCTGGGAAGCGAGAAGCAGAGGTACATCAAATGGTTGTTGATGCAATCCGTGGCACCCAAAACAAAGATTGAAGCTATTATCACAGAAGAGGCTTTAGCAACTCTGAGCGAAAAACTCTCGACCCCGTTGCAGTTCGAATTTTATCTGACACGCGCGTTTGAGGAAGCACACAAGGTCGGCCAGAAACCAGTGGGCGCGGATATGATCGACAATGTCCTTGCCAAGGATATTAACGGTCTGGAGCCCAGACTGACGAGGGAGGGTTACAATACCAAGGTCTTGGCGGAATTGCTCAATGCGAAGCCACGGGAAATCAAAGCGTTCTTGCGCGGCCAACTGACGCCCGGCCGCACCCAGGAGTTGCAAACCGAGCTCCTGGCGGCGGGAATCCCGCTTTAAGACGATGAAATTATATTTGTTGCAACTCGGTCTTCTGCAACCTCTGCGTGTGCCTGTGCCGGGATACCTTATTCAGAGCTATGACGGCACGAACATTCTCGTCGATACCGGATACCCGTACAGTTTCATCGATGACCCGCCAGGTCCGCAAGGACCGTTGAATCTCCAACTGGAAATGCGCCCGGAAGATTATGTCGTGAATCAGCTTGCTTCCATTGGCCTGCAACCCGACGATATCCACTATCTCGTTTGCACGCACTTCGACCCTGACCATGCAGGAAACCACGAACTCTTTTCTCGCGCCGAACTGGTGGTCCAGCGCAGCCACTACGAGGTTGCGTGTGCGGGACACGCGCGTTCGCAGGTCGTGCGCGAACACTGGGACGCTCCCTCACTCCGCTATCGACTCGTTGAGGGAGATGTCACCCTCCTGAAGGGCATCGAGCTGTTGGAAACGAGCGGCCATGTCCTGGGTCATCAATCATTATTGGTGCGCTTGCCTCAAACGGGGCCGATCTTGTTAGCTATCGATGCCGTTCCGACATCACTGCAGTTGAACCCGGATACGCGTGTTGTCTTTCCTATCAATGATGAGGACGAAGCGAGAACGCGGGCCAGTACTCGGAAATTGGTGGAAATAGCGCGGCGCGAGGGTGTCGCACTCATCGTCTACGGCCACGACCATAAGCAATGGCCAACTCTCAAGCACGCCCCGCAATACTATGCCTGAGAACGATAAAGAAATATGACAATCGCAAGCCAGTGTAGCGGCCCTCGTGGGAGAATCTGGCGAGTATAACGTGCCAGAAATGCTTTCGATCAGAGCAGCGGAAGTGAACGACATGGGTCAGCAACAATGGTCGGCCGTCGATAGCTACATCGTCGAGAGGCTGGTGCCCGCCGATCCGGTTCTGACCGAGGTGCTTGCAAGGAACCAGGCTGGCGGGCTTCCGCTCCACGACGTATCACCGACCCAAGGCAAGTTCCTGCATCTGCTTGCACGGATTACCGGTGCCAAGCGAATTCTCGAGATTGGGACGCTCGGAGCCTACAGCACAATCTGGCTGGCACGCGCGTTGCCCGAGGGAGGGCGCGTCGTCACTCTTGAGTACGATCCGCACCACGCCGAGATCGCGAGGTCGAATATCGAGCTTGCCGGCTTCTCGCACCTCGTCGATCTGCGCGTGGGCGCCGCGCTTGACACGTTGCCGGGCGTTGAGGCCGACGGGCTCGGCCCCTTCGATCTAGTCTTCATAGATGCCGATAAGCCGAACAACCCAGGCTATCTGAAATGGGCGTTGAGGCTCTCGCGACCCGGCACCGTCATCATTGGCGATAACGTGGTGCGTAACGGCGCGGTTGTTGACGCGAGTAGCTCGGACACCCGCGTGCAGGGCGTTCGGACCTTCTTCGACATGCTCGCGGCCGAACCGCGGATCAGCGGCACCGCGCTCCAAACGGTCGGCATCAAGGGCTGGGACGGCTTCACGATCGCTATCGTCCAGTAGGTCTGCTTCTTCGTATGCGACGGGGCCGCCCGCGAGCTATGGGAGCAGATGAACACCTGCAGCTGCCTAAACCTGATCCTGGCGTGCAGCGTCTACTGGCAGACGTGCGAAATCTCTCGGGTCCTGAGTGAGTGCTACCCGCTCGCCAATGCAATCGATCTCTGCCTGCTGGAACACGTCAGCCCAATCGAATGGGAAAATGTCGTACTCTACGGCCAATATTTCCTCGATAGGAAGCTCGTCCGCCAGCGCCGTCGCGCAAAAAAGGGATGTCCTAGCGTATGAAATTACACGAATCTCTCTAGTACCCTAAGCAGTCGGTGGCGAGTTGGGATCTCACCTGAAACCACAGGCAGTCATTCTCACTATTGTGAGCCGGGACGGATGTTTTTGAGCTGTTCTCAATTAATGTGAGCCCATTCTCATCTAATGTGAGCCGGAAGACCCCGTTATTCTCAGTTAATTTGAGCCAGAAACGGCGATGTTTTTGAGCCCGGCCGTTTATGTTCTCGGGCCGCTACAAATAAGGCGAGTTGCCTCAGCTTGTTGTCAAATGCGGTGCTGGTGTGGAACACGCTGCGGATTACGGAAATTGTGAACCAACTGCGGGCGGCGGGCCACACGATCGCCGATCAGGATCTTGCTCGTGTATCGCCGCTCATGCACACGCACGTGATCCCGAACGGCACCTACCGTTTCTCGGATGAGGAAGAACCCGAGCCTATTTACGCGGCTGCGAGCTAATGGATCCGTTGCGCATCGGGCCTCGAGCTGTCCGGCAGATTGAACTAGCTTTTGCGGCTGCCTTATCGGTCTTGCAAAGCAAGCCCTAACTAAGGGCGGGGTCAACATTGCGTACAATACGCAAGAGTAAATTTTCGCACGGTTGCTGCTGGAGCCCCTACCTCCAGGCGACCGGTCTTGGCGCCGAGCCCGGTTCTTTCCTGTTCCCGGCCGTTCTCCGAAACACCGGAAAACTATCCCGCCGGCCGCTGCGACGTACCGACGCTGCGGACATGCTTAAAAGACGGCTTAAGCAAGCGGGACTGCCGGCTCACTATTCACCGCACTCGTTCCGGGCAACCGGCATCACGAATTTTCTCGAAAATGACGGCACCTTGGAAGCCGCTCAGCGAATCGCGGGCCACGCCGACAGCCGCACCACAAAGCTTTATGACCGCCGCGGCCAGAAGGTTCTCCTGGATGATATGGAGCGAATCCGGTACTGAAAAAAGGCTTTGAGTGACAGATGAAGATTTTTCTAAGCTCCGTGATCAGCGGTTTCGAAACCTTTCGCGCGACCGCCACAGCGGCCATTTCGTCGCTCGGACACACGATAGTGAGGGCCGAAGATTTTGCAGCCTCCCCTAACTCCCCCCAGCGGTCATGTCTAGATGGCGTGCGTCAATCCGATGTCGTAGTGCTTCTGCTTGGAGGCCGTTACGGCTTCAAACAACCCTCCGGCCTCTCGGCTACACATGAGGAATTCAGGGAAGCGAACAAGTCCCGTCCCGTATTCGCTTTCGTGCAATTCGGCGTTCAACGGGAAGCCGAGCAGGTGATTTTTCTCGAGGAAGTGCAGGCTTGGACCAGTGGCATTTATACCGGGGAGTTCAGCACTGCGGAGCAACTCCGCACAAGGATTAC
>Ga0213872_10002286_pt1 | contig 11414 bp, 10 predicted proteins | sample VelepicomBERX_R2_FD_160071 | JGI IMG/M metagenome (GOLD analysis project Ga0213872, IMG submission 160071) | Rhizosphere microbial communities from Vellozia epidendroides in rupestrian grasslands, the National Park of Serra do Cipo, Brazil - RX_R2 | ecosystem: Host-associated > Plants > Roots >... | reverse complement strand
CAAAAAAAGGCGCGAAGCTTCTCGCGCCCGGTGCGTCGATGTCAGAGTCCCAGCGTCGCTCGCATCACGCGGGCGGCGGCCAGGTCCCAGGAGGCCTGGCCCACGGTCTTGAAGACCGGCAGCACACCGGCGCTGGCCAGGTCGGCCGCGGCCAGCTTGCCCGCCACCACATCACTGATGGCGACCACGCGCGCCCAGTCCACCTTGGCCTGGATGAGATCGCCGGCTTCGTGATGGGCGCCATCGAGGTCGTCGACCACGATGCGGCGCGCATGCAATAGCGCCGGCGGAAACTCCACCATGTCCGGCTTGAAGGCACCCACGCCGATGGCCAGCGTATCGGCGGCGATGTGTTCCGGGATGACGGCAGTGCGCGAGGTCGTCAAGGCAATCACCACATCGGTGCGTGGCAGATCCTCTTGCAACATCCGTGCCGGCAAGGGACTGGCCACCACTTGCGGGTGACGTTCGCAGAGCGCGCGGCAGAAGGCCTGCGTGCGGTCGAGGTCGCGTGCGGCGATCCAGAACTGTTGCACGCCGAAGACCTCGACCAGGGCATCGGCATGCGCGGCGGCCTGCGCGCCAGTGCCGATCAGCAGTGCCGAACGTGGCGTGCGCGGCAGCAGCGTGCGGATGCCCAGCATGCTCATGGCGGCCGTGCGCCGGCCGGTGACGGTGGGGCCATCCATCAGGGCGATGCGGCGGCCGGTATGGGTCTCGAAGGCCACCACCTCGCCCTGGATCGCGGGCAGCTGGTGGCGTGCGTTGTCGGCGTGCACGGTGATGCGCTTGGTCACCGAGAGGTCGTCGGCGATGGCGGGCATGCCCAGCAGGACACTGGTGGCATCGATCGGCACGACCTGGCGCTCGGGCGCGCGGATGGCGCCGCTGGCCAGCTCCTGGGTGGCGCGTTCGAGCGCACTCACCAGGGCGGTGTAGGGCAAGGCCTGGGCGGTTTGTCGAGGGTCGAGGATGTGCATGGAGATCCTGGTGACGAAGCTGCGCTCAGCGCAGGAAGAAACCGGTCGGGAAGGGATCGGACTCTTCCAGTACCCACTGGTTGGTGCTCATGATGTGAGCGTGGCCGCTGACCTCGGTGAGGGCGCCATCGAACGGGCCCACCTTGGTCGGTGCCGTCACGCGTACACCGAAGTTGCTGCCCACGATGCTGCCGTTGACGTAGTTCTGGTCCAGCGCCAGGCGGCCGCGCAGGAACAGCTGGGCGGCGCGGCCGGAGGTACCGGTGCCGGTGGGCGAACGATCCACCTCGCGGTCGGCGAAGATGCAGACGTTGGACTGGTCGGCGCCGGGGAAATTGGGTTCGCTGTCGATGATGGTGCCGTAAAGCGTATTGAGGCCCGGCTCCAGCGGATGGGCGATGGCCACCTTGGCGATGACCGCAGCCTTGGTCTCGGCACCCAGCTGGATCAGCTGGCGCACCAGCTCCGGCTTGACCGTGAGACCGGCCTGGGCGGCGTTGATGTAGTAGTAGAAGGCGCCGCCGAAGACGATGTCGCCGACGATCTTGCCAAACCCGGGCGTATCCACTTCGACATCACGCTGGTAGATGAAGGCGGGCACGTTGTTGAAGCTGACCTTGCCGGCACGTACGCCATCCCATTCGACGAAGGCTTCGATGAAGCCGGCCGGGGCATCGAAGCAGATGCGGGTCTGCGGCTGCGTGCGCTCGACATAGCCCATCTCGACCAGCACCTTGCCCAGGGCGATGATGCCGTGGCCGCACATGTCGCTATAGCCTTCGTTGTGGATGAAGATGACGCCGAAATCAGCGCCGGCCGTCACCGGCGGCAGCAGGTAGGCGCCATACATGTCGGCGTGGCCGCGCGGCTCGTTCATGAGGAAACAGCGCAGGTCGTCGCGATGCTCGCGCAGCCAGGCGCGCTGTTCCAGGATGGTGCCGGCAGGGATCTTGGGCAGGCCCGAGACGACGATGCGCAGGGGCTCGCCACCGGTGTGGGCATCGATGGTCTGGACGGTACGGGTATAGCTGAGCATGGACTTCCTTCCTCAGGTTGCTGCAGGTGCCGTCAAGGGCACAGGGTACCACCGCTATGCGGCTGCCAGCAGCACGCATGCGACGAATGCTCCCCAGGCGGCCAAGGCCGGCGGGAAGCGGGGTACGACAGGATAGAACGGGAGCAGGAGGCCGGGGCGCGCGCACTGGCGGGCAGTGCGCGCAACCTCAGGCCGACGCGGGTGGCCGATCAGCGATCGGCGATCCGCGATCAGTAGCTGGTCAGCGGGACCGGCAGGCCATCCTTGAAGCGATAGACCGTCACGGGCGACTGCTTCAGGTCGTGGTTGGCGTCGAAGTCGTACTGACCGGCCACGCCCTTGTAGCTGATCTTGGCCAGGGCCGGGCCGAAGGCCTTGGGCTCGACCGAGTTGGCCTGCTTCATGGCCTGGGCGATGAGCATCATGCCGTCATAGAAGGAGACGGCGTAGGTTTCGGCAGGACGGTTGTACTTCTTCTGGTAGTCGTCGGAGAAGACCTTGCCTTCCTTGGCCTTGTCCAGCATGGTGCCGCCTTGGGTACAGTAGACCGTTTCACCGATGGCGTCGCCACCCAGGCGGCCCATTTCCGGCGAGCAGATGCCGTCGCCACCCATCAGGGGCACGTCGATGCCCAGCTGCTTCATCTGGCGCTTGATCGGGCCGCCCTGCGGAGCGTAACCGCCCAGGAACACGGCGTCGGGCTTCTTGCCCTTGATCGAGGTCAGGATGGCGGTGAAGTCGGTGGCCTTGTCGTTGGTGAAGTCCTTGCTGACCACTTCGATGCCGTTGGCCTTGGCGACCTTGGCGAATTCCTCGGCCAGACCCTGGCCATAGGCGGTGCGGTCATCGATCACGGCCACGCGCTTGAACTTCAGTTCCTTGGCAGCGTAGAGAGCCATCTTGCCGCCCAGTTGGCTGTCGCTGGCGGCCACGCGGAACAGGGTAGCGAACCCTTGCTGGGTGATCTTGGGATTGGAAGCCACGGTGGCCACCACGATGCCGGCATCGTTGTAGACGCGCGAAGCGGGGATGGTCACGCCCGAGTTGTAGGGACCGACGATGGCCTTGATGCCCTGGTCAGCCAGCTTCTGTGCCGCGGCCACGCCCGACTTCGGGTCGGCCTGGTCGTCTTCGGCGATGACTTCGAACTTGATCTTCTTGCCGCCCACGGTGATGGGTTGCGCATTCAGACGCTCGACGGCCATCATCAGGCCGCCCTGGTTGTCCTTGCCGGCGGACGCCTGTGGGCCAGTGAGCGGGCTGGAGAAACCGATCTTGACGACCTGGGTTTCCTGCGCCATGGCGAAGGCGGGGATCAGCGCCAGCGAGGCGGCGATGATGTTGAGTCCGGAGACGCGCTTGAACATGGGGTGTTTCCTCTCTTCTAGAAAGTCAGACTGCGGTTGGGTAATTGCATTGAAAACGCTGGAAAAGCAGGATTTGCGCCACCCTCTTCCTTGTGGGAAACGGGGACGCGGTTCCGTCGATGCCGGCCTTGCTGCCACCTTGCGGGGGCAGCGCATGCCTGGCAAAACAAAAACTCACAAAAGTTGCCGGAGAAGCTGCTGTCATCCGCGCAGATGCACCATAGTTGGCGCATCATGCCCGCATTACGTTATGTTTTTATGAGGGAGGATTCTATTGACTCTTTCTTGATATTAGGCGCGTTTATTACCTTTATAATCAGAATTAAATTCACTGTAAATTTTTTTAACAGAATAAAGTTCAGAAACCATGGCCGTGCTCGACAAGATCAGCAAGAAAATTCTGACCGAACTGCAAAATGACGGTCGCATCAGCAACGTCGACCTGGCCGCCCGTGTGAACCTGTCCCCGGCGGCCTGCCTGGAACGGGTGCGCAAGTTGCAGGAGGCGGGCTATATCCTGGGCTATGCGGCGCAGTTGAATCCCGAGCTGCTGGACGTGTCGCTGCTGGTCTTCATCGAGGTGGTGCTGGACCGCACCACGCCGGATGTCTTCGCCGAATTCAAGAAGAGCGTGCAGAGCATTCCCGAGATCATGGAGTGTCACATGGTCGCCGGCGGCTTCGACTACCTGGTCAAGTCGCGGGTCAAGGACATGAACGCCTATCGCGAATTCCTGGGCAAGTCGCTGCTGCAACTCAAGGGCGTGCGCGAGACCCACACCTATGCCGTGATGGAAGAGGTGAAGAACACCATCCGCCTGCCTATTCGCTGATCCCCTCCCCCACTGCCTGGACTGCCCGCACCTGGCGCCGGTAAGCGCCTGGCCCCAAGGCACTGAATTTCTTGAATACGCGGTTGAAGGCGGCTTCCGACTGGTAGCCCACGGCTTCGCCGATCTGCGCCGTGGACATCTTGCTATAGACCAACAGCCGTGCGGCCTGTGCCATGCGCAATTGCTGCAGGACCTCGGCCGGCGTGGCTCCCCCCACCTGCTGGAAGCGTCGCACGAAGGTGGCACGCGACATATGGCACAGTGCCGCCAGGCGCTGCAGCGACCAGTCCTCGTGCAGGGCCTCCAGCATGGCCTGCAATGCACCCTGCAATACAGGATGCGCCAGCAGGGCCAGCAAACCCGGCTGCGGCCCCCCTTGGGCCAGCCAGGCGCGCAAGACCAGGCCGAACAGGGCCGCTGCCAGGCCGCTCACCACGGCCTGGGCGCCGGCGCGCGGTGCTGCGCGGCCATCGGCACCACCGCATTCGTTGCGCAACAGGGTGGCCAGCATGCGCAAGCCGTCGGCCTCGGGCAACGCCGCACCGCGCACCAGCAGGACCTCAGGCAGCGCCTGCATCAGGGTGGCCGAGTGCGGGGCATCGAAATGGAATTGCCCACACAGGAAATCCGACAGCGGCCTGGCACCACCGGCCTGGTCGTCATTGACCTGCAATTGCACGGGGGCTGCGCTCACCGCCTGGCGTACCTCGACGGCATCAGCGGCAGGGGCGATGAACAGCGCATGGGCGGCGCCGCGCATGAGCACCACCAGGTCGCCGGCTTGCAAGCGCATGGGCTCGCCCTGGCCCAGCTGCAGTTGCACCGTCCCCTCCAGGATGAAGTGATAAGGCGCGACCCGCTCGGAGAGGGCCGGATGCGGCACGTTCCAGGGCTGGCCGAAACGGCAGCGCATGTCCAGGCCAGCGCGCACCGGGTGCAGGGACAGGAGACGACTGAGGGCATCCATGGCTTTCCTTGATTCAAACTTTGAGATTTTTGAGCAATTTAAAGCCATTCTAAAGCATTCATCATTTCACCCAACCGGCCTACAGTACCTCCATGCGCAACACGGCACACCCTGGCAATCCCGCCAATGCCGGCGCTAGCGTTCCTACAGGAGATCTGTCATGCCCCGTCTTACCATTGCCCCCGTTACTGAAGCCACCGGCCAGGCCGCCCAACTCTTTGCCGCCATCAAGTCCTCCATCGGCATGGTGCCCAATGCCTATGCCGGCATCGGCGCCTTGAGCCCGGTTGCGCTGGAATCGGCCCTGCACCTGGATGGCGCGCTGCGCCAGAGCAGCCTCTCGGCCAAGGAAATCGAAGCCATCAAGCTGGCCGTGAGCGAAAAGGCCGGCTGCGATTACTGCCTGGCGGCCCACGCGCTGATGGGCAAGAAGGTCGGCCTGTCGAGCCAGGCGATCCAGGGCGTGCGTCACGGCCTGGATTCCGGTGAGGCCAGGCTGGACGTGCTGGCCGATTTCGTCCGCCAGCTGGTGGGCACCAGCGGCACGGTCGATGCCGCCGTGGTGGAACGCGTACAGGCCGTCTACAGCGATGCCCAGATCGTCGACACCCTGCTGGCGGTGACCGCGATCACCTTCACCAACCTCTTCAACCGCGTCAACGATACCGTGCTGGACTTCCCGCCGGCACCGTGATTTAGCCCTGCGCTCCTGCCCGGGGCGTAAAAAAACCCGGCCGTCTTCTCGCGAAGATGGCCGGGTATGCGCTTTGGAGGGGCGATGACGCCCCCTTCCCGCACCGGATACGAGCGCGATCAGAAGCTGGTACGCGCCCCCACGATGAAGTTGCGGCCGCCCAGCGGTACGCTCTCGCGCAGCACCGAGCTGGACAGGCGGATATCCTGGTTGAGCAGGTTGCGCGCCAGCGCGAACCAGGTCAGCTTCACGCCATCGAGCTTCTGGGTATAGGACAGGTTGGCATCGACCTGCGTATAGGAGGGCGTCTCGTAGGTCTCGAAGGAGGCCAGGCGATCCTGCTTCTGCGCGCGCAACACCTTCATGCCGCTGGCCCACGGACCGGTCTTGTAGCCCAGTTCGACGCCATAGCGGGTGGCCGGTTGCAGCGGCAGGTTGCCCAGGCTGTCCAGGGTGCCGCGCGAGGTATCGGCAAAGACCCGGCCCGACATGCCCTGACCGTTCCAGTTATAGCTGAGCTCGGCTTCGGCGCCGCGGATGGTGGCATCGCCCTGCGACCAGAAGCGCTGGGTGAATTCGCCATTCGGATCGGCATTGCCGGCATCGTCGACCTGGCCGTTGGTACGACCATAGATGTAGTTGTTGACCTTGTTGCGGTACAGGTTGCCCTTCCAGCGCACCAGGCCTTCGGTCTTCTGCAGGCTTAGTTCGATGTTGTGCGAAGTCTCCTTCTTCAACTGGCTGTCGCCGATATCGAAGGTCGAGGTCGATTCATGGGGGCCGTTGGAATACAGCTCCTCCACCGTCGGCGCACGCTGCGCCAGCGAGTAGGTCAGGCCCAGGCCATAGCCGGGCTGGAAGCTCCACAAGGCACCGGTGGACCACGACAGCAGGCTGAAGTCACGCCCCGGCAAGCCGCTGGCGCCATCGGGGCGACGATTCACGCTCTCGGCACGCAAGCCGGCGCTGGCCAGCACCTGGCCGAACTGGCGCTCTTCCACCAGGAAGCCGGCCAGCGAGGTCGAGCGGGTCGGTGGTGTCAGCTCGGAGGTACCGCTGGTGGCTGACAGCGCCGAGTAGTTGCCCTGCTCGGTCTGCACGCCGAAGGTGCCGTGCCAGCCGGCCAAGGGCGCATGCGTCAATTCCCAGCGGGTCTGCAGGACGCGGTTGGAGAACACGGTATTGGGCGTGCCATCCCGCTGCTTCTCGATGTGGGTGTAGTCGGTATAGCCGAAGCGCACGCGCAGTTTCTCGATACCGGTGAAGGGGTTGTTGACCACCGAGTCGATGTCGTAGCGGTTCTGGTGCAGGTCGATGAAAGACATCTCGCTGGTGGGAATGCCGTAGTGGTCGTCCAGCGTCGAGGCCGACACCCCCACATAGCCCCAGTTGGCCACATAGGATGCACCCAGACCCACGCTGGATTCACGCGTGAAGGAATTGGGCAGGCGGCCCGAGGCACTGCCGCTGTCACCCTGGCGGGCGTTGCCGGGGATCTTGTAGTTGTCTGTGTCGCGATAGTTGCCGTCCAGGTGCAGGCCGATCTGGCCGGCCGAGGTATCCAGCGAGAAGGATCCGTTCTTCTCGCCATCGACACTACCGTAGCGCCCTTCGACGGTGCCGGTGGGCTGGCCCACCAGTTCGGTGGGAATACGGTCGTTGACCACGTTGACCAGGCCGCCGATGGCGCCCGAGCCATACAGCAATGCGGCCGGGCCACGCAGGATCTCGATCTGCCGGGCGGTGGCCGCCTCGGTGGCCACTGCGTGGTCATTGGAGACGGCGGAGACATCGGAGACCCCCATGCCGTTCTGCAGGATCATCACACGCGGGCCTTCCATGCCGCGGATGATGGGACGCGAGGCACCGGCACCGAAGGCCGAAGCGGTCACGCCCAGTTCGGAAGAGAGCGTATCGCCCAGGGAGTTGCCGAGCTTGTTGCGCAATTCGTCACCGGCGATCACCTTGGCCGGGGTGAGTACCTGCACGTCTTCCTGCGAGGCGAAGGGGGTGGCAGTGACGACGATGGGCTGCAGCGCCGGCTGGACGGGGGTGGCGGCAGGTGTGGCGGAGCTGGCGGAGGTGGCGGAGGTGGCAGATGCTGCCGCCGCCGTGCTGGCGTCGTCGGCAGTGCTCTGGGCCGACGCCGCAATGGGCCAGGTGGCCAGGGCCGAGAGAACGGCGGTGGCGATGAGTTGGCGTTGGAAAGCCATGTGAATTCCTTGATGTGCGCGATGCGCCACCCGCTCGTCGAGGCAGGACCGGGCGGCGCGGATACACCGGCCGTCCTCACGCGATCGGGACGTGCCATGGCGTGCTCACCTGGCAGGCGCCAGGCAACACGTCAGCACGACCGGATACGCGCGGGACAACCGGCAACCAGTGTTGGGGATCTTGCGGGAGGAAGGAATTCAGCGCGGTGGTGCGCGCGAGAGGAAATGGCAGTTGAGCGGCGCATCCCAGGAGGCGAAGGCCAGCCACAAGGCCAGCAGGCGCACCGGCGGCAGCAGCGGCAGCGGAGGGAAATCGAAATGCACGCCGGCCGACAGGGCCGCGGCGTCATAGGCTAGGCAGGAGTGATGCAGATCATGGGCCTGGACGCCAGCGGTATCGGTGGCATCCGCGCTGGCATCGGCACTTGCACCGGCGGCTGCGGCCGGCGCATCATGATCGTCGTCCTCGTCGAAGAGGGCATTGCTGATGAGCGAATGCACCGTACCCGGCGCCCACCCTGCGTGGGCGATACCGTGCACGAAGCCCAGCATCTGCGCGAACAGCAACGACATCGCCAGCAGGGCGATGACGGTGGCACTACGCAGGGATCGCAGACGGTTCATGGAACGGAGCGGGATTGAGAAGCGACAGCGACACCGCGCCTGCGCACCCGGAGGCGCAGGCGTCATCCTGCCAGGCGCGGATCAGTCGCCGTAGAGCTTTTGCTTGAGCTCGCGACGTTGCTGCGCTTCCAGCGACAGGGTCGCGGTGGGACGCGCCAGCAGACGCGGAATGCCGATGGGTTCACCGGTTTCTTCGCACCAGCCGTACTCGCCGTTATCGATGGAGACGATGGATTGCTGCACCTTCTTGAGCAGCTTGCGCTCACGGTCACGGGTACGCAGTTCCAGGGCGTGTTCTTCCTCGATGGTGGCACGGTCGGCCGGGTCCGGCACCAGCACGGTCTCGCGCAGGTGTTCGGTGGTTTCATCCGCGTTCTTGAGCAGATCCTTTTCCAGTTGCTGGAGGCGGGCCTTGAAGAAAGCGAGCTGCGCTTCGTTCATGTAGTCGTCCTCGCTCATCTTGAGGATCTCGGCCTCGGTCAGCAACTGCGCTGCAGGGGTAGTTTTGGGAGTCTTGGTTGCCACTTCGCTTACTTTCAATACTGCGGGTTTTTCAACTATATCCATTATCCCGGCTGATACAGGGCTGCCGGAACAGGTCGCTTTTGAATCCACTTCCCTAGCCGCGTTGGCACCTCTTCGATTGACGTTGACCCGCTCGCCGGGGCCGGCTACCTGCTTCCTGGCCGGGCCGCGCTGCGGATGGCATACGCTTTTTCGCGGTCAAGGATTGTACACCAACGATTCCGGATGCCAAGCCCCAGCCGCAAGCCGGCCTGGCAGAGCGGGCGGCACGCGGGAACGGCGTTCATGGAGCGGTTCATGGTTTCCCCTGTTGCCGGCAAGACGGGCGGGCTGATCGCGCTTATGAATTGTGTTGGTTCCGGAGTTCAGCCTGGCGTGATGCCGCGACGCATTTGCATCGCAACATCCAGACTAGTTTATACCAGAAGAAAGGGGGCCGATGGAAGCGGCCAACCCGGCCGGTCAGGCCCGGGAGGGATGGCGCTGCCCGCAGACCTTGCATTGGCGGTCGCGGCCGACAGTGATCGAGGTCCATTCCATCTCGCGGGCGTCCAGGATCAGCAGGCGTCCGGCCAGCGAGCGGCCGATCCCGGCCAACAGCTTGATGGCCTCGGCCGCCTGCACGGTGCCGATGATGCCCACCAGGGGCGAGAACACGCCCATGGTAGAGCACTGCACTTCCTCGAACTCGCGCTCGGGCGGGAACAGGCAGGCATAGCAGGGAGCGGCGTCCTGGCGGCTGTCGAAGACGCTGACCTGGCCGTCGAAGCGGATCGCCGCGCCTGATACCAGCGGCACCCCGGCCGCCACGCAGGCGGCATTGACGGCATGACGGGTGGCAAAGTTGTCGCTGCAGTCGAGCACCACGTCGGCGTCGGCCACCAGCGCGCGCAGGCGCTCGCCCTCCACACGCTCGGCCAGGGCCTGCACCTGCACGCCGGGATTGATCTGCTGCAAGGCCTCGCGGCCCGATTCCACCTTGGGCTGGCCCACGCGGGCCGTGGTGTGCATGATCTGGCGCTGCAGGTTGGTCAGGTCCACGCTGTCGTGATCCACCAGCGTGATGCGGCCCACCCCGGCCGAGGCCAGGTACATGGCCGCCGGCGAACCCAGGCCGCCGGCGCCGATGATCAGGGCATGGGCCCGCAGCAGGCGGCTCTGGCCTTCGATATCGATCTCGTCGAGCAGGATATGGCGCGAATAGCGCAGCAGCTGTTGGTCGTCCATGTCGCTCATCCCTGGTCGGGTCGTGCCCGGCCCCGTCTCCATGAAAAAGGGCCGCTTGGAAGCGGCCCGGTTTGCCTGCCCGGTGCAGCGGCGGCGTGGATTACATTACTTGTCGGTCTTCTCGGCCGGCACCTTGTTGTCCTTGCGCTCATCCTTGGCCGGCGTGTCGTTCTTGCCTTCCTCGTTGCGCACTTCCGGCTTGGCGTTGGAGACCTTGACCGGCAGGCCCTTCAGGTGGTTCAGGGCTTGCGCGAGCTGGAAGTCGTCCTTGCTGCCGAAGTCCAGCGGCTTGCGCTTCTTCTCGGCGGCGATCAGGCGTTCCTCGGCCTGCTCGTCCAGGGTCTGGGCCTTGACCTCGGCGGACTTGTCGGTGTCGTTGGTGAGGTGCTTGGACAGGTCGGCTTCACGCAGGCGCAGGCCGTTGAGGCCATCGCCATCCGGGAACTCGTCCACCATGATGTCCGGCACGATGCCGCGCGCCTGGATGGAACGGCCATTGGGCGTGTAGTAGCGGGCCGTGGTCAGCTTGACGGCGGTGTTCTTTTCCGGCGGCAGGGCGATCACGGACTGCACCGAGCCCTTGCCGAAGGACTGCGTACCCATGATGGTGGCGCGCTTGTAGTCCTGCAGGGCACCGGCCACGATCTCGGAGGCCGAGGCCGAGCCGCTGTTGATCAGGACCACCATCGGCACCTTCTTGATGGCGTCCGGCAGGCGCGACAGCGGATCCGACAGCGGGTTGGAGGCGTAGAACTCGCGCTTGGCGTAGAAGGTCTGCTTGGAGCTGGGCAACTGGCCGTTGGTGGAGACCACCACCGCATCCTTGGCCAGGAAGGTCGCCGCCACGCCGATGGCGCCTGGCAGCACGCCGCCCGGGTCATTGCGCAGGTCCAGCACGATGCCCTTCAGGTTGGGCTCCTGGGCGTAGATGGCGGCCAGCTTCTTGGAC
>Ga0213872_10002285_pt1 | contig 11416 bp, 10 predicted proteins | sample VelepicomBERX_R2_FD_160071 | JGI IMG/M metagenome (GOLD analysis project Ga0213872, IMG submission 160071) | Rhizosphere microbial communities from Vellozia epidendroides in rupestrian grasslands, the National Park of Serra do Cipo, Brazil - RX_R2 | ecosystem: Host-associated > Plants > Roots >... | reverse complement strand
GCGCAGTTCCATGAGCTGCTTTACGCTGCCCGCGGTGTCGTAGAAGGGCGTGGCCTCGATCTCGGGATGGTTCTCGAAGAATCGCCGGCACTGGGCAAGTGCGACAGGATGCGAATACACGCACTGGATTTGGTCGAGGCGTGTTCCCGGAACGGCGATCAGGTTGTGGCGGATGCGCAGGAGCAGTTCACGCTCGATGGCCACATCGTGCTCGAGCAGCAGGTCATAGTGCTCAACTACCGATCCGGCGAGAGAGTTCTCGATGGGAATGACGGCCGCGTCCACTTGGCGGTCGCGTAGGGCGGAGAAGACTTCGGGCGATATCGCGCAGGGAAAAATGGTTGCCTGAGGAGCGAATTTCAGGGCTGCTTCGTGGCTGAACGAACCGGGCTCTCCCTGGATGGCAATCTGCATGGTGCCGTGGCTTTCCTCGAATTTTCGATTGTACGGCAACCCTCGAAACGCCGGGCGCACCTTATTTCTTGATAGCAAGAATTGCGAACGAAAGAGAGGGACACTCACCATGTTGTGGACCATCTTTGTAATCCTGTTAGTTCTGTGGCTGGTGGGGCTTGTCAGCTTCCACGCTATCGGAGCGTACATTCATATTCTTCTAGTGCTCGCTCTGGTGGTTCTGCTGATACAGCTCATCAGTGGACGGCGAGCGGCCCTCTGAGCAAACAACGCACGACCAAACCCGGCGGGACGCCGCAAGGGTCCTGTCGCATTGCATGGGGACGTCATGAACAAGGATCAGATAACCGGTAAAGTCGAACAGGCAACTGGAAAAGTAAAGCAAAAGGTTGGAGAAGCGGTTGGCAACCAGCGTGTGGCCAACCAGGGAGTAGCAGACCAGGTTAAGGGCGCAGCCAAGGAAACCTGGGGCAACGTCAAGGATGCTGCTCATCAAACTGCCGAGACACATCGTCGCGAAACGGAAGACCGGGCGAACGATGCTCGGGACAGGTTCGCCAACACTGTCCAAAACGTGAAAGACAGAGTGAACGACCGCATCGATGAGGACATCGAGGTGGAGAAGGAAGAGGAACGCTTCAAGACGCGTCGTCCGGCGTAGAGTTTGAACCACGCCCCACAGAGGAGCCTGCGGCCTGTTCCGCGGGCTCTTTTGCGTTTAGCGGGCGGAACAGATGGTGTTCTGAGCCTGTTACGAAACTCGATTTCGCCGTAAGTTCTCTCGATCTGCTGTCGATGAATTGGCTCGGTGGAACGCCTCCGGATTTCAGTATGGTACGTTGCCGCTGATCGATCCGGCTGTCGCACCCGCATCGTTCGATTTTTGAAGTCTTGGACGAAGGGCGCCGAAGCGACTTACACCGGAGTAGACGATCAAAGGGATAGTCCGGCCCGTCTTCTTCCCGAATCGAGACAATGCGCAGGTGAGTTCGATCTCTAGAATGGAAGACAGAAGGCCGGAGGAATCATGGCTCGGATTGTCATCATTGGAGGAAGTGGGCATGTAGGAACTTACCTCCTTCCAGCTCTCGTCGAGCGCGGGCACGAGGTTGTAAACGTCAGCCGTGGCACGGCATCACCGTATCGGGATCATGCAGCCTGGAAGGCCGTCGAACAGGTTGTTGTGGATCGCAAAGCCGAAGAGGCGGAAGGAAATTTCGGAGCGCGGATTGCTGGCCTCAGCGCGGACATTGTTGTGGACATGATCTCTTTCGAACTTGAAGGAACGCAGCAGTTGGTGGAGTCGTTGCGCGGGAAGATCGAGCACTATTTGTTCTGCAGTTCCATTTGGGTATACGGGCATGCCACCACGATCCCGTCTGTGGAGACGGACCGCACAAACGCCATCGACACATATGGGATCAACAAGGCAAAGATCGAGGGCTGGCTTCTGCAGCAGTCGCGGAGAGATGGCTTTCCTGCAACAAGCTTCCGTCCAGGTCACATCGTTGGGGAGGGCTGGGTCCCGATCAACCCGCAGGCGAATGCAAATCCTGAAATCTTCTCCGCGATCGCCCGAGGTGAAGAACTCGCTCTGCCCAATCTCGGCTTAGAGATGCTACATCACGTTCATGCTGACGATGTGGCGCACTGGATCATCTGCGCGATAGAAAATCGAGCTGCATCCATCGGTGAAGTCTTTAATACCGTCTCCTCGCAGGCTCTCACTCTGCGGGGTTATGCCGAAGCAATGTATCGCTGGTTCGAGCAGGAACCCCGACTATCTTACGCGCCCTTCGACCAGTGGAAGCTCGGATTAGCGAAAGCCGACGCTGAGTCCTCGTGGGGACACATCATGCGCAGTTCCTGTGTTTCGATAGAGAAGAGCCGACAACGGCTTGGCTATGCCCCGCGATTCACCAGCCTTGAGGCGATACAACAATCTGTTACCGCGCTGATTGCCTCAGGCCGAATCACCGTGCCTAAGGACGCGGTCGAAGCTACCGACCACCGAGCGTAGCCGTGAGAACACAGCAGCCCAGTCGAGACGCGAAGTGACGACAACCTTCTCGTCATCGGCGACGCTCGATCGCGTACTGGCAGCGCGCGTTAGCGCCTCAATAGCAGGTCCACAGCGACGAAGATAAAGAACACCGCTGAGATCACGCCGTTCATCGTAAAGAAGGCCGCATTGAGGCGGCGCAGGTCGCCGGGTGAGACGATCAAGTGCTCATAGAGAAGCAGCGCTGCAACAATCGCGACTCCGATCATCGCGGCAGGGCCGAGCCCGAAGGAGCGCACCAGCCAGACCAGCAGCAGAAGCATCAGGAGGTGCAGGGCTCGCGCCAGCCAGAAGGCAGCAGCAATGCCGTAGGTAGACGGCACGCTGAAGAGACCGACGGAGCTGTCGTGCGCCGCATCCTGGCAGGCGTAGAGAAGGTCGAAACCGGCAACCCAGAAGATCACAGCACACGTGAGAATCAGAATGCGTGGATCGAGCGAGCCACGCACCGCGATCCACGCGGCAGCGGGCGCGATTCCGAGCGACAGCCCGAGCGCCAGATGCGACCAGCGCGTAAAGCGCTTGGTGTATGAATAGGCGAAAATGATCCCCAGCGCCACAGGCGAAAGCAGCAGCGTGAGCGGGTTCAGTTGCCCTGCCGCAAACATAAAGAGAGCTGCCATCACGCACGTGAAGCCGGCGACGAATCCCTTCGACAGCAGACCAGCGGGGATGGCGCGCGTGCGCGTGCGGGGATTGGCGGCGTCGAGTGACGCATCCGCCCAGCGGTTGAACGCCATTGCGGCTGAGCGCGCCGTAACCATGCAGACGATGATCCAGACAAGCTGCATGGGCCGCGGAAAGCCATGAGCGGCGAGCATGGCTCCGGTCAACGCAAAAGGCAGGGCGAAGATGGAGTGCTCCCACTTGATCATCTCGAGCGTGACACCCATGCTGCGGAAGAAGCCCATGCTTTGAGTGTAACGGGAAGCTCAAATGTATGTGCCGGCCCTCAATCGCTGCGGTACTGCATCGAAACGAGGGTAGACGTTCAGCGTGCCTGAGAATAGTCTGTAACCACCGGAGACATTATGACGTCCTAATGACAGCGGGTCTTTGAACCAAAGGCTCGATCCATGGGAGGAATGAATGTCGTCGCAATCCGAACCTGCCGTAGCAAGCCGAACTCTTTCAGCCTTACCGCGCTACGCTGCGATACCCTTACGCGCGGTTGCAGGCATAGGCTTTTTGCAGCATGGCTATGCAAAGGTCATCAAAGGGCCTGAAGCCTTCTCGTCGATACTGCAATCGTTGCATATTCCGTTTCCGCATGTGTCAGCCTACCTCACGATTGCGGTGGAGCTGCTGGGCGGCACGGCGCTTCTCCTCGGAGCGTTCGTTGCATTGATTAGCATTCCAGCGATGGCCGTCCTGCTAGCGGCCATGTTTACGGTGCACCTGCCCTATGGATTCAGCTCAATCAAGTTGAAGGCTGTTGTGGATGGTCGAGCGCAATTCGGCCCTCCGGGATACGAATGCGATCTTCTCTATATTGGATGTATCCTGGCGCTTGTTCTTCTCGGACCAAGCCCATGGTCCGTCGATCGCTATCGATCGCGGATGCGCGACCTCCGGTCTTCTGCGGATCTTACCGCGTGACGGAAAAGCTTCGTGACGAAGTGGACGAGATCACCGCGATAAGACAACACTTCGTAATCAACCGGTTGACTGCCTATAGTCATCGAGGTTCGCTCGATTTGAAAGATCGGAGAACCGACTCTTACCTGGAGAGCATCCGCGATGGCGTCGGTCGCGATTACGGCCTCCAACTTGTACTCTGCTTCGACAAGAGGAACGCCGTATTCTTCTTCGAGAAGCGTGAAGATTGGATGGAGTCGCAGATCTTTGCGCACGATCTGTTTTCCGAGAGGGAGCGGCAGATAGGTTTCATCGAAGGAGATCGGCACTCCATCAGCAAGGCGTACCCGCTCGATCCGCGTCACTCTTGTCCCCTTCGTCAGGTGAAGGCGTTCTGCAACCCGTGCGGAGGCGATGACAACACGCTGACTTACCACGCGGGCAGTGGCTTTCCGACCGGCTGCATGCATGTCCTCGACGAAGCCTGTCAATCTCGTAAGTTCCGCTTCAATGCGCGGCTCCAGCACAAAGGTTCCAAGCCCACGGCGAATTTCGAGCAGACCTCGGCCAACCAAGTTCTGAATCGCCCTACGGACGGTGATGCGGCTCACCTGGAAACGTCGAAGCAATTCATCTTCGGTGGGTAATTGATCTCCCGGGCGATAGTCGCCCTGGGCGATCTCTGTGGCGATCGTTTCCTCGACTTTGGCATACAGCGTCGATCCCGGCATGAAGAGAATATAACGTGATGTCCTTCCGATCGGTGAGACACGGGATGTGCAGGAATGACGGAAGCAAGGCAGTTTTTCCCGCGCTCAATAAAGAACCTGATCTGTGACTTCGTCTAAAACGGAGCGCCACAGTACGCAGGTCTCAACCGCAGCTATTGCGTTGCTATGCGATAGACGTTTACCGAGTAGGGTCGAAGTTGCACGGACAGCGTTCCTGATTTGATTTCGGCGGTCGATGTCGCCGGCGAGATCGCCTTCGGATGCTCAAAGCTGTTCTCGGCGTTCAGGTCGGCGCTGGCGAGCGTGATCACCTTTGCTTTGCCTGAAGCATTAACGCCGGCGAGGTGGATCTCCGCAGGACGCGCAGTGGGCGTATCGTTGATGGCCTTCACGATCAGCTCGTGGCTGCGCTCGTCGAGCGATCCGCTGGTGTAGAGGCCAGCTTCGGTGCGGGGCGTGACAGGAACGATGCGCGTGCCCGCATTGGTCGCAAAGAGCGCCTGCACGTAATAGTCGGGCGTGCCGTAGGAGCGCAGGTTGTCGAACCATATTTCGTCCGGCGTCCACTGCCATGCGTCGACGTGGGCCATCAGCGGCGCGTACGAAGCCATCTGGACCACGTCGCCGTTGCGTTCGAGGCCGGTCATGAAGGCAGCCTCGGAGATCGCGGCTCTCCAGTTGTTGCGATTGTCGGCTTTGGTGGTGCCGGAGGTCTGAGCGGCGTATTCTCCGGCGAAGACCTTGGGGCCCGACCGGTCGTAGTGATCGTAGCGGCCGGTGTTCGAGAGGAACCACTCCGGAGACATGTAATAGTGCTCGTCGACCAGGTCGGGGTGGAGCTGGCGCCAGTTCGCCCACAGGCTGTCGAAGGGCTCTCCCGCGGGCGCGGGACCTGCGGCGGCGACCAGTCTTATCTCCGGATGTTTGGCCCTCAGCGCTGCGGCAAAGGCCTTGTAGCGCTCGACGTAGCGGTCTCCCCACTGCTCGTTGCCGACACCGATCATCTCAAGGTGAAACGGCGCGGGATGCCCCATCTAAGCGCGCAGCTTGCCCCAGGGTGAATCGGTGGGGCCATTCGCGAACTCGATCAGGTCGAGCGCGTCCTGAATGTACTCGGTGAGCTGGTCGAGGCTGGCCGTCTCGCTGGAGTTGAACTGGCAGGCCATGCCGCAATTCAGGATGGGCAGGGGCCGCGCGCCAATGTCTTCAGCAAGCTGGAAGTATTCGTAGAAGCCGAGGCCGAAGGACTGAAAGTAGTCGGGTGCGGGCCGGTAATCGAACTCGTCGTTCCAGCGGTTCACCATGACCTTGCGCTCGGCGATGTCTCCCACGGTCGTCTTCCAACTGTAACGGTTGGCCAGCCGGCGACCCTCTACGATGCACCCTCCCGGGAAGCGGATGAAGCCGGGGTGCATGTCGTAGAGCAGCTGCACGAGGTCTTTGCGCAGGCCGTTCGGGCGATGGTTCCACGTATCGACGGGATAGAGCGACACCATGTCGAGATCGACGGAGCCCTTGTCGTCGATGTACAAATTCAGGCGCGCATGCTGGTCTGTTCCGGTGGCGCGGATCACGGTTTCATAGTGCTTCCAGCTCCCATCGAAGCCCTCAAGCTTGCCGCTGGCGATCTCGTGCCCGCTCGCATCTGTAACAACGGCACGCACATTTTTCGGCGCGCGACTGCGCACATACGCCGAGAAGCGATATTCGGCTCCGCTTTCGACTCCCATGCCACGGAATCCGGTGTTGTAGAAGCCGTAGCCTGGCTCGTAGACGCGGGCGTGCAGGTAGTGCGGATTGACGGCATTCTGCGGGTCGTCAGTGCGAATGTCGAGTTCGCCCTTCGGCGGGACAATTCCCTTCGCGTCGACCGCCAAAATCTCGTGCCATCCCATGAGCGGATCGTTGAACTCGAACGAGCGATTCTTGACAAGCTCGGGATAAAGCCCGCCATCGGCAGCGAAGTTGATGTCCTCGAAGAACACGCCGAACATCTGCGGCGACATGGCGGCGCCGGGATGCGCGAGATCAATGTCGATGGTGGCCGGACCGGGCTGCGTGTCGTTCCGAAGCGCGTGGGGCGTGAGCGCAAAACACACAAGAGCGAGGTAAAGAGCCTGGAGCATAAGGATTGCGCTCCATTGTAGTGGAGTCGTCCTCCGGCCCTGTTAGGCCCCGCCTGGCGCTCTCGCAATATCGGAACCGGCGTATGAACTTTCACTTAACCCTGACAACCCGGTGACATCTCGGACAGGCGAGCGCGGCTAGGATTCTCGACGGAGTCCGAACTACGAAAGTCGCCTCCCGTATGCGTTTTGATCTCGACGCTTGCGTGCCCCTCAGTGCTGCGGCCGCCCAGGGAGAGATCGCAATCCCGCAGCCTTCAAACACCATTCAGGAGGTTTCGCATGATGCGCCTACTGCGCCTCACTTCAGTTACAACGCTGTCACTTTGTCTCTCGGCATCCGTCTGCTTAGCGCAGCACTACACTCAGACAAATCTCGTTTCCAGCGTCTCCAGCGAAGGCACGAACCCGGCCGATAAGCAACTGATCAATCCATGGGGAATGTCTCGTGGTTCGGGGAGCCCGTGGTGGATCTCCGATAACGGCACAGGACTCAGTACTCTCTACAAGGGCGCCGGCACGAAGCAGGGTCTGGTGGTCACGATTCCAGCGGCCGTTGCAGGCAAGACAGGCAGCCCCACCGGAACCATCTTCAATGGCAGCCCAACGGATTTCCTGTTGGCCAAAGGAGCGCAGGCGATTTTTCTGTTCTCCACGATCGATGGCACGATTGCGGGCTGGAATCCGGGGGTGGGACTAACGCCAGGACAGAAGCCACCCTCAACGTCATCGCATGCGGTCACGGTGATCAAGAAGAAGGATGGCTCGGTCTATACCGGACTGACCAGCGCTCAAGTTGATGGCAAGAGATATCTCTACGCTGCCAACTTCAGCAAGGGCAGTGTGGATGTCTGGGATAGCACATTCAAGCCCGTGACCTTCCCCTCGGACCCCGGGGAATTGCCGCCCTTTACCGACGACCTGCTGCCGCCCGAATATGTGCCTTTTAACGTGCAGGCCATCGGCGACGCGATTGTGGTGACGTACGCGCTGCATCAACCGGGAATGCCGGTAGAGACTGACGGGCCGGGGCTCGGATACGTGGACGTCTACTCGGCGCGTGGGGAGCTGCGGCTCCATCTTGAGCATGGCGATTGGCTGAACGCTCCGTGGGGAGTGGCGCTCGCTCCGCTCGACTTCGGACAATTCAGTCACTCGCTTCTGATTGGACAGTTCGCGGGCGGTGGAACCACTGCGTCGAGCGGCTGGATCGCGGCCTACGATCTGACAACCGGCCACTACCAGGGGCTCCTCGAAGATGCCACAGGCAAGCCGATCGCAATTCAAGGAATCTGGGCACTGAGCCCGGGGAACGTCAGCCCTGTGAATCTCGACGCCGTATCTTCTCCCGCCGCGGAGGTGTATTTCACAGCGGGGCCAACGGGCGGCTCCGAAGGGCTGTTCGGATATCTGACGGCCGTGCCAACCGAGCTGGTCGAGGGAAACGATCAGTAATGTTTCGGGCCGGCTGCCTGTATTCCGTTTCCTGCGCCTGCAGTCTGGAGTGAGGATCTCCAGACTGCGGGCTGCATTCTGCCTCTGCGGGTAGCATGAGATTGAGGGGGCAGAGGCAATCCTATGCATTGCTTTTCAAATTTGCGGGCGGAAGCGGTGATTCTGGCGGCCGCTTTGCTTTCCGGCGAGGCGGTTCCGGCGATAGCCCAGGCAGCGGGTATCGACGCCATTCAGGCGTACGAAGGCACATGGAAAACGGAGATGGAGCACTTCCCTACGGCGTACAGTAAGGCCGGCAAGGAAGCTGCGACACTGCACAATGACTGCTGGAAGAGCGGCGACTTCTGCGCCTGCCACCAGATCGTGAATGGCGAGTCGAAAGCGCTGATTGTCTTTACTTATAACGACAAGGACAAGACGTACACGACATATCCGATCATGACAGACGGGCGCGCGGCGGGCCATGGCAAGTTGGTGATCGAGGGGAATGTGTGGACGTATCCGTGGGAGGACACCAAGAACGGAAAGACAACGTACTTCAGGGTTGTAAACACGTTCACAGCGCCGAACAGAATCGAGTTCCGGCAGGAGTACTCGACCGACAAGCAGAACTGGACGCTGATGGCGAAAGGCAGTGAGGTAAAGCCCTAGCTTTACTGCGGCTGCGGCGCGGCCTCTACGAACTCCAGATCGTCGACGTAGAAGCGAGGTGTATCTTCACTCGCGTTTCGAAAATAGAACACAATGTCAGCGGCGTTGCAGCCGTCGGGTGCGATGTAGGGGCCGGGAGCACCAAAGGTCTGCGGATGGGTGTCATAGATCACCATCCAGTCGGGTATGGGTCTGAGGATGGAACCTGTATCGTATTGGCCGGCCACGGCATCTTGCTTGCCATGGTTCGGGCTGGGTGGCGGGCAGATCCAATCGAGACGGCTCTGGAATGAAACATAACCGCGAGGACGGCCCGGTTGCTTTCGCTCGCCTCCACCGGCGTAGTTTTCGCTGCGGAACACAAAACGCAGATGGTATTGATGTCCAGCGGTGACACTGACCCGCTGACGTACCTCAAGTTCGCCGATACCTTTTCCGGCGTTGGCTGATTTCAGGAACGCTCCATAGTCAGGATTGTTGTAGGCCTCAGGGGTAAACACGACCGGCGTGACCGCCTGGAGCAGCAGTGCCTGATGCCCGCTGTACGAGGAGTCAGGACTGAGCACGGCGTTATTTCCGTTGGTGGCCCTGGTGATGAACCACCCCTTTGTGATGTCCTGCGCTGAGTTGACCAAGGGATTTTCGAAGCTGCCATTCTGTGCCAGGTTGGGGCCGAGAGGCATCGCGATTGTGCCCCACTGGTTCGGCTGGAGCGTCGCTTCGGTGGCAAGATCGTTGACCATCGCCGTGTCGTGGTTGTAATAGTAGAGCCGCAGTGAACGGCTCCTGCCGCTTTCGTCAGCGAAGATCACACCGACATCGCCGCGCAGGTTGTCCGTGAACCGCGGGTCAATGTTCAGGTCCCTGAGCGGCACGGAGGCTTCCACGGTGTAGGACGTGCTGCCTGCTTCGCGCTTGATGGCCACCCGGGCCGTATCGAGCCGGACAATCTGGTCGATGCGCGCCGAAGCAAGGCTCACAGGCACTGCTGCTCCTCCCGGCACCGCGGGACGGTAGAGCACGGCGATGGGCCTGTTCTGAAAGAGGCCCAAAAGCAGTCGCTCGTCACCCGGCACTGCAAACCGTCCATGCGGATCGGCTTTGGGATCGCTTTGCAGCATCAGGTCGACGCAATCGCCGGAGACGAAGAGAGTGCGCCAGTCGGAGCCTTCATTGCGCATGGGCGGGGTGGGCTCCTGCACTTTGTAGGCGAGGTAGAGATTGCCCGCATCGCGGCCGAGGGCGATGGCCGCGGATTTTCCGCCAGCGCCGCTGATGGAAACGCCTTCGTTCAGGTTCCAGTCGGAAAGATCGCCATCGATCACCGGCGGCTTGCTCAGCCAGATCACGTCCAGCACGGGTTTGGGCACAACCACAGGTTTGGGCATGGCGCGAACCGCCATCGCCTGACGCGCACCGGCTTCGTTGACCTGAAACGTACCTTCGAAGCGCCCGGCGCGATCGAGCCCTTTGATCTGGAAGATGTGCTCGGCCTGATTAGCTCCGTTGATCACGTGAGGATTACCGTCGGGAGCCTGATAGTAATAGAGCGCCGACTCACCGCGGAGTGAATCCGGGCCGGCGAGTGTGTCTTTGAGCATGGTTCCGACGTAAAGGCCGTCTGTGGTGATGAGGAACGGCCGCTTGCTGCCGTGGTACAGCCATGTCCCGAAGACGTCGCCGACCCCGGGGATGTTGAAGTCGTACTGGACACCTTCGTCGTGGACCTGGTTACCGGTAAGTTCCTTCGGCTGCGCAATCGACCAGAGCAGCTTGCCGTCGAGGTCGTAGCACGAGATCGCATCGGTGCTGTCGTTCCATTGTCCGAAGCCTTCGTACCCGAAGCTGACGATCAGCCTCTTGTCGGCGGTAATGTAGAGGTTACTGATGACATGCTTCGGCGGCAGAAGGATGATCGCTCTGGCGTCAGCCATGTCGTAGATGGGCGCCCCGGCAGCCGTCCAGCCCTTTACGTCGAGGCGGAAGACAGCAGTGTGGTCCTGGAACGTGCCGGCAGCGAAGTAGCTCCAGTCAGGAGAAACATCCCAGCCCCAGTAAGAGCCGAGCGGGGGTTGCAATCCCTGCTGGTAAGGCACCCTCGTGGTCTTGACCCAGTGCAGTTCATCGGGCTGGACGAGGTTGTCACCGTTCATGTCCGTCCAACTGAAGTTGTCCCCCACATGCCCCTTGAAGCTGTCGGGAAAATAGCCGGGGTAAGGATGATAGAGGAGAGAGTCCCACTCCATCACCGCGGTTCCGTCGTTGTTGTAAATTCCGGCATAAACATTGCCGAAGGCGGCGACGGGGCGATAGCTGTCGCCGACGCGCTGCAGGATGGCGGTCAGCTTGTCGCGATCGACAATGTATTCGTGGCCGCCGTGATAAAGAACGCGGCCCTG
>Ga0213872_10002284_pt1 | contig 11418 bp, 7 predicted proteins | sample VelepicomBERX_R2_FD_160071 | JGI IMG/M metagenome (GOLD analysis project Ga0213872, IMG submission 160071) | Rhizosphere microbial communities from Vellozia epidendroides in rupestrian grasslands, the National Park of Serra do Cipo, Brazil - RX_R2 | ecosystem: Host-associated > Plants > Roots >... | reverse complement strand
TAGGCCGGCGCACAGGACGATGGAGCGGCGCGGCACGTCCAGCGAGCCTTGCCAGCGGCCCTGGCGCGCTTCACGCAGCTGGCGCAGATGGGCGCCGACATTGGCGTTGAGCAGGGACACGTGGCGGCGGCGCGGGCGCGCGCCGGCGCTGGGCGCCAGCGCTTCGGCCACCTCGGCCACGGTGCCGCGCAAATGGCCTTGCTGCTCGGCGTCGATCAGGCCCAGCTCCAGCTCGGCGGCGGCCAGGGCCAGGCCCGGCAGCAGGATCTGGTCGCAATAGCGCGCAAAGCTGGCGCGCCGCAGCAGCGCGCGGGCGTCGCGCAGGATGGCGTTGGTGTCGCCCGACAGGCCGCGCAGGAAGAAGCGCTGGGCGCCGGTGACGTCGGGGGTCTGGCCGAACAGGATGGCGAGCGGTTCCAGCGCGGCCACGTGGCGGCCCGCCACCACCAGGCAGACCGTCAGCGGGGTGGAGATCAGCAGGCCGACCGGGCCCCACAGGGTGCCCCAGAACAGCGCCGCCACGGTGACCGCCAGCGGCGACAAGCCGGTGCTGTGGCCATACACATGGGGCTCGACCAGGTTGGCCACCAGCAGTTCGAGCACGCCGAACAGGATCGCGCAGGTCAGCGTCATGCTCCAGCCCGGATCGACGGCGGCGGTAAAGCCGGCCACGGCGGCGCCGGCCATCAGCGCGCCCAGGTAGGGCACAAAGCGCAGCAGGGCGCTCAGGGTGGCCCACAGCAGGGCGTGCGGCACGCCCAGCGCCCACAGCGCCAGCCCGATGGCGCTGCCGAAGGTGGCGTTGACCATCAGCTGCGACAGGAAGAAGCGCGACACCCCCTGGGCGGCGTCGGCCAGGGCGCGGATGGTGCGGCTGAGCTCAGCCTGGCCGGACAGGCGGATCAGGCGGTCCTGCAAGGCCTCGCGCTCCAGCACGATAAACACCAGCAGCACCAGCACCAGGCCGGTTTCGGCCAGGGGCGCGCCCACCTGGGCGGCCAGCTCGCTCAGCGACATGCCCGGCGCCGGCGCCGGCAGGGCCGCGCCGGCCGGGCTGGCGCCGTCGCCAAGCGGTCCTGGCGCCAGCGGCACAATCCCGCCCAGGCTGGCGTTGACGTGGGCGAAGGGGCGTTCGGCCAGGGTATGCAGTTGTTCCAGCTTGCGCTGGATGCCGGCGCGGTAGTGCGGCAATTCCTCGCTGACGTCGATCAGCTGGCTGGCCAGCACGGTCACGGTGCCGGCCACCCCGGCGGCGGCCAGCAGCAGGGTCACCAGCATGGCCGGCGCGCGTGGCAGGCCCAGCCGTCCCAGCGCGCGCAGCACGGGCGCCGCCAGCAGGGCCAGGATCATGGCGAGGGCGATCGGCTGCAGCACCGCGCGGCCGAAGTGCAGCAGGGCGAGCAGGCAGGTGGCCCCGATCACGGTTTGGGAGGTCAGTGGCGCGGTGCGGGCATGGCTGGTCATGGCGGCGGTGCAGGTAGTGTTGGAAGCCGTGATACTACATCATAATGACACAATAGTCATTATGAATTTGGATGTGTTATTGCTGCCGTGGCGATAGAAAAAACAAATTGACATACGTGTCAGGATGACGATATCATCACTTTACTTCAACGCACCAGACCCGAAAAAAAATGAAGATCTTGAACCTGCCACGTCTGCGCTGGTCCTTTCCGGCAACCGCCTTCCTGCTGCTGGCCTTCGGCCTGGCCCTGATGATCGCCATGCCCACCATGCCACAGCGGCCCGATCCGGCGCTGAAGGGCATCGACGCGGTGCTCGACCAGGTCAGCCAGCTGAGCGACAGCTTCATGGACCGCAGCGGTAGCCGGCGTCACAGCCTGGCCGCGCTGTCGCAGCAGGGCCAGCAGGTGCGCAACCGCCTGCAAGCGCTGGGCGGCCTGCCCGGCCAGGCCGAGCTGGCCGCGCGCCTGGGCCATCAATTCGAGCAGTCCTTCCGCCACGCCATGCAGGCGCGCCTGGCGGTGGCCGACGCGCCGGACGATGCGGTGGTGGCGCAGGCGGCGGCTCAACCCTTTTTCGCGGCGCTGCAGGCGGATCTGCAGCAGGAGCGCCTGGCCGCGCAGGAGCGCTGGTTTGACAGTGCCTGGGACAGCCGCGACGCCATGCACCGCGCGCTGCTGCTGACCAGCGCGGTGGCGGCGCTGGTCGCCAGCGGGCTGGCGCTGCTGGCCTGGCGCAGCGTGCGCGATTTCCGCGCCCTGCGCCGCGGGCGCCGCGGCGCGGCCCATCCGGTCTGAGCGGACCGTTCAATTGCAAGCCCAGGCGGCGCCGCGGCGCGCCGGACTGGCACCATTACGGCTAGGGCAGCAGGTGGCTCGCAAGGCATACCTGGCCCAGCCAATCTCATCCTGAAGGGGAGCATGCAGCATGAAATTGTCGCGCGTCACATTAGGCTTGTCCGGTACCGCCTTGCTGGCCCTGTTGCTGCATGCAGTCCTGACGGTGCTGATTCAACAGGCCCATAGCGAGGCCGTCACGGCCCAGGAGTTGCGCCACCATGCGCTGACCGAGGCCTACACGCAGGCCCTGGCGGCGCGCGGACCGACGGTCAAGGCCAGCGTGGCGGCGCCGACAGACGAATTGACCGGGGTGCTGGAACAGCGCGCCGACGCCGAGGTGCAGGCCGCCCAGCAGCGGCTGCGCAGCCTGCTGCAGGCCACCAAGGCCTGCCTGCTGGCCTCGCTGGGCCTGGTGGCCAGCGCGGCCTGGCTGCTGCAGCGCCAGGTGCTGCGTCCGGTGCGCCGCCTGTCCACCGCCGTGACGGCGCTGGCGGCGGGCGACTACAGCGCCCGCGTCGAAGGCGTGGCGCAAGGCCTCGATGGCGGCTTCGGCGTGCTGGAACTGGCCGCGCTGGGCGGCGCCTTCAACAGCATGGCCAGCGCCATGGAACAGGACCTGTACCGCCGCGCCGCCATCCAGCACGAGCTGGAACTGGCGCGCCAGCATTCGGAGGACGCCAGCCGCGCCAAGACCATGTTCCTGGCCAATATGAGCCATGAAATCCGCACGCCGATGAACGCCATCATCGGCATGGCCTATCTGGCATTGCAGACCGATCTGAGCGCGCGCCAGCGCGACTACGTGGCCAAGGTACACCAGGCCGCCACGGCGCTGCTGGGCATCATCAACGACATCCTCGATTTTTCCAAGGTGGAAGCGGGCAAGATGGAACTGGAGCTGGCGCCGTTCCGCCTGGAGCAGGTGCTGGCCGACGCCATCGCCCTGGTGCAGCAGGAGGCGCAGAACAAGGGCCTGGAACTGGTGCTGGACCTGGGCGAGCGCGAACTGGTGGCGGGCGGCGGCATGCTGATGGGCGACGCCTTGCGCCTGGGCCAGGTGCTGACCAACCTGCTGTCGAACGCGGTGAAGTTCACCGAAAACGGCAGCGTGCGCCTGGCGGTGCAGGTCGAGCGGCGCGACGCCGACGCCGTGGCGCTGTGCTGCACGGTGCGCGATACCGGCATCGGCATGGATGCGCTGCAGCTGAACCGGCTGTTCCAGGAATTCAGCCAGGCCGACGGCACCACCACCCGCAAATACGGCGGCACCGGCCTGGGGCTGGCGATCTCGCGCAAGCTGGTCGACATGATGGGCGGCCGCATCTGGGCCGACAGCACCCCCGGCGTGGGCACGCGCTTTTCGGTGGCGCTGCGGCTGGCGCGCGCGCCGGCCGTGCCGCTGCCCGAGCTGCCGCCCACCCTGGCCAGCTTGCGCGTGCTGGTGGTGGACGACCTGGCGGCGACCCGGCTGGCGCTGCAGAACCTGCTGCGCGCCCTGGGCGTGGATGGCGCGATCGATGTGGTCGACAGCCTGGCGGCGGCGCGCACCCGCCTGGCGCAGGCGCAGATCCGCCAGCGCCCCTACCAGCTGCTGATGCTGGACTGGGACTTGCCGCAGCGCGATCCGGCGCATTGGCTGGCCGACCTGGCCGCCGGCGGCGTGCAGCTGCCGGCCACGGTGGCGTTGACGGCGGCCGACCCGGAACTGGTGGCGGTGGTGCAGGAGCGCTGCGGCTTGCTGGCCTGCCTGGCCAAGCCGCTGCAGCCGGGCAGCCTGCGCCCGCTGCTGGCGCAGTTGCTGGGCATGCCGGCGCCGGCGCGCGCCGAGCCGGCCGCGGCCGCCGCCAGCAGCCTGCATGGCATGCGCGTGCTGCTGGTGGAGGACCACGCCACCAACCGCGAACTGGCCTGCGAGCTGCTGGCCATGCGTGGCGTGCTGGTGGAGAGTGTGCCGGACGGCCAGGCCGCGCTGGACCGCCTGAACGCGCCGGGCCGCTTCGACGCGGTCCTGATGGACCTGCAGATGCCGGTGATGGACGGCTACGAGGCGACCCGCCAGCTGCGCCAGGATCCGCGCCACGCCGGCCTGCCGGTGATCGCCATGACCGCGCACGCCCAGCCGGAGGAGCGCGAACGCTGCGCCGCCGCCGGCATGAACGGCCATATCGGCAAGCCGGTCGAGCCGGAGCAGTTGTATGCCACCCTGGCGGCCCATTACAGCGGCCCGTCCAGCCTGGCCTCGGCCGACGGCGCCGCGCCGCTGGCGCCAGCCGTCGATGCGCTGGCGCTGGTGCCGGGGCTGGATCTGCAGGCCGGGCTGCGCCGCGCCGGCGGCCAGCCCGCGCTGTACCGCCGCCTGATGGCCGCCTTCGTGCGTGACTTTGGCCATGCGCCGGTCACGCTGGCCAGCCAGCTGGCGGCGGGCGCCTGGCAGGCGGCCGAGCAGCTGAGCCATACCCTGAAAGGCATGGCCGGCACGCTGGGCGCCGGCCAGGTGGCGGCGCTGGCGGGGCAGCTGGAGCAGGATTGCCGGCTGCGCACGGCCACCCTGGCGCAACTCAGCCTGCAGCGCCTGACCGCGCCGCTGCAAGCCCTGATCGCCGCGCTGGCGGCGGAGCAAAGCGTGCTGCCGCCGGTGGCGCCGCCGCTCTCCATGGCGCGCATGGGCGCCGCGCCGCAGGCCGCGCCGGTGGCGCCGGACTGGTTGCCGCGCCTGCGCCGCACCCTGGCCGCCTGCGACAGCGACGCGCTGGTGCTGTGGCAAAGCTGCCGCCTCGAGGCCGAGCGCGTGCTGGGACGGGCCGCCGCGCGCCGGGTCGGCAACGCCCTCGAACTGTTTGACTTTGATCAGGCGGTGGCCGTGCTGGCCGCCGCCACGGACCAGGAAACCCTGTCATGACCACCATGAATCTGCTGTCGCCGCGCCCCACCATTCTGGTGGTGGACGACACCCCCGCCAATCTCAGCCTGCTGGCCAGCCTGCTGCAAAACGAATACCGCGTGCTGCTGGCCAACACCGGCCCCAAGGCGCTGGCCCTGGTGCAGGCCGAGGCGCCCGACCTGGTGCTGCTGGACGTGATGATGCCGGGCATGGACGGCTACGAGGTGTGCCGCCGCCTCAAGGCCGATAGCGCCATGGCGGGGGTGCCGGTGCTGTTCCTGACCGCGCGCGCCGCGCTGGAGGACGAGCAGCACGGCCTGGCGCTGGGCGCGGTCGACTTCATCCACAAGCCGATCAACCCGCCCATCGTGGCGGCGCGCGTCAAGGCCCAGCTGGCGGTCAAGTCGTGGCAGGACCACCTGCGGCGCCAGAACCAGGGCCTGCGGCAGCGGGTCGGCCAGAGCCTGGCCGAGATCCAGCAGCTGCAGGACGCCACCATCGACGTGATGGTGTCGCTGGCCGAGTTCCGCGACGAGGAGACCGGCAACCACGTGCGCCGCACCTCGGAATACGTGCGCCTGCTGGCGGAGGACCTGGCGCAGCAGCCGCGCGACGCCGAGACGCTGACGCCGGAGGTGATCGCCCTGATGGCCAAGTCGGCGCCGCTGCACGATATCGGCAAGATCGCCATTCCCGACCATATCCTGCTGAAGCCGGGCAAGTTCGACGCGTCCGAGTGGGCCGTGATGCAGACCCACGCCCAGCGCGGCTACGAGATCCTCAAGCGCGCCGGCCACAAGATGGGCGTGCGCGGCCAGTACCTGGAGGTGGCCATGCAGATCGCCGGCGGCCACCACGAGAAGTGGGACGGTTCCGGCTATCCGCGCGGGATCGCGGGGGAGGCGATTCCGCTGGCGGCGCGCCTGATGGCGGTGGCCGACGTGTTCGACGCCCTGACCTCGCGCCGGCCGTACAAGGAAGCCATGCCGGTGGCGCAGGCCGCCGACTTCATCCGGGCCGGACGCGGCGCCCACTTCGACCCGGCCGTGGTGGACGCCTTCGAGCGCCTGTTGCCGGCCTTCACCCGGATTGCCACCCAGCTGGCCGACGCAAGTTAACTTCCGCTCAGGGCGTGCCCTGCGCCTGCAGCTCGAGCCAGGCGCGCGCGGCGCTGGACAGGTGGCTGCCGCGCAGCCAGCACAGCTCGATCCGCCAGGGAATCTCCGGCTCGACCAGGGCCGAGACGGCGAAGTCCGCCAACTCCAGTCCGCTCAGCTGTGAGCTGGGCAGCAGCGCCACCCCCAGGCCGTGGCGCACCATCTCCAGGATGAAGCCGATCTGGCCGCTGCGGCCCGTCACGGACGGGCTGAAGCCGCATTGCGCGCAGGCGGCGATGATGCGTTCATTCAATGCAAAGCCGGCGCCAAACAGGATGAAGGGCTCCTCGGCCAGGTCGGCCAGCGGCACGCTGGGGCGGCGCGCCCAGGCGGAGCGGCGTGGCGCCAGCAGGGCCAGGCGGTCATCCACCAGCAGGCGGTGCTCGAAGCGTTCGCTGTCGACCGGGGCCAGCAGGCCGCCCAGCTCCAGTTGCCCGTCCAGCAGGGCGCGCTCGGTGGCGTGCGAGCCATCCTCGAACAGTTTCAGCTCGATATTGGGATAGCGCCGCTTGAACGCGCTCATCAGCGGCACGAACAGGCGCGGCCCCAGGGTCGGCACGCCGATGCGCAGTTCGCCCCGGCGCAGCCCGGCCAGCTCGTCCAGAGCGTGGCCGATGCTGGCGGCATGGGCCAGCACGCCTTCCGCATAGCCCAGCACGGCGCGGCCGGCGTCGGTCAGCTCGGCCTGGCGGTGCTGGCGCTGCAGCAGCGGCTGGCCCAGTTCCTCCTCCAGCTTGCCGATCATCTTGCTGACGGTCGACTGGGTCACCGCCAGGCGCTCGGCGGCCAGGGTGAAGCCGCCGCAACGCGCCACTTCCACAAAGGCCCGCAGGGTGCGCAGTTCCATGAGACTCTCCATTCCGGATTGGCATTGATGGAATGATGATAATTCATGAATGGAATTGTTGTACAGCGTTATGCTGGCAGCATCATCTTTTTTTGGAGGTGCGCGATGAAGGTTGCACTGTTCATTCCCTGTTTCATGGACGCGTTTTTCCCGGAGGCGGGCATTGCCACGCTGGAGCTGCTGGAGCGGCTCGGCTGCGAGGTCGACTATCCGCTCGACCAGACCTGCTGCGGCCAGCCGATGGGCAACAGCGGCTGTGAGCGCGACGCCGCCGCCACCGAGCAGCTGTTCGTGCGAAACTTCGCCGCCTATGACGCCATCGTGGCGCCCGGCGGCAGCTGCGTGCACCATGTGCGCGACCACCTGACGGCGGCGCCGCAGGACGCCGACACCCGCGCGGTGCGCGCCAACACCTTCGAGCTGGTCGAATTCCTGCACGACGTGTTGCAGGTGCGCGACTTCCCCTGGGCCGAGTTCCCGCACAAGGTCGGCCTGCACAACAGCTGCGGCACCCTGCGCGCGCTGCGCACCGCCAGCATGTCGGAGATCGCCGAGCCATATTTCTCCAAGCCGATGGCGCTGCTGCAAAACGTCAAGGGCATCGAGTTCATGCAGCCGGACCGTCCCGACGAGTGCTGCGGCTTCGGCGGCACCTTCTGCGTCAGCGAGGAGCCGGTGTCGGCCCGCATGGGGCTCGACAAGGTGCGCGACCACGCCCGCAACGGCGCCCACTACATCGTCTCGGCCGACGCCTCCTGCCTGATGCACCAGCAGGGCTGCGCGCGGCGCCAGGGCATGGACCTGAAGTTCATCCACATCGCCCAGATCCTGAACGGAGCGCGCGCATGAAAACCTCCAGCAAGCGGGTCGACCACGCGGCCCTGTCGCAGCCCTTCGTGGCCGACGAAAAGCACATCACCTTCCACGACAAGCGCCTGTGGGGCCTGCGCAGCGCGCGCGACGGCGAGGCGCACGGCATCCCCGAATGGGAGCAGCTGCGCGGCCTGGCCTCGGCCATCAAGGAGCATACGCTGACCCACCTGGCCGGCTACCTGGAGGAGTTCGAGCGCAACGCGCGCGCCAACGGCGTGGTGGTGCACTGGGCGCGCGACGCCGCCGAGCACAACCAGATCGTGCACCAGATCCTCAGCAAGCGCCAGGTCAAGACCCTGGTCAAGAGCAAGTCCATGCTGACCGAGGAATGCGAGATGCGCCCCTACCTGGAGGAGCGCGGCATCGCCGTGATCGAGACCGACCTGGGCGAGCAGATCCAGCAGCTGGACGACCAGATGCCTTCGCACATCGTGGTGCCGGCGGTGCACAAGCTGGCCACCGACGTGGCCGAGCTGTTCGCCGAGACCATGGGCACCGATCCCAAGGAGAGCAATATCCCGGTGCTGTGCGAGGCCCAGCGCCAGCGCACCCGGCCGCTGATCCTGAAGGCCGAGGCGGGCATGACCGGCTGTAATTTCGCCGTGGCCGAGACCGGCGGCGTCACGGTCTGCACCAACGAGGGCAACGCCGACCTGAGCGCCAATGTGCCGCCGCTGCACATCGCTTCGATCGGCATCGAAAAGCTGATCCCCAAGCTGGAGCACCTGGGCGTGTTCATCCGCATGCTGTCGCGCAGCGCGCTGGGTTCGCCCATCACCCAGTACACCTCGCACTTCCGCGCGCCGCGCCAGGGCGGCGAGCTGCACTACATCCTGGTCGACAACGGCCGCTCGGCGCGGCTGGCGATGGACGACTTCTGGTATTCGCTGAAGTGCATCCGCTGCGGCGCCTGCATGAACACCTGCCCGGTGTACCGCCGCAGCGGCGGCCTGAGCTACGGCGGCGTGTATGCCGGCCCGATCGGCGCCATCATCAACCCGACCTTCGACCTGAAGAAGTACAGCGCGCTGCCGTTCGCCTCCACCATGAACGGCAGCTGCACCAATGTCTGCCCGGTCAAGATCAATATCCACGAGCAGATCTACAAGTGGCGCCAGATCGTCGCCGAGCACAACGAGCTGCCCTTCGTGAAGAAGGAGGCCATGAAGCTGGCCGGCAAGGTGCTGGCCAATCCCAAGCTGTACCGGGCCGCCGTCAAGACGGCCGGTACGGCGGTCGCCAAGCTGCCGCGCGCGGTGCTGTACAACCCGCTCAATGTCTGGGGGCGCCAGCGCGAAGTGCCGGACGCGCCGGCCGAGACCTTCCATGACTGGTATTTGAAAAGGAAGAAAAAATGAACAGCCGCGATGTGATTCTGGCCCGCCTGCGCGAGGCCCAGCCCGAGCCGCGCCCCTTGCCCGAGGTGCCGCTGTTCGACACGGCGCTGCCGCCCGCGCTGCCGGCCTTCCGGCAGGCGCTGGAACGGCTGGGCGGGCGCTGGTGCGAGGCGCCCGAAGCCGGCAGCCCGGGCAGCTCGGGCAAGCTGGATGACTGGCTCAAGGCACGCTTCCCCGAGGCCAAGGTGATCTGCTCGGCCGTGCCGGAAATCCAGGGCAACCGCCGCGCCGAGCGGGTGTACTGGCCGCGTTCGCTGGACGATGTCGACGTCGGCGTGGTGCGCGCCGCCTTTGCGGTGGCGGAAACAGGCTCGGTCTGGCTCAGCGAACGCGAATACCACGTCAACGCGCTGGGCTACCTGTCGCAGCACCTGGTGGTCTTGCTGGACCCGGACGACATCGTCGGCAACCTGCACCAGGCCTACCACCGGCGCGAATTCTTCCAGGCCAGTTATGCGGTGCTGATGAGCGGCCCCTCGGCCACCGCCGACATCGAAGGGGTGCTGGTGCGCGGCGCCCAGGGCGTGCGCTCGCTGACCGTGCTGGCGCTGCCGCGCCGTCCGGAAGCGGCATGAGCACGGCGGCGAGGGCGCCGGGCCGGGGGCGCGAGGACGGACTGCTGCGCGCGCTGTGGCGCGAGCGCCACCGTCTGCCCCTGCGCCAAGCCTTGAGTACCGGCCTGGTGTGCGTGCTGCCGGTGCTGGCGGCGGCGCTGAGCCGCCAGCCGGCGCTGGGCTGGGCGGCCATCGCCGCATTCTGGACCTGCCTGCAGGACCAGCCGGAGCGCGGCGTGCGCGCCCGCCTAGCGCTGGGCTTGCAGTTCAGCGGGCTGGGCGCGCTGGCCACCGCGCTGGCCATGGCCGCGCACCTGCTGGGCGGCGTGCCAGGCGCCGTACCGGTGCTGCCGGCGGTGCTGCCGGCGGTGTTGACGGCACTGGCGGTCTTTGTCGGCGCGCAGCTGCGCCGCCAAGGCCCGCAGGCCGGCCTGCGCGGCCAGCTGCTGGCCACAGCCTGCGCGGTGGCCGGCGTGTTGCCGGCGCACGAGCTGGCGGCTGCGCCCATCTTCGCCGCTGGCTTCTTCCTGGGCGGGGTATGGGCCACGCTGGCCGGGATCGGACTGCTGCGGCAGCGCCCGGAACGCCGTCCCGGCCAGGCCGCCGCCGTATTCTTTGCCGGCGCAGCCGCCTTCAGCAGCATGCTGGCCGCGCGGGCGGTGGGCCGGCGCTGCTGGCTGCCGGTCGGGCGCGCCCAGCTGCGCGCGCGACTGGACGCGCTGGTGCAGGCGGAGCAGGATGCCGGCCTGGGGCCGGTATGGCAGGAGGGCGCGACGCGCTGCCTGGCCCTGCTGGCCGGACTGGAGACCCTGTTGCAGTGCGCCGCCGACTCGGCCGGGCGGCGCGGGGCGGCGGCCTGGCTGGAGGCGCCGTTGCGGCAGGTGGCGGCCATGTGCGATGTCCAGGCCGCCGCCGGCGGCAGCGGCGCGGCCTCGCTGGCCTTGCTCAATGCGCGGCTGGAGCGCCTGCTGAATGCCTGCCGCAGCCGCTTTGCCGTGCCGGGGCAGGACCAGGTGCACGACTGGGGCCGCGCCTGCGTGGCCGTGCTGCGGCGACTGGGAATGACGCTCAGCACGCTGCCCAGCGGGCCCACCCCTGCCAGCGCGGCGCCCCCAGTGGTGCCGGCCGTGCGGCTGGTCAGCAAGGCGGAGCCTGTCGCCGTGCCAGCCGCGGCGCCGCTGCCGGCGCGACCGCGGCGGGCCTGGCAAGCCTGGCGTGCGGCCGTGCAGGCCGGCGATCCGCTGGCCCGCTATGCCGTGCGCGCGGCCGCTGCCGCCGCGCTGGCGGTGGCCCTGGTCAACCACTTCGCGCTGCCGCAGGGGAACTGGCTGGTCTTGACGGTCTTGTTCGTGATGCAGCCCAACGTGGCGCGCACCATGAAGACCGCGCGCCAGCGTGTCGGCGGC
>Ga0213872_10002283_pt1 | contig 11419 bp, 7 predicted proteins | sample VelepicomBERX_R2_FD_160071 | JGI IMG/M metagenome (GOLD analysis project Ga0213872, IMG submission 160071) | Rhizosphere microbial communities from Vellozia epidendroides in rupestrian grasslands, the National Park of Serra do Cipo, Brazil - RX_R2 | ecosystem: Host-associated > Plants > Roots >... | reverse complement strand
AAGCGATGGCTGGCCTTGATGCATTGGTCATAGGCCGGCAGGGCCAGCTTGGCGTCGAGCAGCGATTGGCACTCCTTCTCGGCGTCCTCGAAATGGCGCAGCAGCATCTCGGTGTCGGCATAGGTGAAATTGTGGGCCGAATATTCCTTTTCGGCGCGCAGGAAGACGTCGCCATATTTGACGCCGTCGCCGTTGAAATCGAGGTCGTAGACGTTCTCGACGCCCTGGATGTACATGGCCAGGCGCTCCAGGCCGTAGGTCAGCTCGACCGCCACCGGGTCGCATTCGATGCCGCCGACCTGCTGGAAATAGGTGAACTGGGTCACTTCCATGCCGTCGCACCACACTTCCCAGCCGAGACCCCAGGCGCCCAGGGTCGGGCTTTCCCAATCGTCCTCGACGAAGCGGATGTCATGGGCGTTCGGATCGACGCCCAGGCGCTTCAGGCTTTCCAGATAGAGCTCCTGCGCATTGGCCGGCGACGGCTTCAGCAGGGCCTGGAACTGGTAATAATGCTGCAGGCGGTTGGGGTTCTCGCCATAGCGGCCGTCCTTGGGGCGGCGCGAGGGCTGCACATAGGCCGCCTTCCAGGGTTTCGGCCCCAAGGCCCGCAGGGTGGTGGCGGGATGGAAGGTGCCGGCGCCGACCTCCATGTCATAGGGCTGCAGGATGAGGCAGCCCTGCTCGGCCCAAAAGGCCTGCAAGGTCAGGATCAATGACTGGAAGGAGGGCGCTGGCATGGCGGATTTTGGGGGTTTTGTGAAAGAGCGCGACAACTTACTGGCCGCTCATGGGGCGGGTCAAGCGCAGTGCAACATGGAGGGTGCCGAAAACGTTATCTGCGGGATTTGTACAGGTTGTGTCGAAAGGGCTTCCTTTGTCACATGTCCGTGACAATAGACACAAAAAGATTGCGTTATTGTCGAAAGATCGTCATGGTGACTGTGACGGGCATCACTCGTCGTTGAGAAAAAACGATACTCTTGAGAAGACACTAAACTTCTAGGCGGGCGGCTCTCCCCTTCGGGCCGCTCGCCGAATTCCTTCTCGAATATCAGGGTTTTCCTTGCGCTCTGCGGCATTGCAGCGCCGTTTTCCTTTTTTTCCGTCCGGGCCCTCGTGTTATAAGATCGCATCATGCGCAGCAGGGATGTGTTTTCATGACGGTTAGCACCGGCTACGAGGTCAAGCCGACGTCGTTGCTGTCCCGTGAATTCTTGAAGGAGATCTGGTTTTTCCGCCGATTGATCGGTCTGTTCATCTGGCGGGATATCATCGTCCGGTACAAGAACACGCTGATCGGCGCGGCTTGGTATGTGCTGCAGCCGCTGGCCATGATGCTGGTTTTCACGATCTTCTTCGGCGGCATCTTCGCGCGCTATATCGGCCCCTTGCCCTATCCGGTGTTCGCCTATGGCGGCCTGTTGCTGTGGCAGCTGTTCAGCCGCTCGCTGTCCCTCGGCTCGACAAGCCTGATCTATTTCGGCCCGATGCTGGGCAAGGTCTATTTCCCGCGCATCATCGCCCCGGCCTCCTTCGTGATCGGCACCCTGTTCGATTTCCTGATCACCTCGGTGCTGATGGTGTTGCTGATGGCCATCTACGGCATCACGCCCAAGGCCACCACGCTGCTGGTGCCGGTGATCCTGCTGTTCACGCTGATGTTCTCGATGGGATGCGGCTCGATCCTGGCCGCCGTCGATGCGCGTTATCGCGACATCCGGCATGCGGTGCCCCTGATGATTCAGGTGTGGATGTTCTGCACGCCGGTGATGTATCCGATCTCCTATATTCCGGAGAAGTGGCGTCTTCTCTATGCGGTCAATCCGATGGTCGGGCTGACCGAGTCTTTTCGCTGGATGATCCTGGGCGTCGGCGATCCGCCGCCGACGGTGATTTTGGCGATGTCGGCGGGTGTTTCCGTAACCATGTTCGTCGTCGGTGTCCTGTTCTTCCAGAAGGTACAGGGCACTTTGGTCGACACTTTATGAGTTCCTGGGGGAGGGAACTTTGAGCGAGTACGCAATCAGGGCGAAGGGGCTGGGCAAGCAATACCGCTTACGCGACGTAGGCGGCATGTCGGGGCTCGCCGCCAAGATCGCCCGCTATTTCGGCAAGGCCAAGGACGCCCAGGCCACCCATTTCTGGGCGCTGGACAATGTCGGATTCGACATCAAGAAGGGCGAAGTGGTCGGCATATTGGGCCATAACGGCGCCGGCAAGAGCACGCTCCTGAAGATCCTCACCCGCATCACCAACCCGACCGTGGGCTCCGCCTCGGTGCATGGGCGGGTCGGCATGCTGCTGGAAGTCGGCACCGGCTTCCACGAAGATTTGACCGGTTCGGAAAACGTTTATCTAGGCGGCGCCATCCTCGGCATGACCCGCGCCGAAATCCATGAAAAATACGACGACATCGTGGCCTTCGCCGAGATGGACGGCTTCATGGATCTGGCGGTGCGCCATTATTCCTCGGGCATGAAGCTGCGCCTGGCTTTGTCGGTGGCGATCCATCTCGATGCCGAGGTGATCTTTCTCGACGAGATCTGGGCGGTGGGCGACCACGCCTTCCAGCTGAAGACCTGGCATCGCATCGAGGAATTGATCGCCTCGGGCCGCACCTTCGTCATCGTCGCGCATAATCTGGAAACCATCGGGCGCCTGTGCACCCGCTGCCTGCTGCTCGACCATGGCCGCCTGACCATGGACGGCACGCCGGCCGAGGTGATCGCGCAATACCGCCTGGAACTGCGCCAGCGCAGCCAGAGCCAGCGCGCCACCTCGGACAGCGTCATGCTGCAAAGCATCGACATCGCCGGCACCCAGCTGATGGCCGAGAATCTGGCGATGGGCGATTTGCTGGATTGCCGCGTCACTTTGATGGCGCAGCGCCCGGGTCATCTCAAGATGGCGGCGATGGTGCGCGACAATTGGGGCAAGGTGATCGCCGCCGGCGAGGCCGACCATGGCCGCTGGACTTCGGTGCCGGTGGGGGCGGGGCGCAATCTGTTCCGCTGCCAGATCCCAGTGGCGCTGCCACAGGCGGGCGCTTACGAGCTGGTGCTGCAGATCGCCGAGGGCGACGCGATGATCACCACCGAGCTGCCCTTCACCGTGGTCGAACGCGAGATGCTGGTGAAGGACGAGCACGGCCAGGACCAGGCGGTACCGGCCTTGCCGATGATGTGGGAAGCCGACGAGGACGCCCAGGCGGCGACCGTGCGGCTGGTTACCAGCGGCTAAATTCCCTCACCCCCCGCCCTCTCCGCCCTTCAGGGGGGAGAGGGCCGGGGTGAGGTGGGTCTCACCAGCGCTCCAACCAAGCCTGGAACATCAACACCGTCCACAGCGCATATTGGTGATTCCTGCGCCCTGACAAATGCTCCTGCCACGCCCGCGTGATCGGTTCCTGCCGGAAATAGCCCTGCGCCCGGATTTTCGCCGGATCCAGCAGATCGTTCGCCCAGTCTTTCAGCGGCCCGCGCAGCCAATGGTCGATCGGCACGCCGAAGCCCATTTTCGGTCGCTCGATCAAGGATTGCGGCACATGGCGGTAGAGGATCTGGCGCAGCAGCCATTTCGAGGTCTTGCCGCGCAGCTTGGCGTCGGCGGGCAGGTGCCAGCTCTGCTCGACCAGCCGGTGATCCAGCAAGGGGACGCGCACTTCCAGCGCCACCGCCATGCTGGCGCGGTCGACCTTGGTCAGGATGTCGTCCGTCATGTAGGTCAGCATGTCGTAGCCCTGCATGCGTTCCATGGCGCCCAGGCTGTCCGGGAAGCCCGACGGCAGGCGTTCGGGCTCGATGCCCTTCACCACCAGCTTGGCCGGGTCGGCCCATAGCGAGATCAGTCGGCGATAGAGCGCGTCGATGTCGGCCGAGCCGGCCACCGAGGCCAGCTTGTAGAGCTTGTCGCCGGGTTGGCCGAAACCCTTGGGCAGGAACGGCCCCAGCATCTTGTCCCAGGCGGTCGGCGAGGGCAGGGTCAGGCCGGCGGCCAGGGCGGCGCGCAGCGGATGGGGCAGGGTCTTGAGGCGCGGCCAATGGCGTTCGGCCAGGCGATAGCGGTTGTAACCGCCGAACAATTCGTCGCCGCCATCGCCGGACAAAGCCACCGTCGCGTCGTTGCGGGTCAGCTGGCAGATCAGCGCGGTGGGGATCTGCGAGCTGTCGGCGAAGGGTTCGTCATGGATCGTCGCCAGGCGCGGCACCACCGACAGAGCTTCCTGCGGCCCGACATAGAATTCCGTATGGTCGGTGCCGAGATGCTCGGCGACGGCCTTGGCGAAAGGCGCCTCGTCATAGCCGGCCTCGCGAAAGCCGATCGAATAGGTCTTCACCTTGCGCGCCGAATTGGCCTGCATCAGCGCCACCACGGCGCTGGAATCGACGCCGCCCGACAGAAAGGCTCCGACCGGCACGTCGGCCACCATGCGCCGCTGCACCGCGTCGGCCAGCAGGCCTTCCCAGCGCTCGATGGCGTCGCCGGGCAGAGCCTTGGCGCGGTCGGCGGTGCCGGCCCGCATTGCCTCGCGCACGTCCCAATAATGCTGATGGACGGTGTCGCCCTCGGGCCCGATCGACAGCATCGTGCCGGGCTCCAGCTTGAAGATGCCGCGATAGATCGATTTCGGCGCGGGCACGTAAGCGGTGCGCAAGTACGCGGCCAACGCGTCGCGGTCCACCTCGGCGACGCAGGCCGGGTGGGCGCGTAAGGCGCTAAGTTCCGAGCCGAACAGGAAGGTTTCGCCGAAACGGCCCCAATAAAGCGGCTTGATGCCCAGGCGGTCGCGGACCAGGGTCAGGCTGCGGGTCTCGCGGTCCCACAGGCCGATGGCGAAGAAGCCGATCAGCCGGCGGATCGTTTCCTCCAAGCCCCAGACTTCGCAGCCCCGCAGCAATATTTCGGTATCGGAATGACCCTTATAGCCGTCGGGCGGCGGCGGCAATTCGGCGCGCAGATCCTGCCAATTGAAGATCTCGCCATTGTAGGTCAGCACATAGCGCCCGGCGCTGGCGTGCATCGGCTGATGGCCGGCCGGCGACAGATCGATGATGGACAGGCGCCGATGGCTGAGCGCGATGCCCGTCTCAGGGTCGGCCCAGGCGCCGCGATCGTCGGGGCCGCGATGGGCCAGGGCATCGGCCATGCGAAAGGCGGTCTGCTGCGCCTCGGCGGCGCCAAGGCTGGCGCGGCGATCGAAGAAACCGGCGATTCCGCACATGTCAGGGGGTTCCCATCAGGCTGCGATAGATCTCGAAATGCTGGGCGACGACGCGCTCCTGCCCGAAGCGGGCTTCGGCGCGCAGCCGGGCGGCGGCGCCCATCCGATGGCGCAGGCCGGGCTCGACCGCCAGGCGCTGCATCGCCTCGGCCAGGCCGAGGGATTCGCGGGCCGGCACGATGAAGCCTTCGGTGCCGTTCTCGATCACTTGCCGGCAGCCGGTGACGTCGGTGGTGACGATGGGCCGCGCGCAGGCGGCGGCTTCCAGCAGCGCCTTGGGCGTGCCTTCGCGATAGGACGGCAGCACGGCGACGTCGGCCTGGCGCCAGATCTCCAGGATGTCGGTGCGGTGGCCCAGCCACTCGACCTTGCCGTCCTGGATCCAGCCGCGGATCTCGGCCTCGTCGATCGAACTCGGATTATGCGGATCGGGCGAGCCGACCAGCCAGAGTTTGCCGTCGACGCTTTTCATCGCCTCGACCGCCTCGCGCACGCCCTTGTCGGCCAGGATGCGGGCGACCAAAGCGAAGATCGGCGGCTTGTTGTCGGGCGGCGGCAAAGCGGGCAGGGCCTCTAGATCGACGCCGGAGCCGGGGATCAGAGTGATGGTCTCGGGCGTCGCGGCACCTAAGGCCAGCATCAGGGCGCGATCGTCGTCGTTCTGCACGATGAGATGGTGATTCGGCCGGCGCAGCAGCAGGCGCAGCAGCGAAGACAGCACGAAGCGCAGCGCCTTCACCTTGGCGCCGCCGCCGGTATAGGCATAGCCCATCCCGGCCAACGCGCTGACGGTGGCTTTCTGGCGGGTCAGCCAGGCGATCAGATTGCCATAGAGGACCGGCTTGACCGCGACGCAATGCAGGATGTCGGGGCGGTGGCGGATCAGCACGCCGGCCAGCACCGCCAGCGCCTTCAGTTCACGCCAGGGATTGGTGCCGCCACGGTCGAGCGGGATGGGTTCGAGCGTGAACCCTTCCTTTTCGATCACATCGGCCTTGGTGGTGACATGGGTGGCGATCACCACCTCCCAGCCGGCATCGCGCGCGGCGCGGGCCAGGGGGAGGCGGTGGGAAAGGAACGCCCAGTCCTCGGTGATGAAAAAGACGATCTTCGGCATAATCTATGCCGAAGAAAGCCTCACCAATCACCCGGGGTCAAGCGGCCTCACGGGCCGAACGTGGCCTTTTGCTTCAGCAGCCAGGAAAAGTCGCCGGTAAGCTGCCCGCCGAAGGTGGCCTTGGGTTTTCCCGAGACGATGCTGACGCTGGTCGCGACACCCGCCGAGGAATGGCAGCCCATGCAGCTCTCGGTCCCGAACGCCATCGCGGCGGTTTGGGGCGCATTCTCTTCCTGCTGGTACGCCGGCTGGTTTCCCTGCTGGAAGTAGGTCTCCATCGTCATGTTGGTCAGGTAGACCGGGGTGGGCCGGCCGCCCGATTTATTGGCGATGGCGTCAGGAAGATTGGCGTCGCCGGGCGGCGTCGGATAGGCGCCGGGGTCGGTGGGCCATTGCGTGTCGATCAGCTGATAATATTGCAGGACGGAGTGCTGCGCGGCGAGGATCTGCTGCACCTGATGGTTGAGCGCCTCTTTGTCGGGCGGAATGGGGATCGCCCTTAATACCTGAGTGGGAGGCAGCGGCTGGATCTTGGTGTCGGGTTGGGTATTGACCAGCGCGGTCGGGGTTGCCGGGTTGAAAAAGGAGGCCTTGATCTTGGGATGGGCCAATCCGCCGCCTTGCAGATTGTCCACCTGCTCGAAAGTCGACCAGATCCATTGCGGCGAAGACGCGGTCTTGTGGGCGATATGCATGCCGACCAGGCCGACCGTGACCTTGCGCCAATGTGTCGCGGTCGTCGCGTCCGGTACGAAGGCCTGCATGGTCAGGAAGCGCTCGGGGAGGTCTCCCTTGCCGGGCTCGAGGATCTTCCACGCCAGCTTCAATTCGATGGCGCCGCTGCTTGGCGTGTGGAAGTCGCCCTGCGGGAACTTCACCGTGTTGCCAGCCTGCGAGAAAGCGGCCTGGCCGTTCAGGTTATAAAGCTTGTTCTGGCAGATATAGCCGACCTCGTTCGGGTCGAGGAAAATCTGATAGAAGACGAAATTGTGATTCTGGTCGACCAGTGGGCCGGAAAAAGCCTGCGTCGTATCGTCGAGGCGGTCGAGCGCGAGCGGCGATAATTCGCCGACCGCCGTAACGTTGCCGAGGACGAGAAGCTCCGAATTCCCGGCTTCCTCGGGCAGCGCGGCCTGGCCGCGCACGGGCACGATGGCCAGTTCCCGGGGTTGAGCGGCCGCAGCCTGAGCGAGTTTGGGGGCGCAAGCCCTGGGTTCCTTGCCGTCGGCGCGAAAGATGGCCTGGCTTTCGGTCAATCGGTTCCACGCCGGCGGGCCGAATGCGCGGTCGGCGATGGATTTCGCCGGTATTCCCGCTTTGTCGGTGGGCCAGTTCAGCGCCAGGAAGGACTGCCAGGACAGCAGATCGAACAGCCGCTGCGTGGCATCGAATTCCTTGGCCGCGTCCAGTTCCTTTTGCAGCACGGTGTCGACGTCGCCCGGCAGGACCGGCGACAGGGCCTTGGGAAAATTCGGATCGAAGGGCGGCGGCTTGTCCGCCCCGCTCGACGCCGCAGCCACGGTCAGCGCGGCGGCGAGAATGGCCGCGCGGATTGGTTTCGCAAAGGAACCCATGGTCGATCTCTCCTTGCTGGTGCACAGCTATAGAGACATGGACCATCGATAAAATACAACTAAAATTAGAATAAATGGGCGAGCAAAACCCGAAAGCCCCCTCCCCGCCAGCAGACGGGGAGGGGTGTTTGGTCAGGCGATTCGGTTGTCCTTGGCGATCTTCGAGTACCAGTAGCCGGAATCCTTGATGATCCGCTTCTGGCCATGCTCGAAATCGACATAGATCAGGCCGAAGCGCGAGGAATAACCCTCGGCCCACTCGAAATTGTCCATCAGGCTCCAGCAGTGATAGGCGCGCACCGGCACGCCGTCCTTGATGGCGCGCGACAGCTGGCGCAGATGGGAATCGAGATAGGCGATACGCTTCTTGTCGTGCACCTGGCCCTTATCGTCGGGGCCGGTGTTGTAGCAGGCGCCGCTTTCGGTGATCTCCATCGGCAGGCCGCCGACCTCCTTGCTCATGACCTTGAGGACTTCGTAGAAGCCTTCCGGCCAGATGTCCCAGTTGAGATCGGTCCTTTCATGCGGGCCGTCGGCCCACAGCGCGCGGGTGTTGAGGCCGGGAACGCCGTTGCCCTCGGGCGCGTCCGAGACGGTGAAGCGGGAGTAATAATTGATGCCGACGAAATCCAGCGGTGCGCGCATGATCTTCTCGTCGCCGTCCTTGAAGCCCAGCAGCTCGTTCTGGCGGTCGGCCTGCAGCACGCCCTCGGGGTAGTGGCCGCGCAACGCCGGATAGAGGAACCAGAGGTTCTGGAACTTGGTCCAGCGCTCGGCGGCGGCGCGATCGGCCGCGCTGTCGGTGGCCGGCATCATCATCGAAACGTCGAAGGCGCCGCCCACCTGGGCGGTGGGCTGATGGCTCTTGATGACGCGGAAGGCCATGCCCTGCGCCAGATTGACGGTGTGGGTCGCCTTGACGAAATTCAGCGGGTCGGTCTTGCCCGGCGCATGGCGGCCAGCCCAATAGCCGACGCCGGTAAAGGTCTTGGGCTCGTTGAAGATCGCCCATTGGCCGGCCCGATCGCCCAGGGATTTCATCACCAGGTCGACATATTCCTCGAACCGGCTCGCCGTGTCGCGGTTCGGCCAGCCGCCGGCATCTTCCAGCGGCTGCGGCAGGTCCCAATGGTACAGAGTCGGGAAGGGGCGGATGCCGGCCTCAACCAGCGCATCGATGAAGCGCTTGTAATAATCGACGCCCTTCTGATTGACGGCGCCGGTGCCGGTCGGCTGGATGCGCGGCCAGGCGATGGAGAACCGGCAGGATTTGAGGTTCAGCTTCTGCATCAGCGCGACGTCTTCGCGGTAGCGGTGATAGCTATCGCAGGCCACGTCGCCGGTGTCGCCGTTCTTGGTCTTGCCCGGGGTGTGGGAGAAGCGGTCCCAGACCGACTCGCCGCGCCCGTCTTCCCGGGCGGCGCCCTCGACCTGATAGGCGGCGGTGGCCGAGCCCCACAGGAAACCGGCCGGGAAGTCGGCGGGGGTGGTGGGTGCGGCAAAAGCGGTGCGGGGGACGGCGGTCAGCAGGCCGCCGGTCAGGGCGAGGCCTGACTGCAGGAATTCACGGCGTTTCATGGGCATTCCTTCGGGCTTATCGGGTTGCACGCCCCGGGGTTGGCTCCCCGGGGCGGAATCCGACTATGCCACAGAAGAACGCCTCGTCATAGACAGCGTTGTCTATGATTTGGACAGCGCTATCTACGCCTTGGTTCCTTCTCGTGATCCGGATGCGGCTGGGCGTGCTGCTGTTGTTGCGGTTGCGGGTGCTGCTGTTGTGGCGGCGGTTGGACTTGCGGATGCGGTTGTTGCGGGGGCGGCATCGCGGGACGAGGCGGCTGGGCCTGAGGCGCGGGATGCGGCTGCTGTGCCTGGAACTGCGTGCGGGCCGGCTGCGGGGCGGGCGCCTGCGGCGCCGGGTGTTGTGGCTGCTGCGCTTGCGGCGCCTGGTGTTGCTGCTGCGGCGGGGCCGACGGAGCGGGTGCGGCGGCACCGTGCGCGGCCGCGGCACCCGGGGCGTTGAAATGGGCGACCTGCGGGGTCGCGGCCACCGGCGGCCGGCCCTGATTTTGGCTGGCGAACAGGCTGCGGTCGGCCTGGGCGGCCCGCTGGTGCTCGGCCTGCGCGCCGATCGGCTGGACATGGTTTTCCCGCTCGGCCATGCGGTCGGTCTGGGTCGGCTGCGCCCTGACGCCGCCCGAGCCGCCGTTATAGCTGACATTGTTGACGGTGGTCTTGTTGATCACCGTTTCGTTGTAGACGTTGGTGATGTGGGTGCCGCCGAAATTGTTGACGGTGTGGTTGTAGGCGAAGTGGTCGCCTTCCCAGCGGCCGCCGCGATAGCCGTCGCCGCCATAGCCGAAGCCGTAATTGATGCCGCCGTAAAAGCCGACATGCGGACCCCAATAGCCACCATGCCAGATGTAGCGGCCGTCCGCCCAGCCCCACCAGGGCGGCGTCCACAGCAATCCGAAGGCGGGCGGCTCCACCCAGGTGCCCGGCACCCAGTAATAGCCGTCGGGGCTCCAGGCCCAATAGCCGGGGGTCCAGATATAGCCGGGTGCGGGGATTGGCGGCTGGTCGTAGACGGGCAGGGGCGGAGGCGCCAGCTCGACGCTGATGCCGACTTCGATGTCGGCCAGCGCGGGCGCCGACATCAGCCCGATCAGGGCGGCGGCGGCCAATAGGTGAACTCTCATAGGGGCGTCTCCTCATTTTTTACGCCCTGATGAGAACCGGCGCGCCGCCTCCTTGGATGAGGTTGAGAGCACCCGGGAACAGCGAAGCGGCGGTTCCCTCAGGCAATCCGAGATGTCTCGTCACGGCCGGGCCGAGGACGGCGCGGAAATCGGTGGTGACCGCCAGATCGCGCTGCTGATAGAGGCGATCCGCGGCCAGGCCCGGCCAGGCGCCATGCACCTTGCCGCCCATCACGTCGCCGCCCAGCAGCCACATCACGGTTCCATGGCCGTGGTCGGTGCCGCCATTGCCGTTTTCGTGCGCGGTACGGCCGAATTCGGACATCACGACAATTAATGTATCCTGAAAGGCCGGTCCCAGGCCGGTGACCAATTTGGACAAGCCCTCGCCCAAGGGCTTCAACCGATTGGCCAATTGCCCTTCGGCGCCGCCCTGATTGACGTGGGTGTCCCAGCCGCCCAACGCCATGAAGGCGACGCGGATTCCTTGGTCCTGGCGCATCATGCGGGCCAGGCGCTGGGCATCGTCGGGGAAGCCTTGGGGCAAGGGGGCGCCGTTATTGGCCGCCATCTGCTCATGCTCGTCGCCCATATCGGCGGCCATCTGGCGGCGGGCTTCCATGCCCTGCTGGAAGGTGCGGCTCATCTTGTCGTCGCCGCCATAAAGCTGCGCGAAGGCGTCCGAGACGCCCGGCCGGTCGATCGCCAGCGGTTTCTCGGCGGCGGCGCCCAGAGCGATGTTGGCGACCGGCTGCGGCCCGGTCAGAATCCGGGGCATCTGCGGCCCGAACGAGACCGCCTGGGC
>Ga0213872_10002282_pt1 | contig 11420 bp, 7 predicted proteins | sample VelepicomBERX_R2_FD_160071 | JGI IMG/M metagenome (GOLD analysis project Ga0213872, IMG submission 160071) | Rhizosphere microbial communities from Vellozia epidendroides in rupestrian grasslands, the National Park of Serra do Cipo, Brazil - RX_R2 | ecosystem: Host-associated > Plants > Roots >... | reverse complement strand
TGTAGTGCGCCTTCACCTGCAGGCAAGCAGCCATCATGGCGGCAGCGGTGCGCGAGAACGGCCCGGCACAATTGAGCACCAGTTCCATATCCGTCAGCGCGGCGAGCGTGGCAGCGCCGTCGCCGAGATCGAAGCGCCGCACCGGCAAGCCCAGTTCGGCGCCGAGTTCTTCGACCGCCGCACCGCGTCCGGCCAGGACGGGCCGCAGACCGAGGCGCAAGGCTTCAGCCGCGATCAAGCGGCCGCTATAGCCGTTGGCGCCATAGATCATCCAGTTCTGCACGTCTCCTCCTGTGGTGGAGTGATAGTTTTTTTGCCTTAATTTGACATCATTCAATGTCAGTTTTGCGCAAGTCTACATTTGACATCATGCGATGTCAATATTGCATAATATGAAACATTGAGTCAAGAGGCAATGCGCTTCCCTGTCCCAAACTGGGGCTTCCGAATACGCCAAGCAAACGTGTTCAGGGATTCAGCAGGTCCTGGATAATGGCCACCTTGGCGGGTGAGCCGATTTCGGCCCACAGGGCCTGGGCCTTGAGCAGATTGTCGCGCCGCCCCAAGCGTTGGCCGAGGTCCAGATTGGTGTCCGCCAGGACGGGCTTGTAGCCCTTTTGTTCCGCATCGATCAAGGCCTTGTGCCACAAGGCTTCCGCCTTGCCACGCTTGCCTTGCAACCAAGCCAGGTTTGCTTCAAGGCGCAGGCTTTCCACGCAACCATAATCCTTGATTCGCTTCGCATACCGCGTCGCGACGCGACAAGCCTCGGCCGCAGCTACCAGGAATCGATTGCGGCTTGCTTCTCGCCCGCTTTCTGCCAGCATCAACAGCACCTGGGCTTTTCCCATAATTGCCCAAGTAGCCAATGAACCACGCAGCAGACTGAGATCGATTGCGTCTATTTCGGCCGTCCATTTTTCGGCCTCGTCAAAATTTCCGATCATGATGTGACTGCGCGCCATCTCGCACAAGGCCGACACGGAGGATGAAACGTTTCCTGTCACTGCATAGATGTCAATCGCTGAACCCAATTCGCGAATAGCGCCTTCGTAGTCGCCATCCCAAATTGCAATGCGGCCATTGGTCATCTTGACGAAACTGGCGTTGTGAGGATCGAACGCATACTTCGCTTGGTCGTTTGTCTCTTGATTGAGACGACGGTACTGCGGATGACCAAGCTCCCGGTAAAACGCGACGAGCCCCCGAGTCGTCGTCGTCGCCCGTCCAAGATCTCCGGCCTTCACAAAAAGCTCTCTTGCCGAAATAAAATTTTCGACTGCCTCCGTGCCGAGGCCCATCAAAACCAGACAATTGGCGTATGCAACGTGGCAATTGGCGATGCTTGAAGTGTCGCCGGAATCTTTTGCGATGCGTAATGCCAATCGAAAACACCTCTCCGCAAACCTGCGCCGGCCCAAGAAGAAAAGCCCATAGCCGACCCCAATTAAGCTGACTGCGAATTCGCCGCAATTTTGATCGCCGCGTCCTATTTTGTATCCAATCGCCGTAACCAGAAAAAGTCTGTGCGGGTTACAAAAATAATCAATCCACCCTTGGTTAATTAAAATTTTCCTTATCAACGTTCGCTCACGTGATAATATTTCGCCACTTTGTGGGCTGTTTCGGTATATCGTCGCAAGCCAATTGGGCAGACATTGAATCAGCGTAGCAATCGTCTTGCGTGCGATTTCTTTCCGCCCGGTCGGCAACTTCACCCCCAAATGCCGCAGGCTTTTTTCGAAATACTGTGTCGCCTCCATCAGCTTTCCTGCGCCATACATCGCTTCGCCAATTTTTACATCGAGCACAGCACGTTCATACGGCGTGAACTTTAACGCCGAATGCTTCTCCGCCACCTCAATGGTTCGCTGATACAGTGCAAAGGCCTCTTCATTGGCCGACATGGCGCCAGCCTGGTCGGCAGCCTTCATCAAATACTCCTGCGCCTTCGTCCACTCCTGCGCTTGCGCGTAGTGGTAGGCCAAGATGGGATAAAACTCCTCAATCTTGGCAACGAAGAATTGCTCTATTGTTTCACCAATCCGTAGGTGCAGTTGCTTGCGCCGGGATTCCAGTAGACTGTTGTAGGTGGCTTGCTGAATCAGCGGGTGCTTGAACATGTACTCGATTTCGGCATGCCGCTCGACTTGATCGATGAACTGCGCCTGGACAAGCTTGGCCAGATCGACATCGAGCGTCACACCCTCATCCGCAACGACCTTCAACACCCGATGAAAGAAGCTGTGGCCGACTACAGCCGCGACTTTAAGCACTTGCTTGACCTCGTCTTCAAGGCGGTCGATACGCGCCAGGATCACGCCCTCAATCGAATTCGGCAAAGGCAGCTCCTCGATGCGGCTAGCGGCACGCCATTCTCCGCTGGCATCATCCCTGACGACGGCATGCGTGGCCTTGAGCATACGCACCATTTCGCCAACGTAAAACGGATTACCGCCCGCACGCGCGCTCAACAACTCGGCCACGTCTTGCGCCAGCCGCTCGCCGCCCAGCAGGCCGCCTATGATGCGCTGCACATCGTTACCACCAAGGGGTTTGAGTTGGACGCGGCGCACTGCCGTTCGCACACCTGCATCGTCGGCAATGGCCCTTTCAAGACGCGCCATGGCACCGGCCTGTTCGGGGCGGCTGGCAATCACGAATAATATGGGACTCGCAGGGGTCAGTTGCAGCAAGCTCAGCAGCAAGTCGGCCGACGAAGAATCAGCCCAGTGCCAATCTTCCAGGCAAACGGCCAGCGGCTGCTCCCGACTCAAACGCTCGAACAGCAGGTTTGCCGTGCGCGCCAACTGGAGTCCCATCGAAATCGAATCAATGGCACGCATGCGGCTTCCGAACGGTTCCGGCATATTCAGCGTAAGCAGCACGCCGACGAAGGGCGCCATCTCTTCGCCGGCCTCTCGCCCAAACAAAGAAGCCATACGATTGGAAAGCTTTTGCCAGCTCTGGCGCTCGCCGTCTTCTTCGGTGATGTTGAAACAGCGCCGGATCACTTCACGAAACGGCCAGTAGCTGAGCGTGCTGCCGAAGGAAAGGCTGGTACCTTCCACCCAGGCCAAATTTTGTCCGGCAGCGTATTGGCGAGTCTCGGCCAGCAAGCGTGATTTCCCCATGCCGGCTTCACCAACGATCATAAGGATGCCGCCCTGCCCCGCGGTCAGCGCATCGAGCGCGCTGCGCACCTGCGTCATTTCGGCTTGCCGCCCCAACAAGGGCAGTGTCGATTGTGCAGTACCGGCAGCGCGCTTCTTGCGCAGTGCGATCTCGTATACCAGGATCGGTTCACCTTTGCCCTTGAGGGTGCGTAAACCGAGTTTGCGGCATTCGAAATGGCCATCGATTGTGGTGGCGACGCCTTCGCTGCAGGCTATGCCACCCGGCGGCGCTTCGCTTTGCAAGCGAGCCGCCACGTTGGTGGTATCGCCGATGGCGGTGATCTCAGCGCGCTGGCCGCCACCCACCTTGCCGAACACCACCGTTCCCGTGTCGAGGCCCATGCGGATCTGCAGGCGCTGTCCGGCAGGTACGCTTTCCCAAGTCGCATTAGCGACCGCATCGCGGATGGCGACGGCTGCCAGCGCGGCGCGACGCGTGTGGTCTTCATGTGCGATGGGCGCGCCGAACAAGGCCATGAAGCCGTCGCCGAGAAACTTGTTGACGCTGCCTTCGTAGCGATGGATCCCAGCTATCGCAATACCGAAGAATTCGTTGAGCAGGCGGTGCATGCGGTCTTCGCCAAGTTTCGCGGTTAACTCGGTCGAACCGACCACGTCGCAGAACATGACGGTAACTTGCTTGCGTTCGTCGCTGAGAGAGGAATTCGCGGGAGATGACTTGAGCGCTGCCGCGTCACCGCGCAAGGGCGTGCCGCATTCGCCGCAGAATTTGTTACCTGACGGGTTATCGAACTCGCAGTGAACGCAGAGCATGGCGTCGGCCTAGGTTGACATCGAAATGCCGCCCCAGCCTGCCGTGACCGACAGCACAAAACTTGGTCAACGCCGGAACGTAAAACCTGGTGCAATGCCGGTCATGCTGCCATGGGATTATTAATAAAGCAACATCGTTTTAATGAGTTGCCGTACATCAAATCAAGGAATCAGGGAGTGGCGGCAGTTGGCGCCGCCACGGGTAAATGTCGCGCCACGGTGATCCGCTCTCGCAGTTGCAGGAAAGGTCGCTCCACCGCCAGGTAAAGTGCGGACCCGGCAAGGAAAGCCGCTCCGAACGCCAACAGCGCCAACTCAGCACCACCGAGGCCGTGCGCACTGCCCGCCATTTTCACAGCCTGAAACACCATCTTATGGCTCAGGTACAAGCTGTAGGCAGCCGCGGCTAGGGTCGCTGCACCGGGTACCGGCAAACGGCACAACAGGCTGCGCGGCTCGGCGCCAGCCGCCACGATCAGCGCGATGCTCGCCGCCAGCAAGGGATAGCCGAACACGGCCGGCCAGAATTGCGCGATCTGGTCATCGAAGAACCATGCGGTTCCAGCCACGCCAGCGATGCCGAGAGCAGCCAGCCAATTCGGCCGCACCGTGAACCGCTTCCACCATTGCGGGCGGAGGATTCTGACGGCGGCCAACACCACGCCGGCCAGCAAACCGTCGAGCCGGCTCCAGGTCGGGTAATAGATGTCGGACATGTAGGCGCGCCAATCAATCCCGTCATCCAGTGTAAGAGTCGGGTCGGCCACGTAGTGCAGCCAGGCATAGGCACGCACTGCCACGCCGAACAGCAGCACGCCACCCGCTATCAAGGCAAACTTGCGTGCACTGGGCTTGCGTGCGCCGAGCATCACGATCAAGGGGAACACCAAATAGAACTGCTCTTCCACGCACAGCGACCACGCATGCGAAAACGCAATCCCCGGCCCGGCGTGGATGAACAGGTTTTGCGTGAAGGTAAGGAATTGCCACAACGGCTGGATAAAGCTCTGCTCGCGCCACGATGGCAGCAGGAAGTAGACCGCCAGCATGACGGCGAAAGCCGGCACCGTGCGCAACAAGCGGCGTTGGAAAAAGCGCAGGTAGTCGGGCGCATCGCCGCGCACAAAAGGCTGGAACAACTGCCCGCCGATCAGGAAACCACTGAGAACGAAGAACAGGTCGACGCCCATCCAGCCGAAGGCGATGAAAGGATTGTCACGCGGCAGCAGGCCGTAGAGGCTGGAGTGGTAGACCATTACCCACAGGATGGCGCAGGCGCGGATGAAGTCGAGGCCAGGGTAGCGATTGGAGCTACGCGAAGGTACGCTCAAGGGAAGTTCGGACAAGATTAGTTCGGTGATAAATGGTTCATTTATTTAGACAATCGACGACATCGCTGCTCCGTCATTCCCGCGCATCGGATGGCCGCCCCGCAGTAATCCATCGTGAGCATGGGCGCACAACCGCCTTATGGGTTCCCGCCTACGCGGGAACGACGGGGAAAAATAGTCGAAGATATGAAAGTGTGCGGCCGCAATTGACAGCTTCAACGTGCCTTATCGCACGTAAGCGGCAATAGTTCCCTACCCCACCGTCCCCCGCGCCCGAATCCGCGCACGCCACTCACCTAGCGCCGTAAGCGCGCCCTGAAACTCGCGTTCGATCAAATCAGCCTCGGCGTTGGTGATTACGCCGTCGAGCAAGGCATCCGACACCACTTCAGCCACGCTGCCGACCTGGCTCATGACGCGGCAGACGGTTTGCGACAAGTCGTCGGTGTTCACCGTTTCCGGTTCCGGCACCACGAAGGCGGCCATGTTGTGGCGCGCCAGCAAGGCGTGGATGGGCAGCAAGGCGTCCTTGACGCTGGCTTCATAGCATAGCTCGACGATCTGCGACATTTCCTCGAAAGACGGGTAATGCGTATCGATGCCGGGCGCCAGCTTGTTGCGCAGCACGTTGACCGACACGCCCATGCGCTCGGCCAGCGCTTCCAGGCCGCCGGGATAAGCGCGCGCCACCTTGTACAAGGCGTCGTGCTGGTTCATGTCCGAGTATCTGCGGGTCATGGTGAATTCTTCCATTTATTACCGATGCGGGGCGCGCAGCGGATGACTATGCTTCTTCCAGGTCGCAGCCATTGTACCGAAATCGGTGTGGCTACCACCGGCAAATCTGGGAGAAAAATAATGAAAGTATTCAAAGTCCTGTTGCTGGCCCTGCTGCTGTGCGGCCCGGCATGGGAATCGGCTCAAGCCGGCATACACGTATCCGGCATGGGCCGCGCCGGTTCTTCGTCTGCCCTGCGGGGCGGCTTTTCTTCGCAAAAGAGCATGGCGCAGCACGCGGCACCGACCGGCAGTGCTCAACGTACTACGTTCGGCTCCTTCGGCGGCGCCGCTGCTTCCGGCCCGGCCGGTAACTCCGCCTTATCGAAAGACTTGAATGTTGGTAGCGCCAATGCCAATGCACTCAATACCTACGATGCCCGGAACAAGGCACAGCGGGCTACCCAGGGCGCCGTCGGTGCGCCAGCTCCCGCTTATGGACCGGCTCCGGTCTACGTGCCGCAACCGGTGATCGTGCAGCAGCATAGCGGCTTTTTCTCCAGCCCCTGGCTGTGGTTCTGGATGGGCCATTCGATGAACCAAGACCGCGTGGTGGTGGTGAACAACGGCGCTAACGGCAACAACGGCACTGCCGGCACTGTCAATCCCGCCGCCAATCCCGCCACCAACCCTGTTGCCAATAGCGGCCAAGTCGATGGCGCCGTACCGGCAGTGGCCAATCTGCAAGATCAGCCTGCTCCTTCGCTGCTGCACAGCCTGCTCAAGACCCTGCTGTGGGCCGCGTTGACTACCGCCATCATCTGCGCCGCCGTGGTGTATTTCGCCCGTCGCGCCGTCCGCCGCACCAATCACTACACGCTATAAGGAATGCCATGAGCTGGAACAACGCAACGAGCTATGTACGCGATATTGTCAACAAGCGCGCCGCCAAGCACGGCCTGTATGAATCGCAAAGCAATGAGGACCGTGACCTGCCGCTGGGCGTACGCATAGGAGCCCTGGTCACGCTGCAAAAAGCGCCTTTCATCGAAGCCGCGCTCAACGGTTCGCTGATCACCGAACCGGAAGGCAACGCCCTGCCGATTCGCGCTGTCAGCCGCGTGCATCTGAATTTGAGCGGCAAGCTGTACCGCTACTTCCTGCATACCGGTGACGACGACGAGCAACAGACATATTTGCAAGTGCTGCTCGACGCACACGGCAATGTGACCGAAGTGCTGTATTGCACACAGTTGACACGCATCGTGCCGGAAAGCGCGGAAGATCAGGATGCCTATATGGGCTTGTCTGGCGCCGGTCTGGGTGACTCCACCTATACCTTGTGGCGCGCGCAACTGGCAGAACTGGGTGCTGCCGAGGCCGACCTGGCTGCCGCCTTCGGCACATCCGACCAGCTCGTCTACAGCCGCGACGCCGGCGATCCCGCGCAAGCCTTTGTTGCCCCCTTCACCGGCCACGAAACCCGCATCGACGATGCCGCCGGCGAGCACGGACTGGCGCAGCGGCTCCATTTCATGCCTTACGCCAGGAAGATGGGTAGCGGGCGCGAATACCTGCTGATCGCCACCGAGATCGTCGACAGTCGCGACGGTGATGCGTCACGGCGCGCGATCCACGTCGATTTCACCATTGCGATTCCGCTCGATGTGAATCGCATTTCTATCCAATAGTTTCATCCACTCACCAGAAGAGGAATGCCATGAGCAACATGAACGGCTGGGGCCTGACCACCCGCTTGATCTCCAAACATTTCAGCGCGCTGGGCGACAAGGTGTCCGAAGCCATCGCCAACTTCGACCCGGAAACGGCCACCGAAGCCGACCGCGACCGCCTGGCCGCCGCCTTGCGCGAAGCCGCGCAAAAGCTGGCGGCGGCGCGCTCTTCCTTCGATCGCGAACACGGCGACGTGGAAAAGCTGCGCGCGCTGATCGCCAACGATGAAAAGGCCTCGAGTACGCTGGCCGACCGCCTGGCCGCCGGCCAGATCGCCGAAGCCACCGTCGCCCTGTTCTGCGACGAGCTCGAAGCGAACAAGGCCAAGCTGCCGATGGAAATGCGGCAGGAAACCGACGCCAAGGCTTACATGGACGAGCTGCAAAAGATCGTCGACGCATTCGCCCAGCAACTGGCCGAATTCGACCGCGCCGCCAAGCAGGCACTGCAAAAGCTGGCCGCCGCCAATGCGCAAAAGGATTTGCAGGAACTGCGCGCCGAACGGCAAAGCCAGTTGGCCAGCCTGAATGGTTTGCAAAACCATTCGACGGCGCTCAACGCGCTAGCGCGCCGCGCCGAAACCGTGAGCAATCAGGCGGCCGGCATGAAGATCGTGGCCGATATTGGGCAGAAGCCGCTCGATCAGCAAGCCGAGATTGATGCGATCCGCAAGTCGGTGAACGAACCGAACGTGCAGGGTGAGACGACTTTGCAGAGGTTGCGGCGCTTGTCGGGGCAGGTGGCGGTTGCGGCTTGATACTGCCTCCCCCGCGTGTCTCCCCCGCGCAGGCGGGGGTCCAGGCAGCTTTTATTTTCTACTTCAACCTGGGCCCCCGCCTACGCGGGGGCGACGAAGGAGGAATGTCACAACTCACCCGACATATCCCGCATTCGATCGCCCCCACGAATTTTGAGTCTCCGGCTGCCTGAGCGGCAACCAAACCCGAAACGTACTCCCCACTCCCGGCGCGCTGTTGACCTCGATGCGGCCGTGGTGTTTCTTGATGGTGGCGAAAGCGAATGATAGACCCAGGCCAGCCCCCTTGCCGCCGGTCTTGGTGCTGAAGAAGGGGTCGAAGATGCGGGCCAAGTTGTGTTCTTCTATGCCGACGCCGGTGTCGGCGATATCGACCCAGACTTCTTCGCCGCTGTGGCCCGAAGAGATGCGGATTTCGCCCTTCTCTTCGATGGCTTGGTTGGCGTTCAACAGCAGGTTCATGAACACTTGCATCAGCTCGATCGGGCGGCAGGCGACGGCGGGTACCTCGGCGTAGTTTTTGACCAGCCTGGTGTGTTCGCCGAACTGTTCGGCCAGCATGGCGGCCACGTCGTCGAGCAGGCTGTTGACAACAGCAGCGCGCCAGACCGGTTCGCTCAGCGAAGACAGATCATGCAGGGCATGCATGTAGCCTTCGGTGTGTGCGAGTTCGCTGCGGCTTTGTTCGATTAGCTGCAACATCTCGCGCGCGGAAGGACTGGTCTCCATTTCCTGCTTCAGCAGATTTTCCAGCTTGCCCAGGTCTTGCTGCAATTTTTCCAGCGGGCGCGCAAGCTGGCGCGCCACGCCATTGGACAGCATGCCGATCGACACCGTCTTGGCGTCGCGGTGCATCTGGATCTTGGCCTGCTCCAGGCGCTTGTGCGCGCTCTTGAGTTCGGCGTACGCGTCTTGCAGCGTGCTTTCGGCCTGCTGGCGCACGGCCGCTTCGCTGCGCAGCTTCTGGTTTTGCCGGTTCAATTCGACTTGCGTGAGGCGCAACGTCAGGTGGGCCGAGACGCGCGCCATCATTTCGTCGATTTCAAACGGCTTGGTGATGTAGTCGACGCCGCCGGCCTTGAAGGCTTCAAGGCGGTTTTCGGCATCGTTGAGCGCGGTCATGAAAATGACCGGGATGTCGCGCGTGGCGATCTTGGATTTCAGCTCGCGGCAGACTTCGTAGCCGTTCATGCCGGGCATCATGACGTCGAGCAGGATGAGGTCGGGCGCACTGGCGGCGGCGCGGCGCAGACCCTCTTTGCCGTCTTGGGCGACGACGACGTGCAAGCCGTGCTGCTCGAGCAGCTCGACCGCCACCATCAGGTTGGCCGGCGTATCGTCCACGATCAGGACTGTTGCGTCAGCCTCTTTTTCGCTCATGAGGTGCCCCTTGAAACGATAGCGGAGACCTATCGGTAGACAGGTTTCCTTACGTCTCGATTATGGTAGCACTCCTCCTGATTTCAAGCTGACGCGCAAATTGCCTGTCTGATTGCTGCAACAATCAAGGCAACGCTGAGCAAGTCGCTCGCGCGCCACGCATCCCCGATTTGGGCGATCTGCGGCGTTGCGAATCCTCGCCATAGCCTGTGCTATGGCTGTGGTTCGCGCCTTGCATCTCATCCCAAATCGAGGCGCGTGTCATCGCGGGACTTATTCAGTGTCGCCTTACTGCTGCACAAACACCGCCGTGGTGCGCGCCGGCACGCTGAACACGCCGGCCGCGAAGCCCGCATTCTTCACCACCACATCATTGCCGCCTGCCTGCAGCGGATGCAAGACCACATTGCTCGCTGCATAACTTGCCAGTGTGAAGCTCTGCCCTAGCTTGTTGGCATTGAACAGCACCACGATGCTCTTGTACTTGCTGTCGCCGCAGCCGGCCGCGCCAGAAATGCGCATCACGATCAGGCCCCGCTGCTGCGCGCCCTGGTCGGGGAAGCTGACGCAGCTGTTGACCGCCGCCGCCGTCTTGAGGCGGAACATGGACGTGTCTTGCCGCAGGCGCAGGAAATCCTGGAAGGCCAGCGTGGCGTGGTTGCTGTCTGTGGGGCCGGTTGCCAGCCCCGTATTGTTCAGCAAGGGCGTCATGGTAGCCAGGTTGGCGGCGTTGTTGCCGGTGTTTTGCGGCGGCGCGCCGACCGCCCAGTTATTGGTTGCGCCAGTCCAGTCTATGCGGTTGAAGTAGTCGCCTGCATTGAAGCTGTTGCTGTCCATGGACTTCGAGCGCAGCAAGTCGTCGCCGGCGTGGAAGAAAGGTACGCCCTGGGCCAAGGCTACCAGCGACAGGCCGACCACTTGGGCGCGCGCACGGTCGGCAGCACTGGTAGTAACCGGGTGCTTGTATTGGCTGGCGTCAAACACGGTTTCGTTGTCGTGCACCGAGATGTAGGCGATGTTTTCCTGCGGCGCGGCGGTGTAGCCGGTGTCGGCGCCAAAGTAGTCGACCTGCGCTCCGGTGGTCGTGGCGTTGAGCGGGAAGCTGGCGAGATTGCCGGCCAGGCCGACGCTGATGCGGTTTTGCAGCAGGAACAGGCATTGCTGCTGGGTCAGGCTGCCGCTGCCGCACCAGCTGATGTTGGCGCCGGCGGTGCTGCAACTGGAGCCGTCGTTGTTGTCGTAGCACAGGCCGTTGATGAAGCCTTGATGCGTGACCATGGCGGCGCCGCTGTCCATCGGGCTGCCGCCGCGTGTAGCGTCGCGCAGGCGGTCATTGAAGCTGCCGATGCCGGTACCGGCCATATTGGCTTGCTGGGCGTTGACGAAGTTCAGGCCGTTTTGCGTCCAGCCCTCGCCGTACAGGTAGACGCCCGGGCCGCTTGCCGTGCGGCGGCCGTCGGCCAGCGCCACGGCGTTGAGCGCGCTTTGCGCGTCCAGCATCACTTGCTTGGGCAGCAGGCTCATGATGTCGAAGCGGAAGCCGTCCACCTT
>Ga0213872_10002281_pt1 | contig 11420 bp, 6 predicted proteins | sample VelepicomBERX_R2_FD_160071 | JGI IMG/M metagenome (GOLD analysis project Ga0213872, IMG submission 160071) | Rhizosphere microbial communities from Vellozia epidendroides in rupestrian grasslands, the National Park of Serra do Cipo, Brazil - RX_R2 | ecosystem: Host-associated > Plants > Roots >... | reverse complement strand
AGTTCAGCTCCTGGATCGCCTCTCCGATCGAGCGTGCAACCATGGTGAGCCGATGTGGGTGGTGATTACGCCTGGCGCCCAGCGTGTAAGTCAGATCCGGCAGAATAGGGGAGTCCCCATTTGTCCTGGATCGCTCATCCAACCAAGCACCCAATCGCGACGCTGATGCACGCAGAGCGTTCTCCGAGCGCGCGGACAGAACGAATGGCCACGCCCGCTCCGCGTGGGGCCACGAATGATCCAAATCGAAGACCTCCGGATGTGGAGGAAAAATTGGTGCCTTAGCAAGAATAACATGCGCATTGGCGCCACCGAAGCCGAACGAGTTAACGCCCACTAAACAAGCTTTGTCTGCCTCAGGGAACGGCTCCAGCGCGGTAGGCACGCGAAGCTTCAGAGCCGCGAAGTCGATGTTTGGATTCGGCTTCTTGAAGTGTAAGCTGGCTGGAATCTGGCGGTGCTTGAGCACCAACGCCGCCTTGAGCAGGCCAGCGACACCGGCGGCAGTCTCCAAATGGCCCAGGTTTGTCTTCAACGATCCGATGAGCAGCGGCGCTTCGGTCGAGCGGTCCGCGCACAGGGCCTTCGCAAGGGCATGAGCCTCAATCGGATCACCCACCGCGGTCCCAGTGCCATGCGCCTCGACGTAGCCGATCTCAGACGGAGAGATCCCCGCGTCTGCGCAGGCGTCGCGGACGAGTCGTGCCTGGGCCTCCGGACTTGGAAGCGAGATGCCGTTGGTGTGACCATCCTGATTCATCGCGGTGCCAACGATCACGGCATGGATCGGGTCTCCGTCGGCTTGCGCCCGGGAGAGCCGTTTGAGGAGTACTACGCCAGCTCCTTCGCTGCGGACAAAGCCGTTTGCTGAGGCGTCAAACGCCTTGCATTTACCCTCCGGCGACAACATCGAGGCCTGGGAAAATCCGATGAATCCGTTCGGTGAAATCATCACCGTCACACCCCCGGCTAATGCCGAATCGCCTCGGCCCGCCCAAATATGCTCGCATGCCAGGTGCACCGCGGTCAGGGCGGACGAACACGCGGTATCCATCGCGATACTCGGCCCTCGCAGGTTGAAGCAGTACGAGATACGGTTGGCGGCGATGCTATGCGCACAGCCGGTAGGCGAGTACGGACTGATGCCTGCATGTTCCCAGGGAGTCCCTTGGATACCTTGATAGTCATTGTGAGAAATTCCGACAAAGACTGCTAAATCGGATCCCCCCTCAAGATCGAGCACCAGGCCGGCATCCTCCATTGCCTCCCATGCCGTCTCCAAGAGCAGTCGGTGCTGCGGATCCACATAGGGCGCTTCTCTGGGTGCAATTCCGAAAAACTGGGGATCAAACTGGTCGATCGCATCAACAAATCCTCCCCGTCGAGCGATCGATCGGCCGGCTAAACCCGGCTCCGCGTCGTAAAACCGCTCGACGTTCCATCGATCGGACGGCACTTCGCTGATCGCTTCGCGCCCCTCTGCGAGCAGCCTCCACAAAGATTCTAGATCATTTACGCCACCGGGAAAACGGCAGCCGACTCCAATGATGGCGATGCCTTCTTTATGCATGCAGGTTTGAGTTAGCCGAAGTGGGGTGAGCCTTACGGCATTTATCGATGGTTAGTCAAGTCTCCAGTGGCCAGCGTCTTATGTAACGACCCGGACCCGGCCTGCTGGCCTGGAATTATCCATTATCCGATCTAACTATTTACGCTTCAGACGGTCAAAGTGAATCCCACATTCAGGCCCCTAGTGCCAAACCAGCGTTCTTCCTGATGCATTTCTAGTGTCCTGTCCACGGAAAATATAAACTGCCTTTGTTGCGCTTAGGCAGGCCCAGCGTAGGACGCGCTCCGCGCGTCCCTTTACTTTTTTTTTATACACTCTTGCGTTCACACGCCAGTGCTTTTATATGTGAAAACGTTCCACCGCCCGAGAAGTCTTCGGATCATGTTTTTTTCTTTTCCCATCAAAGCATTTGCCACAGGGACGGCTTTTCTGCTGATTTGTGCAACGACCTGGGCCGGAAGCGCCACCGACCTGATTAAGAACGGCGATGCTTTAGACGTGACGTTGCAGGCCAACGCTGCACTCAGTTTTTATCTGGCAGCGGAAAGACTGGAACCGGAGAACGCGCATCTGCTGGTGTGCATCGCTCGGCAATACCGGCATCTGATGGTCGACGCCACAACTCGCGAGGAAAAAGTGAAGCTGGGCGGAATCGCATTGGAGTACGCCCGGCGCGCCGAAACGCTCGCTCCGAATACCTGCGAGACTCAGCTCGGTCTCGCGATCGCCTACGGGAAAATGCTACCGTTCCAGGGCCTCAAGCAGCAGACAGAGACCGCGCGCAGTATCAAGGAGGCCGCTGAAACCGCGGTCAAACTCGACCCACAGAACGATTTGGCCTGGCACGTACTGGGGCGCTGGCACATGGTGCTGGCCAGTGTCACCGGGATCAAGCGCGCGATGGCAAACCTCTTTTTTGGCGAACTTCCGGCTGCATCGAACGAGGACGCCGTGAACTGCTTTCAGAGGGCCATCGAACTCAACCCCACCCGTCTCATGCACTATATCGAGCTCGGCCAGACCTACGCGCAGATGGGACGCACCGCGGAGGCCCGCAGAATGATTACCAAGGGTTTGGCCATGCCGGATGTAGAAAAGGACGACCCCGAGGTCAAGCGTGCCGGACGCGAAACGCTGGGGAAACTCCAGTAACCGGCAGGCGAAGCGTCCCGCTTTGCACTCTGCAGCACCGAGCAAACCGAGACGGTTCGCCCTACCCGTGGGAGCGCGCCCCTATTGCAGCGGTGGCAAAGCCCGTCCAGCTTGGGAGTTCCGCCAGCCTGCCGTCAATAAACAGGTGATGCCAAAGCTGGGTTGCCACGACCGCCGCCAGCCCCAGTTCGACGGAAAGCCGCGGCAGGGAACCGGCTCGCAATTGGCGAAAAGCCCGCCGCCAGTGGCGAACCGCCGAAACATGAAAATAGCCCGTGCGTCGCAGCGATTCCTCACTCAACAGTTGATCGACAAACGTCGCTGATTCTATGTGAAAGCTGTCGAGCGGAGCGCGGAAAATCACTTTGCCCCGCCGGAAAACGGCTGGCGGCAGCCAACGCTCAGCTAAGAGACGGAGCAGGTATTTGTCGTGGAATCCCCGTAATTTCAAACGGGGATGCAGCTTCGCCAGGAAAGCGAACACGTCCTCGTCAAGGAACGGATATCGGACTTCGACCGAGGAATGCATGGCCACGCGATCGCCCTTGGCCTGGAGCAAAAGTCCAGCCAGGGTAACCCGGGCGGCAACCCAAATGCCACGGTTCAGTGGGTGCCAGCGTCTGGCCCGTTCCAGGTCGAGTTTCAAATCGGCCCATGGATTGGTCCGCCGCATCACTTCCAGCATCGGCTCGGCGTAAAAGCGAAGCTTGGAGAGCGCCAGCAGCCCATAGGAATCAATCCAGGCGTTGGGACCGCCGACGGATTCCTCAACGCGAGGTCTCACATCGGGCGAGAACTGTGGCACCCTGTTTAGGCGAAGGTAAGCGCGCCGGATTTTGTCGCTTATCCCAAGTGCGGGCACCAGATCCAGGAATCCGAGCAACTTGGACAACTTGTACCAGGGATAGCCGACCAGCCACTCGTCAGCCCCCTCCCCCGTGACAACCACCTTCTGTCCGCAGCTATGCACGCGCGCCGCTAACAGCAGTAAAGCCGCACAAGAGGTATCGATCACAGGAGCCTCGGCGGCCTCGATCAACCGGGGATAGGTCTTCAAGGCATCGCTGTGGCCGAACTCCTGAACGATTGGTGGTTTCGTACCGACATGACGGGCCACCAGGCTGGCGGCGCTAAGCTCGTCAAGAGCGGGATCCTTGACGCGAACCGTGTAGGTAGAAATCGCGGGACCCCGAAGGTGACAAGCCATGGCCAGAATCATGCTCGAGTCAACGCCACCCGACAAATACGCTCCCACTGGGACATCAGCCCTCAATCGCTTCTCGACCGCCTGGGACAGCACACGCTCGAATTCATCCACCAGCCGGTGGGGCTCTCTTCCGGGATCCTCGTCGCCACGATCTGGAAAATCCATCTCCCAGTAAGCGCGCTCGTCGATCGCAGCTGCCCTCCCACGAACCTTTGGGCTGATCCGCAGGTAATGGCCGGGAGGAAGGAGTTGTACGCCTTCGAAACAGGTCACGGGGCCTGGTAGCGCGGAGAAGGAAAAGATGTGGTCAATGCCGTGCAGGTCGGGTCGCGCCAAAACCATCTCCGAAGCTAGAAGTCCCTTGATTTCGGAGGCGAACAGGAACCAGTCACCTTGGCGCGTCCAATACAGTGGACATATGCCGAAACGGTCCCGGCCAAGCATCAATTGACGCCGGCGCTGGTCCCAAAGAGCAATGGCAAACTGACCCCGCAAAAGCTCGAACATTCCTACCTGACGTTCTTCCCAAAGGTGCGGGATGATTTCCGTATCGCAGTGGGTGACCAGACGATGGCCGCGACCTGCCAGTTCGGCCCGCCTCTCGACGTAATCGAACAGCTCGCCGTTAAACACTACAAATACGCTTCTGTCTTCGTTGGAAATTGGCTGTTGGCCGTCTGCCAGGCCAACGATGCTCAGCCGGCGCGAGGCAAGCGCCAGCCCGGGACGTTCCAGATAACCCTCCTCATCCGGGCCGCGATGCACCAGCGCCTGCGCCATCCTTCGAATCGCACCCTCCGGCACGGTTCGCTCTCCTTTCAGATCCAGAATACCTGCAATACCACACATAAAATCAAGTTTACCTGGATTCGATTAAGCGCCCCTTGTTCAGCAGCTCCGGCTCGCTGAATCGTCGTCCTACTAACTGCATGCTGGCGACTGGGACGCTCTTCGCTCTGACGGGAATTAGTAAAGATCAATGAAAGCCCGGCGAAGATCAACTGGGCCGCCGTCGAATTCATGCTGAGCGTCAGAAAATCTGGACGTTCGCTCCGTCGGTAACCTCCTTAGAGACCCGGTCCACATCCCAATTCGCGAGACGAATGCATCCATGGCTGGCTGAGTGTCCGATCGTCTCGGGATTGTCGGTTCCGTGGATGCCGATCCCCTTTTTGTCCAAGCCGATCCAGGCGATTCCGACCGGGTTTCGTGGACCGGGTGGAATGTTTCGAAAGTTAGAACTGCGCTTGCCGTGGTTTAGCATCTCGCGATCCCAGCGGAACCAGGGCATGAGGGTGACTCGAACAATTTTCCAGGTGCCGACCGGCGCAGGAAGCTGTTGAGAACCGGGGGTAACTGGAAAGGAGCCGATGATTTTATCCCCCTCCATGACATCGAGCTGCCGAGATTGGGTATCCACTTTGATCGTACGAGCCGCCAGAGCCGGGTTGAGTGGGAGATTTTCGACCGGATGCAGGGTCTCAATCTGAAACGGAGTAACGTTTGGAACGCGAATCTGGTCGCCGGGTTTCAACGCATTCATCTTCCGGCCCGCATTTAGACTTTTGAGGAACCTCTCATCGGAATGATAGCGTTCCGCCACGAACTCCAGAATTGAACGATAGGGCATCGACTTGACCCTGGATTGTTCGACCGGTCGCCGTGGCGCTCTGCCAACATGCCGAAAGTCATCCGCTTTTAGTTCGTAGGAAACATAGAGTGGAGAAATCTGGTTCATCTCGCGCAGGATCGCCGGATCCAGTTTGCCGGTGGCCGGTGACCCTTGAGCAAGTTGGTAACGCTGGAGCGCTTTTGCACAAAAGTCGTTCCAACGTCCATCGATCTTGCCAGGACTGAATGAACGTTGGTCCAAAAAGATCTCCAGCCTGGTCACCATTTCCGGCTTCTGCGCTAACTCCCGCAAGGAAATTGTCGTTTCACCGGGTGATGCCGTAGCGGCCGGCGTCGGAACTGTCTGTGCCCCTCCCGGCGGAGGGGAAACCGACGCTTGCGCGTAGACCCGTAACGCTATCAGGAAACCTGCGAGCACCGTCGCAAGCAAACGAGCGGCGCTTTGACTGGAGCAAATCACTCGCTCAGGTTCGACTCGATTCCGCCAGCCGGACTTGGTCTTCAGCGAAAAGCCGTTCATTGTCTTTTGATCTATGGTTAGTTTCAATCGATAATTAGTTACGTGACTTGCGAGCCGCGCCCCCAAAGTTAGTCTAGAAGGAACTAACGCTTCCTCCTCGTCATACCTTCTTCCTCCACGGTTAACTAGAAATGCCGCTATGCATAGGCCTCCGGAGTCACCGCAGATCAGCACATTATAGTCGGCCTCTTTGACGTATTCGCGATTCTAAAAATTCACTTTGCCGGTTCGTAGCGATGCACTCCTGGCGTTTTTCGGGGCTGACCCTGATTTCAATATAGGGTGGATATCTGGAACCGGGTTCATCTTTCGGGATTCAGCGCCGAAGGCGCGACAACAAAATAGCCTAGAGGCCTGTCGGACTTACCGCGAAGCGGTTAGAGATCTTAGCCCAGGGCTTCAGCCCTGATCTTTATACACAAGTCCTATCAGCAGCAAAGCTGCCTTACCGCGAAGCGGTTAAAGACCATAGCCCAGGCCTTTCAGGCCTGGGTTTTTGCCAAAGGGAACTCGCCCTGAAAGGGCGTCCGAATGCTATGGTCTTTCCAACATGGATCGCACGGTCTTCATTTTCACCCGTTTCCGTCGGCCGCCCCTTCAGGGCGAATTTCGTTGGCTGCCTGACCCAGGGCTGAAGCCCTGGGCTAAGACCTTTAACCGCTCCGCGGTAAAATCCGACAGACACCTAGGGCAAGCGACGGGCCGCTCTCAGCCCGTGACGCAGCCCTAGCGAGCACGTCCCTACAAGGATAACCACGCTTTGCGCCTGCTGCCAGTGTAAATAATAGATCCGGCTCACCGGGTGAAAGCGAACTTTTACCTAGCATAACATACAACCCCAATTCTGACTGCAATTCCAGCGATCCCGCACGATGCGAGTCGTTGAGACATGTTTAGCCGCTCCTAGCCATGAATACCCCCTGTAACGCCTTTCTTATTGGTTCTATCGCTTTCGCCCTTAATGTGAGTAATAGTTGCGGGGAGAACGCCTCAGCAAATCGTAATAATTCAAACGGGCAGGCGTCAACGATTGAAGATCGACTCGCTCAACTTGAACAGGAACAAAAGGGGTTGACAGGGCAAGTGGACTCGCTGAACAGGGAAGTGGCCAGTCTCCAACAGGAAATAAAGACGTTGGAAGGTCAAACCGCCGAATCGAATGGCCGTTCTTCAAAACCTGCGACCGGCGCAGTCAATGAAATGCCCCGTCGGAGCGATGACGCCACCGCTGCCCAAACAAACGAGACATCCGGCGCTTCCTACGATCTCTTCTATGACCGGCTTCAGTCCGACGGCCAATGGTATAACGACGCGACTTACGGCTCCGTCTGGCAACCAAAGACCGCCTCTACGGACCAGCAATGGCGTCCGTACACAGACGGCCGGTGGGTTTACACAGACCGTGGTTGGACCTGGATCTCCAATGAAAACTTTGGCTGGGCCACTTATCACTATGGCCGATGGGTCAGGCTGAGCGAACGAGGCTGGGTTTGGGTTCCCGGCAGCACCTGGGCACCAGCCTGGGTTTCGTGGCGGCAAAGCGATGACTATGTGGGTTGGGCACCGTTGCCACCCGAGACCGAGTCCGAGCAGGATGTTAAGATTGAAGAGTGGGCTGACACCTACTACAACATCGGACCGGGCTCCTACGTTTTCCTTAAGACTACTGATCTTGCAAACCCGAGCTATCGCGACTTTATCGCCTCGTCTCAGGACGATCTTGATATCATTTCGCGCACGAAAAACGTGACTAATATCTATTACGGAAAAACCGGCGTCATCGAAAGTGGTCCCGATTACGATCGGCTGGTCCGGGATGCAAATGTTAAAGTCGACCGATATCGACTAAATTATGTCCAGCAGAACAATCCTGGAGCGCAGTTTAGTGCAACCACGCAGGGCAACCAGCTTCAGGTGGTCGCCCCAGCTCCGCGCCTGCAACGCGCCGCAACCGTTGAACCCAAAATCGCCGGCGATATTGCAAACGCGCAAGTTGATCGAGGGTGGCAAGGCATAGACGAGACCAAGGCGAAGCAATTGAAGCAAACCTGGGAACAACAAGCGCCGGTGCCGGCGTCGCTACCCGCAAAACCTGCGCCCCCTAAACCGTTGTTCGCCCGGGCAGCGGGCCAGAGTCGAGGTGCGAACCAACCTGGGCAACAACCATCCAATACGAATGGAAACCAGCGCCAGGAACTGAAGCAGGAAGGACGCCAGGAATCGACACCTCCTGCCCCGAGTCCGTCGCCCACCCCGAACGAGAAGGCTGCGGGACAACGGCCGCCTGACGCAAAGGAAAACCGGCGCCACGAGGCGAATCAAGCAGAACGCCCCGAAACGACGCCTCCTGCTCCAACTCCGTCCGAAAACGAAAGGTCTGTCCGACAGCCTGAACGGAGAGAGACTTCTCCTAAGCAGAATCGACGCCAGGAGCAAGGTGAAGGCGAACGCGCTCAACCGGCGCCGAACCGTGTTGAGTCCCCACAACCCAAGAATGCGCAACCGGCGCAATCGGAAGAAAAACGTGGAGGAGGCGAGAATCTAGATCAGGAAGCACCAGGGCCGGCAGACCGGACCGATGAAAAAGGCGAGCCGCGACAAAAAGAAGAAAATACCAACAGGCAGTTTAAAAACGGCGAGGAAACGCCACGCCAGAGCGAAGCTCCGCAACGAGAAGAGAGTGAACGACCGGCGCCCGGAGAGCAAAAGAGTCACGGCCGCGACCAGTCAGGCAGCGAAAAGCCTGGCGGGAAGAAACGTCCTGACGAGCCGGAGAAGAAAAAAGGCGGAACCCCGGAAGAACAGTAACCGGAAGTAAGCGCAGCGTCCCCGCCTTGCTCTCTTTGGAATCGAGCAAACGAGACGGTTCGCCTACCTCGCAAAGGGGGAACAGCGGCGGAGTCCAGAGCCTCGCCCTACCGATCTGTGGTTTTCAGAAGCGAACTTGATCCGTCTCGATACGCAATCTGCACTGAAGTAACCGGGCGTGTGACTCCGTTTATGTTGGTCGAGAAATGGGCGTGAGGCTGATAAGAGCTGTGAAAAGATTCAGGTATCGGCCTCGGCGAATAATCAGCTGCGACGCGCTTGATTAAGCCTCCATTTACATCGAAGAGCGCTATCTCCAGAAACCCCCACCCTGTTCCCGCCCACGGGGTCGATCGTCGCACGCTCCCAAAAACGGTTACCGAGGATCCATTCTGAACGACCTGGGGACTCAAAACCTCGACCGTATAACTGGGCAGCAGATCGATCCTGGGCGCTGCATCCGCCTGAATACACTGGAGCGTCGCAAATAATAGGCATACAACCTGGCAGAAACCGCGCATATCTTTGTTCACAGACCGTGGGGGTTACCTCAAATCCAAAAAATACAATAGCACTTCAGACAAGATCTTGAATATCAGAAAGTCAGAATTGAACGTAATCCGATCACTACGGCATTGCGGAGACTGTCAGAGGCGCCCGGCCGAATAACCCACTGAAAATCCGGTTGCAGCTGCCAATGGGCCGTGATTGGACACAAGTAGGTCGCTTCCAAGACCGATTCAAATCGGAGATTGGGAACGTTCGGCACACCTTCTCGCCGTGCGACGTCATCTGCTCGCCGCACGTTATCGCTGATTGAGTTGTAGGCGAATCCGACTCCAATAGAATCTCGCAGCTCTTTCTGCCGGCGGAACACTCCCTTATACACGGCCCCGGTTTCCGCGGAGACGGTATCAACGTTTCGATCTTTAGGAAGCACTAATCCGCGGGTGAATAGGTATAACCCGTCGGGTGAAACCGGTGCTGCTTCATAGATTTTCTGTTCCCAGAGCGCGTAAACCCCGTAGTCACCTGACTCTTTACCGACGGCTTGGAGGCTCGCGCCAATCCCGAGAACTCGGAGTCGTTCCTGATAAATATTGTCGAATCGATTTGTTGCATAGAAGCCGCCGATCAAAAAATGTCCCGGACCAAAGAACCAGCGTCCAGGGCCAGGAGGCGGGATCCCAGGCGGCTCACGATTCAAAAAATCGAACACCAGCTCGTTCAGAAAGATCAATCCCGTGCTTGGATTAAAATGAAAATCAACGCCGTATTTATTGTACGCGGGCGACGCGGGGGCTGTGGGCGATCCAACAGCGACAGGATCGAGCGTCGGTGCGGCTGAATTTCCATCAAAGACTCCCGATCGGAGCGTCAGCTTCAAATCCTTGTCGTCGCCGATGCTCAACTCCAGACGAATCCCTAGAGCCGTGAACGGATAGACAGGAACAGGGGCGTTGCCGCCGAGAGCTAAGGGCGCTCCAAATGAAGTATTGATAAACCATTCAGCAGTGCTGTTTACATCGAACTCCTGGTCCGCACCCATCAAACCAATGCGGAAAGAATTGACGACCGGCCCGACCTGAAAGCTCTTCTGGAACCACAATTCGTAGAGTCGGGGACTGTTATAGGCGGTATTCCCATTTACGCCGGCAAGATCTCCAACGTGCTCCGAAATGTTAGTTCCGTAGGGGTAATATCCCTCGACATGAATATCGGTGTTACTCAGAAGGCCAAGTCCCGTTAACCCCTGGCCGTCAATATCCAGGCCCAACTTAACCAGACCATCAACGACGGCGCCTTGACTCCTTCCTCCTCGCGCATTGATAAATATGTCGGCATCCCATTCCAGAGAGGGCGTAAGCCCCCGGCCTTCCAATTCCTCTATCCAAGATTGACCTCCTGCGGGATTGCCGATCTGCGCGCCGGTTACTTCGAGAGTGCCTGCGTGAACGTCCACCCAAGACGCCAAAGCGAATACGGCACTGAGTGTCCCGACCATGGCAAGTCCAATAACAGGTTTTCTCATTTCATCGCATCTCACTTGAAAGCTCATGCTTCGGCGAAGGCGTCTGGAGAGCCCGGGCGTCCTCCTCACAACAATGTGAAGAGCATCGTCGAAACGTCAAAGCAACGCTTTTGGAATTATTGCCCTAACTCAATGAATCCAATTCCTTCGACTCCCGCGATTGAGTTCCAATGAGGTCGAGACCCCTTAAGCACTGAGAGCACCGTGCCCCATTCTTCGGGGGTGAGAACGACTTTAATGGGCTTCGCGAATTTTGCCATCAGTCTGAGACTTTTGAATGTGGTCACTTGTGGATACAAATGTTCCTGTTGCATACACAAACGGCTAAAACCTGAAACGCTTGAGCGAAATCATCTGTCGGATTTACCGCGCAGCGGTCAGAGACCATAGAAGCCCAGGCCTTCAGGCCTGGGTAGCCAACAAATGAAAATCGCCCTGTAAGCTGTAAGGGCGGCCGAACGTGTTTCTACGCCAACAGTTCGTGAAATATTGAGCGGTC
>Ga0213872_10002279_pt1 | contig 11428 bp, 10 predicted proteins | sample VelepicomBERX_R2_FD_160071 | JGI IMG/M metagenome (GOLD analysis project Ga0213872, IMG submission 160071) | Rhizosphere microbial communities from Vellozia epidendroides in rupestrian grasslands, the National Park of Serra do Cipo, Brazil - RX_R2 | ecosystem: Host-associated > Plants > Roots >... | reverse complement strand
TGGTGCCCCCGATGAAATACATTTGCTGGTAGTCAGCATTGCCGTTCGCATCGGTGCCGATGGCCGCGCCATGGAAGATCAGGTTGGAGACGCCCGAGATTTGCTGGGTCTTGCCGGTGGTCGTATCGGTCAATGTCACCAGGCCGGTCGGATCGACGGTGAAGGAGAAATTGTCGGCCGCTCCCGTCCCCGCCGCGCTGGGAGAATTGTAGCCGTCGATGACCACGGTGTTGAACCCGCTGCCCAGGGCGATCGGCGCGCTGCCCGACGCCGGCAGCGAGGCAAAGCCGATCACATTGTCCGTGGTGGTGCCGGCGATGCCGTTGTTCTGGATCGCGGGAGCAAAAGCCGCCGAACCACCTCGCCCGTCGGGACCGGAATTCTGCGAGGCAACGAAGGTCAGGACGGAATTGTCGGTCGAAGCGTAAGGGAGACTCATAGAACGCACTCCATGATGGGTCGGCAAGGCAACAACTGAGACAGCGATACTGAGGGCGACCAGCGCGGCGGCGATCTTATGTCTCGATAGGAGGTTTTGCACGGCCATCACTGTGGATAGGTCGGCGAGGGGCAGGCGGGCGATCCGTCCGCGTTATTACAGACAATCTTCACTAGGACGCCTAAGGAAAATGGGGTGTCTTCGAGACAGTTGGTGGTGCCGTATTGGCATTGGGTGCCATTGCCACAGGTCGGTGTAGCCCAGGTGTAAGGCGATATGCCGGACGGTATAGTGGAAATTCCTGATCCAGTTCCACATTCGTTGCCGCAGTCGTCGTAGGTAACGCCATTGTTTGGGCCGCCCACGCACTGATACGTCTGCAGTCCACACGACGAGAACACTGTCCCCGGCGCGCAATAACTTAGCTGGCAGGTCGTTCCATTCAGTGTGTAGCCGCTATCGCAAGTAATCGAGCAGTCGCCATTGACTGTTCCGTTCGCCACGGAGGATGGCGTACACGAGGAGGAAGAAGACGTGGGCGGCGGCGTTACCACCGGCGGCGGCGGGCAGGCCCCGCCATAGCAGGTGTACCCGGTTGGTGTTCCGCAGCTGTCATAGCGCGTTCCCGTCGAGGTGGTGCCGCAGGCGGCGTAGCAACCGGTATCGAAAGCGTCCGGCGAGCATGTGTAAGAGTCGCCGCTGGGATCCGACCACAACCCGTCCGCCATGGGATCGGTGACGGTGGCAGCGCCCTGGAAGCCGCACTGCCAAACCTCGGTGTCGGTATAAGTGGCGTTCCACTGGTCGACACAGGTCAGGGTCACCGATTGGGATTGACCATACTGGGTGTAAGGCAAGGTGACGCTCTTGGGAGGGCCGCCGCCGATCTGGCACATCGTGACGGTCTGGCGCCGACAGCACACCACTTCGGTAATGCCGGGCGGGGCGCTGCCGCTTTTCACGCCGGCGCGGTATTCCAACCACTCCTGAGGCGTTGAGTAGGGTATGACGTTTTCCTGGGTGTCGCCATTGGTGACGAAGCGGCAATATTGGCTGTTGGGGTCGACGTAGTCGGCGGTTCCGGCCGGAAGGCGCGCGAAGCCGGTGCCATCCACACTGTCCGCCCCGGCAACCTGCTGCGGTGGCTGAGGGTAGACCTGGGCATTCGAGGGAAACGGGGAAATCAGGATCGCGCCCACGCAAGAGACGACAAGTCCCCGCTTAAACGCCTCAACGATAAATTTCGGGCGCATCTTTCGCCTCTTGTCCGGCTGTTTGGATCCGCCGGGCCTCGGCGAGGTCCCCTTCGAGCTGCTGCACCCGTCCGTCCAGCGCCTTCACCGCCTCGATCAGGGGGGCCACCATCACGTCGTATTTCACCGTCAGCTTGCCGTCGAGATTGCGGCCCACCGCCTCGGGCATCACCTGCTGCACTTCCTGCGCCACCAGTCCGACGTCCCAGCTGTCGTCGCGGCGCCATTGGAAGCGATGGCCGCGCAGCTGTTCGACCAGCGCCAGCGGCGCCTCGATGTCGGTGATGTTCTTTTTCAGGGTGCGGTCGGAATTGTGATAGTAGATCGGCGCCATCATGCTGGTGGTCGCGGTCACCGTTGCGCCGGAGGTGACGTTGCCGTTGGCGGAGACATTGCCGCTGGCGGTGATGTTGCCGGTGGCTGCGCTCGATCCGGTCAGGGTGATGTTGCCGTTCGCATTGATGTTGCCGCTGGCGGCGCTGGCGCCGGTCAGGGTGATGTTGCCGTTGCTGACGATATTGCCTTCGGCGGCGCTCGCCCCGGTCAAGGTGATGTTGCCGTTGGCGGTGATGTCCTTGGCGTTGCTGAGGCTGTGGCTGGTGCCGCCGCTGTCGGTCATCAATATGTCGGTCTGCATGGTGTTGAGGTCGGGATTGCCCGGTTCCGGCACGCGGTACAGATAGGGCGCGGCCTGGTCGCCGCCCGAGAAGAACAGGCCGGCCGCCAGATGGCCGCTGGCCGGCACGAAGCCGCTGGTGGTCGGAGAGGCGGCGAAGCCCGACATGTCCTGCCAGTAGAAATTGCCGATTCCCTTGACGCAGGGATGAACGGTACAGACGTTGTAGGAAGGGTCGGTATTGTAGGGCGAATAGCCGCCATAAGTGCCGATCAGCGCCGCCGCGCTGGCGATGGTCTCGGGCGGGATCGCGGTGCCGCCATAGCTGACCACGAAACCCATGATGCCCGGCTGGTTGGTCGGCGGTCCCGCCGGCACATATTGCAGCAGGATGGCGTAATTCTGGCGCCACGGATTCATCGCCGTGGCGCCGCCGAAATTGTTGGGCAGGAACAAAGGCTGCAGGGCCGCCACCGGCAGCACCGCGGGGCTGGAGCCCTGAAGGGCGGCGATCTCGGTAGTCCAGTTCGATTTGATATATTGCGCCGCCGCGTCGCGCAGCGTGGCGACTTGCCAAGCCGCCGTCGCCGCCGAGCTGGTATCCTGCAGGTTCTTCTGGATCGGCAGGAAGCTCACCGTCAGCAGCAACGCCACGGTCAAGGCAACCAACAGTTCCGCGATACCGCCCAGCATGGCTTCCTCCTATTTCACGACGTCGGCGAGCGCCGGGACATTGGCGGGGATACCCAGCGCCGGCGGCAGGTAAACCGGCGCCACCGAACTTTGCGGCGACACCAGTTGGGAGGACGAGCCATTGGTCCAGCCCACATCCGCGGAATAGGCATAGAGGTCGAGCAAGGCGGCCTCGATATCTCCCGCCCGGTAAGGCCCGCCGGAATAATAGGTCACCGCCACCGTGGTCGCGCCATTGCTGCCGATGACCGAGTGGACCCCGGGTAACGCCCTGGTCGGCGTCGTGCCCCAGGGCGCGGGAGCCCCGATCTGCGATGGGGAAACGACGCCGGTCGCCCCGGTCTTCAGCGCGTAATCGACCAGATATTGCTGCTGCACCGCCATCGCCGCCGCCGCCTCGCGCGCCGCGATGGCACGGCGCTGGCCGCTCTCGGCGGCGCCGATCGAGATCGGGGTCGCGACCATCGGGCCGACGGTCATGGCCAGCATCAGCAGCAGCATCAGGGTCAGGGCGGTCGTGTTCATGGTTGGCTCACGTATATAGTGTATATATAATATGAAACACAATTAAAAGGGGGTATAAATATGGCGGTGGTCACTCCAGCTCGCGCCATTTCTTGGCCGCCTGGGTATCCATCTCGCCGCGCAGATGTTCGAATTGCCGCGCGCGGATCAGCCGCGCCACCGCCGGTGTGCCGAACAGCGCCTTGATCAGCGGGCGCTCGGCGCCGTCATCGCCGCGCACGGCGTCGATATGGAGCAACGCCACCAGTCCCTCGGCTATCATCGAGGCGACCGATTCCTCCTGCGACACCGTGCTGGCCAGATGCAGCAGGCGCTGGGCCCCCTCGATCGGGCTGCCGGCATGCAGGCAGAAGATCACCGAATAGCCGGCGGTGGCGGCGTTGATCGCCTCGCGCGCCGATCCTTCCGAGCGGATCTCGCCGATGAAGACATAGCGCATGCCCGAGCGCAGCGATTCCATCACCGCGGCGCCCAGCTCGTTCTCGGCCCGCTCCCACTGCCAGCAATAGCCGTCGCCCCAGGGACCGTCCAGGGGCAGCTCGGGCGGATCCTCGATGGCGACCCCCGCCCCGCCATATTGGCGCAGCCAGGTCGAGAAGATCGCGCCCGCCGTCCAGGTCTTGCCGACGCCGACCCGGCCGGTCACAATGATCATTCCCTTACGCCCGCCGAGATCGATCAGCCGCTGCGCCAGCGGCTGCGGCAGGGCGGTCTGCTCGATGGACGGCACCTGCCTGGGCAGGCGGCGGATGTTATAGGTCTCCTTGCCGCTGTCGCGCCCCGACAGGAACCGTTTGACCCGGTAGAGACCGTCCTCCCAGCGGGCAACGAAAGCGTCGCGATCCTCGCGCTGTTCGACGACCGCGCGGTGAAGCGCGGCTGTCTCGGCGTAGGGAACCACCATCAGCGGAGCGCCCGGACGCCGTGTCAGCCTGGCTGAAACCGCCGCTTGTTCCGCGATGATCCACAGATCGCACCATTCGCCGCCTGCCAATGCCGACAAGGCTCACCTCATTGCGCGGTAAGGACGATGGTGTTGCTGTTGCCGGCCCCGTTGCACGAAGCCTCGGCGTTGGCGACGCTCACCGGAAAGCCGCCGGCGGCGGCGGTGATCGCGGCGGCGGTTCCCACTTGGACGCTTAAATAGCCCGTGACGGGAATCTGCTTGAGGATCGAGATGCAATCGGCCGTCGGCACCGAATTCGAAGTGATCGTGAAGCAGGCGCCGGCGACGCCGTTGCAGGTCGCCGAGGCGGCGACGATGGCGGCGCCGAAATTGTTGGTGATGGTGCCATTGGCCGCATTGACGCGCAGATTGCCGGTCAGCTTGTTGGTGATCAGGTCGCTATTGGCGAGGGTGGTGTAGAGCTCGCCGTTATAGAGGGTCTTGGTCGAGGTCACCAACGTGTCGAGAGCCTGCCATTCGGCGGTCGCGGCCGATTTGCCGACCAGCAGATAGGCGCCGCCCATGACGATGCCGATGATGGTCAGGATGGCGGTCAGATTGACGATGGTCTCGGCGGAGCCGCCGAGGATGCCGCGCTGGCGGGGGTAGGATCGGGCAAGGCTGGTCATTGGGAAACTCCTTCGCGTGACAAGGGGTTAGCGCCCGGTAATGCCTGAATTCATCAGGGCGCCGATGTTGAGACTGGTCAGGATGCTGGACACCACCACCACCAGGATTACGCCGACCATCACCATCACCAGGATGCTGGTGATGGTGGCGATGGTGCGGAATTGCTCTTGCAGCGCGCGCTGCTCGCGCTCGGCGATCATCTCGATATGGCGCGCGGTCTCCTCGGGCGTGGTCTCGATGTCGCCGATATCCTCGATGATGTCGGGATCGGGAAAGCCGAAGCCCGTTTTCTGCATGGAATCGCCCAGGCTGTTGCCGTCCTCGACCCAATGGGCGATCGCCGAGATGCGTTCGCGCAGCCAGGGCATGCCGTTCTCGGCCAGCGCGAACAGCGCCTCGAGATCGGTCAGCCCGCTGCGCCACATGGCGGCGTAGCTCAAGAGGAAGGCGACGCCCTGGGTGCGGCGGAACTGGGTCCAGGGCCAGACATGATGGTCCAGCCAGATGCGGTGTTCGCCGGTCATCCGCGGCAGGCTGTGGCGGATCGCCAGGATCAGCACGACGAACGGAATCGGCAGCAGCCAGGCATGGGTGGCCAGGAAGACGAAGGATTGCGAGGGCTCGGCGCCCTGGCGGATCTGGATGGCGATGATATTGGGCATCACCATGTAGCCGATCACCATCAGCATGCCGATCAGCATCAGCAGATGGATCGCGGGCACCAGCAGCGCGGTCATCAGCATGCCCTGCTGGGCCAGCTTCTTCTCGACCAGCCAGGCGGCGCGCTTGACCGACGCCCCCGACAAGGCGGCCGAGATGATCTGCAGCTCGTCGTCGGGAACATAGCCGCGCAGGATGATGTCGAGGTCGTCGCCGTCATGTTCCATCCGCTCGGCCCAGCGCGACAGGATGCGCGTCTCCTGCGACGAGGGCGAGGAGGCCGATTTGCGTTCGGACAGGCGCGACACCGTCCGCATGAAGCTCTGGTTCATGTCGTAGCGCGCGGCCAGCGCATTGTAGAATTTGAGCCGCCATTTCAGCGCGCCCTGCACGGTGCGCTGGTCCGAGGCTTCCGTCGGCGGCCCGATCAGGCCGGCTAGAAGTTCAAGCATCGGAAGACCTCGTAGGGATCGAACAATCCGGCGGCGACATGCTTGCGCGCGGTGTCGAGCATCGGCACCCCGCCCATCGAGCGCCAATAGTCCATCGCCTCCTGAGAATCGCCGGTGACCAGCAGATGGGTCAGCCGCTGGTCGAGCGGCATGATCTCGGCGATGACCTGGCGGCCGACGCGATAGCCCGAGCGGCATTTCATGCAGCCGGCATGATTGGCGGTCCGCACGCAGCCGTGCTCGCGGAACAGCTCGGTCAGCCAGGGTGGGCAATATCCCTGCCATTCCCGGGCGGTGATCGGCACGCTGCACTCGCACAGCACGCGCAGCAGGCGTTGCGACGACACGCCGCGCAGCACGCCCTGATTGACCAGCAGCGACGGCGACAGACCCAGGTCGACCAGGCGGGCCACGACCTTCATGCAGCCGTCGGTATGCAGCGTGGTCAGCACCGGATGTCCGGTCAGCGCCGCGGTGACAGCGATGCGCGCGGTTTCCGCCGAGCGGATCTCGCCGAACAGCAGGCGTTTCGGCGCGGCGCGCAGCGCGGCTTCGAGGGCGCGCTGATAGGCCAGGCTGGTATTGTCGTCGATGGCGGTGCGGACGGCGTCGACCTGGCTGACATTGGGGTGGCGCAGGCGGATCTCGATCGGATCCTCGACGGTGATCCAGCGGTCGCCCGGGAAAGTGTCGAGCGAGCGCGACAGCATGCCGTGCAGGGTGGTGGTCTTGCCGGCGCCGGTCGGGCCGGTGACGATGACGATGCCCGAGGCGATGCTGATCATCTCGTCGAGCTTGAGGATTTCCTCGTCCGCGAAACCGATTGAGCTGAGTTCGATGCGTTCGTCGATCGAAGACGGCATCAGGCGCAGGATCAACTCCTCGCCGTCGAAGCCGGTGGCCAGCTTTTGCAGGCGCACGGATTCGAGCCCCGGCGGCAGGCCGGACGAAATCTGTCCCACCTGATGGGCGCCATCCGTATAGCCGCGTTCGCCGGACCCTTCCATGCCCGCCCAGGCCAGCGCGGCGCGCAGGAACTGCTTTCCGTAGGCGGGATCCCAGACGCCGTCGATCAGGGACTCCTGATGGCCGTCGACGAGGGCGAACACCCGCGATTCCTCGCGGTCATATTTGACGAGGATGTCGCTGACCCCGCGCCTGCGGACCCCGTCCGCCAGCACGTGGAAGACGTGGGCGCGCATCTTCTCGTCGACCACTTGGGCGGCGTTCCCGTCCGGCTCGGCCGTTTCGACATTGCGCCGCGATTCGTGATAGAGGCCGCGAATGGTGCCGGGGTCGACCACCGACGGCACCCACATCGCGATTCCCTTGGCCCGGGCCAGCCGCAGGATGCCCGAGATCTCCGGGTGATCGTAGGCGTTGCGGGTGATGAACAGCCGCCCGGATGCGTAGAGCGCGATATGTTTCCGCGCTTCTTCCGAGCAATGGGCGCCGAGCGCGCCGCGCGGCGCGGTCAGCAATTCGTCGGAGGGGTCGAGCGGGACGAACCCCGAGCGAGCGTCACCGTCCATTTTCGGGTGTCTCCGTCAGGGGGATCGGGGGGCGGCCGGCGATGGCGCCGGGCGGGACCCGCCCCGACGTGGCGATGGCGGGCTCGGTTCCCGGCGCCGCCTGGGCCTGCGGCGGCGGGGGAACGACGGGCTGGGCGGGATTGACGCCCGGCCCGCCCGAGCCCGATAGCGAGACGCGCTCGGCCGCCATCGTCACCACCACATCGTCGGGCGTGATCTCCGACACCCGCAGTTCCGAGCCGATCTGGCTTCCGGCCCGCACCGCGCGGATGCCGCCATGGTTGGGCAGCTGCAGGTCGGCCATGCGCACCCCGTCGCGCAGATAGATGCGCTGGACCGTCGGCAGGGCTGGCGGCGGCGCGGCGCTGTTCTGTACGACCACCGGCGAGGGCACCGGCGGCGGTGGGGCCGCCGCCGGGCCGGCGCGGCTCGCCGGCGGCGGCCCGGCCACGTCCCTGATTGCGGCGGCGATGCTCTTCTGGGTGTCCGTGACCTGCTGCAGCACGCCCAGCACCGCCAGGCGGCTCTGCAGCAGCTTCAATTGTTCGGCGGTGGACATCTGGTCGAACCCCGGCGGCAGGTCGGCCATCGGATTGCCGGGGCGCTGGACCATGTCCTGGGCGGCGACGGGACTGGCGGCGAGGAGAAGCAGAGGCAGCGCGAGCAGGCTGGACGGACGTTTAGCGGGCATAGAGCACCCCTTCGATATACCAGGTGTTGGGGGTTGCGAATTCCACCGTCGAGACCGACAGGGTTTGCAAATCGGCGATGGCGTGCAGCAGCATGTCGGGGGGAGCGCTGCCGCGCGCCTTGACCGTCATTTCGATGGCCGACAGGCCACCCGCCGGATTGATCACCGGGTGCGGCGCGCTCAGCTCGACGCCGCCGCCCAGCAACCCGAAGCTTTCCCACATGCGCCGGGCGGCGGCGTCGCGCGCGACCGGCGTCTGGCGACCGATCTTGGGCGTCGGGTCGAGGTCGCAACTGAATTGCAGGTCGGCCTTGTCGCTGGCGGTCAGCTGGCAGCGGGGCACGGCGCGCTCGCCCAGGACCAGGGGCAGGGTCAGCGGCGTATAGGGCGTATAGTGGAACAGGATCTTGTCGCCTCGGCATTGCGCCGATTTCAGCCTTGCGCCCGGCAATTGCGGATAGGACAGCACGCCGCCGACGCATTGGCTGATGAAAGGCGCCGCCGCCGGCATCCCTTCCCAGGGCGGCGGCAGCTGCAGCGGCGGCGGCGGCGGCGGATGCAGGCGCTGGTCGACCGCCACCCAGGCCGGCCGCGCGAGCAGGGCCAGGGCGAGCGGCGCCGCCGCAAAGGGGGCGAGGCGCAGCAGCTTCTGGCGCAGCGCGATGCGGGTGTCGAGCGGCGCCAGCCGCTGGCGCGACATCATCCCCTTGAGCCCGCGCGCCTGCTGCGCCAGCAGCTTGTCGATCGGGAAGTCCTTGGTGCCGGGCACGTTCAGGCTCGCCGGCGCGTAGATGGTCTTGGTCTTTCCCTCGACCATCACATCTTGAAGGACGCGCCGCGCGGCGTCGGCGTCATGGCGCGCGAACAGGCGGTCGGTGTCCGGATCGACGAAGCCCCGGCGGCAGGCGACCAGATACCAGCCGTTGGGAACGTCGAACAGGCCGGCCCAGGTTCCGCCGAGGGCGTCGGCCAGCACCGCGGCGGCGGCGAATTGTCCCGGCCGGACGCCTTGGGCATCCGAGAAACTGACCCCGAATTGCGGCGGCGAGGTGCGGCGCACCACGATATTGGTCGGCGTGCCGATCTCGAGGGGCAGCTTGCGAGCCTGGGCGCGGGCGGCTGCCGCGCCGCGCGCGGCGCCGCCGACCGTCTGCCAGAACAGGTTGGTCACGAAGACCTTGCCGCCGGCCGAGAAGGTGCTCATAGGCCGCTGACCTGGTTTTCCCGCACTTGCGGGGTGATGATGATCACCAGGGCCTGGTGCGAGTTCTGCACCAGCTTGCTGCCGCCGAAGAAGCCCAGCAGGCTGTCGGCCAGGCCGGGCAGGCCCTGATCGGTCTGGCTCAGGCTATCCTGCTGATAGCCCATCAGCACCAGCGCTTCGCCGGACGACACCACGGCCTCCTGCATCGTGGAGCGGACATTGACGTCGGGCACCTGCAGGCTGACCGTTCCCGTATTGATCGAGGTGAGCGCGTTCAGTTCGGACAGGCCCAGCGTGTATTGCAGGATGATCTGGCCGTCGTCGAGCACCACGGGCAGCAATTCCAGAGTCAGGCCGATGGTCAGCGTCGATTGCTGGACCGACGTCGCCGCCGCCCCGGTGGTGATCGAGCTGGTCGCCTGGCTGATATAGCCGAGCTGGCGGGCCACGGTGACCGGCGCGGGCCGTCCGTCGCGGGCATAGACGGTGATGCTTTCCTTGTTGGCCACATGGCCGAGGCCCTGCAGCACCGTCATGACCGCGTTTGAGCCGGCGAGATTGTTGTTCTTGTTGCTCTTGGTATCGTTCTGGACCGTGACGTTGAACGAGCCGGCGTTCGACGCGGTCAGCAGCGCGGGCGTGCTGCCGACGATCTTATATTGACCGGCCAGCTGGTCGTACATGGCCTGCAGGCTGAGCCCGAGATTGAGCGTGTCCGACGTCGTCAGGTTGACCACCTGCACGTTGAAGACCACCTGGCGCAGCTGGCGCCGGTTGATCTCGCCGATCAGCCGCTTGACGTTGGCCTGCGCCGAGTGACGGGCGACCACCACGATGGTCTGGTTGCTGGGCGAGATCTCGACGATGCCCGGTTTCGCGATCGACGAGATCAGCGCCTTCAATTCGTCCCAGATCTTGATGTCGCTGCTGAGGCTGACGTCGGCCTCCACCGCCTGTCCCGTCGAGGCCGTGCCGCCACCCGAGCTGCCGCCGCCCGAGCTGCCGCCGCCCCCTCCGCCGGTGGCGCCCGTGGTTCCCGACGCGGTCGAGGCGGCCTTGAGGCTGGTCGAGGACGGCAGGGCGACCAGACGGTAGGTCGCGGTCTCGAAGGCCTGTATCCTCAGGCGTCCGTCGCGATAGACCCAGCTGAGGTCGCACCAGGTCGCCAGACCGTCGAGAAATTGGGTGAGATGGCCGTCATAAGCAGGCGCCATGCGGCATTCGGCGTCGGCGGGGTTGACCCGGTTGCCTGTGCTCACCGGCATGTCGTCGGCGACGTCGACCGGGATGCCGGTCTGGGCGCCGATCTCGGTCGCGATGTCGCGCAGCTTGAGCCCGACGCCTTTGGTGTTGAGCAGCAAATGGTCCTGGACGGGGGGGATCAGATCGCCGTGGTCATTGAGGATCGCCTTGCCTCCGGCATAGGCGCGGTTATGGGTGCGGACCTGGCCCGGCGCCATCCGGCTGGCGACGGCTTCGGCTTCGGCCTGCTGGACCTGTTGCGAGATCTGCTGCGACGATTGGTCGACCTTTTCGGGGGTCGTCACGAACGCCGTGCTGCAGCCGGCGAGCGTCAGCGCGGCGCAGGCCGCGGCGGTGCGCAGGAAATTCACTGGCGGCCTCCCTGGGTCAGTTCGACGGTGAAGTTCTCGCCGTCGTTCCAGATGTCGAGCAGAGGTTTCGGTTCGGCGGTCGAGAAGGCTTCGACCAGCCGCGTCACGGCTTCCTCGAACGTGGCGTCGTAGGACACGCCCGATTCGATGGGATAGCGGTATTCGCCGTGGATA
>Ga0213872_10002278_pt1 | contig 11429 bp, 9 predicted proteins | sample VelepicomBERX_R2_FD_160071 | JGI IMG/M metagenome (GOLD analysis project Ga0213872, IMG submission 160071) | Rhizosphere microbial communities from Vellozia epidendroides in rupestrian grasslands, the National Park of Serra do Cipo, Brazil - RX_R2 | ecosystem: Host-associated > Plants > Roots >... | reverse complement strand
CGCCTGGGTCATTCAGCGGCGCTTTGCCATCATGGCGGTAATTCGCCTGCTGCGCAAACATTGTGCTCGAAAGCAAGAGAAGCGAAATATATTTCATCGTCACCAGTCGTCCTCCACACACGCCCCAGTCTTCAAGAGCGGACAGCGCAGTATATATAACTGGTGCTCACGTCGCCGACACATTTATTTGTCAAAGGCCCGTGTGGCATAGAGTTTGACAACCGATTCTCCTGACTGCAAACGGTCCCGCTTAGGCGGAGCGCCTAGTATGGGGGATGAAACGACTCCACAGAGAACGACGGGGGGCTTGTGTTGGCCACCGGGCTATTTTCACGATGCCGGTACATTAAATCCTATGTAGCGAAGCCCTTTGGCGGATCTTCCATTCATCGGGGGGCAAATATCTGGCCTGACGGTTCCGGTAAGCTCTAGGGCGCAGCTTTCACCAAAATATCTGATCTTCCATTCTGGAAAGTTGAGGACGTCATAGAGACGACGTATGAATTCGTCCTTACCAAAAAGTAGATGGGCCAGGCTGCGCTTCACTCGTTTGACATCCTCTTGGTTCTCTTTCCAGAAAAACTCGATAATGGCAGCATATCCCCCTTTTATGAAGCGAATTTGTTCCTCAAAGGCGTGGACCCCCATTAAGGCACGCGACAAATCTTCCCGTGATGCTAAGTTTAGGGATTCTTCGTTAGAGAAGACAGAACGAAGGTGATTCATATTGGCAAAGTAATCGTCTGAGATTCGCGGATTATCGGTCAAAGCCCATTCTCGCCCTAGTGCAACCATTTCATTATGCCGATCTGCCAGTGAACGAATAGGGGATTTCTGCCAATCATCACCTGCGCCGTAGGTCAGTCGAACCCAGTTCAGAAATCTATTAGTTTCGCTCCCTTGGTCGGCGTTGTTCCATTCTGGTCGATGAAGGCCATTCTGACTTAAGGTCTCCGAAACCTCATCAAATGCTGGTCTGAATTGTTCATAGACACGGCTCCTTAGTGCTTCCAAGAAAATATACTCGGAAGACTTTTTTCCGGACCCTATAGATATGTTCGAGGGCTCAGCCCTCCCAATCGCAGCTTCAATCTTAGTGTCGGGGTTGAAGTACTGGCCGAACACGCCAACTGATGCTTCGAACTCTCGAAGTATCTCGGGTGTGAGTACTGGTGCCCCACTCCACAGCTCTTGGCATAGTGTTCTTATCTCCTCCAATTGATCCGAACGATCCACAAGGAGTGTTGCCTCTCGATTGCTTAGCATTCCTCCATCGGTCAGATTCGACGATCCAACTAAGGCATGGTCGTCAAAGAGATATACCTTTGCATGAAACCGATGAGTGTAATAGCGAATCGAAAGGTTTGGGATCCCAAAAACAGCTCGAAGCGCGGCAGGCTTGGTAGAGATGTTTAGTCCCACGAGAAGATTGACAACTTTTCCTTCGTTAGCGGCTGTCGCTAATTCTGTCGTTAGGGTGACGAAGGGGGAAGCGACAAATAATGTGTGACTTGCTGCTAGCAATTTCTGATAAGGCTGCATTACAAAATCTTTGTTGGGGCCATTGGAATACAAGCTCGACATGCCTTATGCCTCGTTCTGGTCCTGGTCTATCCCTTGCTGGATCACGTTGAGTTGGGTGGTATGGATTGGGTTCCTTGCATCGGACTTGACGTCCGGAGCGAGGTGAAGAGGCTGGAAAAGTTGAGCTATATGCATCTCAATCCGGTCAAGCGTGGACTTGTCGCAGCGACGGACGAGAATCATCTTAGCTCACGAAACCACAAACGAACTCATTACCATTGTTACTGGATGGGTGGGCCGGGTGCCCTTGTAATCTGCTCCCGGAAGACTCTTTCCTGTTTGAAACTAGAGTTCTCTCGTAGATTGAACGGCAGGACTGAAGATGAAGAACAGCCGCTACGCTGAAGAGCAGATCATCGGCATCCTTTACCCCCACACAAGCCAGCGGCGAGCTTGTGTTGGCCACCAGGCGGTAAGGCGCGGCGCTTCGCGCTGTTCTTATTCAGGCCCGGATATGAGATCTGGTGTATCGCCGCATTCGTCCCATTTGTATAATTCGCACCGATGCCGTTGGCCGCAGGGATCAAACTGGACGGGTACGAGCTTCTCGGCCTGCTCGGCTCGGGCGGGATGGGCGAGGTCTATCGCGCGCGCGACTCGGCGCTCAGACGGGAAGTCGCAATCAAAGTGCTGCCAGCGTACGTATCGGGAGATCCCGACCGGCTGCGGCGTTTCGAGCAGGAGGCGCAGGCGGCTGCGGCCCTGAACCATCCCAACATCCTCGCCGTTTATCGATTCGGGGTCTTTGAAGGCGCACCATACCTGGTTTCCGAACTGCTGGAGGGCAGCACGCTGCGGGAAGTGTTGCGCCACGGCGCCCTGCCGCCTCGCAAGGCGATCGATTATGGCATCCAGATCGCGCACGGACTGGCGGCGGCGCACGACAGGGGCATCGTTCATCGCGACCTGAAGCCGGAAAACCTGTTCGTCACCAAAGACGGGCGCGTCAAGATTCTGGACTTTGGGCTGGCACGTCTCGCGCCCGGAAAATCCGATGTGGATGGCGATGCGCCGACTCTCACGGCGGGGACTGATCCCGGCGTGGTGATGGGCACGGCGGGCTACATGTCACCGGAGCAGGTGCGTGGGGACACCGTTGACCATAGGACGGACATTTTCGCATTCGGCGCGATCCTTTACGAGATGCTGTCGGGCAAGCGGGCCTTCCAGCGCTCGACGTCGGCGGAGACGATGACGGCGATCCTGCACGACGAACCGCCGAGCATTTCCCAGATCGCGCAGACCATCCCTCCGGGGCTCCAGCGAGTCGTGCATCACTGCCTGGAGAAGAATTCTGAGCAACGCTTTCACTCTGCTTCCGATCTGGCGTTTGCTCTTGGGGCCTTGTCGGATTCGGGCAGCGGTCCGGCGGTCGTGATCGGAAGTCAGGGATCGCGTTCGCGTTGGATCGGGGCTGCGGTGGGAGTTGCGGCTCTGGTAGTAATCGCCGCGTTTATCCTGTGGTGGCGCATGCCGCCTGCAGTTCCGGTAGTGGAATCCATCACGCAACTCACAGACGATGGCCAGCCAAAGACATGGTGGATGTTCACTGATGGGTCGCGCATTTACTTCACTGAGGGTGCCGAGAAAGTCGCCCAGGTCTCAGTCACAGGCGGGGCGGCAGCCCCGGTGGAGACGAGGTTTACACTAACCTACCTTACCGGAATTACGCACGATGGCTCCGCTTTGCTGGTTGCCGCCCCTGAGAATGCGGTACAGCTTTCAGCTCCTCTATGGTCGATTCCACTTCCGGCAGGAGAACCGCGCCGCCTCAGCAATATTGACGCTCTTAATGCGGATATTTTTCCGGATGGCCGCATCGTGTTCGTTAAGGCTTCTCCGGAGACCGATGGGAAGGGGACCGACAGCAGGGTGGACTGGTTCGTTGCCGAGAAGGACGGCTCAAATCAGCGCAAATTGGTTTCTCTTCCCGGCAACTTTGGAACGGTGAGTGTTTCACCGGACGGTCACCAAATCATCCTCGTTCAGGAGCAGACGGGCAATCGCAGGTTATTCGAGATAGCAGCCGACGGGACGGGACTGCACGAGATTCGGAGACTGAGCGAGGGTGAGTGGAATTTCCGCTGGACTCCAGACGGAAAATATCTGGTGTATCAAGCCGGAGTTGAACCGCAATCGGACCTCTGGCTGCTTCCGATGCAAACAGGGATCTTCCGCCATACGCGAGATCCGATTCGGCTCACGAATGGACCGCTGCCCTATTCGTTCCCGTGTCCGAGCCGCGACGGAAAGCAAATTTTTGCTCTCGGTTCGAGACAGCGTGGCGAACTGGTCCACTATGACATGAAATCGAAGCAATTCGAGCCGCTTCTCTCGGGCATTTCAGCGACAGACCCGACTTTTTCCCGCGATGGAAAATGGGTCGCTTATGCTTCCTTTCCAGACCACACGCTCTGGCGCAGCCGCAGCGATGGAAGCGAACGCATGCAGCTGACATATGCTCCGATCCAGGTGGCATTTCCGCTGATTTCACCTGACGGAACAAAGGTTGCGTTCTTTACCCCCAGAAATGACGTGTTTCTGGTCAGCATGGAAGGGGGGACACCGCAGAAGATCCTCGAAAATGCTTGCTGTGCGATTTGGTCGCCGAACGGAAATTTTCTCTTTTATCACCATAGTTGGGGCAGCGGCGCAAGTTGGGGCGCCGGCGGAGGCATGATCGCCGACTTACGCACTGGGAAGAAATCCGCCGTTCCCTCTTCGGAGCGTATATTCCCCTTCTGGCTTAATCAGGACACTCTGATAGCACCGAACGAAAAGGGAACGAATTTTGTGACCTTCAATCTAAAAACCGGGAAATGGATGGACTTGGGACCAGGCAACCTGAGCGGCATAGAGCACTGGATGATGTCACCGGATTACAAGTATATGTACTTTTCGACAGCAGGCTCGGAACCCAAGGCCATGCGCCTGCGAATCGCAGACCTCCAGGTTGAGACCATCACCAGCCTGAAAGACTTTCACCGCGTGGTGAATGATGGGAACACACAAATCAACGTTTCGCCTGACGGCTCTCCGGTGTTTACGCGGGACACCGGCTATCAGGAGATCTACGCGCTGAATGTGCGCTGGCCGTGAGGGATCCAGCGCGACTGCTCGCTTCGTCTGCGACTCCGCTCGGGCCTGCGGCAGCAAGGTGCGACGCTTCGCGTCGTTCTTATGGCACAGCTAAAGCTGTGCCCTGATACAAAGCAGGTCAATGGACTCGTTATACCGGGCGCTTCTACCGGACTCGCGGGGCGAGGTTTCGGTGGCTGGTTTGGTGAAGTGCATCCCACCCTTCGCGCAAAGCCACCCCACGGACGAAGACCTGTCCGTGGGGACCCCGGACACGCGCTCAGGATGGGGCCACCCTCGTTCGTGCCTGATCTGAAGGCTGAAGGGTGGGCGCCCCCCGGACCTCCAGTCTCGGGATGAAATTACTCTTCATGAGCTAACGGCGGGCTTGTGGGCCACCTGTGCTGGATGTGCCGTCCCTGCCGGGACTCGGTATGTTCTGTTCCGTTTCCCGGCACTGCCGTGCCGGGCTAAAGGTTGTAGCGTCCCTCCGGGACTCGGACTCAGGGCCGGCGAAACCCCTGCGCTTCTACCGGACTCGCGGGGCGAGGCCGGGGGTTTCGGGGACTGGTTTGGTGGAGTGCATCCCACCCTTCGCGCCTAGCCACCCCACGGACGAAGACCTGTCCGTGGGGACCCCGGACACGCGCTCAGGATGGGCACCCTCGCGGCCGCGGCTTTTACAAATACGAGTAAGAGCGTCGGGTGACATTGGCCCGCATTGAAGCGATCTCTAAAGCGTAATGTGAAAGCGTAATGTGCATTTGCTAAGATCGACGGCGATCGTCCGCAAGCCAAAATCCGCTCTCCAGGACCCACGCATGAAACAGATTACTGCCCATCTGCACTTCGACGGAAACTGCCGCGCCGCCATGGAGTTCTACAAGCAAGCTACCGGCGCTGATCTCTTTATCATGCCCTTCTCTGAGGCACCCGGAGACCCGGCCTGAGTCACTCCCGAATCCCGCGACCGCATCATGCACTCAGCCCTCAAGCGCGGCGATACCCTGTTCCTCATGGCCGCTGACAATATGCCTGGATCGCCATTCAATCAGGGCAACAATGTTTCCGTATGCATCGAATGCGACAGCGCCGAAGAGATAGAAGCTTTCTTCAAAGCGCTCTCCGCCGGTGGAGAAGTCACCATGCCCTTGCAGGACATGTTTTGGAACGCCCGCTTCGGCATGCTCAAGGACAAGTTCGGCATCCACTGGATGCTCAACTACACGCTTCCACCGAAGGCATAAGCTTCGATCATCACATACGCTTCAACGATCATTGATGGATCACCTCAGCCGCCGCGCCGTCGCCGCCGCTCTTGTCGTGTCACGCAATCTCGGCCTGCACTGCAGCGACGCGCCTGAAGTCGTCGCCGACAGCAGCAACGTGCTGGTTCATCTCGTGCCTGCGCCCGTGGTCGCGCGCGTCGCCACTACGACCGCACTTGTTCGCAAGCCGGCCCGGCAATGGCTCGCGCTCGATCTTGATCTGGCGGGATATCTCGCCGTTCGCAACTTCCCGGTCGTCCCGCCCTGCAGAGAGCTGCCCGCCGGCCCGCATCAGCATGACGGTTTCGCCCTGACATTTTGGGAATTCATCGAGCACGACCGCAGCTACATTGCCGCCGCGCAGGAAGTCGGCCCATTGCTTCGCGAACTACACTCAATTCTGCATGGTTATTCCGGCCCGCTGCGCCGTCTCAGTCCATTTGCAGAGATCCCGCAGTGGCTCGGCGAAGTCGAGTCATGGAACAGCATTGATCCCGCCGATATCGCCATACTCCGCCGCGGCTTCGCTGTTATATCAGCCGAAATCGAGTCGCTCCATCTTGCCGAACAACCCCTCCACGGCGATGCCCACAAGAAGAACGTCCTCAAGACCAGCAAAGGCCTCGTCTGGACCGACTTCGAGGATGCCTGCTCCGGTCCCATCGAGTGGGATCTCGCCTGCTTCGTCCGCACTTCCCTCGAGTCCAGCCAGTCGCTCTGGCAAGCTACGGTGACGACCTGGATCGCGCCCGCCTCAACCCCTTCTTTGCTGCGCGCGACCTCCAGGGAGCCGCCTGGGGCGCCATCCTGTCCACGCGATTCCCCGGCCGCAAGGAACGCGCAGCGGAGTGGATGGCTGTCGCCCGCTCCCGATATGGTTAGCGACATCCCCAAACGGCATGCCTGTAGCCCAACCAGGTTCCTCCCGAGTTTGTGCCTCATTTTGCACATCCATCCGGCGTATGCTCATCGTTATGGTTCGTATGACGGTGCTTGCCAGCGGCTCCCGAGGCAACAGCACCGTTGTCTCCTCCAGTCGCACGCGGATTCTCGTTGATGCCGGTATGTCCTGCCGCGAGATTTTTAAGCGAATGCAGGCTGTGGACGAAGATCACCGCACCCTCGACGCCATCCTCATCACGCACGAGCATCAGGATCATGTGCAGGGGCTCGCCGTCACCGCCCGCAAGCTCGGCATTCCCGTCTATTTCACTGAGTCTACGCACCGCGCCTGGATTCGCTGGATTACTCCGCGTAAGCGCCTGACCTATGCCGAGTGGCTCGCCGAGCGCAAGCAGCAGGCCGAAAGCCGTGCCGCCAATCCAGCCGACGACGACCGTGAAGCCTTCGAAGAAGAGCACGAAGCCCTTGCTTCCGAACCCGAAAAGGCGAAGGCCGATCCGGCAGCTCTTCCCGCCGTCGAATATTTCACTGCCGGCGAGGGATTCTCGGTCGGCGACATCACCGTGACCCCCTTCACCATCCCGCACGATGCGGCCGACCCCGTCGGATTCGTCTTCGAGGCCGAGGGCTTGCGTATCGGTCTGGCTACCGACCTCGGCTACATGCCCCCGAACGCCGCCATGCGGCTCCGGCGCTGCGACATCCTGATGCTCGAATCGAATCACGATCTCGACATGCTGCGTGACGGGCCCTACCCCTGGTCCGTCAAACAGCGGGTCATGTCACGGGTGGGCCATTTGTCAAATAACGCAGCAGCCCAGTATCTGGAAAAGGACTACGATGGACAGGCCGCCTATGTGATCCTGGCGCATCTATCAGAAAGCAATAATCTTCCCGAGCTTGCGCGGGTCTCCGCCGAGCATGCATTACGTGATCGCATGAACCTGCTGGGTAACCGTGTATTGCTTGCGACCCAGGATGAGCCAATGGCATCTATTGTGCTGTAGGCGCAGATTTTATTTCAGGCCGGATGGCCTTATACTGGAAGGAATTGCCCAAGGTGCTGAATACTTCTCAACTTGCCCGCGTTTTCACAGGGCAGATGATACTATTTGGTGCAACCAGGGGGGCGTAAGGATCGTAGAGCTAAAAAGATGACAAAGTGCACAGACCAGGTTGTAGGCGATATTCTTTCCGGCTGGCGTTACGACATTTCTGGAATTTCGCCCGAGATGCGGATCGACTATGAAAGGCATCTTGAGACCTGCGAATGTTGCAGCCGCCGTCAGCGCCTTCACCGCACCATTGATGTCGTCCTAATCGGAATCAGCACAGTCTGCATCCTGGCCTTTGTCTTCGCCCTGGCCGTGATCCATCGCGTGGAGCCGCTGCGCAACTGGGCGCTGGTCATGCACTTGGATCATCGCGCCATAGTCATGACGCTCCAGAGCGCCGCAGCCGTAGGCCTGCTGGTCTCACTTATCTCGTGGGTGCTGGTTGCCGTCACCACCCCCGCCCCGCTCTACATTACGGGCGTCGCGCTCGCCCAGGCCCGGGTTCTGCAGGAGCGCATCCCCGAAGAGCTGCGTGGCCGCTCCTCGCGCCACGTCGCCTGAATTCCAGTCGTCGGTTTTCAATCCACAGAACAACTTACAATCAAGAGCTGGAACTAGCGGCCAGAAGCTGGACGTTCCATCGCTCCTGTCAACTCCTTCACCTTCTCTACATGGTGCCGCACGCACCAATGCTCGAGGCCCCTGGCGATCCTTTCCACCGCTCGTGGATCTGCATAGCTTGCCGTCCCGACCTGCACCGCGGTCGCTCCGGCCAGCAGAAACTCCACCGCATCCTCCGCCGAGACGATCCCGCCCATCCCCAGCACCGGAATCTTCACCGCCCTGGCCGCCTCCCAGACCATGCGCACGGCAATCGGCCTGATTGCCGGACCGGACAATCCCGCCGTCACATTGGCGATGCGCGGCCTTCTCGTCTCGACATCGATAGCCAGCGAGACGAAAGTATTCACCAGTGACACCGCGTCCGCTCCCGCCTTCTCCGCGCACTTTGCCATGTTGGCGATCGATGTCACATTGGGTGAGAGCTTTACAATCAGTGGCCGTTTTGCTATCTGCTTCGTGCGCCAGATCAGCTCGTCCAGCATCGTCGGGTCTGTCCCGAACACCATGCCGCCGTGGTCCGTGTTTGGACACGACGCATTCAGCTCATACGCCGCGATCCCTTCCGCATCGTTGAGCTGCTGGATGACCTCGATATAGTCCGTGACCTGGTAGCCGAACACATTCGCGATCACGGCGCATCCCGGATACTTTCGCAACTCAGGCAACTTCTTCTCGATGAAAGCCTTGACACCGATATTCTGCAGCCCGATCGAGTTCATCATGCCGGAAGCGGTCTCGATCAGTCGTGGAGCCTCATTGCCCGCCATCGGCTCCCGCGAAAGCCCCTTCGTGACGAAGCCGCCGATGCGATCGAACGAGAGAATCTCCTCGAACTCAACCCCGTATCCGAATGTCCCGCTTGCGGCGATCACCGGATTGGTCAGCTCAATCCCGGCAAATTGCACCCGCATGTCCGGCTTCACGGCTTGCTCTCGCTCGCTGCGCGCCTGTGTGCCGGGTGCGCACGACCCGCCGGCACCGGCTTCGGATAAACCACCGCCGTTGGCGGCTTGAGCACCTGCGTCAGAACATGTCCGATCGAGGCCGATGGCTGATTCACACCCAGCAAGGAAGCGAAGGTCGGGGCTATATCCACCGGCTCGACCAGCCCGCGATAGGTTCCCGGCGCAAACGGCGCCCCGTAAAACACCAGCGGCACATGACGATCGTAGGCATACGGTGAATAGTGCGTTGTACCCCCGTTGGGATTTGCGGGCATCTGAAACGCCTGCGGAATCACCATCACATACCACCCCCCGTTCGGCGTGTAGCTGTGGGCTATCAGCTCGCCAAAGGGAGTGGGTGCCACCTGCCCCTGCGCGATCTGCTGGCGGGTGTACGTCCGATACAGCGCCGGCGACGGCGGCAGCCTGGCCGTTGCCGGACCCTTCTCATCGCTGTGCGTCGTCAGGTTCGCAAAAGCTTCCGGGACAAACCCCTGCACGGCCTGTTCCGCCTCCTGCTCGTTGATACCCGCCCGATCGAACGCCGGCTGGTTCAACGCCAGATATGGGAACGACTGTTTTGGCAGCAGGTACTCTATTTTTTCTCCCGGCGAAAATTTCTGGTTGATCGCAAAGTTCAGGTTATCGACCAGCTTCTTCATCTCGATCGTCGCTGCATCCAACCCCAGCTTTGCTGCATTCGCCGGAACCGGTGCGATCCCATGGTCCGCGGTCAGCACGATCCACACGTTGCCAAGGCCACCCTCCACGTTCTTATCCAGCCACGTGAAGAATTCATCGAGGTCCGCATCGACCGCATCCACCATCTGTCGCTGCTCATCCGCGTCCGGTCCAACCCTGTGCCCGAGCAGGTCCGTCGACGAAATGCTCAGTGTCAGCATATCGGTCGTAGGACCCTTGCCGAGCGCGGTGCCGGTAATCAGCGCCTTGGCAAAATCCAGCTCATAGCTCACTGCCGCTGGAGTCGGCCCCACCACTCCATAGAAATTCTTTGTGTCCACCGGAGCCTGAGCCTCCGTCACCGCCTGCGCGATGCGCGGTCCATCGTCAAATGTCTGGGCCCACTCCGGAAGCTGGTCCATGTAGTACGTCGACGTAATGAACCTTCCCGACGCCTGATCGATCCAGAAAACCCCGTTCGCCGTCGCGCCCGCCGGCAGAATCGCCGCCCGGTCTTTCAGCGACACCCCATACACACGTGATATCCCGACTGTGTCCAGCCGCAGCTCGTCACCAATCGTCGAAGCCAAAAGGTTGCGCGGCGACGACCCCGGAGTCGTCGTCGCTCCCGCCGGCAGTCCCACCAGCGCGTAGCGCTCATCCTCCACCGAGGTCACCGGACGATCCTTGTTTCGTCCCAGGTCCCACCATTCGTTGCTGCCAATGCCGTGCCCGTCCGTATACGCTCCCGTCCCGATCGTCGAGTGCCCCGGAGCCGTTTCCGTATTCGCATACCCGAAATAGCAATCGGTGAAGTAAGCGCCATGCTCCATCAGCAGCCTGAATCCCCGTGCCTTGAAGTCAATGTGATAACGCTCCAGATAGTCCGCTCGGAACTGATCCAACACCAGAATGATGATCAGCTTCGGATGCCCGTCATACGCGCTCGCAGCGGCGCGTGGAGCAGCAGAAGAAAAAGCAAGCGCCCAAATCATCAGGGAGGCAAAAACTCGCTTGGCAATCGACATGTCCCTTCCAGTATCGCAAAGATTCCCGGACCTCATTCCATGCCCCTCTGCGTTACTTATAGCAATCACTTGTCTTTGCGTTCGTGATTTCCCGGTCCCATCGGCTAATGGTTTAATGGCTAATCGCCAATCGCTGTTCCCCGCTCACCACCGCCTCTCGGTGATAGTCTCAAAGATGTAATGGCTTTCTCCCTGCGCTTCTTTGGCGCAGCGTGTCTGGCTCTGACATTGGCTGCGCTGCCATCCGGCCTGGGCGCTCAGGCC
>Ga0213872_10002277_pt1 | contig 11430 bp, 7 predicted proteins | sample VelepicomBERX_R2_FD_160071 | JGI IMG/M metagenome (GOLD analysis project Ga0213872, IMG submission 160071) | Rhizosphere microbial communities from Vellozia epidendroides in rupestrian grasslands, the National Park of Serra do Cipo, Brazil - RX_R2 | ecosystem: Host-associated > Plants > Roots >... | reverse complement strand
CGTCCTGGTCGACGTAGTCCAATACGCGGCCCAGCGGGCGCAGCCGTGCCACATAGTCGTCGAAATACTTGCCGTGCACGAAGCTGCGTACCACGCCCAGTTTCATCTTGGGGTCGGCCAGCAGGTCGTCCATGCCTTTCACGCTGGTCGGCGCTGTGGGGCCGACGATGAGATATTGCTTGCCGATCATGTAGAAGGCGAACCAGGCAAAGCGATCGCGCTCCGGCGTTTCCGCGGCGGCAGAGGCCATGTCCAGGTCGCCGCTCTGCAGGTCGTGCCAGGTACGGGCCCGCGCGTACACGGCCGTCCTGAACTGGCAATGGGTGCGCTTGATCATCTCATCCAACAAATCCTTGTCGATGCCCTTGGCTGTCCCACGCGAGACCGTTTCGGCGTCGCTGTAGGCGTAGCCCATCTCGTAGTAGGCAAAGGATATGGGATGGTGCGGGCAGGTGGGTAGTAGGTCGGAGGCGTAGGTCGCCAGGGCCGCGATGGAAATCGCAGCTCGCGCAAGAAATCGAGTCAGAAGGCACGGGCGGGGTGTGGGGCTCATCTACTGCCATCGTAGTTAGGACAAGTTAGAAAACAAGCGCCAACCCCCATGTTAGCGACGTTCATCCTCCCTGGCTGCGGGCGCGGCACGCTAAGCCGCCCGCAACGCATCCACAATCTTCATCCGCGATGCCCGCACGGCCGGCAGAAAGCCGCCCACCAGACCCATGACAAGGGCGAAGATCAGTGACGCCAGCACGATGCCGGGTGTGAGCGTAAAGCTAAAGGCCAGCTCCGAGAACGTCTGGAAGTTCATGGTGGATACGGATAACAGCTGCATGAAGGAGGCGGGGACGAGTCCAGCCACGCCGCCGACCAGGCTCAGCGCCAGCGATTCGGCCAGGAAGGCGGTCATGACGCTGCGGCGGGGGAAGCCCAGGGCGCGCAGGGCGCCGATCTCGCCCACGCGGTTGGACACGGCGGCGTACATGGTGATCATGGCGCCGATGATGGCGCCAAGCGAGAATACGATGGACAGTGCAATGCCCAGCCAGCCGATAAAGGTACTCATGGCCTTGCTCTGGTCGGCGTAGAACTGTGTCTCGCGCTTGTATTCTGCCGATAGGCGCTGGTCGCCATCGAGCCGGGCGATGGTGGCGACGTAGCTATCCGGCTCCTGCATGCGGAAGACCACGGCCGAGTAACTGATCCGGCGGAAGGCTTGCATCATCTGTTCCGTGTCGCCCCATACCTCCGAGTTGAAACCCGTGCGGCCCGCATCGAATTCGCCCACGACCAGCCAGTCGCGCCGGCCAAAACGCAGCGTGGAGCCGATCTGCACACCCGCGAAGCCTTCTGCGATCGAACGGCCGACCATCACTTCCGAACTACCCGGCCGGAACAGCCGACCCGCGATGACATGCACCTGGGGGCGAATGGCGAGACCCGCTGCACCGGTGCCGCGCACGACCACGTTGGACTTCTGTCCGCTGCCGCGGCGCGGCAGTGAGATGAGCACGTCCACCTCGCGGCTGGCGAGACGCTGGCCTTTGCCATCCAGCGCTACATTCGGGTCGCTCTCGATGATGGCCGCGTCGGCACGGTAGACGCCGCTCTGCACCTCGGTCTGCGCGCCCTTGCGAATCGCCACGATATTGGCAGGGCTGCCGGTATCGGCCAGTGTCTGCTCAAGGCCCGCGCGCATCATCAACACGGTGGCAAACACGAATACGACCAGCGCCATGCCACCTGCCGTCAGCGTGGTAGTGAGGCGGCGCTTGACCATATTGCGCCATACATAAGTGAGCGGAATTTTCATCCCACGGCTCTCAATCCGTCGACGATACGAACGCGCATGGACTGCCACATGGGCACGGCCGCAGCCACCAGGCTGATGACCAGGGCGCCCGCAGCCTGCTGCCAGAGCGTGCCAGTAGCGACATTGAAGGTCGGGAAGATGCCGTCGAGCAGATGCCGGAACACCCAGACGGCGGGGAAGGTCGCGGCGATGCCAAGTGCGCCGCCCACCACGCATAGCAGGACGGACTCCAGCAAGATCAGCCAGCCGACGATGGAAGGCGCGAAGCCTAGCGCCTTCAGCGTGGCGTATTCACTGGTGCGCTCGCGTGCCGCCATGGCCATGGTGTTCGCCATCACGGCCATGATGATGACGATCACCACATAGCTCACGACCTGGATGGCGAGCACCACGGTGGAGAGCATGGCCACGAAGCCCAGCTGGAAGGACTTTTCCGTTTCCGTGAGCGTCTCGGCCACCGAATTGTGGTACATGGCGTCGATGCGTTGCGAGACCAGCGCCGCGTCACCCGCATCCTTGATGCCGACGACGAAGACGCCCGTACTATCGCCCCTCTTTGGGTAGATCTTCTTGATGCGCTCGTTCAGCAGTTCCCAATGAAAGAAGAATTGCTCCTCGTTTGTATCCGCGTCGCGCCCCGTGTAGATGCCGCGCAGCACGAAATTGTATGTGCCGGGATAGATGCTGCCGCGGATCGGAATCGTGTCGCCCACTTTCCAGCCGTAGCGGGCAGCCAGCTTGCGGCCGGCAACGCAGCCCTGGCGGTCGCGCAGGAACGTGGCTTTCTGCGCCTCGTCCAACACGAATTCCGGGTAGAGCGGCAGATAGCTTGCCGCGCTGACGCCAAACTGCGGGAAGAAGTTGCGCTCATTGATATATACGCCGCCAAACCAGTTGGCCCAGGCCACCGAGGTCACGCCGTCCACCGCGCGGATCTGCTCGGCGTAGCTGATGGGCAGGGAAAAGGCGAGCGAGATGGCGCTGCGCGTGACCAGGCGCTTGTCCGATGCAGCGTCGGCGCCGGCATACCATGCGGTAACGACTGTACTTAGGAGCCCGAAGGCCAGGATGGCGATGGTGAGGCCGGCCAATGTAAGGCAGGCCCTGAGCCGGTGGCGCAGGGCATTCTTCAGTGCCATGTTGATCAGGAATCCGAGCACGCTAGCTGCCTTGGTAAGCTGAACTCATTGGGCCGGGGGCGTTCCGTTGCGCCACTTTACGCATCTTTGCGGCCCCGCGTAAGAGTCTTGCGGGATCGTCGGCCGCAACATTCGTCGCCCGTTTCCGCATTTCATCCCTTTCCCCCTGCAACGCGTCGCGCCCGTGCCGACGCTGCCGCGGCGATTCCCTAATCTGGCATCAAGTAAGCCGCGTGGCAAATGGCCACCGGCGCTAACCAATGACAAGGGGAATGAACATGACAGGCGATATGCTCCAAACACCGAACAATATGGGTCCGGCCGCGCCAGGCCCGCAACGGACCGGCAAGGGCAAACTGCTACTGCTCTGCATGCTGCTGCTTACCTTCCTAATCGCGGCCAGCCTGGCGACGGGCGGGCACCATGTGGAAGTGACCATAGGCGACGGCTCGGTCGATGGCGTGCTCGGCACGGTGATCGCCATTTTCGTCATCCTGCTGTTGATCTGCATCGGTGCTGCCGTCACAGCCAGTCTTGCCGTGATCGGCGTGGTAGTGGCCGCCATCGTCGCCATAGTCGTCATCGCCGCCGTGCTGGCTGCTGTCACGCCCTTGATGGTGCCGTTCGCCTTGATCGTCGCCTTCAGCGTATGGCTGACTCGCCGGAAATAAGCCGGGAGCCATAGAAAGAGCCGCAAGCATCACGCTTGCGGCTCTTTGATTTGGATCAACCTGCGGCAATTTACAGCAGGCGGTCACATGGTGGGCGCACGGTGCTAAGTAGCGCAATGACGCCACCGGGGCCTTGTACGGCAGCGCACCAGCTCCGCGCCGCAGCAGTCGCATCTGCTTCATTCTGGAACCGGAGATCGATGCCGAAGTGCGGGTCCTCCGGGTGTTCCTGGTCTGCCCCGATGATCGTACTCTGCACCGGCATACCCGGTAGCGCCAGCAATACCATCCCCGGTGCCTTGTAGCCGGGCGCGAGTTCGCCGGCCAAGTGCAAGGTGGCGCCGTCCTGTGTTACCTGGTTGACCGTGCCCCCGCCCATCCTAGCGCTGTGCGCCGGCAGTTGGTCGCTGCCACGCTCATATATCCGCATATTCCACGGTGTCTTGACTGAAGTGCTGCCGAGAGGCTGGCAGTCTTGCTGCCCAGCTCGGCAATAGAGCTTGAGCGTGCCCATATTGAAGTCGGCGCGCGTCCATAGCTTGCCCTGTTCGAGCTGATGCTGCACCGCTACCTCGCCAGGCCACATCGGCACATGGACAAGGAAATAGTCCGGGTGATAGTCATTGAGCCATGCCTCGAAACGGCGCTCACCGATGTATCGGGCATTGTTCGGGTTCACCAGCCCAAGAATGTCGATGATATAGCGCTGCGAATAGAATCCGACCGTACCGATCTCCGACGTAGCGACCTTGGCGTCCGCCGGTAGGTGGCTGTTCATCCATGTGCCGGCCTCCTGGTAAGCGACCGACGGGCCATTGGAGACGTTCACGCGCGCCAGGATGTAGTGCACAAGTACGCCGGCACAGGCGAACGACAGCACGGCCGATATCAGTGCCTGCTTGGTCTGCAATAGGTCTATTTCGACAAAGCGGGTGCACAGCGTCACCAGGCCAATGCCTGCATACCAGGTCAGCGTGAGATAGAGGGCCGAGTAGTACCAGTGGTAGTTCGGAATGTTGAGCACGCAGTAGAAGGCCGCATACATGCCGGCGAACAGTAGGATGTACCAGCTTCGGCGCAGCGTGGACAAGAGGCCGAAGCCGGCCAGGCCGACCATCAGCAGGAAGAACCACAGATGCCCCAGGAAGGTCCAGTCGAGCAAGTAGTCCGCGTAGATGAACAACGGCTTTTCTGTGCCCCACAGCCCTGATTGGCCTTGCCATATCTTGGCCGAACCCGTTTCGGGAATGAATGCGCCGTAGTAATAGCGGTTAAAGCTGTAGTGCAGTGCCAGGATGATGGCCGGCGCAATCAGGATGCGCCAGGAAGGCCAGCGGCGGCGTTCCACAAGATGCGCCAAACCCAGCGCGGCCAGCAGGAACACGCCTTCGCCGCGCGTGAGGATAAGTAGCGCGCCGGCAACTGCCAGCCAGCCGTAGCGCGCATCCTGGTACAGGCACAGGCAGGCCGCGATCAGCATCAGGAACAATGCCGTCTCCATACCCAGCGTCAGGTAATAGTAGGGGAGGGAAACGCCGATCAATACACCGATTGCAGTGCCCAGTCCGTCGCCCCGCCTGAGTCCGAAGCGAAACAGTAGCCAGGACGCCAGGGTGAGGCATCCGGTAAACACCACGACGGCGGCATGCTGCAGATTGCGAATGAAAAAGCCCACGACCAGCATCAGGTAGGCATACAGCGGCGACGTCAGGCCGTTGAAATGCACGCCCTCGTTGTAGACAAGCCCCTTGCCCGCGTAGAAGTTGTAGAAGTAGCGCTGGTAGATCAGTGCATCGTCCAGCTGGAATGCACGCGCATGCCAGCTGTGGTGCACGATGACGGCCGTGGCCAGGAACATGACGAGGAAGGCGAGACGATCAGCGATAGTCGGCCGTGCCGGCTGGCTAGGCTTATGAAAAATCATGGTATGCCCAAGGAGATATCAAGAAGCGAGGCCGGCATTGCTGCCGACCTCGCATTGTACTGGTTAAACACGACTATGCAGCAAGGCGCATCAGCGCTTGTCCTTGCGATTCTCCATGTGATTGGCAGGACGGGATGATGGGTGAGGCGCAGGCCGTGGCTCGGCTCGTGGCGGGGCTGGTTGCCTTGCTTGAGCCGGTGGTGCCGGCGGGCGTGCCATGGCGCTGCTATGCACTGCAGACTCCGGCGAATGATTGGCGTGGGGTTGCTGTACCGTACCGGCCTCGTGCTGTGGGCGTGGCGCCTGAATGAAGTCGCGGCGTGGCACCGGGTTGTCTGCGTGGGCAACCTGGCTTTGCGGCGGGTGTGGTACGGCCGGCGCATTCGGCACTGGGGGCGGCGTATGGGCCGCAGTGCTGCTGGCTGGTGCCGCCTGGGATGGTATGGGCGGCGGATGCGGTACGCCATTCCCCGGCAGTGGCGGTGGGCTGGCCTTGGCCTGCTCGGGTAGGGGTGGCGGCGTGGAGTGCGGGCTGGCGGCCTGGGGAACATTCGCCGCGGCGTTGATCGGCGCTGTGAGATGCGGCGGCAGGGGGCCAGCACCGCTCACCGTATGACCTTGCGCGATGTACTGGTGCGCCAGCGTGTCGTTCAGGGCCGGTGGGGTTGCCGGCGCGTGGGTGCTTACCACGTCGCGCGCCACGATATGCGAGGGCGGCACGGCGCTGGCGGGAGCCGGCGTGCCGGCGCCGGCCAGGCTCTGGCTAACGGGGGCGACAGCGGGCGAGGCCGACATCTGCGCCGTCTTGAACGCAGCCGGGTTCACGCTGGTGTTGGCCTGTGCCACCGACTGGCCCTTCACGAAGGTCGCCGCAGGTACGGCCGTCACCGCATTCGGCACGTTCTGGTTCACGTATACCGTCTTGTTGATCACCGTATTGTTGTTCACGATGGTCGTGTTGTTCACGTTCACCGTGTGGTTGATATTGGTGACATAGGCGGGGCTCACGGCGTAGGCGGGGCGGTAGATTTCGCCGGGGCCGAGCGGGAACCAGGCCACGCCTGGCGTACCGACGCTCAGCGAAATACCCCAGTGGAAGCCGCCACCTCCGCCCCCGGCGAAGGCCACCAGCGCCGGTGCATAGACCGGGCGTGGCATGATGGGGCCGGGTATCCAGCCCCAGCCGCCGCCGATATAGGCCCAGCGGCCATAGTGGAAGGGCGCGAAGCCCCACGGTGCGTCGTCCACCCAGGTCCAGCCCCAGGGCGCGACCCAGGCCCAGTGGCCGTAGCGGTATGGTGCCCAGTTGACAATGGTGACTGTCGGCGTCCAGACCGGGCCGTAGCCGTCCACATCGCGCCAAGTGCCGTGAGCGTCGAGGTCCTGGTAGCCTATCGTCTCGCGCGATACATAGCGGGCCGACACGGAGTCGTCCTCGCGGTGGTCACGCTCGGCCGCCCAGTGGTCGAAGCCATCCTGTGCTGGCAGGCTGAAAGCACGGGCATCGTCGAGCTGGCTGCCGCCGAACTGCATGGCCTGGCCGGCCGGAACTTCGCGCGAGGTATCGTTCGAGCCGTACACGATGGCGTCGCCGTGGCGCACCGTGACGAAAGTCGTGTTTGCCGTCGGATCCACGTCGACGCGATAAACGCCTGGCTTGCGCACGACGAAGGCCAGGTTGGGCGTGTCGATTTCCACCGACTGGCCGTCCCACAGCTTGCGCACGTGCAGATCGATATTCCCTTGCGACTCCTTGAGCTGCAGGGTGTTGTCATCCAGCGTTGATACCTCCAGGCTGGTCTTGGAGTTCAGGTGTAGGGCGGTGGAACCCACATGCAGCTCTGCGCGGCCGCCCTGGTCCACCCACAACTTGTCGCCCGTAGTGAGGGGCCGGTTGATCTTGGCGTAGACCCAGTCTTCGCTACCAGCCGGCGCGAAAGTGACGCTGCCGTCGAAGTGGTCGAGGCGCGCGACGCGGCCGGGTGGGTCGTTGTCGGCATGGGCCAGGCCTGCCAAGGTGCACAGCAGCAGGGAGCAGCAAAACAATCGGAACGGCCTGTTCGGCTTCATTGTGATCTCGTCGAAATGGGGCGTGCTTGCCTGCATAACGCACTGGAACGAAAAACGTTACAGTCGGCATGCGATATGCCCATTGAAGCGTGGCCCAGGTGAACGGGTGCTGAACTCGCACCGCTTTGCACGGTAGCGTCCACGCAGTTATGCTCCCCGGTCTTGCCTCAATCCCGTGCGCCGCCATGTCCAAGCCCCACTCTCCAAGCCTGCAGCCACCCGTTGCCGCCAAACAGCCTGTCACGCTGCGCAAGCACGGTGACGTGCGCGTTGATGATTACTTCTGGCTGCGCGAGAAGGACAGTCCCGCCGTCGTCGAATACCTGAAAGCGGAGAACGACTACGCGACCCAGGTCATGGCGCCCATTGCGCCGCTGGAAAAGACGCTGTTCGAAGAGATGCGCGCACGCATCAAGGAAGACGACAGCTCGGTGCCCTACCGCGTCGACGGCTTCTACTACTATTCGCGCTTCGAAACGGGCCAGCAATACCCCATTTTCTGCCGCAAGGCGATCGCAGCCGACGGCAGCTGGCAGGGGGCGGTCGAGCAGATCCTGCTCAATGTGAACGAACTGGCGCACGGCAAGCAGTTCATGGCTGTGGGCGAGTTCGACGTCAGCCCAGATGGCCACCTGCTGGCCTATTCGACCGATGCCACAGGTTTTCGTCAGTACCAGCTGCGGATCAAGCACCTGGGCACAGGCAAGCACATCGCATTCAAGCGTGAGCGCGTCACTTCGGTGGCTTGGGCCATGGACGGCCGCACCCTGTTCTATACGACGGAAGACAAGACCACCAAGCGTTCCAACCAGCTCTGGCGCCATGTACTGGGCGAGAAGCAGGACACGCTGATCCACGAGGAGCGCGACGAACGCTTCGCCATGGACGTCTACCTTACGCGCAGTCGCGGCTATCTCGTGCAGCAGATCGGCAGCCACACGAGCAGCGAAATCCGCTACCTGCGCGCCGATAAGCCCTCGGGCCGCTGGAAGGTGCTGGCGCGGCGCCGCGCCGATATCGAATACAACATCGACCACCACGGCGACGACTTCTATATCCGCATCAACGACACGAGCCGCAACTATCGGTTGGTGAAGGCACCGGTAGCAGCGCCTGCGCGTGAGAACTGGAAGGAACTGATTCCGGCCCGCGCCGACGTGATGCTGGAGAGTGTCGACTTGTTCCAGCGCTTTATGGTGCTGGAGGAGCGCGTGCGTGGCCTGAGCCAGATTGTGATTACCGACTTGGCCAATGGCGGCAGCCACGCCATCCAGTTCGACGAACCGGCCTACAGCCTGGGTGGTGGCGCCAATGCGGAATGGGACGCGCAGGTCTACCGCTACAGCTACGAGTCGATGACCACGCCGGAGACGATCTACGACTACGATATGGCCACGCGCCAGCAGACGCTGATGAAGCGCCGCCCCGTACTGGGCGACTTCGACCCGGCGCGCTACGTGACGGAACGCGTCTGGGCCAAGGCGCGCGACGGTGTCGACGTACCGATCTCGCTCGTCTACCGCAAGGGCACGCCGCGCGACGGCTCTGCGGCCCTGTGGCTGGAAGGTTACGGTGCCTACGGCATCCCGAACGACGTGTATTTCTCCTCGGCGCGCCTGTCGCTGCTGGACCGCGGCATGATCTACGCAGTGGCCCATATCCGTGGCGGCGGCGACCTGGGGGAGCCCTGGCATGACGCGGGCAAGATGAAGCAGAAGATGAACACCTTCCACGACTTCATCGACTGCGCCGCACACCTCGTCGCCGAGCGCTACACGCAGCCGGCCAGGCTCGCCATCGAGGGCGGCAGTGCAGGGGGCCTGCTGATGGGCGTCGTCACCAACCAGCGCCCGGACCTGTTCGGCGTGGTGGTGGCCGAAGTACCGTTCCTTGACGTGCTCACCACGATGTTGGACGCCGATTTGCCGCTGACGGTCGGTGAGTACGAAGAATGGGGCAATCCGAATCGCAAGGCCGAATACGACTGGATGCGCGCCTACTCGCCCTATGACAATCTGCGCGCGCAGGCCTACCCGACCATGCTGGTGAAGACTTCGCTCAACGACAGCCAGGTGATGTACTGGGAGCCAGCCAAGTACGTGGCCAAGCTGCGTACCTTGAAGACGGACAACAACCCGCTCCTGCTGGTGACCAATATGGGTGCAGGCCACGGCGGCGCCAGCGGGCGTTTCGACCGACTGCAAGAGGTGGCGTTGGACTACGCCTTCGTGCTGACGCAGTTGGGTGTCGTGTCGTAGGCAGAGATTCGTGCGCCACCTATGGTAGGGCGGTACCTGAGCCGTCGTAGTGCTGCGAAAGTGAGTAAGAGATCTCCCGACAGACGGCCTGCACCGTTCATCGCCAACATTGCGGCCAGGGCAATACTGCCGAACTGCCTCGCGACGGCGGCTGACTAAGATGGAATGAGGCGCGGCGGATTACCGTCGCCCATCTCCCAATCAAGGAGAAACCATCATGAGAAAGCGCCTGTACTTCCTGCTCCCCAACCGTGCCAGCGCGCAAAAGACCATGAACGACCTGCTGATCGCGCAGATCGACATTGGCCATATCCACTTCGTCGCACGTTCCGACGCTGACCTCGAAGGCCTGCACGAGGCGAATATCCTGCAGACCTCCGACCTCGTACACGGCGCCGGCACTGGCCTGATCTACGGCGGCATCACGGGCGTGGTGGCGGGCACCCTGGTGTCCTACTTCTCGCCGATTGCGGGCCTGTCGTTCGGGGCTGTGCCCTTGGCAGGCTTCATCGGTGGCGCACTCTTGGGCGCCTGGGCGGCCAGCATGATAGGCAGCTCCGTGCCCAACAGCCAGCTCGAGCCGTTCCGTAAGGCCGTGGATGAGGGCCAGCTGCTGCTGATGGTGGACGTGCCCAACCATCGCTGGGAAGAAATCGAGGCGTTGCTCAAGCGCAGCCATCCGGAAGCTCAGGCGCGCGGGCTGGAGCCGAATATTCCGGCCTTCCCGTGATGTCGGTTTGATCCGCTGAAAGTAAAACAGCCGCGAGGATGGAGGCATCCACGGGGCTGTTTGTTTTCCGATCTACGACTGCGCTCAATGCACCCACCAATGCGTCATTCCCGCGAAGGCGGGAATCCAGTGCGGCAGCGGAGTCTCAACTTGTGGTTGAGGCGGCCTGCGGCCGCTACTGGGCTCCCGCCTGCGCGGGAGCGACGGACTCGGCGGTCTTACAGCGGCTGAATATCCAGCTTCGCCATCAATGCGCGGTCGCGATCCACTTCCGGGTTCCCCGTCGTCAATAGCTTGTCGCCGTAGAAGATGGAGTTCGCGCCGGCCAGGAAGCACATGGCCTGCACGGCTTCCGGCATCTGCTGGCGGCCGGCGGAGAGGCGCACGAAACTCGTCGGCATCAGGATACGGGCGACCGCGATGGTGCGCACGAATTCCGTCCAGTCGATGCCTTCCTGATCCGCGAGCGGCGTACCTTCCACCTTCACCAGGTTATTGATGGGCACGGACTCGGGTGGCGGCGTGAGGTTGGCCAACTGGGCCAGGAGGCCGGCGCGCTCCTCGCGCGTCTCGCCCATGCCCACGATGCCGCCACAACACACGTTCATGCCCGATTCGCGCACTTGGCGCAGCGTGTCCAGGCGGTCGTCATAGCCACGGGTGCCGATGATGTCCTCGTACTTTTCCGGCGCCGTATCGAGGTTGTGGTTGTAGTAGTCCAGGCCCGCGTCCTTCAATTCGCCGGCCATGCCTTCCTTCAGCATGCCCAGCGTGGCGCAGGTTTCCAGGCCCAGCGACTTCACGCCGGCGATCATCTGCTTCACTTCT
>Ga0213872_10002276_pt1 | contig 11432 bp, 10 predicted proteins | sample VelepicomBERX_R2_FD_160071 | JGI IMG/M metagenome (GOLD analysis project Ga0213872, IMG submission 160071) | Rhizosphere microbial communities from Vellozia epidendroides in rupestrian grasslands, the National Park of Serra do Cipo, Brazil - RX_R2 | ecosystem: Host-associated > Plants > Roots >... | reverse complement strand
CCTTCAGCATGGCGCACAGCGCCACCACCGCCGCCAGCGAGGCGCCGAGCAGAGGCTTGGCTGCATCGGCGAAGGGCGCGCTGGAGGCGGCCAGATCGGCGGCCGGCAGGATCCCCATGATGGCGGCGCAGGCCGACATGTAGACCAACGCGGCGATGACCAGCCCGCCCAGCGTGGCGATCGGCACGTCGCGCGTCGGATTCTTCACCAGGGGTGCGACGATGTTGGCGCTCTCGATACCGAGAAAGGCCCAGAACACCATCACCACCGTTTCCGGCATGACGACGAAATCGCTGCGGCCGGTGACGTTCCACGAGGCGCCGAAGATCGCCGGATCGAAATAGAACCAGCCGCCCAGCGCGATCAGCAGAACCGGCGCCAGCCCGACCAGCAGGGTGCCGCCCTCGAAGCGGGCGACGAAGCGCGGCCCGATGATATTGGCGCCGGTGAACAGCCACAGCACCGCCACCGTGGCGATGGTGGCGCCCGGCGGTGCCGCGACCGCCGGCAGGAAATAGCCGAGATAGCCGGTCACCGCCAAGGCGATGGCGACATTGCCGGTCCAGCAGGCGCACCAGTAGAGAAAGCCCCAGACGAAGGCGGAACCGGGCCCGAAGGCTTCGCGCACATGGGAGATCAGGCCGGTTCCCTCCGGCCTGAGGATGGTCAGCGCCGAGAAGGCTCCGGCCAGCAGCGCCGCCCCGACGATCGCCGCCCCCCAGCCGAGACTGGAGATCGACCCCACCGATCCCAGGCTGGCCGGCAGCAGATAGACGCCGGATCCGATCATATTGCCCGCCACCAGCATGGTGGCGAGAAACGCGCCGAGCTTTTTCGTTCCGTCCTTCGGTGTCATGATCCCCCCGAATCGTTGACACCCTTACTGTACCGGGGAACCCGCATGCTGTCCTTCGAGAAGATCCGTGCCCGCGCCGCCCAGCGCAAGGGCGGCGAGGCCGCGCTGCAAAGCCTGCTGCCCGCCGTGCCGACGCGGGCTCAGCTGGCGGCGCTGGCGGACGATCGGGTGCTGGCGGAAATGGCCAAGCGGGTCTTCTCGTCGGGCTTCGCCTGGACGGTGATCGAGAAGAAATGGCCCGGCTTCGAGGAAGCCTTCCTCGGCTTCGATCCCGGCCGGCTGGTGTTCGAACCGCCGGATTTCTGGGATGCCCGCCTGTCCGACAAGCGCATCGTGCGCAATGGCCAGAAGATCATGTCGGTGCGCCGCAACGCCGAATTCATCGGCGAGATCGGGCAGGAGCATGGCAGCTTCGGCCAATTCCTGGCGAACTGGCCGGGCACCGACCAGATCGGACTGTGGGACCTGCTGGCCAAGCGCGGCGCCCGTCTCGGCGGCAATACCGGGCGCTATTTCCTGCGCTTCATCGGCTATGACGGTTTCATGCTGACGCGCGACATCGCCACCTGCCTGCGCGACGCTGGGCTGGAGATCGCCGAGACCCCGACCTCGAAGCGCGACCTGAAGAAGATCCAGGACCTGTTCAACGCCTGGGCCGGCGAGACCGGCCTGCCCTACACCCACCTGTCGCGCATCTGCGCCATGTCGATCGGGGAGAACTATGCGGCCGAGCAGATGGCCAGCTCGATGGGCGATGAATAAGCTGCTGCGCCTGCTTCTGGCGCTCGCCGTTCTCGCCTCGGCTGCGACGCGCGCCGCCGAGACGGTGACCTGGATCATCTATGACGCGCCGCCCCAATATATCTTCGAAGGGCCGTTGATGGGCCAGGGATACAAGGACATCCAACTGGCCTGGCTGACCGCCCATCTGCCGCAGTTCGAGCATCGAGTCGTCAAAGGTTCGGTCAGCCGCCTGTGGTACGAGATCGGGCATCGCGACGGGGTATGCACCCTGGGCATGCTGCCCAACAAGGAGCGCGAGGACGCCGCCGCCCTGGCCAGCCGCCCGGTGCTGATCCCCGGCTTTCATCTTGCCGTCGCCATCGACCGGACCTTCAAATTCGCCCCCTTCCTCGATGCGCAGGGCGAGGTCGATCTCGGGCTGCTGGCCGGGTCGCGCCGGTTGAAAGGCGGCGCCGTCGCCGGCCGGGTGCATGCCAAGGCGATCGAGGATTTCCTCGGCCGCACCGATCGCGCCTCGCCGCTGGAGCCGATCGTCTCGCCGCTGCAGCTCTATTCCCTGGTGAAAAAGGGGCGGATCGACTACACCTTCGGCAGCCCGCACGAGATCCGCTATTTCGCGAAGATCCTGGCGGATAACGAGGTTTTCGCCGCCCTGCCGATCCGCGGCGTGCCTCGCCTGGTGAAGACCTATCTGAGCTGCTCGAAGCAGCCGGTCGGCGAGGCGGTGATCGCCGCCGCCGATTCGGTGTTGAGCGATGATGCGCAATGGGCAGCGTTCCTGACGCCGCTGCGAAGCTGGATGAGCAGCCAGGACATGACCGCGGCGCTGGCGATTCAACCCGCGAGGTAAGGGGCGCGTGGATGATGAATAAGCTGTCGCGACTGCTGCCGGCGCTTGTGCTCTGCCTGTCGGGATGGGCCGCCCGGGCCGGCGACGGCGACACCGTGACCTGGATCGACCCCGACTTTCCGCCCTATTTCATCCATGCCGGCGCCTTCGCCAATCAGGGCCAGAACGACCGGCAGATGCAGATCGTCATGCAGCATCTGCCACAGTTCCGCTACAAGATGGCCGAGGTGCCGATGGCGCGCGGCTGGTACGACCTGTCCCGCACCGACGGGATTTGCATGTGCGACGCGGCAAAATCACCCGAGCGCGAGAAGTTCGCCCTCTACAGCAAGCCGACCTCGATCGATCACGGCATGGTGGTGATGATCCGCACCGACGCCAAGGACCGCTTCGCCGCTTTCACCGGAGCCGACGGCAGGATCGACATCGGTAAGCTGACCCGTCAGGCGACCTTGAGGGGAGGCCTGGTCAAGGGCCGGGACTATGGTGCGGTCGTCAGCGCCGCCCTGCGCGAGTCCGCCGGCAATCCGGCGCTGACCGAGGAACCGTTCCAGGACCGCCTGTTCAACCTGATAAAAAGCGGCCGCGTCGATTTCATCCTGACCGGCATCCTCGAATATGCCTATTTCGTCCGCAGCAACAACCTGGCGGGGCAGTTCAGCTATTACGAAATCAGCGGCAACGACCAGACGCTGATCGGCTACATCGCCTGCTCGAACGGGTTGATCGGCCGTAAATTCATCGAAGCGGTCAACGAACAGCTCGACAAGCGCGACCTGTTCACCGCCCTGCAAGTGCCGCGCCGCGAATGGCTGGCCTCGGTCGGCATCCCGGGAAAGGAATAGCGCCCCCAATCACGCGGCCTGTGAATCCTCGCCGAGGATCTGGGCAATGGCGTGACGGAGAAGGGTTTGGTCGGCGATAGCGATCCTTCCCATCGAGCGGATTACGAGGAGTTGTTCCAACGTGGCGAACACCGGCTTTACCGCCGAAGGCTTAAGCAAGCCGGCCTCGCGCCATCTGTCGATCCATACCTCGCCGAACTCAGGCGAAGGACGAAGCTGGCTGGTGACGGCCATGACGACCACATCAGGCTTCGTGCTGTTGTAGGACCGGCTGCTGACGACGATGGCGGGTCGCTTCTTGGAGGCGGCCTGGTTGGTGAAGGGGAAAGGTACGAGGACGATGTCGCCGAACTCAAAGAGCATCGTAGACATCGTCCTCGGGATTGTTCCACACGGCGGAGAACGCTTGTTCGCTGCTGGCGGCGGCAGCGCGGATCAGGGAGCGCTCCTGCTCCCGCAAGCGGATGAAATCTACAAAATCCTCTACTTCGGCGATTCGCTCGGCCGGAAGAGTCTGGATCTTGTCGATAAGGGTCTGAGGGTTGGTAGGCACGAGCCTGCTCCGAAAATCCTTACTCTAGAAGACTATACATTTAAACAGGCTACTTCGGCTGAAATTTACCTTACGGTTCAGCCTGCGGCCGTGCCTCAGGCCGCGCTTCGGGATCCTTCGCCAAGGCGCGCTGCACCAGCACCATGTCGGTCCAGCGGCCATATTTGTACGCCACCGCCTGCAGCAGCCCGACGCGGCGGAAGCCGCAGGCCTCGTGCAGGCGCAGCGAGCCTTCGTTGGCGGCGTCGACATAGCCGACCAGCTGGAAATAGCCTTCCTCGGCGCAGGCGTCGATCAGCGCCGGCAGCAGGCGCCGTCCGATGCCGGCCCGCAGATAGCCGGGATGGATGTAGATCGAATGCTTCAGCGTGAAGAGATAGGCCGGCCGCTTGCGGAACGGCACCGCATAGGCATAGCCCGCCACCTCGCCGGCGATTTCCGCGACCAGATGTGGCAGGCGCTTCTTCTTCATGTTCTTGCGCCGCGCTTTCAGATCCTCTTCGCGCATCGGCTCGTCAGCGAAGGCTTCGTCCACGCCCTGCGAGATGTGATGGCGATAGATCGCCAGCATGGCGGGAACGTCCTCTTCGGTGGACGAACGGATGACGATGTCGGACTGGCGAACGTGCATTATTCCTTTACCACATAGGTGTAGAAGCGGGTCGAGCCATCGGGCTCGATCTCGCGGTACATGCCCTGGATCTCGGCTTCGAAGCCAGGGAAAAGATTGGCGCTCTTCTCGAACATCTTCAGATAGTCCAGCATCGGCTTGGCCCGATCGCCCAGCCGCTCGCCCGGCACGATGGTGGCGATGCCGGGCGGATAGACCACCCACAAGGTGGTGGAAATGCGGCCTTCCACCTCGTGAAGCGGCAGGTAATCGACCTGGTTCCGGGTCAAAAGCTTCACCGCCTCGTCGGGACGCATCACCATTTCGGGCAGATGGTCGGGCGAGAATTGCGCCTTCTGCAGCGCGCTGACATTGGCCGCGCGATAGAAATCGTGCATCTGCTGGCAGAGATCGCGCAGCCGCAACCCCTTGTAGCGATGCGGCCGGCGCCGGACGAATTCCGGGATGGCGTCGTCCAGCAGGGCATTGTCGTCATGGCGGCGCTTGAAATTGACCAGGGTGGAGAGAAGCGTGCCGGCCTTGCTCGACTCCACGCCGGGGGTCAGCAGGAACAGCAGGGAATTGAGGTCGTTCTTCTCCGGCACCACGCGATTTTCCCGCAGGAACTGCGCCACCACCGGCGCCGGTATGCCGTATTCGGCGTAAGTGCCGTTGGCGCGGTCGAAGCCGGGAGTGATCAGCGTCAGTTTGTTGGGATCGGTGATGGCGTAACCCGCCTGCTCGATGGTCTTGAAGCCGTGCCAGCCGGCGCCGGGCGACAATTCCCAATAGCGCGGGTCCGAGGCGAGAAGATCGGTCGGCACCTCCTCCCACGCCATCATGCCGTTCGGCCCCTCGACCCGGTCCGGCACGAAGGGCTCGAAGAACCAGTGACGCGCCGGATCCTTTTCCTTCTCCTGGAACTCGCGGCGGATCGCCCGCACCTTCTTCCTGAGCTCGATGCCCAATCGCACCGTATCGTCCCACAGCACCTCGCCCGAACGCCCGCGCATCATCTGCGCCCCGACGTCCAGCGAGGCGAACAGCGGATAGAAGGGCGAGGTCGAGGCGTGCAGCATGAAGGTCTCGTTGAACCTCTTATGCTCGAGCCGGCGGCGTTGGCCCTTCAGATGGCGGTCGCGCACATGGATCTGCGAGGCCTGGCTGAAACCGGCCATCTGCTTGTGCGTCGACTGGGTGGTGATGATGCCCGGCGCGTCATGGTCGAGATTGGCCAGACCCATGCCATAGCGGCCCTTGAACAGCGGATGGAACTTGAGAAATCCCGCCCAGGCTTCGTCGAACAGGATGTAGTCGCACAGCTGCCCGATCTTCGAGAGAATGAATTCGGCATTGTAGATGGTGCCGTCATAGGTGCATTGCTCGACCACCGCGACGCGGAACGGGCGCGGCTTCCGCCAGGCCTCGGGGTCCTTGACCATCGGGTGGCGGCGGATCTTCTCGCGGATCGCCTGCTCGTCGAAGGCGCGCTCGTGGATCGGGCCGATCAGGCCGGCGGCGTTGCGGTCGGTCTCCAGATAGATCGGCACGCCGCCGCCCAGCAGCAGGGCGCCGTGATGGGCCGCCTTGTGGTTGTTGCGGTCGAACAGCACCAGATCGTCCTCGGCGACCAGCGCCGACAGCACGATCTTGTTCGAGGCCGAGGTGCCGTTCAGCACGAAATAGGTGCGTTCGGCACCGAAGATCGCCGCCGCCTGCTTCTGCGCCTGCAGCGCCGGCCCCTCATGGACCAAAAGATCGCCCAGCTCCAGCACCGAATTGTCGAGATCGTCGCGGAACACCGCCTCGCCCAGATGCTCGACGAAGATCCGCCCGATCGGGCTGCGATTGTAGAAGATGCCGCCATTATGGCCGGGACAGGTCCACAGCTGGTTGCCCTCCTCGGCATAATCGACCAGCGTGCCGAAGAACGGCGTCTTCAGCGTCTCGGCGAACTGCTTGACCCGGCTGACCAAATTCTTGGCGATGAATTCGGGGGTTTCCTCGGCCAGAAAGACATAGCCGTCGATGTAATCCATCACCTCGACCGGAATGTCCTCGAAGCGCTCGCCGCGCACTAGGATGACGATCGGCATTTCCAGGCCGCGGCGGCGCATCAGATCGACCAGCTGGGCGACGTCATGGCCCGGCGCCCCCTCCTCGCCCCAATCGACCAGCACGCAGCCGATGGCGGCGTCGGTCTGCACGGCGATCTCGGCATCGTCCATCCGCCGGGCGCGCACCACTTCGAACCCCAATTTGCCGACCTCGGCGATGATCTGCTGGACGCGCACGCCTTCGAGATCGTCCGCGTCGAATGCCGGGGCATAGACGAGAACGGTCAATCGCCGGGAAAAATCCATCGGGGTCCTCCTGGTGGTTTTGCCGGAAGACTAGGCCGATTCGCAGGCCGAGACCATGCGCCGCCCGGCCTGCAACAAAATGTTCACGGGGTGACGCGCGCCTTGTCCTCGGCGAACTGAATCGGACCGGCATAGCCGGCACGGATCGACGCCTCGACCTCGTCGCGCTTGCCGTCGGTGGCGGGAGAGAGATGGGCCAGCAGCAGCGATTGAACGCCGGCGGCGCCGGCGATGCGGCCGATATCGGCCGGCGCCGTGTGCAGCGTGTAGAGGATCGGCGGCGCCTGCGGCGGGTCCAGCACCACGCAATTGAACACCAGCAGCGAAGTGTCGGCGGCCAGGGCGCGCAGATTGTCGTGCCCCTTGGCATCGATGTCGCCGCTGAAGGTGATGCTTTTGCCGCCATGATCGATGCGATAGATGATCGCCGGCGCGTCGCGGTGATGGCCGGCGATGGCGCGGATGGTCAGGCCGGGCTCGGTATGGATCACCGACGGCTTCAGCCCCGGCTTGGAAAAAATCGACAGATCCTTGACGTCGAAGCTGACCTTGCCGGCGAAGTCGGGCAGATAGGCGAAGGCGCCCTGCGCCCCGAACAGCAGATCGACGAAGCGGCTGGTGGCGGGGAAATAGGCGTCGTCGCCCTGTTTCTCGCGCCCCTCGGGGCCGAAGACATGGAAATCGATCGGCGCCCGCACCGACACGGCGCGCGCCTTGACCAGGCCCGGCAGCTCGCCGGCATGATCGGCGTGCAGATGGGTCAGCAGTACGATGTCGGTCTTGTCGAGCGACAGGCCGGTCTCGCCCAGCCGGGCGAACGAGCCGGGCCCGGCATCGACCAGGATGCGCGGCACCCCGTCGACCAGCACCAGGAAGGACGACCCTGCCCGCCCCACCGCGCCGGGACCGCCCGATCCCAGCACCACCAGAGACAAGGGATCGGCGGCCATCGCCGCGATCGGTATCAGCCACAGCAGCAGCCAGCGCCAGACGGTCCGCATGAGTCACCTGCCGGTCGTTTCCCCAGCGGCGAGCTTACACCATCAGCGCGCCAAATCGAGACTCTCCGGTGCCGCCAGCCCGCCATAGCGCCGATCGAGTCTCTCCAGCAGCGCCCGCGCGTCGGCCTCCTCGCCCCGCGCCTTCAGCGTCCGGATCCGGTCGAACCCGGCGGCGATGTCGCGATCGAGCCTCTCGCGGCAGGCGCGCAGCACGGCCTGGTCGATCGGCGGCGGGTCGAGCAGCAGGCGAAGCGCCGATTTCAGCGCGGACTCCGGAGCGATCTTGTGGCCGGTCCAGGGAATGGTCTGGCTGACGGCGCCGAACACGCAGACCTCGGACAGGGACGTCATCGTGTCGCGGTCGAGGCCGAGATTGATCGCGTCCTGCTCGCCGGTGGCGAAGACGAGATGCGATTCGGCCTGGAAGCGCAGCATCAACTCGCGCGGGGGCAAGGGCAGATCGCCGTCGCCGACGCGATCACTGCCGGCGTCGAGGAAAGCGCCGCGGAACAGGTCGGGATAGGCCAGGGCCAGCCGTTCCGCCACCCGCGACCCGCCCGAGAAACCGCCGACGAAGACATGGGCGGGGTCGACCCGGTAAAGCTCCTGCACCGCCGTAGCCGCCAGCAGCGCCAGCGGTTCGCGGCGCGCCATGGTCAGTTCCTCGTTGCCCGAGCGGGCGGCGCTGACATAGATCACCCCCATGTCGTCGAGCGCCGACGCCCAGCCCTGGGGAAGCTTCGCCTGCGGCCAGGGTCCCACGAATACCAGCAGCGCATAGCCGCCCTCCGGCATATTGGGCGGCACATGAAGGAAAAATCGTTCGTCGGACGGAACGATCGGCTGATCGGCCATTCTCTTGCCGGCTTTGGCCAGTCCGTCGAACAGGGCTGCCGAGGTCAGCGGGCTCAGTGTCCGGCGGCTCAGCTCCTCGTTGCGCGACCAGGACGAAGCCCGGGTGAACGTCACCTCGTCGGCCCGCGACGCGGCGCCGATCGCCAACAGGACCGCAACAACGCTCCGCAGCCTCATTTCGCGTGGATCACCTGGTGGATATATCCCAGCTTTTCGATGGTACGCGGAGCCAGCACGAAAGGATAGAGATCGGGCTGCCCCATCGAGCGATTGAGGCTGTTGACCGCATAAGCCAGCGGCAGCCAGGTCTCGATCAGGACGTCGATATGGCGCGCCCGGTAGGAGTCGAAATCGACCGACGCCTCGAGATCGGGATCGTCGCTGACTTCGGGCTTCACCGTGATGCCGAAGGCGGCGGCCATTTCCAGCGTATCGACGATATGCAGGTAATGCGCCCAGGTCTCGGCCCAATCCTCCCAGGGATGCGAGGTGGCATAGGCGGTAACGAATTCGTTCTGCCAGCCGGGGGGTGCGCCGGTCTCGTAATGATGCTTCAGCGCCTCGGCGTAGTCGCGCCGCTCGTCGCCGAACAGAGCGCGGAATTCATCGAGCCGCCCGCCGTCGCGCACCAGGCGGTCCCAGTAATAATGCCCCACCTCGTGGCGGAAATGACCCAGCAGCGTGCGATAGGGTTCGCCCAGATTGGTGCGGGTGCGCTCGCGCTCGGCGTCGTCGGCCTCGGCCAGCGAGATGGTGATCAAGCCGTTGGCATGGCCGGTGGTGACCTTGGTTTCGGCGTTCGGCTCGGCCGGATCGGCCAGGAACTCGAACATCAGCGGTTCGGGGTCGCCGCCCTCCTCGGTCGGCATCGGCAGGCCCAATTTGATCAGGCCGTAGAACAGCCGGCGCTTGGCCAGCTCCAATTTTTGCCACAGCCGATGCTTCTCGGGATCCGAGATGTCGGGGATCTTGCGATTGTGCTGGCAAGCCGCGCACAGAGCGTGACTCCCGCCGGCCGGCAACATCCAGTTGCAGGCATAAGCCTCCCAGTTGGCGCAAAAACGATAGCGATCTTGCGGATCGGCGGCGGCGGCGATCCAGGACGGACCGTCCTCCCAGACGGCGCTCATGACACCGTTATCAGGCAAGTATCCAAGCCGAAATCCGCAATTCTCACAGCGCACATTTTCGAAATAAATCATCTGACCGCAATGCTGGCATTTGAATAGTTTCATTTTTCTTTTCCTGAATTGATAAGAAATTCTAGGGACACCAATTAAACAATTCGTAAGATTCAGCTGTCATTCGTCTTGGCGGGCTGAGGTCGTTGAGTACGGGAGAGGTTTACATGACAATTTCTTATCAATCCGCCACATCGACCGCGAATTTCGTCAATTCTATCGGAGTCAACACGCATATTGATTTTTCGAATTCGCCTTACACAAATCTTAGTCAGGTCGAGAATGCGATACTTTACCTGGGCATAAAGAATCTCCGCGACTCGCCGGAAAATACGAGCGACGTCGGCAGCGGCGGCACGTGGCAAAAGGTTGCCGCCGCCACGGGCGCCAAGTTCGACGCCTATATCCCCGAAGGGTCGGTCTCCCAGATGCAGACCAGCCTGACCTACATGTCGTCGCTGGCCAAACAGGGCATCCTCAACTTCATCGAGGGTGGCAACGAGGAGGATGATTCCTACGCCGCCTCGCTGGGCAACAGCCTGTCGGCGACCGCCTCGTTCCAGAAGCAGGTCTATGCTACCGGCCATGCCGCCGGCGTGCCGGTGATCAATATGAGCTTCGGTGCGGGCTGGGGCAGCTCCTCGACCGGCGATTACGGCAAGGTCGGGAACCTGGCCGCCTATGCCGATTATGCCAACGCGCACACCTATCCCGGCAGCGGCAACACGCCGGGATCGACGATCGCCACCCTGGCCTCCGACGCGCAGCTGGCCGCCAACGGCAAGCCGGTGATCACCACCGAGATTGGCTATTACACCACCGGCAGCACCACCGATTCGACGGCGGTGTCGCAGACCGAGCAGGCGAAATATCTGCTCGACGCGCTGCTCGACGGCTATCAGCAGGGCGATCCGAAAACCTACCTCTACGAACTGTTCAACGACCAGTCGAATTCCTCGACGCCGGAGTACAATTTCGGGCTGTTCAACGCCAACGGCACGGCGAAGCCGGCGGCGACGGCGATTCACAATCTGACCACCCTGCTGGCGGATTCCGGGTCGTCGAGCTTCACGCCGGGAACGCTTGGCTATTCGCTGACCGGGCTGCAGTCCAACGATCACTCGCTGCTGCTGGAGAAGTCGAACGGCACCTACTGGCTGGCCTTGTGGGACGAAGCCCGGCTGTCGGGCCCGAGCTCGCCGGGGCAGATCAGCGTGGCCAATCACAACGTCACCCTGACCCTGGCCTCGGCCGCCGGCACGGTGGAGGTATTCGACCCGCTGACCGGGACCACCGCGGTTCAGACGGCGTCCAACACCTCCAGCGTCACGGTGTCGCTGCCCGACCATCCGGTCCTGGTGGAGATCATACCAGGATCCTCCTCCTCGTCCGGGGGCTCCACCGGCTCGTCGGGCGGCTCCGGCGGATCGACCGGCGGGTCGACCGGCGGCTCCACCGGCTCGTCGGGCGGCTCCGGCGGATCGACCGGCGGTTCCACCGGCTCGTCGGGCGGCTCGTCGGGCGGCACCAGCGGCTCCGGCGGCACGCTCTCGCCGCAGGATCTGGCCATCACC
>Ga0213872_10002275_pt1 | contig 11442 bp, 6 predicted proteins | sample VelepicomBERX_R2_FD_160071 | JGI IMG/M metagenome (GOLD analysis project Ga0213872, IMG submission 160071) | Rhizosphere microbial communities from Vellozia epidendroides in rupestrian grasslands, the National Park of Serra do Cipo, Brazil - RX_R2 | ecosystem: Host-associated > Plants > Roots >... | reverse complement strand
GGGCCGAGAACGCCGAGCGACATGACCGGATTTGACACCGTGCAGATTACATTTTCGCTGCCCGGCCATCCCGATCACAGCCAGACGATCCCGTTCCTGATCTCGAAGGACGGAAACACGCTGGCGCGGCTCTCAAAGTGGGACATCAGCAAGGACCCGGCGGATACGATTCCGTCATCCGACCGGCCGGTGCGTGGAAATCCGAACGCCAAGGTGGTGATCGTCAACTACGACGACCTGGAGTGCCCCTACTGCGCGAAGATGCACGCTGAGTTGTTCCCGGAGACGCTCGACCACTACAACGGCCTGGTCAAGATTGTCTATCGCGACCTGCCCCTCGAAGAAATCCATCCCTGGGCCGTGCACGCCGCCGTGAATGCCAACTGCATTGCGGCGCAGAGCGGGCCCGCCTACTGGAGCTACGTCGACTATCTGCACACGCACGGGCAGGACGTGACCGGTCCCGAACGGGATGTGAAGAAGTCCGATGAGGCGCTCGACAAGCTGGCACGAACGCAGGGAGAGACCAGCAAGCTCGATCTGGCCAAGCTGGACGCGTGCGTTGCCAAGCAGGATGAGTCCGCAGTACGCGCCGAGATGAAACAGGCCGACAGCCTGGGCATCCAGCAGACTCCGACGGTTTACGTGAATGGAGAAATGCTCGCCGGGGCCCTGCCCACGAGCGCGCTGTGGACCACCATCGACCGGGCGCTGATCTCGGAAGGAATCACTCCGCCTCCGAATGCGTACAATCAGCCGGCAAAGCCCGCGCAGCCGGGCCAGCCGGGAGCGCCGTCTCAGCCAGACGCAAAGGCGCCGACGCCGAAGCCCGCCGGCACTCATTAAAGGCTTGATCGTACGGCCGCTCACTTTGCAGTTACTGCCGGGCGAAATTATGCTGGAGTTGACGTTCTGCGGCATCTGCAGAGAGGTCGAGCGCGGCTGTGTGTGCAGCGCTTAAGGAGACGACTGTTGCCATTTCGATTGAACCCTGTTCCTGCCTTCCCCTCTGACTCTGCATTTCAAATCAATATCCGGAAGGCGCCGGCGGTGCTGGCCCTTGCCGCTGTGTGCATCGCGGGAACCCTGGGCTGCCAGCGCGGGCACAATCCGGACGCTGTGGCGACCGTCAACGGCAAGCCGATTCTGCACTCGGAGATGGAGAAGCGCTACCAGGACACGCTCGGCGAATCGCACCAGCAGCCCTCGAAGGAGCAGGCGGACATCGTTCGGCTGAACATCGTGCGCGACTTGATCGATCAGGAGATTGTGATGCAGCGCGCAGCTTCGCTGAACCTTTCGGCCAGTGATGAAGAAGTTGACAGCCGCATCAACGAGATCAAGGCGCCGTACACGCAGGAAGAGTTCAACAAGCTTCTCTCCGACAAACACATGACGCTCGATGACATGAAGCGCCAGATCCGCACCGGGAAGACCGAGGAGAAGCTCTTCAACAAGGAAATCAACTCCAAGATCAACATTACCGACGGCGACATCACGAACTACTACAACGCACACAAGCCGGAGTTCAACCTGATCGAGCCGCAGTATCATCTTGCGCAGATCGTCGTGACTTCGATTCCTGCGCCGCCGCAGCAGGTGGGAAATCTGCAGAACAGCAAGGCGACGAGCGACGCCGATGCGAAGAAGAAGATCGAGGCGCTGCACAACCGTATCATCAGCGGCGAGGACTTCGGGATGCTGGCGGCGAATTTCTCCGAGAGGCCGGACAATGCACAGAGCGGCGGGGATATGGGCTTCATCTCCGAATCGCAGCTGCGCTCCGAACCCGAGGTCTATACGGCCATCAACAAGCTCAAGCCCGGGCAGGTGACCGAAGTCCTGCCGTTGTATGAGAACAGTCCAGCCGGCAAAAAGGCCGTGGGCTACGCCATCTACCGGCTGCTCGACAAGGAGGCTGCAGGGCAGCGCGAGCTGAACGATCCGCGCGTGCAGCAGAAGATTCGCGAGCAGCTGCGCAACGTGCGCTCGCAACTGCTGCAGAACGCCTACATCGAAATGCTGCGCGACCAGGCGCGCGTAGAGAACTATTTTGCCGAGCAGATCTTCAAGAGCGGGGTGCAATAAGGGCAGGTTTTGCCTGTGCGTTTTGTGTCCTCTCTGGTGAACGATTTGCGTTCCACCGCGGCTTTGCGGCTATCTGTAACGTCTGTGTGTGAGGACTTAAATCATGATCCGGTACGGCATTCTCGGCTTCGGACATCATGCGGCGAAGCGCCTGATGAAAGGCTTTCGCGAGGCGAAGGACTCAAAGCCTGTCGGTCTCTGGAGGCGCGATGCGACGAAGGCCGTCGAGGACGCCCGCAAGTACTCAATTCCGCATATCTTCGAGACGCCCGAAGACCTCTGCGCTTCGCGCGAGATCGACAGTGTGTTTGTCGTGTCGCCCGACGCGCTGCATCTGCCGCACGTGAAGCTCGCGGCAAAGCACGGCAAGGCGGTGCTTTGTGAAAAGCCGCTGGGCATGAATGCCAGCGAAGTGGAAGAGATGGTCGCGGCGTCCGAGACTGCCGGGGTTCGCTTCGGCGTCGCGCAGAACATGCGCTACAACCGGAGCCTGGAGCTGATGCGCAAATGGATCGCCGAAGGGCGCATCGGCAAACCGGTGCTCGCGCACGCGGAGTTCGCTTACTCGGCGGCCGGCAGCCCGCGCACCTGGATTTATGACCCCTCACTCGCGTGCGGAGGCCCGATCGGAGACGTCGGCATCCACTGCATCGACGGCCTGCGGTTTGTGCTCGGAACCGATGTGACGGCGGTGAGCACGCTCGCGCATGGCGATGCAGCTTCGGGCAAGGTTGAATCGTACGCCGTGATGGGGCTGGATCTCGCGTCCGGAGCAATGGCGACGGTAACCACGACGACGCGCGCCGAATATCGCACGGTGGTGGAAGTGACGGGTGAGACGGGCACGATTCTCTGCGAAAACGGCCTGACGGTGGATTTTCCGGTCGATGTTGTCTTCCGCCGCGGGGCAGATGTGATTGCGAGCGAAACCGTCTCGAACGAGGACGCCTACAGCCTGATGCTCGACGGGTTTTCGGCGTGGGTGGAAGGCAAGGGAATGTACCTCGCGCCGGCGTCCGATGCTCTGCATAATCAGCGCGTGCTGGATGCGGCATACACGAGCTGGCGCGATGGGATGCGACAGGTGATCAGCTAGCGCTGCCTATTCGCTCACGGCACTCCGTGAGCGGATCGGGGCGGCCGGGACTCCGGCGACCGTCGCTCCGGGTGGCACGTCGCGGGTGACGACCGCGTTGGCTCCGACGGTTGCGTCGTCGCCGATCGTTACTCCGCCGAGGACGGTGACGCCGCGCCCGATCCAGACTTCCTTTCCGATGACGATCGGCCGGGCGGTGTGTCCCGCATCGCGGATGGTTGTTTCGGCGCTGCGCTGGTGGTTCGCGTCCCGGATGCTTGAGTACTCGCCGATCATCGTACCGCTTCCGATGGTCACTCGCGCCATGGCGACAATGTGAACGCCGCGTGAAATGACCACGCCATCGCCGATGTCGATCAGAGCGTCGTGCCGCGTCTCGAGATGCACATCCGGGTACAGCATGACGTTCTCGCCGAAGCGGACATTACGGGTGCCGTCGACAAATGCCCGGCCCTCGATGACCAGCGAAGCAGGAGCAGGCTCGGCCAGGTCTGCCGAAAGGACCGCGTGGGCGTAGATACGGGTGAGGCTTCTCCGCACGCCCCGGACAGGCCGCAGCAGAGCGGCGAGCACGGGACTGATGGCACCCTTCAGGCCGCGCTTCACTTCAACCTCGACTGATCCATGTGACGCACGGCGAGCGCGAGCGCTCCGGGGCGGAGGAAAGCATCGGAGTTGAGCAGAACAGGGTAACGGCCGCGTACCACTTCGAGTGCGACGTTGTTGGCAGAGGCAAATCCGAGGTTCACTTCGCTGCGAAAAAGGCGCACCCAGGGAAATTCCTGCTGAATCATCCCTATGGAGCCATCTGACCAATTGTTATCAACGACCAGCACCTCCACGCGGAGGCCAGCCGATTCGCGCTGGACCGACTGGAGGCATTCACGCAATACCTCACGTGTGTTGAACGAAACGATCACAATCGAGACGTCAAACGTCCCGGTGGACGGGTCGAGGCTGGTCATGGACTCCGCGACTACGAGTGAAGGCAAGTTTGGAAACTGGACGCCAGTACTTTCAGATTAACAGGCAGGTTATATCGTTCGATGACCCGCGTGCGTCCGGCAGTTCCGAGGCGTTGCCGCAGTTCAGGGTTTGTCAACAGAGACTCGAGCGCGGCCTCGAGGCACTCCACACAAGAGGGCGGCACGAGAAGACCATCCTGCTGATCGCGGATGAGTTCAGGAATGCCCGCGACAGACGTGCTGACGCATGGAATGGCCATCGCCATGGCTTCCATCAGCGCCACGGGGACGCCCTCGGCGAAGCTGGCGAGCGCAAAGATATCGGCCTGACCCAGCTGACGCCGCGTTTCATCGTGGTTGAGCGCCCCCCGGAAAGTGACGCTGGACTCGATACCCATCTCTGCGACTTCGCGTTCCAAACTGGGAAGGTCCGGACCGTTACCTACGAAAGTGAGGCGGGCCTCGTGGCCCTTTGCATGCAAGCGGGAGAATGCACGAAGAAGAACATGCTGTCCCTTCGCCGGCACGAGTCTGCCGACGCAGATGATTTCAGGGAGAGCGTTTCCGGAGTGAAGGACCGGCCTGAACTCCTCGGGGTCGACGCCAAGCCGGACAACATGCATCTTGTCCCAGTGCGCCGGATCGCAGTACTTCATCAGTTGGCTTCGGGAAAAATTGCTAATGCAGAAGATGAATTTCGCCCGTTCGATCTTGCGAGGAAGATAGCAGTCATCGACTTCGTAAAACTCTTCAGGGCCGTGAATCGTCAGGGAGTAGTCCAATCCCCAGGTTTCGGCCGCAATCATGGCGACAGTTGCGACAGCCCCACCGAAATGGACGTGCAGGTGGGAAAGATTCCTTTGCCTCATCCATCGACCGAGAAGAAATGCCTCAACCATGTAAAACAGCGCGTAAATTTTACGGGGGATATCCCATCGACCTAGGCGCAGGCTAGCCCTGAGGCCGCGAAACGCAACAACGGGCCGCACTAAAGTAACAGTCATGATTACGAAAAGGACTTTCCATAACGTGGCACGTTTCAGATAATAGGTCCGGTCAGCTTCCTCCGCTTCGTACGGAGGCAAGTCGGTCATGGGTCGATCGGGTGGATTTACGGAGGCAACGTCTATCTCGAAACCCATACGGCGCAGCCCCAGGATCTCTTTCAGGAAAAACGTATGCGAGACCGCAGGATAGCGGCTCAGAAAATAGGCCATACGAATTTTTTCTGGATTTAGCGCCATATTTTGCTGGTAATAATTTATAGTAATAAAAAACCAGAAAATTAGTTACTTTCCAGCTCACCTGTGAGCCGTTCTCTGCCGTTTAACAACGTTACAAATTGCTAATTCTGTGCGGGAAGAGGATTTCCAGGGGAGGGAAGCTAACTAGACACTTGGGTGACGTTCGTATACTCACCCAAATTATCTCCCAGAGAACCAGCTAGACAGAGTACTTGAAAAAGTACCCCGGATCTCTCCGTATCCATTTTTTTGTCCGGATTTACCTACGAGGTGCCTACATACCATGCGCTTTTGGATTCGTAACATACATTTTCAGTATGTCATCTTATTCATTCTCATAATTTTAACTTCCGCTTTCACCTTTGAGTCCAACGCTGCGGCTCAAACAGTCACCATCAACGATTCAACCATCATCAGCAATACTGCCCGTGCAGGGCTAAATCTTGGCGGGTCATCGACTATAACCCCGGAATTCAAAAACTACTTCGGGTACTCGAATCCGGGCTTCGAACCGATCCTGATGAAGCAGATCCTTCAGTTCCAGGGTACGAATTCTCATTCTTCTCCAACCAGTTTTCAGTGGGATGTGAACAACACGCAGTATGCACAATATGACCAGAATCAATGGGCAGGTGCGACTTTCACCGTCATCCAAGGCTCGTATACGAGCGGTACGTCGGATCCTGCTCTTGGTTGCACCGGTACTGTGGCATCGAGCACTAATCAGTCCGGCGCCGGGCCTGTCTTCGTAATCAACTCAGGCACCAATCAGGGTGGGAGCGGATGCGCGGGAAGTCTGGGCCTTGCCGGGCAGGTCATCGTCATCCAGACGAACAACAACATGCCGAATGTGTTCCCCACGCCGTCCAGCATATGGACTTCGGGCAACTGGGAGCCAAATGGATCGATTTTCGGTTTTGCTGTGAGCGGCGGCGCGACCGCTACCTCTGAAACAACGGACCTTTGTTCAACCTGCGGACAGCAGTCGATGCTGCTTACGATTCCGAGTGGCGGCAGCGTTACGGTGCAGGGCGGCCCAGTGCTCAGCTCCGGGGTTGAGAAGGCGGTCATTCTAAACGGAACCTATACGGTCTCTTTCTGGGCAAAATCGAATGCAGCAGTTCCGCCCAACATGGCCTTCCAGCTGGGTCCGCGTTCCGGAACGGCCTGCACTCAAACGTTCAGCGGCTCTACGAGTCCGGCTATTACTTCGACATGGACGCAGTTCAGCTTTAACTGCTCTTTTGCAGAGACGGCAAATGCGGGCGGCGCAGGTTCCTTCTTCACGCAGATCTTCGTCACGCCGCAAACCAGCGCTACAACCAGCCTGGAACTCGACAACCTGAGTATGGTCGATACGGGTGACTCAAACCCGACCGGGTATACCGATGCTTATGTCAACTCGGTGAAGGCGTGGTGCCAGTCTACGGCGAACACAACGGGACCCGCGTGCACGCTTCGCTACGGCCCGTCACCGGATTCTGAGACAATGGCGAACTGGGTCAAGCCTGCGTTCCAGAAACAGCCAACGATCGAGTCGATGGTAGCCATCTCAACGGCAACCCCGCAGATCAAGACGAACCCGAACGACTTCCTCACTCTTTGCGAGTATGTCGGCGCCACTCCCATACTGATCATTCCGGTTACCATTACCACACCCGAAATTCAACAGCTCATGGACTTCCTTGAAGGGCCCACCAGCACGACGTATGGAGCCCTCCGCGCGAGTCTTGGTCAGGTCACTCCATGGGTAGGCTCTTCGGGATCGCCGTTCTCGAAGATCTATCTCGAGTTTGGTAACGAAAACTGGAATGGCGGGTTTATTGGCCAAAACCTCGGATACAACAGCTCAGCGCCGGCCGCTACGGGCTACTACGATTACGCCGTACGTGCCGGAGTGGTGTTCTCGGCTGCACACAACTGGCAGAGCTCGCAGGGTTACAACCAGTCTGGAATAAAGTTTGCGTTCAATATTCAGACGGCAGGCAATCCGGCGGACATACCGACAGTAGCCGGGATGGCGCATCCCGACGCATTTGAGATCAACGGCTACACGGCCTACAACGTCGGCGATACCAGCACGACGGGATGCACAGGCAGCGGATCTAACAATGGGACCTGCCCGCTGTACGGCCCGACGCTCACTGAGCCGTGGTCGAATACGCACGATCCGAACTCGATGATGGGCTTTTACCAGTCTGTGCAGAAAACGGCTGCTACAAGCCTCTGCGGACCTTCGGGCAAGGCTGTCTGCGAATCCATGGTGTACGAAGAAAACACCAGCCCGTTCAACGCCAGCACGGCAGGTCCGTTCACGCAGAGCGTTTCCGATTCCTTCGTACAAGCCGCATTCCAGGGAATCGTAACCGCCGATCAATTGGGTGAAAATGACGCGGCTGGAGTCTCAAACCAGAATTACTACCAGATGCACCAGTACTCTTACGGTGAAGGCGGCGTCACCATTCACATGTGGGGCACGATGCTCGACAGCGGCGGCGACTGCTCCATGAACAATAGTTCCACCTTTGGCGGAAGCTTCTGCCCCCGGCCGCAAATGCTGGGCGCAATGGTCTATAACTGGTGCAAGATCGGGCCGATGGTTCAAAGCTCCTGGGCCTCAAACCCCACTTACAACCTTCCGGCCAACAATAACAGCGTGAATGCGATCAACGGTGTTCCAGTGCTGCGCAGCTTCGCCTTCGCGCAGGGCGGTCAGCGCTGCATGGTCATTGTGAACAGCGACGTGGCCAGCGCTTACCAGGTTTCGTTCGCGGGAACGAACGCACCAACGAACAACGTGACTACCTATCAGTTCGCGCCGGGTTCATTGAGTTCCTCCAACGAACTGGGCGGATTGAGCGTTATCAGCACCCTGCAAACACCGTTGTCCAACACCACAACGCCCGGCGTCGATGTTACCTCCGGGTACACGCTGCCTCCCCACAGCGTCACGGCCTTCATGTGGCAGTCGAACGGGAGCAGCAGCTCACCTGTAGCAGCCACGCCGACCTTCTCACTGGCCGGTGGCACTTATACAAGCGCGCAAACGGTAACTATCTCCTCGTCGACTTCGGGCGCTACTATCTACTACACCACGAACGGGAATACACCGGCCACCTCTTCGGCCAAGTACACCGGCCCGATCACGGTGAGTTCTACGGAGCAGCTCCAGGCCATCGCCGTGGAATCCGGCTATACGACCAGCGCAGTAGCTTCAACGACGTATACCATCTCGTCAACCTCGTCAACCCTGCCCACTCCGGCGTTCAGCGTTGCAGGCGGAACTTACTCCTCCGCGCAGACAGTTGCCATCTCAGATGCCACGTCCGGTACAACCATTTACTACACAACCAACGGAACTACACCGACAACTTCGTCGACCAGGTACTCGGGAGCGATTACGGTAGCGGCGAGTGAAACAGTGGAGGCGATTGCTGTCAAATCCGGCTCCAACAACAGCCCGGTAGCCATCGCTGCCTATACCATCTCCAGCCTCTCCAGCTCAACCCTGCCCGCTCCGACGTTTAGCGTGGCTGGCGGAACTTACTCCACTGGGCCGACGGTTGCCATCTCTGATGCAACTGCCGGCACAACCATTTACTACACAACCGATGGCAGCACCCCGACGACCCTCGCAAATGTGTACTTCGCGCCGGTAACTATGACCTCCTCGGGAACACTGCAAGCGATGGCGGCGAAATCCGGCTACCCCAATAGCGCGGTTGCGAATGCAACTTACACAATCGGTACGTCGGGAACTACGCCGCCACCTACGACGCCGCCACCCTCGTCTACCCCTCTTATTAACTTTCCGAGCGGCTTTTCCGGTTCCAACGGTCAGCTGGCTCTCAACGGCAGCGCCACGTTGAGCGGCTCAGCCGTACAGCTGACAAGTCAGACTGATGTTCAGACAGGCACGGTGTGGTATACGACGCCGGTGGATGTACAGTCGTTCACCACCGCCTTCACATTCCAGCTGACCAACGCATCGGCAGACGGAATGACGTTTGCCATTCAGAACAACGACACGAGTGCGCTCGGCAGGTTCGGGCCATACCTCGGCTACGGCTCAATTCCGAACAGCGTGGCGGTCAAGTTCGACCTCTACGATAATGCCGGCGAAGGCATCGATTCCACCGGCCTTTACACCGGCGGTGCAACGCCGACCGTTCCGGCCGTGGATATGACCTCCTCGGGAGTCAACCTTCACAGCGGGGACACCATGTTGGCACAACTGGTCTATGACGGCACCACCCTGACGATGACCCTCACCGACACGGTGACCAATGCGTCATTTACGCAGAGCTGGACCGTTAACATTCCCGCAGCCGTTGGCGGCAACACTGCCTATGTCGGGTTTACCGGCGCTACAGGAGGAGAAACCGCAATTCAGGATATCCTCTCCTGGACTTACACAATCGGTGCGTCGGGAACTACGCCGCCACCTACGCTGCCGCCACCCTCGTCTACCCCTCTGGTTAACTTTCCGAGCGGCTTTTCCGGTTCCAGCGGTCAGCTGGCTCTCAACGGCAGCGCCACGTTGAGCGGCTCAGCGTTACAGCTGACAGGTCAGACTGATGTTGAGGCAGGCTCGGTGTGGTATACGAAGCCGGTGAATGTACAGTCGTTCACCACCACCTTCACATTCCGGCTGACCAGCGCATCGGCAGACGGAATGACGTTTGCCATTCAGAACAACAACACCGGTGCGCTCGGCAGGTTCGGGCCATACCTCGGCTACGGCTCAATTCCGAAAAGCGTGGCGGTCAAGCTCGACCTTTACAATAACGCCGGCGAAGGCGTCGATTCCACCGGCGTTTACACCGGCGGTGCAACGCCGACGGTTCCTGCCGTGGATATGACCTCCTCGGGAGTCAACCTTCACAGCGGGGACACCATGTTGGCAAAGCTGGTCTATAACGGCACCACGCTTACGCTGACCCTCACCGACACGGTGACCAAGGCGTCATTTACGAAGAGCTGGACCGTTAATATTCCGGCGGCCGTTGGCGGCAAAACTGCCTATGTCGGGTTTACCGGCGCTACAGGAGGAGAAACCGCAGTTCAGAATATCCTCTCCTGGACGCTCTGAACGGCACTCTGAAACCAGCTTCCATTTAGTCACTCAAAACCCGGCCGGGAGAGACTCAAACCAGGGTCTCTGCCGGCCGGTTTATTTTTGTGTGCACATCAGCCTCAACGGACATCTGTTCCATTGAAAATCGCAAGCTCGCGGATGCCGGGGAGCCCGGAACTCTGAAGGAGTTTAAGCCGCACAGCTTTCGCAGTTACGGGAGTGAAGATGTCGATCTTCTTATGTCCGATGGCGTAAGCATGAACTACTTCTTTCCACCCGCCCTCCACAAGGACCTCAACCGAGTACTCTTCGACGTGCTGGCCGTCGTTCAGTCTCTCCAGCGTCATCACACGATCGAACTTCTGCGGCTGGGCGAAGTTTACCGTCAGGGTAGGCACACTGCCGTTCATCGCCGGCGCCCAGAAGGTATCGGCATCGCCATCGAGAGCCGGCTCTGTGTTGGCATCGATCGGCTCGTGATTTCGCGCGAGGTCATTCCCGTACACCGACTTCACCTTCCGCCCGAACTCTGCAAGCCGTGCCGCATCGGCCGCAGGAATCCTTCCCGTCCGGTCGGGAGCGAGCCCGAGCATCAGTTGCGCCCCGCGCCCAACAGTGTTGTTGTATGTGTCCATCAGTTCATCGACACTCTTCAGCGTCGAATCCGCATTGGGATGCCAGAACCACTGTTCCCGGTGCAGCGGAGTATCAGCCTCGACGGGTCTCCAGTGAAGATAACCAGCGCGGTCGACTACGTTCCAGTTTTCGAAGGGAACCTTGCCGCTCTCAGTCCCGACCCAGCGCACATCGGCATACTTGTAGAGCGCCACATCGGCAAAGACCATGGTATTCGGCTGGTACGTGCGCAGATGTTGGATGATGGTGTCGAAATCGTATTTGCGGCCTTCGCTGCCGGCCCCATCGAGCCAGAATTCCTCGAGCGGACCGTAGCCCGTCGATAACTCCTCAAGC
>Ga0213872_10002274_pt1 | contig 11444 bp, 9 predicted proteins | sample VelepicomBERX_R2_FD_160071 | JGI IMG/M metagenome (GOLD analysis project Ga0213872, IMG submission 160071) | Rhizosphere microbial communities from Vellozia epidendroides in rupestrian grasslands, the National Park of Serra do Cipo, Brazil - RX_R2 | ecosystem: Host-associated > Plants > Roots >... | reverse complement strand
TTTCTATAACCGCCAGCGGCGTCATTCGCGCCTTGGCAATATCGCCCCCGCTCGGTTTGCTGAAGAATTCAGCAGGAAAGCGCGGGCCGCTTAAAACAAGAGTGTCCGTTATTGACAGTACACCTCAATTATCTGGAACGGCTTGTATGGGCCCGCCAGTCCACCATCGGCAAACACACAGTGAAATTATCACTTACCTTTTCCAAAGTGGCTCTCATCGAGGTGGACACGGGAGTGCACGTTTTGGAGAAGTCACATGCGAAACAGTCCATACGCTGAGCTGCTTGCTCGCATCAAAAAACAAGCGATTGCCATCACCAATGCTAGCCAAGTCAGCTATATGCAGGCATTGCAGATTTTAGCTCGACAAAACAATCTCAAAGACTTTGGTCATCTTCAGGAACTTGTGAAATCCGAGGCTGAGGCCTTGGCCAGCGGCGAATCCGAGGTCCTTGCTTGCATAAAAATGATGGAAACTACCTATAGGGTTCGTATAGGGAAAAGCATCTGGTCGCTGAAGGTATCGAAGCATGGACCGAATCTCTGCCTTGAAGATCGCCCGATAGGTGAATTTGAGGATAATTCACGTACCTCTGATCTGGGCCTATTTCAAGTTCTGGTCACGGCAAAAAACATGCGCGATGGTTGCAGAGGCTACCCCAATGACGGCTGGGTAGTGACGCGCTACGGTCACTATAGGGCACATACACTGGAGTTCTTTTCCGACGAAGATGCGCAGGCCCTGTCGTATCATTTCGGAATTCCTTTTGCGCCGAAAACCTTCGGACGCTATGGTCCCTACTCACAAAGCGAGTACTCAGAAATCTGCTTTTTTAAGTCGCCAGCATTCGCAGCGCTACGAAAGTCTTTTCGTAGTGGCCAGATTCCGCTGCCTCCGATGAGAAGCTGGAACTACGGTCTGTGTTCGCTCTGGCCTCACTTGGTTGCATTGTCCGACAAGGACTTCGAAGATATTGAGCGGATCATTACCTGGAGCTTTCGAGCAATAGGTCTGAAGCTCCCTCATGAATCCCTTCGGGAACGCTGGAGTGAGGTGCCGACGCTGGGACTAACTGGAAAGGGAGTGAGTAGCGTCAGTGACATGTTCCGCCTTCACAATGCCAGTCGTAACAAACGCCGTGCCATGAGAGTACGGACGAGCTAGCGAACAACGACCAGAGGTGGACGGCGGTATCGTGGGCCCTTCCCTCTGGAATTTCGATTTTCGCTTGCAGATCTAATTGTCTCGATATGCCGAGCCCGCGTTACGACATTTTGTCGAGCAAAGAATGATGGCCACGCACTCGCTTTACAGGCAATTTGTCGGATCCTACTGATTGGCTCCCACTGGGAAATTAGCTCCAAAAAATTTGAATTAGTGTCAAAATTAAAACATTTCTTCCGTGAAATTCCTAACATTAGGATTTTTTAGACACGATATCAATTGTTCACGCGAAATTAGAGCTCAATTTTTCGCTCACAAATAATGGCGCCAACTTTGTGATGCTCTCAATAAATGAGCGATCAGGAGCAGCGTAGACTCAATTTTTGACAACAAAAATTTGTGGTCACATTTCCTAGCTCACAATTTTCTAATCAATTTTTTTGCGAAACGCTAAAATGTAATCGTTACTTACGCGGATTAATCGAAAAATGACACAGTACCTGGGTCAAAAATGGCTTGCGGAAAAATTTCAGCTTGAATCGGTTCAAGCTTTTGCTGTGGTCAGCAAATTAGGCAACTCTCGTCGAACCGTTGAGATCGACGGCACGCGCGAGGAAACATACACCAAAGCTGATGTCAGGCCTAGCTTGCGCACTGAGCTCACCTTTGCGCTCAAGCACGAAGTTGTCAATTTGGAATTTTTCTCTCGTTTGTTTGCCGTACTGGATGCCGGTGAATTGGAGCAATGGCTATTAGAAGAGCCGACAGGTGCCTACGCCCGCAGAGCCGGGTTTCTGTATGAGTGGCTCACTGACCGAGAACTTAGTCTACCAGAAAGTTTGGGGGGGAACTATGTCGACGCGCTTGATTCAGATAAGCATCTGGTGGCCACTCAAGCGACGAATGTTCCTCGCTGGCGCGTACGGAACAACATGCCAGGGACACCTGAGTTCTGCCCAATTATCCAACGCACTGAATCTATCCGACGATGGGAGGCCTACGACTGCGACGCAGAGCTTGCAAAGCTTGAACGTGAGTTCGGTGCCGACGTTCTGATGCGTAGTGTCGTATGGCTGTCCATCAAGGAAAGTAGAGCAAGCTTCAAGATCGAGCACGAAGATCGCCATGTAGATCGGATAAGAAGGTTCGCAGCTGTTATGGATCGTCGTTGCGGTCAAGACGGTGATCCACTAACGCTAGAGTCCTTGGGTCAGCTGCAGGCCGACATCCTAGGAATGGCTACGCGGTATGGATTGCGTAAATCGCCCGTAATCGTCGGCCATACCGCAGGCTTCGCTAATGTCGTCGATTACATTGCGCCGCACTGGGATCATACGGAACTGATGCTCGATGGCTTGCGTACCACTTTGGTTCGGACTAAAGGTATGTCATCCATTTTACGAGCTGCCATCGCCTCGTTTGGTTTCGTCTACATCCATCCGATGTCGGACGGGAACGGCCGCATTTCCAGGTTCCTGGTGAACGACGTGCTACGTCGTGACAAGGCAGTACCGGAACCATTCATTATCCCTATCTCTGCGACGATCACTGACAACTCGCGTGAGCGTGTTGGTTATGATCGCGCACTTGAAGTGCTCTCAAAACCGCTGATGCTCAAGTACCACGGGCATTATGATTTCGGGGCACGAAAAACTTACGACGATGGGATCGAAAGCGATTTCAACTTCGATGATTACGAGGATGCCTTGCCAGCTTGGCGCTATCCCGATCTGACTCAACAAACAGACTTTCTGGGTCACGTGGTTCGAATGACCATCGAAGTGGAGATGAGCAAGGAGGCTAGCTATCTACGCGATATTGAACGCGCACGACGTAACGTAAAAGACTATCTCGAGGGGCCGAACAGCGATATCGACCAGATAATTCGCTCCATCCGAGACAATCACTGGGCGATCTCGAACAAGATACGAAAAGCATTTCCAATGCTGGAAGATCCTAGACTTGCAGAGTCCGTCATAGACGCCGTACGAGAAGTGCTGGACCCGGAGTACCTTGAGATCACAGATGATGAGGGTGAGATCGATTCACCGGGTCAATCTACCTAAACATCCGCGAAGGCGAGTACCGTATGCAGTTTGTCAACGATGGCCCAGACGTTCCTGATGCTCTATTGCAGGCGCACGAAGAGGGGAAAGTTGTGTTTTTCTGCGGTGCGGGGATCGCCTATCCCGCCGGCCTTCCAGGTTTCCAAGGCTTGGTTGACAGAATCTATGATCACCTGGGAGCAGTCCGATCACCGATTGAAGATGCAGCATATCAGCGTGGCCAATTCGACGCGACATTAGACATACTGGAACGCCGCTATCCTGGTCACCGCGTTGCAGTCCGCAAAGCGTTAGCAGAAGGTTTGTCTCCTAAACTGAGCGCCAAAGGAGCTACAGATACACACGCCGCTTTATTGCAGCTCGCGCGCTCTCGAAAGGGAGCCTTACGTCTAGTTACTACTAATTTTGATCGGATCTTTGAGCACGTAGTCAAACGAGATAAGCTCGTCCACACCTCTTATGCCGCACCGCTGCTGCCAATTCCGAAGAGTAGCCGCTGGAATGGGATTGCATATCTACACGGGTTGTTACCGGCGAAATCTGATGAAAGCTCGTTACATCGCCTGGTCGTTACCAGCGGCGACTTCGGTTTAGCTTATCTTACCGAACGCTGGGCAGCTCGATTCGTTAGCGAGCTCTTTCGTAATTACATCGTTTGCTTCGTCGGGTACAGCATCAACGATCCCATTCTGCGATACATGATGGATGCTCTTGCGGCTGACAAAATGCTCGGCGAGATTACCCCACAAGCCTACGCCTTTGGTGACTGCGAGCCAGGTCAGGAGAACATCAAAATTAACGAATGGGAAGCAAAGGGTGTTGTCCCCATTCTTTACCAAGTGCCTGCGGGGACGTTTAATCATTCAGCTCTCCATCGTACGCTGAAAGCTTGGGCCGAGACATATCGAGATGGCGTGCTTGGAAAAGAACGTATCGTCCTGGACTATGCACTTGCACACCCTTCAGCCAGTACTCAACAAGATGATTTTGTTGGAAGGATGCTGTGGGCTTTGTCTCACGCAACTGGAACGCCAGCCAAAGTATTTGCTGAGTACAATCCGGCGCCATCCTTGGATTGGCTTGAGATCTTTTCGGATGACAGATATCGGCATGCGGACCTCATCCGTTTCGGGGTCGCCCCTGACGCTGAAGCTGATGAGGATTTGCACTTTAGTCTGAATCGACGCCCGGCACCATATAAACTTTCCACGAGTATGGCGTTAGTTGCAGGGCGCTTTGCAGGGCCAAATTGGGACCCAGTGATGTACCAGTTGGCTTCCTGGCTCGTTCGACACCTGAATGATCCAAAGCTGATTTTTTGGATCATTAGGCACGGGAATAAGCTGCATGAGAACCTTTCCGATTTAGTTGAAGGTCAGCTTGATCAGATAGCAAAGCTGGAAAGAGCCTGTAAGCAGGAAGAGCTAGATACCATCCGGAATAATGCCCCGAACGCTATACCCAATAAGCTCACTCGGTTGATCTGGCGCCTGCTGTTGACTGGCCGCGTCAAATCACCTTGGTCTGATACGGACTTGTATCGCTGGATGGACAGACTCAAGCGAGACGGGCTGACCATGACGTTACGTTTGGAACTACGAAATCTTCTAGCTCCAAAAATTTCTCTAAGTAAGCCATATAGCTGGGTCGATGACGCCCCTATTGAACTTAATGCTGAGCGCCTCAATTCGTTCGTAAAGTGGGAGCTTGAGCTTACGTCTGACTACGTATATTCAACTCTCTTTGACAATACCGAAGAGCGGTGGACTGATGCGTTGCCCACACTTTTCGACGATTTTCAACTACTCCTGCATGATGCACTCGGACTGCTCACTGAATTAGGGGAGATAGAAGAGAACAGTGACCGCTCTTACTGGAGCCTACCTTCAATTGCTCCGCATTGGCAAAATCGGCGGTTTCATGAATGGACTGCCCTGATCGAACTTGTGCGTGATGCTTGGCTCGAAATCAGGGAGATTGACGAAGCCAAGGGTACCCGCATTGCTCAGACCTGGTTTACTTCGACGTACCCAACATTCAAGCGGCTCGCCCTGTATGCGGCTAGCCATGACCGGTGCATTTGCGGTGATGAATGGGTGGACTGGTTACTTAGTGACGATCACCGGTGGCTGTGGACCGTAGAAACACAACGCGAATGTATGCGTCTCATCGTTTTACAAGGTCGTAACCTTTCAGCGGCAGATCAAGAGAAACTTGAAGCGGCAATACTGATAGGGCCACCGCGTACGCTCTTCAGAGACGACATTGACGCCGTACGTTTTCAGGAAATTCTGGAATACAGCATTTGGCTTCAATTGGCAAAGCTTCGTGAGTCCGGTGCCACACTCGGCACAAACGCCGGATCTCATCTCAAAGCATTGGAGGAGCAAAACCCGGATTGGAAACTTTCTGCGCACGAAAAAGATGAATTCCCGAGCTGGATGAGCGGAACTGGAGACCCGGATTATGATGAAGATCGGCGCATAGACATTGCGCCGAGGACACGGCGTGAGCTAATAGGCTGGCTCACCCAACAGTCTGTTGATCGTCGGCCATTCGACGAAGATACCTGGCGCGACGTCTGTCAAACTCGCTTTTATCATAGTGTTGCTGCGCTTTGTGATTTAGCCAAGCAAGGAACTTGGCCGGCAACCCGATGGCGACAGGCCTTACAGGTATGGAGCGATGAAAAGTTCACAGGCTTTTCTTGGCGCTTCGTATCTGGATTGGTACTGGAAATGCCCTCGGAAACGATGGAATCAATAGTCCATGCGGTAACGTGGTGGATTGACTCTTGTTCGAAAACATCCAAGCTTGACGATCAAACGTTGATCGATCTGGTACTACGCATACTTGCACTACCACTCAAAGCAGACACCGGTATCACTGAAAATGGGAGGCCAATCAAAGAACCCATCACTCAGGCTATTAATCATCCTATTGGTCATGTCACGCAAGCATTACTGAATTACTGGTTGAAAACTCAGCCCAATGACAATGACGGAATTCCGGCCGCCATCCGCGATGTATTCACACAACTTTGTGACGTCAGCGTGGAGCGATATCGGCATGCTCGCGTTCTGCTATCTGCGAATCTTATTGCGCTCTTTCGGGTTGACCGTGCTTGGACCGAAGCAAACCTCCTGCCTTGCTTTGACTGGAAAAAGGATGCCAACGAAGCACGCGTGGTGTGGGAAGGATTTTTTTGGTCACCTAGAATTTACACGCCGCTGTTGGCGGCGTTTAAAAGAGAATTCCTTTGTACAGCTCAACATTTTGAAGAGCTCTCCAAACACGGCCGCCAGTACGCAACCTTCCTTACGTATGCAGCGCTGAACAATGCCGAAGGCTATAGTTACAACGATTTTAGGGATGCTGTCGCAGCCCTACCTCAAGATGGTTTGGAACGAGTATCTCAAGCTCTATCGAACGCTTTGGAGGGCGCTGGGGAACAGAGAGAGGACTACTGGAAGAACCGGATTCATCCATTCTGGCAGCACATATGGCCGAAGTCGCTCGAAAAAGCGAGTGAGGCCATTACTGACAACTTGATCAGAATGAGCATTGCCGCAGGCGCCCAGTTTCCAATCGCTTTTGACACGGTGTCCCCTTGGATGAGGCACTTAACTCACCTGGATTACGCAGTGCATTTGCTGAATGAGTCGGGCATTTGCCATCGCCATCCCGATGCAGCTATCAGGCTCTTGGATTCTATAATCAGCAACCAAAGATGGGCACCTCGTGAATTAGGTGAATGCCTCGATGCGATAAAAGTGGCCGCTCCGGAATTGGAAAAAGATGCGCGGTTCGTGCGAATTTTTGAATACCATCATACGCACTGTTTGTAAGGGGAAAAATCTCAGAAATCCCTGAGGATCGCGTTCACTGTCGGCTGTTCAGCTAAACGGAACCGGATCAGACAGTCATTGACGGTCACTTGAGGTCATCCAGTTGATGAGGTCCATTAAGCAAGAGGAAGCTACTATGGTTTTATTCTTGGATTTTGATGGGGTATTACATGAGTACGACGCTGATAAGCAGAACCTTTTGCGGCATGTACCCAAGCTTACTGAAGTTCTGCGTGAATACCCCGATATTGATGTCGTCATCGACTCTGAGTGGCGTAAGACGGAGTCGCTGTCCCAGTTGGTGAGCTATTTCCCCTCAGATGTGATTGGCCGCTTTGTCGGGGTTACGGGAACGGATTCTGTGGGCTTACGTCAACGAGAACGAGAGTGTTGGACTTGGCTGTGCGCTAGTGATAGGACTACCGAGCACTGGATCGCGCTCGAAGACAACCTGGACAACTTCGGCCCAGATTTGCCAGGTAAGGGTTCTGTGCTTTTCGTTGACCCTGCAGATGGTCTTGATGCTAGCGCTTGCAATACTCTGCGCGCAATGATCCTGGGGGAAAAACTAGGGGCACATTTTTGCTATGAACGGAGCACTGTAAGCGGTTGGTCTTTATGGGAATCATGACAACAGGAATCATGGCGATGAACTGGTACAGTATTGTGGCGATAATTATATCCACTTTCGCACTTATTATTGCAGCGAAAAACTACCGACGTAAAGCAGGCTTGCTCGTCCGGGGGGCTTCAGCATTAGCTCGAGCCGGGATTGCGATCACCGATACGTCTCTCATGTTTTGATCGAGAACTTGAAAGACCGAGCGATAACAGTATTCGCCATATCTCTACGTGTCGGGCACAACTACTACATCGAAATCGAGGACCTCGATGAGAGCCCGTTGGTTTTGAAGGCATACGAGACCTTCGATAGACAGTATGGGCCTATTCAGTTTTACGGTTTGAACTCGAACAAAGTGGACCTAAACTCTTTGTTATCGAATGAAGGGATTCGTAAGCGGCTAGTCCTGTCTACCTCAGACGGCAAGTACGTCGTACCCGCAAGCATTAAGCACTGGCACCCTGTTGGGGACTTCTTTAGAAACCATATGACCGCCACCCTTCGACCGGTCCGCCTTGTTCACAAGAAAACGCACATAGGTGGCAATGTCAGGTACATCATCGAATTCATCCCGCTGAAGGGCGAGGCCGAAGTAGTGCTCATTCATCCGATGGACTATGAGCTGAAGATGTTTCGGAAGTTTTCGCTCACTTACGAATCACTCGAATCAGCAGATTCGCTCAGGAACTACCTGCAGGGAAAAATGGAAGAAGGCCTCCTTGATTGCCAGAATTTCGAGGTGCACGATGTGAACGAGTGGAAATCGAGGGCCTTGGATTTTTACAAGGGGAAGACGATTCAGGCGCGCTACTACGGTTTTTGGAAGTACCATCTGCTTGGTCGTGTGGGCACTCTGTTGTCTAATCGCGCACTCAAGAAGAAGAACGAAAGGACGCAACTGGAGAGCCAGTGTAAACAGCGCAGACTAGAGAAAGCTCCAGCCGAGCAATCCGAACGCTAACGTGGCAGTTAACGTGGGCAGCCCGGCGTTTATGCGCCATGATAGAACTGCTGAGCACTGGATCGTGCTCGAACACACCTCCAGGAAGAGTTTAAATGAGCTTCGAAATTCGAAATACTCCCGCCGAAATGATGTGGTTTCTAAAGGATGGAAACACTTCGCTTAAAGGGCGGTGCTTCGAAAATTGCATCATCGCAGTCTTGGGATGGAGTGAAAAAATGAACGCCCAATACGTCTTGGGATTCTTGACCCCACCGAGCTCTGATACCGTTGTACACGCTTGGATCGAGGTGCAGGATCCAGAAGGAGCCTACTACCTGGATCCGACGTTACAAGACGGCTCCCTTCTCTGGGCGCACCGACGTAACGAGTTTGTTTACGATAAACGTCATATCCTAAGCAAAGCCGATGTTCTTGATTGGTTTCGCAGGCAATACCCAGACCGTGTTTTCTCGGACATCGGTATACCGGAAGGAGCCATTCGTGTGCCCGTTATTAATAGCGATGGTGAAATCGAGTAGCTGCTCTGCTCAAAACGTTTCCTTGACCTGGCTAGTCAGTGCATAGAGGCGGAGAGCGACAAATTGACATCGCCAAATCTACGATTGCCGGATCATGGACATCCTCACTTTCATAAGCAAAATAATTGATTCCTTGGCTTGGCCTGCTACGGTGGCTATAGCAACATTTTTGGTGCGAAGCCAGCTACCTGAGATTGCTCGCTCTTTGAAGTCAATTAAGTACAAAGACTTTGAGATGATTTTTGAGCGGGAGATAAAAGAAGCTGCGGCGGAAGTGAAGGCGGCACTGTCCGCATGGGATGCTGCGGTTAAGCCGGGCTTTAAATTTGATGAAGCCTCAAGTCTTCACGTAGCTGCAGTTTCCCATTACTCGCAAAGCGCAGCGATGCTGGAGGCTTGGTTGAGAGTCGAGAGCGCAGCTGCTGATTTCGCAGCAAAATTTCAGCCTGGCAGCGCACTTAAGTACCCCAGTCCCCTAAAGCTGAAAGAAATGCTAATCAAGGCAGGAGTTTTTGATGCACGACAGGCCGAAGCGTTCGACTCGCTACGAAAAATTCGGAACCAGCTTGTCCACGTCATGAATTCCCAATTCAGTGAGGACACCGTCGCTGAGTACCTGGCATCGGCAGAGAAAATGGCGAGGTATATCACCGAACAGACAGGAAAACTTTCTTAACGCTTCTCTTTAAACCGACGGTTATATCATGCAAAAGCAAGTGGAGCCTCCGATTTTCTCTTACGCAGAGCTTCGATATGCGTTTCAACATGCGCAGAAAGAAGCTCCTTTTTTGAGGTTGGCCTTTCTACCTACTCAGGCTACTTACATCACCTACTCATTGCGCGCGATAGGTCTTCTATTTTTGATGGCCTTTACAGGTGCGTATTTGCTGGAGAATGTTTGGCTGTTTGCGCTAGTCATCACATTGGAAGTGCTGGCGATGTTTCTCATAGAGAGCGAAATCCAGCGTGGTGTGCCGGCGGAGCTACCGGAGGATGGCGCGTTGCAGAACCTGCACAAGCAACCTCGCCGATTACGGCGCCCAATCATACGTTACGCCTATTTCAAAAAGCAGATGAATACCCTGAGTTCACAGCCCTCCATGTTAGAAGTTGAGGCCGCATTGGATATCGTGGAGATCAATCGATCAAATCGCCCTCCAGGTTTGACTGGGTTGCTGCGTCATCCGATGATGGTTGCTTTGTTCGTTGGCATTGCTGTGTACGCATTCAATACGAAGATAGTAGGTGGCCATGGTCCAAGCCCCACTGTGGACTGGAGCCCTTTCTTGTTGAGCCTATTTACGCTGGCGGTGTTGTTTTGGGGGGCCAGCATTTCCTATGCGTTGCGATATATGGAGCCCCTTGAGGAATGGCAATTTGAATGTTGTTTACGCTGGTATCTGTTGGAGCGGAAGTCGGAAGGGCAGATGAAAAAATGTAGTCGAAAGCGTCAACCATGACTTCCATAGCGATCTTCCGCTTTAAGCACCCCGTCGATGGCCAAGAACAGATGTGGGCGATAGGCGATACTCGTATTACGGCGACAACTACAAATTCGTCAGCGCCAGTCGAGTCGATCACATCCGGGGCCAAAATTTTTTCGATTCCTGTTCGGGTAGCAAAGAACCTTGCGCGCCATGAGGGGGGCGCGGTCATGCTTGAAACGTCAATCGGCATGGCATATGCAGGTAACACGACGCTGGGCCTCAATTTGCATGCCCAGCTTTCGCAAATCCTTCCGCACCTGGTATGCGACGACTTCGCCGCTAACCCGGTGATCTCGTTGGAGCAGATCGCGGAATTTGCGGGAACTATTCTCAAACAGATGGCAAAGGAAATGAATTGGCGCTATAGCTCACCAAACGAAATTCAGACAGCGGAAGTAGCCTTCTTTGGAAAATGTCCTGATACCGAAAGGCTGCATGTCTACTTGGTGCGGCCGACGACTGAAATGAATGAGTTGGTATGTCGCCCAAAGGATGTTACGCCATTGAACGCGATATCGGCCTATCTTAAGTCCGAAGTAGGAGCCGTTCTTCTCGGTGCGCATAAGAAAGAAATTTCCGAACTAATTTATGCACGCGTATCTGACGTACTAATACCAGGTGTGAAGTTCAATGATCTGGAAGTACAAGCACAAGCGTCGATCGCGCCGAAATACGTCCTTGAAGCATTGATTCATCATGAGGTTTTCCCCACTATCGGTCGAGGTCTGCAAATAATGATAGCGGCGCAGGAGTCTGTGTATCCTGTGACATGGG
>Ga0213872_10002273_pt1 | contig 11452 bp, 10 predicted proteins | sample VelepicomBERX_R2_FD_160071 | JGI IMG/M metagenome (GOLD analysis project Ga0213872, IMG submission 160071) | Rhizosphere microbial communities from Vellozia epidendroides in rupestrian grasslands, the National Park of Serra do Cipo, Brazil - RX_R2 | ecosystem: Host-associated > Plants > Roots >... | reverse complement strand
GCCGATCGATGAGGATCTGATCCGCAATCTGGCCCGCAACCACGCGCTCCTGGTCACCATCGAAGAAGGCTCGATCGGCGGCTTCGGATCGCAAGTGCTGCACTTCATGGCCAAGGACGGGCTTTTGGAGAACGGCCTCAAGGTGCGGCCCATGGTGCTGCCCGATATCTATCAGGACCACCACTCGCCGAACGTCCAATATGACGAGGCCGGCCTCAACGCCGCCCAGATCGTCGCCGAAGTGCTGGCGGCGATGGGGGTCGAAGCGGTTAAGGCGTTAAAGGCTTAATTCACCACAAAGGCACGAAGAGCACGAAGGTTGATTATTGCTTCGTGGCCTTCGTGCCTTCGTGGTGAAATTTCTTTATTACACGCCCGTCGAAGGTACCGTCTTCCTCAGATATCGTAGCTGAGGATGGTGCGCCGCGCTTGCGGTCCGATCAGCGAGGCCAGGCTGGTATTGTCCAAAATCTCCGCCGTCGCGTCGCGCACATCCGACATCACCCGGCGAATTCGGCAGCTGGCCTCGTCCGGACAGTCGGAGCAGGCGCGATAGGCGGTGTGGCTGGCGCAGGCGATGGCGGCCAAGGGGCCGTCGAGGATGCGGATGATCTGACCCACCGAGATCTTGTTCGAGGGACGCGCCAGGCTGTAGCCGCCGCCTTTTCCCTTCTTGCTGTTGACCAGCCCGTTATTCTTCAGTTCCAGCAAGATGGTATCCAGGAACTTCTTCGGGATCATCTGGGTATCGGCGATGGCGGCGCCCTGGACGCCGCCCAATCCTTCGGCTTCGGCGAGATGGATCATCGCCTTCAGTCCATATTTGCCGCGGGCAGACAGCATCGAACCTCCCTTTCAGTGGCTCAAGGCCAGACGGAAGCGCTTATAGTCTTCCGCCACCCGCCGCGGCGCCTCGATCTGCGGCACATGACCGATATCTTCCAGCACCGACACCTGCGAGTTCGGCAACAATCGGCGGAAAGTGCGCATCACCGCAAGCGGCACGATCTGGTCATGCTCGCCCCAGGCGAGCAGGGCGGGAGCGGTGATCTTGGGCAGATGCGGCTCCAACTGGTTCTCGTAAGGATGATCGAGCAATTGGTCAAAGATCTTGGAATGCAGCGGGAAATAGGCCGCCGCCTGACGCGCCGCCGCCCAGCGCACGCAAAACGGAATGAAGGGCTCGCGATAAAACAGCCGCCGCAGCACCGCGTCAAATTCCCCGGGATTGCTGGCCAGCAGGATATAGCGGCCCTGATCGCGCCTGGCATGCACCGCTTCGGTCTCGAGCAGATCCTCGGTGCCGGCCGCCGCCAACAGCCACAGGCTTTTCACCTTTTCCGGATGCTGCGAGGCGTAAGCCGCGGCGATCCAGCCGCCCATGGAATTGCCGCCGAGATGGAAGCTTTCGAGCCCCAGCGCCTCGACGAACTGGCCGAAGCGCTCGGCTTGCGCGAAGATTTTGTAATTCCCGTCAGCGGCCTGACCGCTTTCGCCGAATCCCGGCAGATCGGGGATGATCAGATGATGTTCCTTGGTCAGGAGGCCGGCCACGGTCTCGAAGCTGCTACGCCCCGCTCCCAAACCATGCAGCAGAATCAGGGGCTCGCCGGTGCCGCCTTCGGAATAGACCACCCGCACCCCGCCGGGCAGGGTCACTTCCTTGTCCGCCAACCCTGACTTCCATCTTTGCAGCCGCACCAGCAGATTCGCCGACCACACCGGAGCGAAGCGGTTGGCCAGGAAGGGCGCGGCAAGGATAAGAAGGAGGATCGGCCAACTCATGCGCTGAACAGGGCCGCCTGTCCCTTGCGGAGTTCCGCTTTCACCACTTTGCCCATGGCGTTGCGCGGCAGCTCGTCGACCACGATCAGTCTCTTGGGCACCTTGAAGCCGGCCAGCTGGGTTTTGAGCGTGGCGATGATTTCGGCGTCCGGCGGCGGGTTTTCGCCCGGTTTGCGGCGGATCACCGCCACCACGCCCTCGCCGAAATCGGGATGCGGCACCCCGATCACCGCGCTTTCGGCGACGCCGGGAAGGGTGTCGATGATGCTCTCGATCTCTTTGGGATAGACGTTGTAACCGCCGCTGATGATCATGTCGCTGGCGCGCCCGACGATCACCACATAGCCATCCTTGTCGCGATAGGCGACGTCGCCGGTGATGAAATAGCCGTCGGGGCGGAATGCCGCCTTGGTCTTTTCCGGATTGTTCCAATAGCCCTTCAGGAGATTGGGGCCTTTGACCTCGATCACGCCGACTTCGCCGTCAGGCAGCGCCTTGCCCTGATCGTCGGCGATGCGGAGTTCGATCCCCGGCAGCGGGAATCCGACGGTGCCGACCCGTCTTTCGCCCGAGAGCGGGTTGGAAGTGTTCATTCCGGTCTCGGTCATGCCATAGCGTTCCAGGATGGCATGGCCGGTGCGCTCGTGGAACGAATTGAAGGTCTCGGGCAGCAAGGGCGCCGAGCCGGACACGAAGAGCCGCATGGTCTTGACGTGATCCTTGGTCAGTTTCGGGCTGGCCAGCAGACGGGTGTAATAGGTCGGCACCCCCATGAACACGCTGGCCCGCGGCATCGCGTCCAGCGCGTGATCGGCGTCGAAGCCCGCATGCCACACCATCTTGGCGCCGGACAGCATGGCGCAACCCAGCGCCACGAACAGTCCGTGTACATGGAAGATCGGCAGGGTGTGCAGCAGCACGTCTTTCGACGAGAAGCCCCAATGTTCGGCCAGCACTTCGGCGTTCGAGATCAGGCTGAGATGCGACAGCTGCGCGCCCTTGGAGCGGCCGGTGGTGCCCGAAGTGTAAAGCATCGCGGCGATTTCGGCGTCGGCGATGGCGGTCTTGGGCGGCGTCGCCTTGGCCCGCTCGATCACCTCTTCCAGGGTCAGGGTATGGCGGCACCCGGCTTTGGCCGCCAGCTTTTGCATCTCGTTCCTGGTCTTCGGCGTGCAGACCACCAGAGCGGGCTGGGCGTCGCTTAGGAAATAGTCGATCTCGGCGGCGGTATAGCCGCTATTCATCGGCATATAGACGGCGCCGAAGCGCAGGCAGGCGAAATAGAGGAACAGGGCTTCCGGCGATTTGTCGAGCTGGACGGTGACGCGGTCTCCCGCCTCGACGCCGAGGCCTGCCAGCAGACCGGCGATCCTGGCGCTGGTCTCCTCGATCTCGTCATAGGAGACGACGCGGCCTTGTTCGGTGACCAGCGCCGACTGGCTGCGATCGGCCGGAAAGGCCGCCTGGAACCGCCCATAAAGGTTCATCTCACTGCACCAGCTCGACCGCCATGGCGGTGGCTTCGCCGCCGCCGATGCAGAGGCTTGCCATGCCCCGCTTGAGGCCGCGCTGCTTGAGCGCCGACAAGAGTGTGACCAGAATGCGGGCGCCCGACGCTCCGATCGGATGGCCAAGCGCGCAGGCGCCGCCATGCACATTGACCTTGTCCTTGGGCAGCCTGAGATCGCGCATCGCCGCCATCGCCACCACGGCGAAGGCCTCATTGATCTCGTAGAGATCGACCTGATCGGCGCTCCACTGCAACCTTTCCAACAGCTTCTTCATGGCACCGATCGGGGCGGTGGGAAACAGATTGGGCCGGTCGGCGAAGCTGGCATGGCCAAGCACCACGGCGAGAGGGGTCAATCCCTTCGCCTCCGCCGTCGAGCGGCGCATCATCAGCAAGGCGGCGGCGCCATCCGAGATCGAGCTGGAATTGGCTGCGGTCACGGTGCCGCCGTCGCGGAAGGCCGGCTTCAAAGTCGGGATCTTTTCCGGCATCGCCTTTCCCGGCTGTTCGTCGATCAGGATTTCGCGCTCGGTCTTGCCGGCTTTCACCATGACCGGAGTGATCTCCGCGGCGAAGCGGCCACCGGCGATGGCGGATTGGGCGCGGCCCAGCGAGGCCAGCGCCCATTCATCCTGCTGCTCGCGGGTGAATTGGTAGGCCTGGGCGCAATCCTCGGCGAAGGTGCCCATCAGGCGGCCCCCTCCTCGCGCTTCTTTTTCATAGGCGTCTTCCAACCCGTCGAGAAACATATGATCGATCACCCGGCCGTGGCCGAGGCGATAGCCGCTCCGCGCCTTTTCCAGCAGATAGGGGGCGTTGGTCATGCTTTCCATGCCGCCCGCCACCGCGATCGAGGCGCTGCCGGCCAGAAGCGCGTCATGCGCCATCATCGCCGCCTTCATGCCGGAACCGCACATCTTGTTGACGGTGCTGCAAGGCGTCGCCATCGGCAGGCCGGCGGCCAAAGCGGCCTGGCGGGCCGGCGCCTGGCCCTGGCCCGCCGGCAGCACGCAGCCCATGACAACCTCTTCCACCGCATCAGGCGCGAGGCCGGCACGCTCCACCGCCGCCCTGATGGCGGCTGCACCCAGTTGCGGCGCGGCGACGTCTTTGAAATCGCCTTGCAGTCCGCCCATGGCGGTGCGCGCGGCGCCGACGATCACCACTGGATCGTGCATCGAACCCTCCTGATCTATTTCCGGTGAATCTTATGTTTAACCGGCTTGCCTTTCCAAGGTGCCTTTTTCGGAGCATCCGCGCCGGTCGGCGCGCCGGCCCGCTCGACGCGGTATTCCGGCTTTTCCGCCTGGGCCAAGGCCGCTTCGAACTTCTCGGCGGCGCGGCCGAGAATTTCGAATTTGGTTTCCCGCTCGAAGATGCGGATGGCGCCAATATCCTGTTTGGTGACCTTGCCGATGCGACAGATCATCGGCAGCAGCCATTTCGGATCGGCGTTCTTCTGGCGGCCGACCGGAATGCGGAACCAATTGCCGTCGCCGGTGGAGCCTTCGAAGTGGCGCTTTTCGCGGGGCGGCGCGGTCTCACCGGGATCGAATACTTCTTCCGCTGCCGGCAGATGCGAGCGGTAGAGGCGGACCAGAGCGGCGGCGATCTCTTCCGGCGAACGGCGGCCGAGCAGGATGCGGGCGGTGGCCAATTCCTCCTCGTCGGCATTGGCGGCGATCAGCGGGTCCTGCAGCAGCCGGTCCTGATCGAGCTTCCTGATTTCATCGGCCGACGGCGCCGCGCCCCATGTCGCATTGACATTGGCGGCCTGCAGCAGGGTCTCGGCGCGGCGGCGGCGCGACAAAGGCACGATCACCGCCGAGATGCCCTTCTTGCCGGCGCGGCCGGTGCGGCCGCTGCGATGCTGGAAGGTCTGGGCGCTTTGCGGCAATTCGGCATGGATGACCAGGCCGAGATTGGGCAGATCGATGCCGCGCGCCGCCACGTCGGTGGCGACGCAGACCTTGGAGCGGCCGTCGCGCAGGCTTTGCAGCGCGGTGTTGCGTTCGTTCTGGCTGAGCTCGCCGGACAAGGCCACCACCGAGAAGCCGCGCTCAAGCAAGATCGCCTGCAGATGGCGGACCGAATCCCGGGTATTGCAGAAGATGATGGAGCACGGGCTGTCGACGAAGCGCAGCATGTTGACCACCGCATGCTCGACCTCGTTGGGAGCGACGCGGAGTGCCCGATATTCAATATCGGCATGGCCCCGCTCGGCGCCGGTGACGGCGATGCGCTGGGCGTCTTTCTGATATTGCCTTGCCATGGCGACGATCGGCTTGGGGAGCGTCGCCGAGAACAGCAAAGTGCGGCGCGTCGCCGGAGTCGTCTCCAGAATGAATTCGAGATCCTCGCGGAAGCCGAGATCCAGCATCTCGTCAGCCTCGTCCAGCACCACGGCGCGGATGTCGGAGATTATCAGCGCGCCGCGTTCCAGATGATCGCGCAGCCGTCCGGGAGTTCCCACCACGATATGGGCGCCGCGTCCCAGCACCCGCTGCTCGGCGCGCGGATCCATGCCGCCGACGCAGGACACCACTTTGGCTCCGGCATAAAGCCAGCTCAATTCGCTATGCACCTGCAGCGCCAATTCACGGGTGGGCGCCACGATCAGCGCCAAGGGTGCGCCGGCCTCCGGCAGAGTGTAGCCGTCCGCCATCAGATCGTCGGCCAGCGCCAGGCCGTAGGCCACCGTCTTGCCCGACCCGGTCTGGGCGGAAACCAGCAGATCGCGCCCGCGCTCCGCCTCCAACACCGCCATCTGCACGGGGGTCAGATCGGTGTAGTTGCGGGCCGCCAGGGCCACGCTGAGCGGATGATCGGGCGGAAAGAAATCCATCATTTCGCCGCCATGCGCAGCGCGCCGTCGAGACGGATCACTTCGCCGTTCAGCATGGAATTCTCGATGATATGTTGGCAAAGGCGGGCATATTCCTCCGGACGTCCAAGGCGCGGCGGGAAAGGCACGGTCTTGGCCAAACTATCCTGCACTTCCTGCGGAAAGGCCAGCAGCATCGGCGTACCGAAGATGCCGGGGGCGATGGTCATCACCCTGATCCCGAAGCGGGCCAGTTCGCGGGCGATCGGCAAGGTCATGCCGACGATGCCGCCTTTCGAGGCCGAATAGGCGGCCTGCCCGATCTGGCCATCGAACGCCGCGACCGAGGCGGTATTGATGATGACCCCGCGCTCGCCCTCGTCATCGGCGTCGCGCCCGCTCATGGCGGCAGCGGCAAGGCGCAGCATGTTGAAGCTGCCGACCAGATTGATGGTGATGGCGCGGGCGAAGCTGTCGAGCCCGTGCGGCGCCTCGCGTCCCACCACTCTTTCGCTCGGCGCCACGCCGGCGCAATTGATGAGACCGTGCAGACCGCCGAACTCCGCCACGGCGAAGTCGATGCAGGCCTGGCCGCTGGCGGCGTCGGCCACGTCGGTGGCCTTGAAGCGGGAGTTTGGCGGCATCTCGGCCGGCTCGCGCAGATCGGCGAGCACCACCTTGGCCCCTTGATCCGCCAACAGCTTGGCGGTGGCGGCGCCCAAGCCGGAAGCGGCTCCGGTGACGATGAAAACCTTGTCCCTGATCTGCATGATTTTTCCCGAGTGATTGCGAGGGCACGAGCTAATCCCTTTGCATCTCGAAGGCAATGCATTTGTCGCTATGCAATTGCGAATCATTTGCAATCGCAATTGACCTCTGCTATCGATGACCCCAGACAACAATCAGAAAAGGATTTCCGATGCTCGACGCTTCCTATGACGGCGCCGATCAGGTGGTGGTCACCGGCGTGCGTTCGCTGCTGAACGACAAGCTGCCGCTCGACCTGCACGACACGCCGCAATCGGTCACCGTCATCAGCGAGAAAGCCATCGCCGACCAATCCCTCACCCGCCTGGAAGAGGTGCTGAAGACGGTTCCCGGCATCACCTTGAACGCCGGCGAGGGAGCCGCTCGCGGCGACAGCGTCAATCTGCGCGGCTTCTCGGCCTTCAATGATTTCTTCCTGGACGGGGTTCGCGACGCCGCCATCTATGACCGCGACAGCTTCGATCTCGAGCAGGTCGAGGTGGTGAAAGGCCCCTCCGCCATCCTGTTCGGCCGCGGCTCCACCGGCGGCGCCATCAATCAGGTGACCAAGGCGGCGAGCCTGGCGGCTTTCACCCATGTCACCCTGGAGGCCGGCAGCAACAGCATGGGACGCGGCACCGCAGATGTGGATATGCCGATCGCTTCCGACACCGCGATCCGGGTCAATCTGATGGGCGAGACCTCGCAGGTGGCCGAGCGTTCAGAGGTGCAGAATCAGCGCTGGGGCGTCGCCCCCACCATCACCTGGGGTATCGGCAAGCCGGACAGCGTCACGCTTTCCTATCTGCACCAGGAGGAGAATAACCGCCCCGACACCGGCATCCCTTTCCTCAACGGACGGATCGCGCCGGTGCCGCGCGGCTCCTATTACGGTCTGGCCTCGGACCGCACCAGCAATGACGATGACGTGGCGACACTGCACCTGAAGCATGATTTCGGCGACGATCTCTCGATCGCCGACACCGCGCGCTATGGCCATTACGTCTTTTTCTACCGCTTCGCGGCGCCGAATTTCGGCAAGGAAATCATCACCGCGGCCACGCCGCTCTCCTCCATCCTGGTGGGGCGCGACGCCCCTGACAGCTCCGGCACACAGACCAATCTGACCAACCAGACCGATGTGACCTGGAAGGTGAAGACCGGCTTCCTGACGCATCGCATCGCCGCCGGCATCGAGCTGTCGCGCGAGACCGTCGATCTGCTGCGCTACACCAATCCATTCGGCGGCAATTTCAATTGGGTGCCGGCCACCTCGCTTTTGGCGCCCAATCCCAATATGGCGATGCCGCTGGAGCCGATCTCCTCCAAGCAGGACACCGTCGCCTTCTCGCAAGGCGCCTATGTCACCGACAGCATCGGCATCGGCTCCTATGTCGATCTGATCGTCGGCGTCAGGCATGACCGCTTCGCCGCCGCCTATGACCAGCTGGCGCCTTTGACCCAGGCGCGGCTGCATCTCGACCACACCGACAATCTCAACAGTCCGCGCGCCGCCCTGGTGGTGAAGCCGACGCCGCAGCAAAGCTATTATCTCTCCTACGGCACCTCGTTCGATCCGTCGGCGGAGGCGCTGTCGCTCACCACCAAGACCGCCAATCTGGGACCGGTGAAGGCCAAGACCTATGAGCTTGGGGCCAAGATCGACTGGCTGGACGGCAGACTTACCAGCACCGGCGCCATCTTCCATACCGAAGTGGACAATGCCCAGACCAACGATCCAGACAATCCGACGGTGACTGTGCTGAATGGCGATCAAAGGGTGCAAGGCGCCGAGTTCGGACTATCGGGCTATGTGGCGGCGCATTGGGAGGTCACCGCCAGCTATAGCTATCTCGACGGCGTCACCTTGGCGTCCGGCAATCCCGCCTATGTCGGCAAGCGCATGCCGAACCTCGCCCGCCACTCCGGCAATCTCTGGAGCGAATATGAGGTGACCGACGATTTTGAAATTGGCGGCGGCGCCGTCGTCCTGGGTAATCGCTTCGCCGATAGCGGCCAGACCGCCACCATTCCGGGATATGTGGTGTGGAACGCCATGGCCGCCTACAAGCTGAACGACAGCGTGAAGCTGCAGCTCAACGGCATCAATCTTCTGGATAGGCGCTATTACGACGGCGCCTATTACGCGACGCCGGCCGAGAACCATGTGATCCCTGGCGCGGCACGCACGCTGAAGCTCGCCACCCAATTGGCGTTCTGAGATGCTGATCGAGATTCCCATGGTCTTGCCGGCGGCGCGCCTGGCGTCATTCCGCCGCGAACTGGCGGAAGCGAATTGGGCCGACGGCAGGTTGACCGCCGGCCCGCAATCGGCAAGCGTGAAGAATAATCTGCAAACCTCAGGCGGCCCGCTGGCCGAGGAAGTGCTGCGCGCTCTGGAGCAGAATGGCCTGTTTTTGAGCGCCGCCTTGCCGCGGCATGTCTTTCCGCCTTTATTCAGCCGCTATGAGATCGGCATGGGCTTCGGCGCCCATGTCGACAACGCGATCCGCCAGTTGCCGGGAACCGCGCGGCGGCTGCGCACCGATCTGTCGGCCACCTTGTTCCTCAATGACCCCGAGGATTATGACGGCGGCGAGCTGATGATCGAGGACAGTTTCGGCTCGCACAGCGTCAAGCTGCCGGCCGGACATATGGTGCTTTACCCCTCCTCGTCTTTGCATCTGGTCACCCCGGTCACCAGGGGGCATCGGCTGGCCGGCGTGTTCTGGCTGCAAAGCATGGTGAAGGATGCCGGCGAGCGGGCGCTGTTGTTCGACATGGACCAATCGATCCAGCATCTGGAACGGAACAGCCCGGCGCAGATCCGCTTGACCGCCTGCTATCACAATCTCCTGCGGAAATGGGCCGAACTATGAGCATGTCCGCAGCCGCGTTTGTGCGTATGGCCGCCGAGCATGGCGTTCCGCTTGGCCAACTCCGCTGGGGCGCCATGCTGCTGGAAAACGATCCGGCCATGGCGCTGCATTGGTTCATCCTGGCGGCGCGGGCCGGCAATGCCGAGGCGATGAACATGGCCGGACGCTGCCATGAAAATGGCTGGGGCGTGCCGGTGGATTTGGAGCGCGCCGCCGACTGGTTCCATCGTTCGGCGCAGGCCGGCCATGATTGGGGCGAATATAATTACGCCAACGCCCTGTTCGACGGGCGCGGCGTTCCCTGCGATAGGCGGCAGGCCTTGCTCTATTACCGCCGCGCCGCCGATCGCGGCCACAGCCGGGCGATGAATTTATTGGGCCGCTGCTATGAGCAAGGCTGGGGCTGCGCCGCCAATCGCGATTTCGCCGCCATCTGGTATGGCCGCTCGGCCGCCGCCGGCTATTTCCGCGGCCAGTATAATCATGGCTGCCGGCTGCTGGAGGACGGCCACATCGCCGAAGCCACCTATTGGCTGGCGGAAGCCGCGGCGGAAGGCGACGACGCCATCCGCCGCGGGGTCGAGCGTTTGCTGGCCACCTATGGCGGCCCGCAAACTCCAAGCATGATGACCATGTCATCATGCTTCAGCGGGGGAGCCTCCCCCGCACCCTCGGGGTCCTCGCTGCGCTCGTCCGAGCGAGATGCATCTCGCTCTAGTTCTTACCGTGGCACTGCTTATATTTCTTCCCCGAGCCACAGGGACAGGGATCGTTGCGCCCAACCTTCGGGCCTTGGCGTACCACCGGATTGCGGATGATATTGCCGTCGACATAAAGCCAATTGCCCTCATGCAGGCGGAAGCGGCTGTCTTCGTGATGGGTGTGTTCGGTGCCGTCCTGGCGGAATTTGGCGGCGAACTCGACGCGGCCTTCCTGGTCGCCGGCGCTGGTCGACAGGATGGAAAGGCTCAGCCATTCCACCGCCTTGGCCCAGCTTTCGGTGGCGGCCATGTCGAAATCCTTGCGGGCTTCCGGCGCCAGACTGTTTTCCAGATGCTTGGTCTCATTGAGCACATAGGCGGAATAGCGCGACCGCATCATCGCTTCCGGGCTGGCGGCGGGGCCGCCGGCGATGATCGGACCGCAGCACTGGTCCAAATTCTTGCCGCTGCCACAGGGGCACTTGCTCATGACGTCTCTCTCAGCGTAAATCCTGGTGCGCGTGTTTACCCATTTGCACGCCCCTCCGCAATAGCACCCCTAGCCCAATCTGCCCCCTTGACGTCCATCGGGGGCGGACCACATAGTGATCACCTCATTTAGAAACTTTCTAAATTATTCACCTTAGCTTCAGTAGAAAAAGGATTAATCGATGCTGACCGTGGGCGACAAGTTCCCTGAATTCAACCTCACCGCCGTGACCGGCGCCGACCACACCAAGGACTTCCACAAGGTCAACAACGCCACCTACAAGGGCAAGTGGATGGTCGTGTTCTTCTGGCCGAAGGACTTCACCTTCGTGTGCCCGACCGAGATCGTCGGCTTCCACCAGATCGACAAGGATTTCAAGGATCGCGACGCGGTCCTGATCGGCGCCTCGACCGACAGCGATTTCGTGCATGCCGCCTGGCACGCCCATCATGACGACCTGAAGTCGGTGACCTTCCCCTGGCTGGCCGACATCAAGCGCGAGCTGTCGGAAGCTCT
>Ga0213872_10002272_pt1 | contig 11453 bp, 8 predicted proteins | sample VelepicomBERX_R2_FD_160071 | JGI IMG/M metagenome (GOLD analysis project Ga0213872, IMG submission 160071) | Rhizosphere microbial communities from Vellozia epidendroides in rupestrian grasslands, the National Park of Serra do Cipo, Brazil - RX_R2 | ecosystem: Host-associated > Plants > Roots >... | reverse complement strand
GTCCCGCGCCGCCGCCAGCAAGGCGGGCCAATCGATCGAGCCCTCGCCCATCGCGACAAAATCCTCTTTCGGCGCGTGCCCGACCATTTCCCCCTTGGCGGCGCCTTTGCGGATATCCTTGAGATGCAGCAATTTGACGCGCTCGGGATAACGGCGCAGCAGAGCCACCGGATCGACGCCGGCCTGCGCCACCCAGAACACGTCGACCTGCAATTCGACGCAAGCGGGATCCGTCTCGGCCAGGAAGCGGTCGAGCAGGGTGCGGCCCGTCTCGTCCTTGCGGAACTCGAAGCCGTGCAGATGGTAGAAGACATGCAGCCCTGCCTTTTTCAGGGCGGGACAGGCCTTGTTGAAGGCGTCGGTGGCGACATCGACGTCATGCGCCGTGATCCCCTCATTCGGACCGGCGCCCGCGGGCTTGATCCAGGCGACCCCGACATGCCCGATGCCCAAGACCTTGGCGTCGGCGACGATGCCTGGCACGTCATTCTGCAATTGCGACAATTGCACATGGTAGCCGATCGCCCGCAGCCCCTGCCGGTCGAGCTCGGCGCGGAATTGCTCCGAGGTGCGGCCCATCAATCCGTAGATCTCGACATTGCGGATCCCCAAGGCCGAGATCTGCGCCAAGGTGCCGGGAAGGTCGGCGGCCAGTTCGTCATGAAGGCTGTAGAGCTGCAGCCCCAGCTTGTCGGCATAGGCGCCGCCGGCGGGCGGCTCGGCCTGGACGAAATTTGCGCACAGCAGGATGAGCGCGGTGACCAGCAGTCTCGGCATCATGTCCTCGTCCCCGTAACAATGTGTTTATAGAGCGCCTCCAAAGGCTCCCGCCAACAACCAGCGCCTGTTTGCCTAAACAGGATAGCCGAGCCATACCAAGGCGTCAGATCAGTTTCATGGCGCCAGCGCCAGCAGCCATCGAAGCGGGACAGGATGCGGACCGGCTTGCCAAGAGCGCCGGCCAAATGGGCAACCGAGGTGTCGACGCTGATCACCAGATCGAGCGCCTCGACCAAAGCGGCGGTGTCGGCGAAATCGTGCAATTCGCCGGTCCAATCGACGATTTCCAACCCGTCCGGACCGGCGTCTTTCTGCAGGCTGACAAGGGTGACCCCCTCGATCGCCGCAAAGGGGGCGAAGTCGGAAGGCTTCAGGCTGCGCCGCGCATCGAGCAGATTGGCCGTCCGTTGGTGGGAGCGCGGATTTCCCGCCCAGCACAGGCCTACCTTGCGGCCGGGCAGCTTGGCCAGACGGTTTCGCCAGGGGCCGGGATCGGCGAAGAGATAAGGCGCCGGCACCTCGGCCTCGGCATAGAGGCGCGGCAGACTCATTACCGGCAGATGAAAGTCGAAAGGCGGCAGCGGATCTTCGAAGGACAGCACCTGCTCGACGCCCCGCAAACTCCGCAGCAGCCGCACCAGCGGCGCGGGGGTCCGCAAGATCACCCGCGCGCCGCGTTCCGCCAGCCAAGAGGCGAAGCGGCAGAATTGCAGCGCATCGCCATAACCCTGCTCGGTGGAGAGCAGCAGGGTCCTGCCGGCCGGATCGCCGCCCGGCCAGTCGGGCGGATCGAAGGAGCGGCGGCGGATCAATGCCGCCGACGTGAAACGGCGCGCCTCGTAAGCCTCCCAGCCCTCCGCCATCCTGCCCTGCTTCAGCAGCACGGCGGCATGGTTGAAACGGATCTGCGCATCCTCGGGCGCAAGGCTGCGAGCCCGGCGAAAGGCGGCGTCGGACTCCTCCAGCCGGCAGCCGAGCAGCAGACCGTTGGCGAGATTGTTCCAGGCCGCCGGAAGGCCGGGGGACAGAGCGACCGCGAGGCGCGCGAGCGTTCCGGCGGCGCCGCGATCATTGCGCAAACCGCTTTCATTGACGCAGGCATCGGCGAAATCGGGCCTTATCTGGCGGGCGCGGTGAAAATCCGGTTCCCGGGATCGGGCCGCGCCGAGATTGTTCCAGGCTTCGGCATTGTCAGGGGCGAGCACCACCGCCACCTGCGCCGCCGAAAGCGCCTGGTCGATTTGATCCAGGGATAGAAGAGCCGCCGCGAGATTGGCGCGAGGTTCCGGCTGATCGGGCGCGACCAGGACGGCGCGGCGGAACCACGGTGCGGCGATGGTCGGATCGGCGGCCAACAAGCCGGCGCTGTTCAGCAGCGCTGCATTGTCGGGAAGAACCGCCAGGGCTTGGCGCGGCGTCATTGGGACATTATCTCCGGTGTCCGAGCGAGTCTAATTCATCTCGGACTGGCGCGCACCTTGACACTCCAAGACGGCTCTGCGATCTAAGCGGGATTATCGGGCGAATCCAGTGATGCTATCGAATAAAACGAAGTACGGGTTGAAAGCGATGCTCCATCTTGCCGAGATGGAGGGGCAAGGCGGTCAGTTCGTCGCGGAGATCGCGGAAAAGAAGAAGATTCCGAAGAAGTTTCTCGACGCCATCCTGCTCGAACTGAAGAACAGCAATCTTCTGTTCAGCAAGAAGGGCAAAGGCGGCGGCTATAAGCTGGCCAAGTCCGCCAAGGACATCAAACTCGGCAGCATCATCCGCATCCTGGAAGGCCCGCTGGCCTTACTGCCTTGCGCCAGCGCGAGCGCCTACCGGCCCTGCGAGGACTGTCCCGACCCGCCTGCCTGTCAGATCCGCCTGGTGATCCAGCAGGTGCGGGACGCCACGGCGGATATTCTCGATCACACCAGCCTCAGTGACCTGGTCGGCAAGCGCGCCCCGGCTGAAACCTATCTTTTCTACGATATCTGAGCGACTCACCGAGCCTTCTCCGGCCGATATTCCTGATGGCAGCTGCGGCATCCCTGGCTGACCTCGCGGGCCGAGGCGGCAGCCATCTGCAGATCATGGCCGTTGAGAGATTTCATCGCCGCCGCCAGCGACGCTTGGCTGGATCGCGCGATCTCGACGGCATGTTCGGCTGAGGGCCCTTTATTGACGAAATAATCTTCCAGCCATTTGAGACCTTCCTGAAGGGTCGCGGCGTCATCGGTCGCGCCCTCCACATTGCCGGCCGTCACGTCGGGTTCGAAATATTTGATCGTCCTGTCGAGATCGCGCATCAGCTGGTCATCGAATTTCGCAAGATCGATTTCGGGATGCAGGGCCGTTCCGAACGCCGGAACGGCCGCAACCGACAGGATCACGGCCACTGTCTTCCATCTCACGCGATCAGTTCCTTGAAGACATTGCCATAGACCACGGTCGGGCGTTCGGACCGCCCATGGTTGAGATAGGTGACCTTGAGATGGTCGAGGCCCAGCAGATTGAGCACTGTGGCGTGCAGATCATATGTGTCGACCGCGGCGCCGACTGAGCGCAGGCCGATTTCGTCGGTCTGGCCATAGGTAAAACCGGCATTGGAGCCGCCGCCTGCCAGCCATTGGGTGTAGCCCCAAGGATTATGATCGCGGCCATTGCCGCTCTGGCCATAGGAAGTTCGGCCGAATTCCGAGGTCCACACCACCAGCGTGGTGTCGAGCAGCCCGCGTTGCTGCAGATCGGTCAAGAGGCCGGCGATCGGCTTGTCGACCATGCGGGCATTTGTGACGTGATTCTTCTCCAGATCCTTATGGGCGTCCCAACTCACCTCGTCGCCGGCGACATCGACCGAGCCGTTGATCACCTGCACGAAGCGCACGCCGCGTTCGACCAGACGGCGGGCCTTGAGCAGCAAGGTACCGTAATCCTTGGTGTAGGGGCTTTCATCATCGAGGCCATAAAGCGCCTTGGTCGAATCGCTTTCCTTGGAGAGATCCACCGCTTCCGGCCCCGAGCTTTCCATGCGGTAGGCCAGTTCGTAGGAATTCAGCCGCGCCTTGAGCTCGGTATCCTCGGGATATTTGTCGCCGAAACGGGCATTGAGCCTCTTCAGCAGATCGAGATTGTCGCGCTGCTGACGGTCCGAATAAAGCTCGGGACGGTCGAGATCGAGAATCGGCGATTTGCCGGGACGGAAGGCCACGCCCTGATAGACCGCCGGCAGGAAGCCCGAGCTCCAATTGACCGCGCCGGCGCGCGGCTCCTTATTGCCGCCATAGAGCACGACATAGGGCGGCAAGTCGGGATTGGCCGCGCCCAAGGCGTAGGCGATCCAGGCGCCGAGCGTCGGGCGGCCGGGATTGAGATCGCCGGTATTGAGCTTCAGGATCGAGATGTCATGGGTGGCGCCGATTGTGGTGCTGGCCTTGATGAAGGCGAACTTGTCGGCATGCTGCGCCAGATTGGGCACCAGGTCGGAGAACCAGGCGCCGCTCTCGCCATATTGCTTCCAGCTGCGCTTCGAGGCGAACAGCTTGCCGACGCCACCCTGGGTGCTGGTCTTGATGCCCTGCAGGAAGGAGGCGGGAACTTCCTGGCCATGCAGTTTCTCGAGAGTCGGCTTGTAGTCGAACAGATCGAGGGTGGAGGGCGCCCCATCCTGATGCAGCCAGATGATCGATTTGGCCTTGGCGGCGAAATGCGGATCCCGAGGCGCCAGAGGATCGAGCAGTTCGGCGGCGCTGGCGACCTTGAGGCCGGACAGGGCCAGTCCTCCCAAGCCCAGACCGGTATTGCGCAGGAGGGCGCGGCGGGATGTGTTGATTTCCATGACCTCTGTCCTCTCAGAATTTGTAGACGAACTCGTTGGAATTGGCGACGGCGTGGACCAGATCGACGAAGGCGGCGTCGCGAACCGGATTGGGCGCGCTCTGATCGTTCTTGAGGCCGATCGGTATGGCCAGCGCCAAACGGCCGTCATTGGCCTTGTCCGTGATGACTCTCTCATGGCTGGCCTGGAAGGCCGCCAGCAGGGATTTTTCTCCCTTGTCCGGGCTGCGCGAGAAGAGGATCTGGTAGAGCCGCTCGAACCGCGCCTGGTCTCTGTCGCCGGCTTCGCGGATCACCCGCCCGGCCAGAGCCTGCGACCATTGGAAGACCTGCTCGTCATTATAGAGGGTCAGGGCCTGCAGCGGCGTAGTGGTCACGGCGCGGGCGCTGTGGACCTGCTGGGCCGAGGCCATGTCGAAGGTGTCAAGCAGCGGATAAGCGAGGCTGCGGCGGGTGAAGACATAAAGGCTGCGGCGAGTCCAGTCGGCGGGGTCCTTCGACACCGTCCAATATTTCCCGGCGCTCAGTCCTTTCGGGATCGGCGGGAAGACGCTCGGCCCCCCGACCTTGTCGTTCAGCTTGCCGGAAGCCAGCAGCAGCGAGTCACGGATTTCCTCGGCATCCAGTCGGCGGCGCGGGAACACCGCCAGCAGCTTGTTCTCGGGATCGGCGGCGAGAACCTCTTCCCGGGTCGCCGAGGACTGGCGATAGGCGCTGGAGAGCAGGATCTCGCGCTGCAGCTTTTTCACGCTCCAGCCATTCTTGACGAAATCATCGGCGAGATAGTCGAGCAGTTCGGGATTGGTCGGCTTTTCGCCGGCCTTGCCGAAATCGCTGACGGTGCGGACGATGCCGGCGCCGAAATAGTAGGACCAGGCGCGGTTGACGAAGACGCGGGCGGTCAGCGGGTTCTGCGGGCTGGCGATCCAGGCCGCCAATGCGGTGCGCCGGCCCGAGGAGGTGGCAGTCGGCACGATCTCGGGCTGGGCGCCATGCGCGATCGCCTCGGGGAAGCCAGGCTCGACCTCCTCGACCGGCCGTTCATGATCGCCGCCCGACAAGGCGAAGGTCTTGGGCGAGTCGGGGTGGCCGAGTTCGTCCATCACGGTGATCTTGTTGGACCAGCTCTCCGGCGGCCTCAGCTTCTCATACTGCTTCAGCTCTTCGGACAGCTTCTTGTAAGCCTCCCAGCGCGCGGCATTCTCGGCGCTGTAATTCGGATCGTCCTTGTTCTTGCCGGTCTCTTGCAGATAGCTGGCATAGTCGGCTTCGGTCGTCACATTATCGAGGCGGTGATTGATCCAGCGGTCGAACGGCGTCCAGTCGGCAGCCGCCTTGAACAATGATACGCGGCTGTCGGTGAGATAGCGTTCCTTGTGATATTTGATCGCGGCCTCCTTGACCGGCTCGATCAAGGCCTTCTGCTGATCGCGGATGCTCTTCACCGCGTCGCGATATTTGCCCTGCTGCTCGTCATAGGCCGCGGTCGCTGCGTCTTTGGGCGCGGCGACGTCCTTTTCCTCGCTGGTATTGGCGAAGAACGCCTGCAGCTTGAAATACTCCTTCGACGAGATCGGGTCGAACTTGTGGTCGTGGCAGCGGGCGCAAGCCACCGACTGGGCCAGAAACACCTGCCCGACCGTATCCGTCATGTCGGTGGTGATCTGGTATTTGCGTTGCACCAGGTCGCGCGCATTGTAATTGTCTGGATAGCCGGCCAGGAATCCGGTGGCGATCAGCCGTGCCTTGTCGTCCGGCGCGCCTTGGATCTCGTCGCCCGCCAGCTGTTCCTTGACGAACTGGTCGAACGGCTTGTCCTGATTGAAGGCGTCGATCACATAGTCGCGGTAACGCCACATAGTGGCGCGGGTATTGTCGTTCTGGAAACCGGTACTGTCGGAATAGCGGGCCAGATCCAGCCAGTGCCGGGCCTGCCGCTCGCCATATTTGGGCGAAGCCAACAGACGGTCGACCAGCTTTTCATAAGCGTTGGGCGAGCGGTCTTCGACGAAGGCCTTGACCTCCTCGGGGGTCGGTATCAATCCCCAGACATCGAGGGTGGCGCGGCGGATGAAGGCGGCGCGGTCGGCGTCCGGCGAAGGCTTCAGGCCCTTGGCCTCCAACTTGGCCAGAATGAAGGCGTCGATCGGCGTGCGGACCCAGCTCTTTTGCGACACGGCCGACGCAAGCACCTCATGCACCGGCTGATAGGACCACCAGACGCGCGAGCCCGAAGCGGCGGGCGCCTTGTCGTCGGCAAGGGCGGCCGTCGTCGCCACCGCGACAAATCCCCAGACCAGTGTCCTGTATGCCTGTCTCATTTCTCACCCCAACGACCATGGAATTTCACGAACAGCGTAACGAAGACGATTCATAGAGTCTATCGAATTGCTAGAATATTAGACTATTTTTCGACTCATGCTGTAGTTTTATAATTTAATAACATTTTATTTCAGTACATATCGGAATTGGCAGGGGCCGGCGCCTGTCCAAGCACAAGCAGAAAAGCGCCGGTCAGCAGGGCCGCCAGCACCAGGGCCAGCCCCAGCCGGGACGAGGGAATGCCAACTCCATGCCCCTTCTCCGGCAACCGCTTGCGACCGGTGATCATCGGCCGCAGCAGATCCTCTTTCTTGCCCCATTGATGCAGCAGCACGGCACCGACATGCATCGCGATAGCCACCGCGATGACATAAGACAAGCGCCGATGCAGAGAGCTGACCAGCTTGCTGAGATCGGAACTCAAGAGCGCGTTGAACGGACCGGAATTGAATATCTCGTCATTGCTGAACAAGCCGAGGACGGCCTGCAGCAAAAGCCCGCCGAGCAGCGCCACCACCATCAGCCCGCCCAGCGGATTATGGCCGGCATGGACCGGCTCGCAGCGCTGCGCCAGCGCCCGCAGATAGCGCCAGATTTCGCGCGGCCCGCGGACGAAATCGGTGAAGCGGGCATGGCGGGTGCCGACGACCCCCCAGACAATGCGGAAGACAACAGCGACGATCACCGTATAGCCGCACAGCAGGTGGTAATCGAAATAAGCCACACCAAGCCGGTTGGTGACGAAGGCTCCGATGACGGCGAGGACGAGCACCCAATGGAATATCCGCACCGGCAGGTCCCAGACCAGCCGGGACCGGTTCGCCAGTTTGGCTCCTCGCCCGCTCATCGCCGTCATCGCCGCCTCCTATTTGGCCTTGTAAGTCTCGTGGCAGCCCTTGCAATCCCCGGCCACGGCGCCGATGGCGCTCTTGAAGGTGTCGCTGGCGGTTTTGTCGGTGGCATTGACCTGCTGCAGCGCCGCCACATGCGCCTGGAAATCGTTCAACTTCTTGTCGAAATCGGCGCGGTTGCTCCAGATCTCGGCCTTCGCCTTGGTCTCGGGGTCCCCGAGATTGGACTGGTCCGGGAAGACCTCCTTGAGGTAGTCGGCGAGCAGGGCCAGACGGGCCAGCCGCTTTTGCGCTTCGGCGGCGTCATAGGGCGCTGCGCCCTTGGCGATATCGCCGAACGGACGAAAATTCGCCCCGATCAGCTTGTACACCGCCTGGCGGGTCTCCACCGCCTGGCGGCCGGCGTTGGTGGGGGCCTGCTGGGCGTGCGCGGAGAGGGCGATCCCGGCCGCCGCGGACAAGGCGGCGACGCTCCAAAGGCTTTTGTAGAAACGGCTCATGCTTTCCCCTTTTCTGGCTTGAACAAAAAACTCAGAACCTCGCCGTGACCGTCGCGCCGATCGAACGCGGATCGGAAAAGATGGCCCAATTGGCGTTGTTGAGACTGGTCTGGTAGACCATGTACTGGACGTTGAAGAGATTCTTGGCCCAGAGCGACAAATCGATCGCCCGGTCGTCGAGCCTGAGCCCGAGCTGCGCATTGACGGTTCCCCATGCCCCCTGCCAGGACTGGTTGGTATTGTTGGCCTGCAGGAAGGAACCGCTTTGATGATTGTACTCGGCCCTGAAATAGGGCTCGGCGTCATCGCCCAGCGGCGAGGGAAGACTGACCTCCTCCCACAGATTGACGATCCAGCGCGGCGCGCCATAGACGCGCTGGCCGCTGAGATTGCAGACCTTGGCATTGATTTCCGGCGGGCAGGGCGAATTGGCGAAAGAGCGGTACTGGGCCAAATTGTAGGAGCTGGCCGTTCCCAGCTTGAGCCAGGAAAGCGGTGCGATCGAACCATTCACCTCGGCCCCTTGGATGGTGACCGCCTTGACGTTGGCGAGGAAGCTCGGAAAGCTTTGCGTGATGGGATCGAAGACCGAGATGGTCTGCTGATAATTGAAGACGGCGCCGCGATAATAAGTGAGATCGAGGGTGGCCTTTTCGTTCAGCCATTTGGTCTTGGCGCCGAATTCGCCATCAATGATCTTCTCGGCGGCGATCCCGTAGGAGCCGCCGGCATTCAGCGCCGCCTGGGTCAGTACGGCGGTCTGGGTCCCGGCCGGCAGATAGCCGCGATTGATCGAGCTGTAGAGCAGAATGTCCCGGTCGGGCCGGTAATTCACACCGAAGGTCCCGCCTAGCGTGGCGCCTTCGACGGCGCCGCCCTGGCTGAGGCGGAATGGCAGGCTGAAGATCGAGGATGCTTCGGCCGCTGTGAAATTCCCGGCACCCGGATCGATGAAGCGGACATCGGCGACGACATTCTGGTGATCCCAGGTTTCCCGCAGCCCCGCCACCACTGCCCATTCGGGCGACAGCTTGATCGTCGCCTGACCGTAGAGCGAATGATTCTCCTGCTCGTTCCAGGCATGGGTTTCGTCGGCGATGCCGGTGACGTTGGCCGGCGTCCAAAGGGATTGCGGGCCGAAATTCTTGTTCCATTTGGTGGTCAGCGCATAGTCCGGCCCATAGCGCGTATTGGAAATCTGGTTGGTGCGCTGGTGGAAATAGAAATAGCCGGCCTCCCAGTCGATCAGCTCATTGTCATGGGAGGTCAGGCGCAACTCTTCGGAACGCTGCACCGACCAATTATGCGAACCGCTCTGCCGTTGGATATCGAGCGCGGTCCAGTCGCCGTCATTGTTCGGCCAGATCTTGTAATTCTGCCAGGCGCTGATCGACGTCAGCTGCAGATGGCTGGTGATGTCCCAATCGGCCTTCAAGCTGAGGCGGGAGGTATGCCCCTCGAAATTGTCGTCATGGTTGGTGTCGGCCGTCGCCGAATTGGTGGGGATGACATAACCAGGAACGGTGAGCCGCGACGAAACCGAATTGAGCAGCTGCTGAAAGCTGGTGTGATTGGTCGCGCTCTGGATATTTCCATTCCAGAGCGGCTGGCCGGAATGTTGCCCGACATTGTCATAGCTCGCAAGGAACAGCAGGGTGAAGTCGTCGTCGTGGCGGTAGAGATTCTGGAAGCGGACTCCGCGGCTGGCGGCGTCGTTGACGCTTTCCCGCTTCGGCACATTGGTCGCCCAGCCCTCGACTTCATCGGAATAGGCGGTCAGCCTGATCGCGTCGACATCGCCGGCGACCGGGCCGGTGGCAGCGCCCCAGACCTGTCGGCGGCCCCAATCCGCCGTCCGGTAATCCGTCCAGCCACCCAGCGTCGCGCTCGCGACCGCCCCGAAGGTGAAGGCCGGCTTGGCGCTGTTGATCACTAGATTGCCGGCGATACCCAGTGCGCCGTTGGTGGTCCCCTGGGGACCGGGCACGAGCTCGACGCTGTCGAGATCATGCATGGCGTAAATCAGGGCGTTCTGCCGCCCCTGATACATATTGTCCACATAGACGCCGACTTGCCCCCACTGCCCACCTGACACAGAGGCGGCGCCGAGGCCGCGGACCTGCAACACGACATTGTTGGCGTTATAGGCGTGAAAATCGGTGCTGGGCAGAATGTTGGGCAACTGCAGGACATTGTCGATATGGACGTCCGCCAGCAGATCACCGCTGACCACGGTGACCGGCTTCGGCGCATCCTGGTCCCTGGTGGCAAGGGAATGATCGCGCGAGGACTCGACGACGATGTTCTCCACCATATCGTTGTCCATGCCGGCATCCGCTGCCGCCGCGACGGCAGCCGCGCTCGCACCGCCGCACAGACCGCATCCCCCGGCGACGAACGCAGCGGCGGCCATGGGCCGCCAAAGGTCTTGCCAGGATTTACGGCTGTTCGAACGCGGCATGATTTCCCCTCTCTGCTGGAAGCGCAGTTACCCGGCGAAAACCGGACTCTATAAATCCATAAATCCCATAGAAAGATAGGAGTCAATCTATTTATGCGATCGAAACATATATACATTTAAATTTTGTATAAGTGTAATATATTGATTTATCTATGTTTTTTGCACGCTTACGGGTTCGATTCCCCGCTTTTTGAATTATAATAATTTATCGATTGACTAGACTAATAGCGTCCTGTCCAATAAGCCCCGACCGCCGGACCGAGGAGACGACCATGTCCCGCCCTACCGCCAAGGATTTCCCCGCCGCCATCTGGCCGCTGTTCGACAGCTATGTGCATGGCCGGTCGAGCCGCCGGGAGTTTCTCGAAAAAGCCGCCAAAATCACCGCCGGCGGCCTTGCCGCCTCACAGCTTCTCGACGCCCTCTCCCCACGCTTCGCCGAAGCGCAGGTCGTGGCTCCGACCGATCCGCGCATCGACGGCCGATATGTCGAATTCGACTCTCCGGAAGGTTATGGCAAAGGGCGCGGTTATCTCGTCTATCCATCGGAACCCGCCACGGCGCGGCCGACCGTCCTGGTCATCCATGAGAATCGCGGCCTCAATCCGCATATCGAGGATATCGCCCGCCGCTTGGCGCTCGACGGCTTCATCGCCTTCGCTCCCGACGCGCTTTATCCGCTAGGCGGCTATCCCGGAGATGAGGACAAGGCTCGCG
>Ga0213872_10002271_pt1 | contig 11456 bp, 7 predicted proteins | sample VelepicomBERX_R2_FD_160071 | JGI IMG/M metagenome (GOLD analysis project Ga0213872, IMG submission 160071) | Rhizosphere microbial communities from Vellozia epidendroides in rupestrian grasslands, the National Park of Serra do Cipo, Brazil - RX_R2 | ecosystem: Host-associated > Plants > Roots >... | reverse complement strand
CCGCCAACGGCGGCAACGACGTCATCTACAACTGGCATGCGTCCGACGACATCCGCCTGCCGGGCACGTCGTTCGCCACCTTCGCCCAGGTGCAGGCGGCGATGACCCAGGTCGGGCCCGACGTGAAGCTGCAGGTCGACCCCAACGACGTCCTGATCATCCGCAACGCCGCCATCAGCCAGTTCACCGCCTCGAACTTCCTGCTGAAATTCGATCCGAGCGTGCTCGGGCCGCTGACCTTCGACGCGGAATTCAACCAGCCGCCGCAGTTCTACAACTACACGACCAGGACCGGGCAGTTCGTCACCGACTACAGCCGCAACTGGCTCGATTCGAACAACTATTCGTTGACCGGAAACCAGGAATCGGAAGTCTATGTGACGCCGAACTTCCAGGGGACGGGAAGCACGCCGCTCGGCCTGAACCCGTTCTCGAGCGCCAATGGCGTGCTGACCATCAGCGCCTCGCTGATCCCGCAGAGTGAACAGGGCCTGACCTGGGGCCGCCCGATCGCCTCGGGCATGCTCAGCACCGAAGGCATCTTCGAGCAGAAGTACGGCTTCTTCGAGATCGACGCCGCCTTCTCGGAGACGCCCGGCTCCTGGCCGGCGTTCTGGATGACGACCGACAAGTATGCCGGCCAGGAGGCGGACATCACCGAGAGCCTGGGCTCGACGCCCGGCGTCGACGACGTCCGCGACTGGAGCACGACCACCTCGGATCTCCAGGACGCGCTCGAGCCGGGCAATCCGACCGGCTTCCACACCTACGGCCTGCTTTGGACGCCGACCACCCTGACCTACTACTACGACGGCGACGCCGTCATGCAGACGCCGACGCCCACGTCCTGGACGAGCCCGATGTACCTGATCGCGAACCTCGCGATGGGCGGCTGGGCGGGCCAGTGGAACAACAGCCAGCTGCCGGCGACCATGCAGATCGCCTGGATCCGCGCCTACGCGCTCGCCGGCGGCCAGTCGCAGACCTACGACGGGACGCCGCCCACGCCGCTCGGCACGATCCAGATCCAGGGCGGCTCGAGCGAGCTCGCGAATTCGAGCGGCGACACGGACGCTGCGATGACCACGTCGGGCCAGATCGTCCTGACCGCCGCCGACGCGGTTCAGGGCGGCGGCCAAAACGGCTCGGCCGACGTCTACGATTCCGGAACGGGCGTCCAGGCCGGCGCGCCGATCGCTCTGCAGGGATATGCGCCCGCGGGCGACGCCATGGACCCGCAGATCACCCCGCTCGCCGGTGGCGACTGGCAGGTCGCCTACACGGGAACGGGCGCGCCGCAGGACCTCGAGGTCTATAATTCCAGCGGCAAACTGGTCCTGAACCTGAACTCCGCCCAGGGCGATCCGGTTTTCTACCCGACGAGCGGCGGCGGGTTCGTGGTCACCAACCCGGGCTACAACGCGCAGTTCCTGTACGTCACCAGCGCCGGCGCCTGGAATTGGTTGCCTGAGCAGCAGGTGAACGGCGCCTACGCCGACCCGTCCGGGGTCGCTCCCCTGACCGATAACGCCTTCGTCGCCTGGTGGCAGGGATCCTCGGAGCTCGATATCTACGGACCGGCCGGGAGGAAGACGCCCGTGGAGCTCGGCGCGGCCGCGTCCGGCTACGCCATGCACGTCGGGGCCCTGCCGAACGGCGCCTTCGCCGCGGCCTGGCTCGCCCAGCCCGCAGCGGGATCGAGCAATTACGAGCTCACCTTCGAGGCCTTCAACGCGTCCGGGACGCCGCTCGCCAAGGCGGTCGGCGTGGCCCAGGACCAGGACCCCGGCCACACCCAGATCGAGCTCCTGCCGACCGGCCAGCCGAACCAGGCGATCCTCCTGTGGAGCCAGGGGGGCGTCGTCGAGGCGGCCACCGCGACGGGATCGACCGTCGGGACTCCAAGCGCGGTCGCCACCGGCTCGCTCGACCAGGATACGGTGACCTCGCTCGGCGCCAGCGCCTTGGTGCTGGACTGGTTCCAGCAGGTGAACGGGGTCAACAGCCTGATGGTCGCCGTAGTCAACGCCTCGACCATGAAAGCGACCACCCAGGACCTCGGGCCGGCGAGCGGCGATGCGCATCTGGTCGCCGTCGGCGCCGGCGGCTTCGCGGCGAGCTGGATGCTCAACGGCCAGTACGAGGCGCGGGGCTACGACGGGCATGGCGACTATGGCCCGATCGCCGGCGTGATCGGCGACTTCCTCGGCGTCGACTCCGCTGGCCAGATCGTGGCGGTCGGACCGGACGGCCACGGCGGGGCGATGCTGCAGCACTACAGCGTCAGCTTCACCGGCGTCTGACCCGCCGCGCCGCCGCGCGCCGCCGCAGGCCCCCAGGAACCGACAAGGTGCGCGCGGCGTTGTCCAACGGGCGCCGAGCCCTGGCGCGCCTGCGCTCCGCGGGCGCGACTGCGCCAGAAATCGAGCGTGAACCGATGACCTCCCGCCGCGTGCTGTGCGTGTCGCCCCGGTATGCGCCGTCCTTCGGCGCCTTCCACTATGCGTACGAGCTGACCGACGGGGTGAAGGCCTTCATGCCCCCCCAGGGGCTCCTGGTCATCGCGGCCGCTCTGCCGAAGCACTGGCAGGTCCGCTTCGTCGACGAGAACATGGCCCGCGCGACCGAGGCGGATTTCGCCTGGGCCGACGTGGTGTTCGTCAGCGGCATGCACATCCAGCGGCGTGAGATCCAGGGCGTCTGCCGCCGGGCGCATCTCGCGGGCAAGACGGCGGCGCTGGGCGGGCCCTCGGTGTCGGCCTGCCCGGAGCTGTATCCGGAGTTCGACTACCTGCACGTCGGGGAGCTCGGCGACGCCACCGACGAGTTGTTCGCCCGGCTGGAGCAGGACTGCGCCCGTCCGGAACGACAGGTGATGCTGACCACGGCTGCGCGGCGGCCGCTGACCGAGTTTCCCCAGCCGGCCTACGATCTGGCCCAGATCAACCGCTACTTTCTGGGCAGCATCCAGTTCTCCAGCGGCTGCCCCTACCAGTGCGAGTTCTGCGACATACCGGGGCTGTACGGCCGCATCCCGCGCCTGAAGACGCCGGAACAGATCACGGCCGAGCTCGACAAGCTTCTGGCCTGCGGCGTGAACGGCAACGCCTACTTCGTCGACGACAACTTCATCGCCAACCGCAAGGCAGCCAAGGAGCTGCTGCCGCACCTGATCGAGTGGCAGCGCCGGAACGGCTACGCCCTTTCTTTTTCGTGCGAGGCCACGCTCAATATCGCCCGGGCGACCGACATCCTGGCCCTGATGCGCGAGGCGGGGTTCAATACCGTCTTCTGCGGGATCGAGACGCCCGAGCCGGAGGCGCTGAAGGCGATCTCCAAGGCCCACAACATGATGACGCCGATGCTGGAGAGCGTGGCGACGCTCAACAGCTACGGCATGGAGGTGGTCTCCGGCATCATCCTGGGGCTCGACACCGACACGCCCCAGTCGGGCGAGCGGATCCTCGAGTTCATCGAGGCCTCGCGCATCCCCATGGCCACCATCAACCTGCTGCAGGCCCTGCCGCGCACGCCGCTGTGGGACCGGCTGAAGGCGGAAGAGCGGCTGATCGAGGGTGACGACGAGCGCGAATCCAACGTCGACTTCGTCATGCCCTATGAGCAGGTCGTGGCCATGTGGCGGGACGTCACCGCCCGCGCCTATGCGCCGGAGATCCTGTTCGCTCGTTACGAACACCAGGCCCTCCACACCTGGCCCAATCGCTTCCCGCGGCCCGCCAGCCCCCAGCGCGCCTCCTGGCGCAACATCCGCATGGGGCTGCTCGTCCTGGCGAAAGTGCTCTGGAATGCGGGGGTGAGGTGCGACTACCGGCGCGTGTTCTGGCGCTACGCCTGGCCCAAGCTGAAGCAGGGCGAGATCGAGAGCGTGATCCACGCGGGGCTCGTGACCTATCACCTGATCCGCTTCGCCCGGGAGGCGGCCTCGGGCCAGGCGAACGCCTCGCACTACTCCGCCAAGCTGCGCCACCCGCTGCGGACGGCGGCGGAGTAGGGCGCCCGCCCGCCTGATCCGTTCGTCTGAACCCGAAGGGCTTCAGGAGGTCCCTCCGCAGGGCGCCTGCGCCCAGATCCAGTGCGGCGGCACGGGGCCGGCCGATTTGGCCGTCGCCAGATAGCGGTCGTCGAGCAGGCTCGCCGCCCAATAGAGGTTCGCGGCGGTGGACCGGTCCCACAGTCCCTCATTGGCGACCTGGCCGGGCTCGCGCCACCAGCGCCGGCCCGCGGCCCAGGGCTCCAGCCAGTCGAGCGCCTGGCGCAGGCTCTGGCCGCGCCGGCCCGTCAGGCCCAGCCAGTGCAGGCCGCGGTTGTTGGCGGCCACCGCCGCGCGTGCGAGCGGGTCGAGCTCGTCGACCGCGACGGCCAGCCTGCGGGCGCGCACGACGTCGCGCACGGCGCCGTTCGGCAGGATCTCGGCGTCGAGCTGGCCGACGAAGGCGTGCTGCGCCTGGGACATCAGGTTGTCGTCGCCCAGCGCCCAGGCGGCCATGGCGGCCAGCTCGACGGCGCGCGAGGCGCGGCTGTCCGTCCGCAGGCCGGGATCATGGGCGTTCAGCCGGTCCAGATAGCCCCTGGCCAGGGCGGACAGGAACGGGCGCGTGCGGGCGCGCACGTCCGGCGGCAGGTCGAGGTCGGCGATTGCATAGGCGTCGATGAAGCCGGTGAGGCTCCCTTCGTCGACGGGATCGAAACGCGGCCGGTATACGGCGGTCCAGGCGTCGAAATAGGCCATAAGCCGCTTCAGCGCGTCCTTGTTCCGGTTCATCCGCCACTGCAGCGCGAGCTCGCGCATGTAGGTGAAGTCCGCCGCCGCGGGGCTGTCGGCGTGCAGGACGGGCGTGGCCCGCACCGCAGGCGCGGGCGGCTTGTCGACCGCGGCCAGCTTCGGGGGCGGCAGGTCCCCGGCGCAGACCGTGGCGGCGGGCGCGCGTCCCGCGAGGACGGCGAACGCGAGGGCGAGGGCGAGACGGCGCATGCTGACCTCCCGAAGACCTTCCGAAGACATCCCGTCTGGACGGCCGCGGTTCGGGATGTAACCGCCGGCGCGCGCGATCGGCTCCCGCCCCGCGATCTGAGCGCCTCACGAGCTTGCAACACTAAGGCCCGGGCCTGTGTTGAACCCGCGCCGACCGCCGGGCGTGCGGCGGGACTGAGCCCGGACATGACCATCGGATGTCCCGAGTGCGGCGCGCTCGAAGACCTGCCGCCCCTGACGCTACATGAGATGGCGCGCTGCTGCGTCTGCCGCTTCCCACTGTCGCGCACCCTGGCGCGCAGCCTCGAGGCGGCCTTCGCCTGCAGCGTCGCGGCCTTCGTGCTGCTGATCCCGGCCAACCTCGCGCCGCTTATGAGCGTTGAGCTGCTCGGGGCTGAGCACAGGGAAATCCTGGCCTCGGCCGGTTTCACCCTGTGGCGCCGCGGCGCGGTGATCATCGCCGGCATCGTGTTCGCCTTTGCGATCATCCTGCCGCTCGTGCGCTACGCGGGACTGAGCGTTGTGCTGGGCGCCCTGATGCTGAACCGGCGTCCCCCCTGGCTCGGGCGGCTGAACCGCTGGGTCATGCTGCTGGACCTCTGGGCCATGCCGGACGTCTTGTTGTTCGGCGTCATCATCGGGATGGTACGGGTCTCCGAGCATCTCACGGTCCGGATCGGCACCGGCGGGGCCTGCTTCATGGCCGCCGCCATTCTGGCGATCCTGACGCGGGCGGTGCTGGACCGGCGCACCCTCTGGCGCAGGATCGGTCCCGACCTCGAGCTCGAGCCCGGCGTCCCGGCGGTCGCCTGCACCGTCTGCGACCTCGCCGCGCCCGCGGCGTTCGAGGGCCGTCCCTGTCCCCGGTGCGGATTGACGCTCCGCGGGCGCAAGGCCGGCGCGGTCGCGATGGCCGCCGCCTTCAGCCTGGGCGCGCTCATCCTCTACCTGCCCGCCAACCTGCTGCCGATCCAGGTGACGACCCGGCTCGGGCGCGACATCCCGCGCCGGGTGATCGACGGCGTGATCGCGCTGTTCAATACCGACTACTGGCCCATGGGCCTCGTAGTCTTCGGAACCAGTATCCTCGTCCCGCTGCTGAAGATCGCGGGCATGGGGTGGTTCATCCTGTCGACCCGGCCGGGGCGGCAGGGCGACCTGCGCCTGAAGACGCGCCTGAACCGGATCATCGACGACCTCGGGCGGTGGTCGAACGTCGATGTCTTCACCCTGACCATGACCGTGCCCCTGATCGACTTCGGCGGTTTCGCCACGGCGCGCGTCGGACCGGCTGCCACGGCGTTCTCTTTGGTCATCCTGCTGTCGATGGCGGCCTCGAGGGCCTTCGATCCGCGCCTGATGTGGGATGCGGCCGAGCGAGACACGCGATGAGCGAGCGGGGCCCCGAGCGCGCCCGGGCCATCGTCCGCCGCAGCCGCAGGGCCGGCTTCATCTGGGCCGTGCCGATCGCGGCGATCGCCGTCGCCCTGTGGCTGGCGGTGCGCGCGCTGGCCCAGGGCGGAGTGAAGGTCGAGGTGATGTTCGATTCCGCCCACGGCCTCGAGCCCGGCTCGAGCCGGGTGGTCTATCGCGGCGTGAAGATCGGCGAGGTCGACAGCGTCGCGGTGACGCCCGATGGGCGGGGGGCGGCCGTGACGCTCAGGCTCGACCGCGCCGTCAACAAGTACCTGCGCACGGGCACGCGTTTCTGGCTGGTCGGCGCCGAGCTCAGCGTCACCGACCTGAGCTCGATGCGCACCCTGCTCAGCGGGCCGGAGTTGCAGATGGAGCCGGGGCCGGGCGAGCGGGCCACGGTCTTCCAAGGTCTGGACCGGCCGCCCCCGGTGCCCGGCCACACGGCCGGGACCGCCTTCGTCCTGACCGCCGATCGCCGCGGCGCGCTTCGGGAGGGCTCGCCGGTCTTTTACGAGGGCGAAGCGGTCGGCGTGATCGAGGCCGCCCGCCTGGTCGGGCCGCGCCGGTTCGAGTTCGACGCCTTCGTGCGCGCGCCCTTCGACAAGCTGGTGCGGACCGACGCCCGGTTCTGGGACGCGAGCGCGCTGCTGGTCTCGCTGCGGGGCGGGGCCCTCAAGGCTGAGCTCGTCTCCCCCGAGGCCCTGGTGGCCGGCGCGGTCGCTTTCGACACGCCCGCCGACGCCGGCGCGGCGCCGAGCGCGGCCAACGGCCAGACCTTCGCCCTGTACCCCGACCAGGGCGCGGCCGAGAGCGCCGCGGTCGGACCGACGCTCTCCTATGTCGTGCGCTTCAGCGGCCCGGTCGGCGACCTTTCGGACGGCGCGCCGGTGCGCCTGCGCGGGTTCCTCGTCGGGCGGGTGGCGGGCCGAAGCCTCACCTGGGACGCCCGCACCGGCGTGCTCGACGCGCCGGTCCGCATCGAGCTGGACCCCGAGCGCCTCCACCTGGGCGGCTCCGATGCGCGCGCGGCCGTGGACGCCATGCTGAGCCGGCTGGTCGCCCAGGGACTGCGCGCGCGGCTGGACCAGAGCCCGCCGCTCGTCGGCGGCCGCGTGATCGACCTCGACTTCGTCCCCGGCGCCGGCGTCGGGCGGCTCATCCGCTTCGACGGGGAGACGGAGATCCCGAGCGCGCCGTCCGGCGACCTGCAGGGCGTCATGACCAAGCTGGACGCCGTGCCGATCCAGGAGATCGGCCGGGACCTGCGCGCAATCGTGGCCCGGACGCGCGTCCTGGTCGCCTCGCCCGAGCTGAAGGACAGCCTGGACCACATCGACAGCGCGACCGCAGAGCTCGACCGCGCCCTGCGCGAAGCGGGGCCGCAGATCGGGCCGCTGACGGCGAAGATGCGCGAGACCGCCGACCGGATGGACGCCCTGACCGAGGGGGCCCAGCTCCTGGTGGGCGGGAACGGGGAAAGCCAGAACCGGGACCTGCCGAGCACGCTGCACGCCCTGACCCAGGCCGCGCGCTCGGTGCGCGCTCTCGCCGACTACCTTCAGCGCCACCCGGAAGCCTTGATCAAGGGCAAGCCCGAGGAGACCCGATGAAGCGGCTCGCGATCCTGAGCGCGGGGCTGGTGCTATGGGGCTGCGGCCACAGCCCGCCGACGCGATTCTACACGCTCGACGCGGTCCCGCCCTCCGGCGCGGCCTCCGCCGGTCCGCGCACGCCGGTCCAGCTCGCCGCCGTCCATCTGCCGCCCGCGCTCGACCGGCCCCAGATCGTCACCCAGGTCGGGCCCGGCCGGCTCGAGGTCAGCGAGCAGGACCAGTGGGGCGCGCCGCTGGACGAGATGATGCGCCGCGCTCTGGCCCAGGACCTCCTGGCGCGCCTGCCCGACGGCGCCTTCGTCCCGCCCGAGGCGCCGCGGCCCGCGGGCGCTCACGGACTCGTCGTCGACGTGGTGCAGCTTCAGGCCACGCCGGACCGCATCGTCATGCAGGCCCACTGGTCCCTGACCGGCGGCGCGTCGCGGGACGTCCTGATGTCGCGCACTGTGGAGCTCAGCGCGCCGGCGCCCGGCAAGGGCGCGGGCGGGCAGGCGGACGCGATCAGCCGGCTGCTCGGCGAGCTCTCCGACCAGATCGCCGCCGCCCTGTCCGCCCGCTGAGCGGAAGGGGGCCGCCGTGATGCAGGACGTGAACGTCTTCCGCCGCGCCGCGATCGTTCTGGCGATGATCGTCGCCCTGCTGGCGGCCTGGCGGTTGCACGAGCTCATCCTTCTGCTGTTCGGCTCGGTGCTGATCGGGGTGCTCCTGCGGCGGCTGATGGTCTGGGTGAAGCGCTGGACCCGGCTTCCGGAAGGCGCGGCGCTCTTCGTCGCGGTGGCGGGCGTGCTTCTGTTGCTCGGCTTCTTCGGCTTCTTCTTCGGCTGGCGCATCCAGGGCCAGATCGCCGAGGCCGCGGACCTGATCCCCAAGGGACTGCGCATCTTCACGGACTGGGTGCGCGCGACCCCGGTCGGCAGCCGGCTCATCGGCGCGGCCAAGGAGGTGCACGCCGCCGCGGCCATTCCTGTCCTGACGCAAGTTCCGATGTTCGCCTGGTCGGCGATGGTGATCCTGGGCGAGTCGCTGGCGGCGCTCGTGGGCGGGATCTATCTCGCGGCCCAGCCTGATCTGTACCGCCGCGGTCTGATGCGCCTCTTGCCGGCGCGGCTGCGGCCCTGGACGGCCTCCCTGCTCGAGGAAACCGGCTCGCGTCTGCGCCAATGGCTCATCGCCCAGCTCGTCGCCATGGCCAGCATCGGGGTGCTGGTCGGTGCGGGGCTCACCCTGATCGGCGTCCCGGCGTCGCTTGCGCTCGGGCTGTTCGCAGGCCTGACCGAATTTGTCCCCGTCGCCGGCCCGATCGTCGGCGCCGTCCCGGCCCTGCTGATCGCCCTGCTGCACGGTGTGAACAAGGCCGAGTACGTGCTGCTGCTCTTCGTCCTGGTGCAGCAGTTCGAGGGCCATGTGCTGCTGCCGCTGGTCCAGCGCCGTTTCGCCACCCTGCCGCCGGTGGTGACCGTCTTTTCCCTGATTGGGGCCGCGGTGCTGTTTGGCTGGGTGGGCGCCCTCTTCGCGACGCCGCTTGCGGTGGCGGGGTCGGTCCTGCTCGAGCGCCTGACGCCGACGCAGAAGCCGCCTGCGCCGGTATGATCAGGGCGCGTTGGCCGTGGCCGTCTCGAGCAGGTTCGACAGCCAGCCGCGCGCCTTCTCCAGGTCCTCTCCCAGGGAGGAGCGCCGAGGGGGGAACGCACGCCGGCGACCACGCTGAGAACGTAGTTGATGTCGCACAGCCGCTCACGGTCCTGCGGGCCGCCGCGGCGCGAGGCCTCGATCAGGGAGTCGCGATAAAGACAGAGCAGGCCCGTGGCCTCGGTCAGTGCGCGGTCGTCCTTTTTCGCTTTCCTGGACAGAGCCTCGTCGATCTTGCGAAGCCCCTCTTGGCTGGCCTCTTCGCCCGTCATTCCGCCGCCTCCCGCATCGGACTGCGCCCGGGCCGGATGTTGCAGGTCAGGGCCTTGGCGCTGTGGATGCTGGTGTTCGGTTCGCCGGTGATCGCCAGTAGCGCGTTCGCCGGGCTCTCGCGAGAGTCGAGGCCGCCCTGTCGGTGGTGGGCGATATACACTCTGTAGGCGATTAATCGTCATTAACACGTTGAGCGACCAAATTTTAATTTCTGCGCTATATACCCACGCTATCGTCAAACATGGAGTGAGGCGCCGAATGCGCTATTCCCAAGTTCTCGTTCTGTCCGGTCTGTTGAGCGGGGGCATTATCTCTTCTGGTCACGCGCAAACGTTCGTGGAGTCGGAGGCGGTTTATTACGGCGCACCGCAAGTAATTTATGCTGCTTCCCCGCAAGTAATTTACTCCGCTTCTCCACAAGTGATTGCGTCTGGCGTGCCAACGGTCATTTACTCCAGCGCCTGTCACGTGCCTCACGCTGACGACTTTTATACCGAACAGGTCATGATCTCGCCGGTTCGATATGAATCGCGATCTGTTGCGGCGCAATACGAAACGGGCGTGCGTCAGGAGTTGGTCACGCCTGAGCGGGTCGATCGTCACACGGAGCCGGCCGAATATACGTCGATGGTCGAGACCAAGCAGGTCGCGCCTTCGCGGGTGATCTATCGGCAGGCCGCCGTTGGCGCGCAAGTCGTGCAAAACGACCTGATCGAAGGTCAAGTCGAGACCGTCTCCTATTCGCCTGCGGCTCAGGGTGTGGCGATCCAAGGCGTCGTCCCATCCGGCTATGTGCTCGAGAGTGTGATCCCGGCCAAGACGCAGAGTGAAGTTCACAAGGTTCTGGTGAAGCCCGCTCGAACCTACGAAACCGTCACGCCGGCGACCTATCGCTCGGTGAGCTACAGGCGCGAAGTCGTTCCCGCCCATACGGAGACGGTCGAAGTGCCGGCGGTGTACGAAACGCGGCAGGTTCGCCGGAGCTGGGGCTGCTGATCGGCGCGGAGCCTCCGCCTGCGATGCAGGTGGAGGCTCCGCCCCGCGCCGACGTGACCCGCAACGCGGCGCCGCCGCCAGGCGGTCACGCCGCCAGGTGCAGCCGCGTGTCCAGCGCGAACGGCTCCTGCGTCGCTGCGCGGTAGAGTCCCGCGGCTAGGGCCGGGTCGAACACCACGATCCAGCTGTGGGACGACACCACGCTCGGGATCAGGACGAACGGATGCGTCTTCAGCAGGGCGTCGCCGAACGCCTGCTGGCCGGCGCTGAGCGCGCCCGGCCGCAGCCAGTTGCAATCGGGAATTTCGGCCGCCTGAACGATCCGGGCCCGGCCCGGGTCGAGGATCTCCGCCGACGTCAGCACGTGAGGCGCGATATCCAGCGCCCGGAAGGTCTTGTGCACGGCGACTTCGAGAATGGGGGTCGCCGGGTCCAGCGCCGCGTACACCGCGCGCACGCCGCGCGAGCTCCAGCGGCCGCCGACCCGGTAGGCGCCTTCGCCGCTGTCCCAGATCGGGGCGAACTGCGCTGGGTCC